>QFCS01005115.1_pt1 | contig 341769 bp, 333 predicted proteins | sample 3576561 | NCBI WGS metagenome assembly QFCS01 | reverse complement strand
GGACGAAGCTATCGGCTCAAAGAGGCCGCTGAAGCCCTTGCCCGGGAAACAATGTCAAACTAACAATCATCATGTCCTGCCTCGCGGGGTGGAGGAATTTGACTGACCACACCCGGAGGAATTTGAAGTGACCCGCGGGGGTGAGCGGCGCCCTGAATTCGCGCATCACCGGCAGGGCATGGTCGCGGTTGTCGCGATAGCCGTCATCGAAGGTGAAGCAGGCGAAGCGCCGGGCGAAGTCGCGTTCGCTCATCCGGCGATGGGCTTCGTCCAGCGACACGATATCGACGCCAAGCGAGCGCACATGCGTCAGCACCTCGCGCAGGAAACCCGGCGTGATTTCCAGATGCCGGTTGGGCTGGAACATATCGTCGCGGGCGGGGCGGACGTGGTGCAGCATGAAGATGGTGCCGACGCCTGCCAGCAGCGGCCGCAGCACATGATGCGCGCCGGTGTAGTACAGCGCATCGAGGCCGGCGCGGATGACGTTGTTGCGAAGCTGCTTCATGGCGATGGCGTTTACCGGTCAATGGCCCGGGCCGGTCATTCAGGGGCCGGTCCGAAGATGTGGCAGAAACGGCTGAAGAAACGGTTATCCGGATGGGTGAAACAGCCGCCGTGGGCCGCCGCGGACCGCAGGCCCGATGCCGCCCTGCGGGCTCGTTCATTTCCAGTTTGACACCTTGGCAAGGGTTTGTTTTGTCTGCATTCCGTCAGGCAAAGGTCCGGGATGAGCCGTTTAGCGAGTTGGGCACGTAAGTGGTGGCCGGGGTTGATTCCCCTTGTGCTGCTGTGGTTCGCCGCGATGTGGAATGGCACCGCGCCCCTGGAGGCGGACCTGGCCGCCCGCGCGACCGCCGCGCTGAAGGATACGGTGCTGGACAAGACCAGTATCGCGGCCTCCGGACGGGACATCCAACTGTCCGCCGAAGCATTTTCCGAAGAAGGCCGCCGCAGTGCGACATCGCTGGTCGAGACGGTGCACGGCGTCCGGCTGGTGAACGACAACACGCGCCTGGTCCCGGAAGCCAGACCCTTCGTGTGGTCGATCGAGCGCGACGTGGTGCGGGTGACCCTCAGCGGCCATGCGCCTTTGCCGGCGATCAGGTCCAAGCTGATGGACGCTGCCCGTGCGTCGCTCAAGGGCACGGAAATCTCTGACCGGATGACATTGGCCCGGGGCGCGTCGTCAAAATTCGACAATGCGGCGCTGCTGTTGATCGAACAGGTTGGCAGGCTCAAGGACGGCAAGATCACCCTCAGCGATAACAGCGTCAGTCTCACCGGCATGGCGCGCGAACTGGGCAACCGCGAAGCCATACAGGCCGCGCTGAGGAACCTGCCCGAAGGATTTTCCGTCAAGGAAAATACCATCAAGGCGCCGCCTTATGTTTTCCAGGCGAACAAGGACCCGGTCGCGAATACGGTGACCCTCGCCGGGTTTGTGCCCGACAACAATGTGCATGCCGCGATCGTCGCAGCCGTCGGGCGCAAGTTCTTCTCCGAGAAGCTGGTGGACAATCTCAAGGCCAGCATCGGCGCGCCGCAGGGATTCCAGAACGCGGCCATCGCCGCGCTCGGGGCATTGTCGCGGGTCTCCACCGGTTCACTGGTGATGTCGGATCGCGAGGTCAAGCTGTCGGGCGATGCGCTCTACGCGGTGGCGGCGGACCAGATCAAGGGCTCGATCGGCGGGGAACTGCCGCAGGGCTGGACGGCCAAGGCGGAGGTTTCGGTCAAGCCGGTGGCCAGCGCGGTCGATCCCACGGTCTGCCAGCAATTGTTCTTCGAGCTTCTGGGCAAGGCCAAAATCAGGTTCGACTCCGGGAAGGCCACCATCGACAAGGACTCCATGGGTCTGCTCGACCGGCTGATCGAGACGGCGCTGCGTTGTCCCACGGCCAACATCGAGGTCGCCGGCCACACCGACAGTGACGGCGACAACTCGGCCAACATGGCGCTGTCCGAGAAGCGCGCGCAGGCGGTGGCCGATTATCTCGTCAAGGCCGGCCTGCCGACAGATCGCCTGAGAGCGGTCGGCTACGGCAGTTCGCAGCCTGTCGCCGCCAACGACACGGACGAGGGCAAGGCGAAGAACCGCCGCATCGACTTTGTGGTGAAGTGAGCATGCCGCAAAACAGGGACGCAAGTTCAAGATTTCTCCGGGGGTCGTCCCCGCGAAGGCGGGGACCCATACTCCCTGTCGTTGCATCTTATCAAGACGTCCTCCACCGTCCGACTCGAACGATGAACTGGTGGTTATGGGTCCCCGCCTTCGCGGGGACGACATCGTATGTTTGGCGGGCTCGCGCATGATCTATCTCGCGACATTCAACTGGGGCTGGCTGCTGGCGTCGGGCGTGCTCGGGCTGGCCATGGGCTGGATCGCCGTCGTGCAGCGCGGTGAGGGCTGGTCTGTCGTGATACTGCGCAAAGTTGGGGTGCTGATCGCGGGCCTGGTCATCGCCTCGGTGTTTCAACTCCTGCCGGGCCGTTTCGGGTACTGGCTGGACCTTGGCCTGGCGATGCTCGCGGTCTATGTCGCGGGCTGTGCCATCGGTTCGTGGCTGCGCAATCTGGTGGTGTCGCGGCCTGCGCCCGCCGCCGATCAATGAGCGGACGTACTGCGCGTTAACGGAACGATTTCCTATTGGCGCGGGACCGCGCAGGCCAGATCGCCGTCGGCCCCGGCATGACGCCTTCGTGACGCATTGCGGCGCGGAACGAAACAGTATTCTTAATGTGACTTCCCGCCCGTGAACGGGTTCAAATCGGCGTGCTGGCCTCGCGATTGCGCGGCCGGTCTGCTAGGACATGATCGGGAACAGTGCTTGCTGAATTTTGAGGTCTGGATGCTGGAGACACTGCGCGGGGCCATCGCGTATATGCGCGAGAAGCAAATCCTGCACAAACTTGGTGTCGCGATCAGCATCGCGATCATCGCGACAGCCTGCTACATCCTCTATCACATGCTGCAGGGGCTCGATGTCGACGACCTCTATTCGGCCCTGCGCGAGACCGAAGTCCGCACCGTCGTCCTCGCCGGGCTGTGCGTCGCCGCGGGTTATTTCACCCTGACATTCTATGACCTGTTCGCGCTGCGCGCGATCGGCCGCACCAATGTGCCTTACCGGGTGGCGGCCTTCGCCGGGTTCACCAGCTATTCGATCGGTCATAATGTCGGCGCCAGTGTCTTCACCGGCGGCGTGGTGCGCTATCGCATCTATTCCGCCTGGGATCTGTCGGCGGTGGACGTCGCGAAGGTCTGCTTCCTTGCCGGCCTGACATTCTGGCTCGGCAACGCGGCGGTGCTCGGTCTGGGTGTCGCCTACCATCCGGAAGCCGCCGCTTCCATCGACAAGCTGCCGGTGTGGCTCAACCGCCTTGCGGCGATCTGCATCCTGATCTGCCTGTGCGCCTATGTGGCGTGGGTCTGGATGAAGCCGCGCGAGGTCGGCCGCGGGAGCTGGTCGGTGTTCCTGCCCGGCGGCCCGCTGACCTTGCTGCAGATCGTGATCGGCATCGTCGATCTCGGCTTCTGCGCGCTGGCGATGTACATTCTCGTGCCCGACGAACCCCATGTCGGGTTTATCGTTGTCGCGGTGATTTTCGTGTCGGCGACACTGCTCGGCTTCGCCAGTCATTCCCCGGGGGGGCTTGGCGTGTTCGACGCCGCCATGCTGGTCGGGCTGTTTCAGTTCGACCGGGAAGAACTGCTGGCCGGGATGCTGCTGTTCCGGGTGCTGTATTATCTGGTGCCGTTTATTCTTTCTGTCATCTTGCTCTCGCTTCGGGAGCTTATTGTCGGCCTTCGGGCGAAACGGGTATCGGCGGCCCTGAAGCGGCTGGATGAAGCCGCCAAGCCGGGTCCGGGATCTCCCCGTGGATCGGGATCTCCGGTTTCGTAACGGGAACGGGCGTCCTCTCGTGCCGGGGCAACGACGCGCGCGAAACAGGTGTGACGCATGGCGATGACATCATCGAATTCGGGCTTCGCGCCATGGCCGGACCGCTTGCGGCGGTCTGCGATCATCCTGATCGCCACCGCGCTCGGCCTCACCGCCTCGGTCGTGTTCGGCGGACTGACATTGTCACAGGCCGGGCTGATCTTCGTGGTGATCGGTGGCGCGGCGCTGGTGCCCTGGCATCTGCACCAGTCCGTTCCCGCCAGCGAAGACATGATTGGTTCGCGCCCCGCGGAAACGCCGGTGGTGCAGGCGCTGGTCGGCGGCATGCCGGACGCCGCGGTGCTGCTCGACCGCGCCGGCCGTGTCCTGCATTTCAACACCGCTGCGTCCCAGCTTGCGCCAGCCCTGCGCAAGAACGAACTGGCGCTGTTCGCGCTTCGCTCGCCTGAAATCATCGCGGCGCTGCGCGAGGCCATCGCCTCGCGCCAGCCGCAACGCGCCAGTTATGTCGACCATGTCCCGATCGACCGCTGGATGGAGCTGATCGTCACGCCGGTGTCGTTGCCGACGGCCTTCGGCGGCAGCGAGTACTGCATTCTGATGACATTCCACGACCAGACCGCGCTGCGCCGTGTCGAGGAAATGCGCGCCGACTTCGTCGCCAATGCAAGCCACGAATTGCGCACGCCGCTGGCGGCGCTGTCCGGCTTCATCGACACGCTGCAGGGGCCGGCGCGCGACGATCCGAAAGCGCGCGAACGCTTCCTCGGCATCATGCACGCGCAGGCGACGCGCATGGCGCGGCTGATCGACGATCTGCTGTCGCTGTCGCGGGTCGAACTGAGCGCGCATGTCCGGCCGGAGAAGCTGGTCGATGTGGTGCCGCTGATCCGACAGGTGGTCGATGGCCTCGAACCGCTGGCGAGCGAGCGCCAGGTGGCGATCGAACTTCAACTGCCGTCGTCACCGGTGATCATCGCGGGCGATACCGAGGAATTGCTGCGCCTGTTTGAAAACCTGATCGAGAACGGGCTCAAATACGGCGCGTCCGGCGGACGTGTCGTGGTCTCGCTGACCGAGCCGGACGCGGACGATGCGTCCGGCGAGATGCGTATCGCTGTGCGTGACTTCGGCCCGGGTATTCCGCCCGAGCATCTGCCGCGTCTGACCGAGCGGTTCTACCGCGTCGACGTCGGCGACAGCCGCGCGCAGGGCGGCACCGGCCTCGGCCTCTCGCTGGTCAAGCACATCCTCAACCGTCACCGCGGGCGTCTTCAGATCGAGAGCGTGCCCGGTCATGGCGCGACCTTCACGGCGTGTTTCCCTTCGATGAAAACGGGCAGTGCCGAGGCGGCGGTTGCTGCAAAAGAGTAGCGCGAAACGGTACGCCACAGTTTGGCCGCAGGATCGCAAAGCCGCCTTTTGCAGCGAAGTTTGCAACAAAAAAGCCTCATCGCATGATGAGGCTTTTTTCGTCTGATGTATTCGCGGAATTACTTGGCCGGACGCGATCCGCGGCGCCGGTCGCTGGCCGGCTGATAGGCCACGCGCGAGTGATGTGCGCAATAGGGCAAGCCGCCGAGCGCCTTGCCGCCGCAGAAGAAGAAGTCCGCGCTGCCCGGATCGCCGACCGGCCAGTGGCAGGTGCTCTCGTTGAGCTCCAGCAGGGTCAGGCGCTGGCTCATCGGCACCACGTTGTCATAGGCAACCGGATCGGGCTCCGCTTCAACCTCGAAGGCATGGGCGAGGGCGGTATTGCCGCGCGACACCGGGCGGCTGATACGCATCATGTGCTGCGCCGGCCGCGCCTTGCGCTGCCGTGGTGCGGCCGATGAGGGGCTTTTGGCGCGGCCGGACAGGCCGAGCCGGTGTACCTTGCCGATGACCGCGTTACGGGTGATGTTCCCGAGCTCGGCGGCAATCTGGCTTGCCGAAAGGCCTGCTTCCCAGAGCTTCTTCAACTGTTCTACGCGATCGTCGGTCCAGCTAATTACCGTCATCGCACTCTTCCTTTTGGTCTCGCGCCGGCCATTCCGGACCCGGCGCCGCGATTGCAGATCGTCCAAAATCCCTGTCGGCAGAATCCCTTAGCCCCCGCCGGTTGCATGAAAGGCAACCGGACGTTTACGCCTTACCGAAAGACAAGCGAGGATCAGAACAGCCGCACGAGATATCGTACCCAACGAAAGGGAGGCTACAATATGCCGTGACTCGCGCGCAAGAGTCGGGCCTAGTGCGTCCACATGTTCCGGCTTGAAAGCAGATAAATCCGGATTTTTTGCGATCCCTGATCGGGCGTTTTTCTCCTCCGGCGCGTTCCCCGGAGGCCCGGAAAATGCGAAAATCACAGGATACTGCGCCATCCGCGCGGCTCTGCCCGGCCTTCAATCCGGGGCCGTGGATTGACACCAATCCCCCCGCCAATAGAATAGCCGCCGCGTGCCGCCTTCCATGGGCGGCACGTTTTGTTTCCGGGGCACGCAACCGAGCGAAGACGCTTCAGCGATCGCGATGCTGTTGGCCCCTCAGCCATCAATCAGGTCGCCATGAGCCACACCGCCAAGCCGCATCTCGACTCTCACATGTTGCCGGTTTTTGCCCGCGCGGATGTCGCTTTCGAGCGCGGTGAAGGGCCCTGGCTAATCGCGACCAACGGTGACCGCTATCTCGATTTCACCAGCGGCGTGGCGGTGAATGCGCTCGGCCATGCGCATCCGCACCTGGTCGCGGCGCTGCAGGAGCAGGCCGCCAAGCTCTGGCACGTCTCGAACCTGTTCACGATCCCGGAAGGCGAGAAGCTGGCGACACGGCTGTGCGATGCGAGCTTCGCCGACGTCGCGTTCTTCTGCAATTCCGGCGCCGAAGCGATGGAAGCCGCCATCAAGATGGCGCGCAAGTTTCAGGCCGTGAACGGGCATCCGGAGCGCTACCGGCTGATCACGTTTGAAGGCGCGTTTCATGGCCGTACGCTGGCGACGCTCGCCGCAGGCGGTCAGCAGAAGTATCTGGAAGGTTTCGGCCCGCGGGTCGACGGGTTCGACCAGGTCCCGCTCGGCGATCTCGAAGCCGTCAAGAAAGCGATCGGCCCCAATACCGCAGGCATCCTGATCGAGCCATGGCAGGGCGAAGGCGGCGTGCGCGCGGCCGATCCGTCGTTCTTCCGCGCGCTGCGCCAGCTTTGCGACGACAACAAGCTCGTGCTGGTGTTTGACGAGGTGCAGACCGGCATGGGCCGCGTCGGCTCGCTGTTCGCGTATGAAAAGACCGGCGTGACGCCGGACATCATGGCGCTGGCAAAGGGCATCGCCGGCGGCTTTCCGATGGGTGCGTGCCTCGCCACCGTCAAGGCCGCCGCAGGCATGACGCCCGGCACGCATGGATCGACCTTCGGCGGCAATCTGCTCGCCGCCGCCGTCGGCAATGCGGTTCTTGATGTGATGCTCAAGCCGGGCTTCTTCGATCATGTGCAGAAGATGTCGCTGCTGCTCAAGCAGAAGCTGGCGTCGGTGGTCGACCGCTATCCGGGGGTCGTGAACGAAGTGCGCGGTGACGGTCTTCTGATCGGCATCAAGGCCGTCGTGCCCGCCGGCGACGTGATCAATGCCTTGCGCGACGAGAAGCTGCTGACGGTCGCCGCGGGCGACAACGTGGTGCGCTTTCTGCCGCCGCTGGTCGTGGGCGAAGCCGAAATCGAGGATGCCGTGTCGCGTCTTGAGCGCGCCTGCGCGCGCATCGCCCGCACGGCCGCGCAAAGCGAGGCCGTGTAATGACAAAGCTGTCCAATCAGCCGCGGCATTTCCTCGATCTGTTCGATGTCCCGACGCAGGATCTGCGGACTATTCTCGATGCCAGCCTCGCGATGAAAAAGCGGCGCAAGGCCGGTGACGTCTCCAGCAAGCCGCTGGCCGACAGGACGCTGGCGATGATTTTCGACAAGCCGTCGACGCGCACCCGCGTATCGTTCGATGTCGGCATGCGCCAGCTCGGCGGCGAAGCCATCATGCTGACCGGCGCGGAAATGCAGCTCGGACGCGGCGAGACCATCGCGGACACCGCGCGGGTGCTGTCGCGGTTCGTCGATGCCATCATGATCCGGATTCTCAATCACGAGGCGCTGACCGAACTGGCCGCGCATGCGACGGTTCCGGTGATCAACGGGCTGACCCGCCGCTCGCATCCCTGTCAGGTGATGGCAGACGTGATGACGTTCGAGGAGCATCTCGGACCGATCAAGGGCCGTACCGTGTCCTGGGTCGGCGACGACAACAACGTGCTGGCCTCATGGGCTCATGCCGCGGAGCGTTTCGGCTTCAATCTGCGCGTGGCGACTCCGCCGGAACTGGCGCCGAACAAGATGCTGAAGGACTGGATCAAGTCCACCGGCGCGCCGGTGGTGCTCGGCACCAAACCCGACGAGATGGTGCGCGGGGCCGATTGCGTGGTCACCGACACCTGGGTTTCCATGGGCGACAAGGAAGGCGAGCACCGTCATAACGTGCTGAGGCCGTACCAGGTCAACGAGAAGCTGATGTCGCTGGCCAATCCGAATGCGATCTTCATGCATTGCCTGCCGGCGCATCGCGGCGAGGAGGTCACCGACGCGGTGATCGACGGGCCGCAGTCGGTCGTGTTCGACGAGGCGGAAAATCGCCTGCATGCGCAGAAGGGCATTCTGGCCTGGTGCCTGCACGCGATTTGACGCGACCGGCGGCCGGTTTCCGCCGATCCCTTTTTTGTGAGCCGAGGCTCCCTATATGGGAGCGATACCTCAGCTTGACCCGCCACCCCCTTGGGCCGAAGCTCGAACCGACAGGTTCCGGGCTCTCATTCCAATTCGCATTCCTGACGAAAGTACGTCCGCTATGACTTCCGAAAGCCAAATCCGTGCCCCCTCCGCGACGCCGGTCGATGATGCGGTGCTGCCTTTCGAGGTCAGCGTACTGGATATCCGTGGCCGCCTCACAAAAATGGGTCCGGCGCTCGACGAGATTCTGACCAAGCACGATTATCCGGCCCCCGTCAGCAAACTGCTCGGCGAGGCCATTGTGCTGACGACGCTGCTTGGCTCGGCGCTCAAGTTCGACGGCCGCTTCATTCTGCAGACCCAGACCGATGGCCCGGTGTCGATGATCATTGTCGACTTTCAGTCGCCGGACCGTCTGCGGGCCTATGCCCGCTACGATGCGGCAAGGCTTCAGGCAGGACAGGATTCGGCGGCGCTGCTCGGTCATGGCCATCTCGCCATGACCATTGATCAGGGGCCGGACATGAGCCGCTATCAGGGGCTTGTGAAACTGGAAGGCGGCAATCTGGAGGATGCGGCGCATGAATACTTCCTGCGCTCGGAACAGATTCCGACCCAGGTGCGGCTCGCGGTAGGCGAGGAATTTCGCGGCGGCGACGGCCCGAAGCATCGCTGGCGTGGCGGCGGCATGCTGATCCAGTTCCTGCCGAAGGCGCCCGAGCGCGCGCGGCAGGCCGATCTGCACCCGGGCGATGCGCCGGAAGGCACCGCTGCTCACACTGTGGAAGAAGACGATGCCTGGACCGAGAGCCGCGCGCTGTTCGGGACGATCGAGGATGTCGAACTGATTGACCCCGATCTGTCCGGTGAACGGCTTCTGTTCCGGCTGTTTCACGAACGCGGCGTGCGGGTCTATCCGATGCAGCCGATCCACGCGCAATGCTCCTGCTCGCGCGACGCGGTCGCGAACATGCTCAAGAGCTTCTCGGCGAAGGATCGCGCCGACATGGTCGAGAACGGCAGGGTGGCGGTGACCTGCGAGTTTTGCAGTTCGACCTATGAGTTCACGCCGGAAGAGGCTGAAGCTGTTCCGGCGGCTGAATAGGCGACATTCTCCGGATTACCGAGAATGTCAGTTCAGCGTGCGCCTGATGTTCGGACTGTCGAGCGAGAAGGCGGGGATGTCGATGTCGAACGGCTCTCCGCTTTCGGTCACCATCTGGTAGCTGCCGGTCATGAAGCCGGATGGCGTCTGCAGTGGCACGCCGCTGGTATACTCGAAGCGTTCGCCCGGCTCGAGCACGGGCTGTTCCCCGACCACGCCTTCGCCGCGCACCTCCTGACTGCGTCCCGTGCCATCGGTGATGATCCAGTGCCGGGTCTTGAGCTGAACGGTCTCGGGCCCTGAATTGACAATCACGATCGTATAGGCCCAGAAGAACCGGCCGTCTTCCGCCGAGGAGCGCTCAGGCAGGAAGGCGGGTTCAACGATGACTTCGATGTGCCTGGTCACGGCGCGGTACATGGCATCCGTCCATAATTCGGATCGTACAATAACAGACTCCCGATTTCTTGCGTAGGCGCGACGCACTGCATTTTCAGAGGCATTGTATTTTCAGGGCCGCATGTCCAGGCTACGAAACCCGCTCGATCTTGGTTTCAACATTCTTGTGATCCAGCATTCCGGGGACGGCGTGTCCAATGGAATACCTGCAATTTGCGGGCCGATCCGATCTTCCTTAAGATTGCCGCGCGAGGGAACTGGACCGGACGGAATGACGTTTGTGACAACCGAGATGACCGATCAGGCTGTTGCAAAGGCGCCCGCCAAAGCTGTGGCTCTTCCTGTCGCGGGGGAACGCGAGCTGCGGCTTGATCTGTTTCGCGGCATGGCGCTGTGGCTGATTTTCGTCGATCATCTTCCGCCGAACATTCTGACGTGGTTCACCATCCGGAACTACGGATTCAGTGACGCCACCGAGATTTTTATTTTTATCTCGGGGTATACCGCCGCGTTCGTCTACAGCCGCGCGATGCTCGATCGCGGCTTCGTGGTGGCGAGCGCGCGCATCTTCAAGCGGGTCTGGCAGATTTACGTCGCGCACGTCTTCCTGTTCACGATCTATCTCGCGGAAATTTCCTACATCGCGACCAAGTTCGACAACCCGCTCTATGCGGAAGAAATGGGAATTCTGGATTTTCTCAAGCAGCCGGACGTCACGATCGTGCAGGCGCTGCTGCTGAAATTCCGCCCCGTCAACATGGACGTGCTGCCACTCTATATCGTGCTGATGATCTTTCTGCCGCTGATCATCTGGCTGATGCAGCGCAAGGCGGATCTGGCGCTGGCGCTCTCCGTCGCGCTGTACGCGCTGACCTGGGAGTTCGACTGGTACCTTCCGGCCTATCCGAACGGAACGTGGTTCTTCAATCCGTTCGCCTGGCAGTTGCTGTTCGTGTTCGGCGCGTGGTGCGCGCTGGGCGGCGCCAGACGCATGACGCGCATTCTGTCGTCGCCCGTGACGCTCTGGCTTTGCGTGGCCTATCTCGTGTTCGCGTTCTGCGTGACGCTGACGTGGCATGTGCCGCGGCTGAACGTGTTCATGCCGCGCTGGCTGGAAAGCTGGATGTATCCGATCAACAAGACCGACCTCGATGTGCTGCGCTTCATCCACTTCCTGGCGCTGGCTGCGCTGACGGTGCGCTTCATTCCTGCGAACTGGCCGGGCCTGAAATCGCGCTGGTTGCGGCCGGTGATCCAGTGCGGTCAGCATTCGCTCGAGATTTTCTGCCTCGGCGTGTTTCTCGCATTTGCGGGGCATTTCATCCTCGCCGAGGTCTCCGGCGGCGCGTGGATGCATTTCTTCGTCAGCGTGGCGGGCATCGTCATCATGTCGGCAGCCGCCGCGCTGTTTTCGTGGTATAAGGGCGAGGTCAGCAAGAACGGCAAACGCGCGAAAAGCGCGGACGGCGATGCCGACCTCGCCGGAGGCGGGTCATGAAAGCAGCATGGGCGACAAGCCTGTTGGCAATCCTTCTGATCGCCGCGCCAGCGCGCGCGGAGGATGCGCCCGGCTGCGCGGTGCCGGCTTATCTTCTCACCACCGAGAGCGCGCTTCCGAAAGTCGCCGACGCGATCAAGACGCGAAAGCGGCTGGACATCCTTGTGGTCGGCAGCGGATCGTCGGCGCTGCCCGGGGCTGACGGCGTCAGCATGTCGTACCCGGCCCGTACCGAGGCGGCGCTACGCGAGCAGCTTGCGGGAGTTGCCGTCAACATCAGGACCGACCTGCGGCCCAAGAAGACGGCGGCGGAGGCCGCCCCGAACTTCGGTCAGATCATCGACAAGCTGCCGCCGGACCAGAAGCCTGATCTTGTGATCTGGCAAACCGGAACGGTGGATGCCATCCGTTCGGTCGATCCGGATGATTTCCGCGCCGCGCTCGATACCGGCATCGAGGCTCTGCAGAAGGCCGGTCCCGACGTGCTGATGATGAATCTTCAGTACAATCCGCGCATGGAGACGATGCTCTCGGTCGGTCCGTACAACGATACGATACGGGTCGCCGCGCAGCAGCACGAGGTGCCGGTGTTCGATCGCTTCTCGATCATGCGGCACTGGAACGACGCCGGTGACTTCGACCTGTTCGGCTCGGTCCATGGTTACGGCATGGCGAAGCGGGTGCACGATTGCATCGGGCGCGCGCTCGCCGCGATGATTATGGAAGCCTCGCGTATCAATCCGGCGGAGCTGAGGATTCAGCGTTGATCCGGTCCTGTTTTCGCTGCGCAGCTCTTGCCGCGACGATTTGTGGTTTCGTCGCGGCCCATTCCGCCTTGGCGCAAACCAACCCGCCGGGTGCTCCACCGCCCCAGAAAGGCCTTGCCACCAAAGCCATCGAGGCGGCGAAAGGCGCGGCCAGCGCAGCGGGCGATATCCTCACCCGTGTGCCATGTCTTCCGGCCAAGGGTCTGAACGATGTCCCGGGATCGCTGCCGCGCGTGGCGCGGCGGATCGCGGCGGACGAGCCGGTGACCATCGTGGCGTTCGGCTCCTCGACCACTGTGGGATACGGGACATCCTCGCCGGCCTATACCTATCCGAACCGCTTGGCGGATCAGCTCCGCCGCAAGTTTCCGACGTCCGACATCACGATCATCAATCGCGGGATGGGCGGGCAGGATGCGCCGGAAATGATGAAGCGGTTCGATGCCGCCGTTCTCGCCGCCGATCCTGATCTTGTGATCTGGCAACTCGGGACCAATACCGTCGTCAAGGGCAATGAGAGCGATGTCGCTGCGACGGCGGCGCTGCTGGAAGACGGCATTGCGCAGCTTCAGGCGCGCGGCGTCGATGTGGTCCTGATTGACCCGCAATACGTTCCGGCGGTAACCGCGAAAACCGAGAATGCCAGCCGCATGGTCAAGCTGCTCGGCGATGTCGCCAGGCTGAAGAATATTTCGGTATTTCCGCGCTTTGAAGTGATGCGTCAGTGGCACGAGGACGAGAAGCTGCCATTCGACAAGTTCGTCATCGGCGACGGATTGCACATGAACGACTGGGGCTATGCGTGTTTTGCCCAGTTGCTGGGCGACACCATCATCAAGTCGGTCGGGCAGGTGAAGGCGGGGGTCAACATTCCCGGCAACATCATGACCTATCGGCCGATGTGAAGATCGCCCTATTGCGGTCTCTTCTTGTCATGCCCGGCCCTTGTGCCGGGCATCCACGTCTTCTTTGATTGCTTTTAAGCCGTGGATGGCCGGGACGAGCCCGGCCATGACGAAATCAATAGTCGATGCGGTCAGGATATTCTCACGCCTTCTCGAGCGCGGCGGTCAGGTCCTCGATCAGGTCGTCCCTGTGCTCCAGCCCCGCCGAGAAACGGATGAAGCCTTCGCTGATGCCGAGTTCGGCGCGCGCTTCCGGCGTGAGGCGCTGATGCGTGGTGGTCGCCGGATGGGTGACAATGCTCTTGGAGTCGCCGAGATTGTTGGAAATCCGCGCCAGCTTCAGCGCGTTCAGCGTGCGGAACGCCGCCGCCTTGCCGCCCTTGACCTCGAATCCGATCAGCGTCGAGCCGGCGCGCATCTGCTTCTTCACAATGTCGGCCTGCGGGTGATCGGCGCGGCCGGGATAAACCAGCCGCGAAATTTTTGGATGGACGGCCAGTGCATCGGCAATCGCGGCGGCGCTTTCGGTCTGCGCCTTCACACGGATACTCAGTGTCTCAAGGCCCTTCAGCAGCACCCAGGCGTTGAATGGCGACATCGACGGGCCGGTCTGGCGCAGGAAGGTGTGGATGTGCTCCTGAATGAACGCATCCGACGACAGGATGACGCCGCCGAGGCAGCGGCCCTGACCGTCGATGTGCTTTGTTGCCGAGTAGACGACCACGTCGGCCCCGAGCGCGAGCGGGCTCTGCCAGATCGGCGTGGCGAACACATTGTCGACGATCAATCGCGCGCCGACGCTGTGCGCGATGTCCGCGACCGCGGCGATGTCCACAACATCGAGAGTCGGATTGGTCGGGCTTTCGAGGAAGCAAGACTTGGTGTTCGGCCGCACAGCCTTCTTCCACTGGTCGAGATCGTGGCCGTCCACCAATGTGGATTCAATGCCATAACGCGGCAGCAGGTCTTCGACGACATAACGGCACGAGCCGAACAGCGCCTTCGCCGCGACTACGTGATCGCCGGACTTCAGCGGCGCGAGAATGGCGGTGGTCACCGCGGCCATGCCGGTGGCGGTGGCGCGCGCAGCTTCCGCGCCCTCAAGTTCGATCATGCGCTGCTCGAACATCGCAACTGTCGGATTGGAGAACCGTGAATACAGGAATCCGGGGTCGGCGCCGGTGAAGCGCGCTTCGCACTGTTCGGCGCTGTCGTAGACAAAACCTTGCGTCAGGAACAAAGCTTCGGAGGTCTCGCCATACTGCGAGCGCAGCGTGCCGGAATGCACGAGGCGGGTTTCAGGGCGGTAATCGCGGGTGGGGGACAGCGGTTTCGCTGTGGGTGTCTTGGTCTCGGACATGTGCACTCCATCGTGGCCACCTTGCGATGGACACAAAAAAACCGGCCTGGAAAATCTTTCCACAAGCCGGGATCACACTGTCCCCGGCCTGTTTAGCGAGTTATTTAACGTGGCTGCAAGCCGGCCGGCTCAAATGACCACGGGATAAGTCCTAGGCCTACTCCTGCATGGTCTTTCCGTCAAGCACCCCATCGGATAACCGATAAAATGCCTATTTTGCTGGATCAGCCGGTCACCGAGGACAAATCTGTGCCCTTCACCCTGCCAAGCGACGCGACAGGAATTCTGCCCGACCGCATGATCGCGGCGATGGCCGATGCCGGGCTGATCCTGCCCGAGTACCCCTTTGTCGAAAGCCAGATCCAGCCGGCCAGCCTCGATCTGCGTCTTGGCGGCATGGCCTATCGCGTGCGTGCGAGTTTCCTGCCGGGGCCGGATATCACGGTCGCCGAACGCATCGACGAGTTGAAGTTGCACGAGATCGACCTGTCCGACGGCGCGGTTTTGGAAACCAATTGCGTCTATATCGTGCCGCTGCTGGAAAGCCTGGCGCTGCCGCCGAACATTCAGGCTGCCGCAAATCCGAAAAGCTCGACCGGCCGTCTCGATGTGTTCACGCGCGTGATTGCCGACGGCACCCGGCGTTTTGACATGATCGCGCCGGGCTATCACGGCCCGCTCTATGCGGAGATCAGTCCGAAGACATTTCCTGTCTTGCTGCGCGAAGGTTCGCGGCTGTCGCAAATCCGTTTCCGCACCGGTCATCCGCTGCTCGATGGTGATGAACTCGAAGCGTTGCATGCGGCGGAGCGTCTTGTCGACAGCGATGACGCCGATCTCACCGGCGGCGTTGCCGTAAGCGTCGATCTGTCCGGCGAAGGATCGGACGGCTTTGTCGGTTATCGCGCCAAGCGTCACACCGGCGTGGTCGATGTCGATCGCCGCGCGGGTTATGTCGTGAACGAGTTCTGGGAGCCGATCCGCGCCCGCGCGGATCGCAGCCTGATCCTCGATCCTGGTGAGTTCTATATTCTCGCGTCGAAGGAAGCGGTGCAGGTGCCGCCGGATTTCGCGGCGGAGATGGTGCCGTTCGATCCGCTGGTGGGAGAATTCCGCGTGCACTATGCGGGCTTTTTCGATCCCGGCTTCGGTTATGCGGGCGCGGGCGGGCAGGGCTCGCGCGCGGTGCTGGAAGTGCGGTCGCGGGAAGTGCCGTTCATTCTCGAGCACGGCCAGATCGTCGGGCGCCTTGTTTACGAGAAGATGCTGTCGCGCCCCGATGCGCTCTATGGACAGCGCATCGCGTCAAACTATCAGGGGCAGGGCCTCAAGCTCTCGAAGCACTTCCGCGTCTGACCTGTCGCCTTGCTGGGGCGCGTCAGTTGTTTTGCGCCAGCCAGTCCAGAAACGCGGCGAGCTGCGGATTGCCGGCCTTCGTTTTCGGGTAAACCAGATAGAACGAGTTGCGCGTCTGCCGGACGTGTTTGAACGGCTGCACCAAGCGGCCCTGCGCCAGTTCGTCCGCCACCAGCGCCTCGATTCCCATCGCCACGCCGATATCGTCCAGTGCAGCCTGAAGCGCGATGGTCTGGTTTTCAAAGGTGATGCCGCGGGTGCTATCGACACTCTTGGCGCCGGCTTCTTCGAGCCAGCGCGGCCAGTCCTCCGGACGCGAGGTGGCGTGGATGAGCTGGTGATGGGCGAGATCGCGCGGATGCTTCAGCGGCATCCGGCCCTTCAGCCGCGCCGGACTGCAGATCGGAAACACCGTGATCGGGCACAGCTTCACCGACGCGAGACCCGGCCAGCGTCCGTTGCCGACCATCACCGCGGCATCGAAGGGATCGCGGCTGAAGTCCACGCTGTCGAGCGAGGTGGTGAGCTGGATGTCGATTTCGGGATGCCGGTCGTGGAAGCTGCGCCAGCGCGGAAGCAGCCAGCGGATCGCAAAACTCGGATAGGCGCAGATGGCCAGCGGCTTGCGGCGTTCCGGCGTACGCGCCCGCTCTGTCGCGGTGGCGATTGTCTCCAGCGCGTTCTGGATGTCCCGCATGTAGGCGCGTCCTGCGTCGGTGAGTTCGACCATCCGGTTGGTCCGCCTGAACAGTGCGGTGCCCAAATGAGTTTCGAGATTCTGGATCTGCCGGCTCACCGCGCCGGGCGTCACGCCAAGTTCGTCCGCAGCCTGCAGAAAACTCATCCGGCGTGCGGCCGCCTCGAACACCGGCAGGCTGGAAAGCGGCGGCAGTCGCCGGGCCATGGCGCGCTCCAATTGAGAAATTATCAATCGAAGCCTACCGAAATCTCGTTTGCCACGCCACCGAAAAGCTCTCACTTTGATGCCGGAATGGACGCGGCGCATAAGCCATGATCCCAAGCAGCAAAAAATCAGGAAACCCCCGGAGGGATTGCCCATGAACATGCCGCTCAAGGCGAGCGCCGCGCAGCTCATCGCGCCGGACACCACGGGCCAGAATTTCTATCGCAACGATCAGGCGCTGGCCGATCTATTGCAGATACATCTTCCCGCCGCCTTGTTCCGTCACATCGAGCCGCATCTCGACCGGCTCGGCGCGCTGGCGGGCGGCCCTCTGGACGAATGTGCGCGTCTTGCCGACAAGCACGGGCCGGTGCTGCATCAGCGCGACCGTTTTGGCAATGACCGTCAGTGGATCGAATATCATCCGGCCTATCGCGAACTTGAACGTGCCGCTTACGGTGAGTTCGGCATCCACGCGATGTCGCATCGCAAGGGCATTCTCGGCTGGGCCGATACATATCCTGCCGTGGCCAAGCACGCCTTCACCTTCCTGTTCAATCAGGCCGAGTTCGGCATGGGATGCCCGATCAATGTCACCGACGGCGCGGCGCGGCTGCTGTCGCGGTTTGGTGATGATGCGCTCAAAGCAAAGTATCTCGACGGCCTGACGCAAACCGACATGAGCAAGCTCACCCAGGGCGGTCAGTTCATGACCGAGAAGGAGGGCGGCTCCGACGTCGGCAAGCTGACCACCACCGCCGTGCAGGAGGGCGATCACTGGCGCCTCCATGGCGAGAAATGGTTCTGCTCGAACGCCGACGCCAGGATGGTGATGCTGCTGGCGCGGCCGGAAGGTGCAGTCGGCGGTACGCAGGGTGTCGGCCTGTTCCTGATGCCGCGCGAACTCGATGACGGCTCTCCGAACCACTACCGGATCGTCCGTCTCAAGGACAAACTCGGCACCCGCTCGATGGCGTCCGGCGAGATCAAGCTGGAGGGCGCGATCGCCTATGCGGTTGGCCGTCTCGATCGCGGCTTTGTGCAGATGGCCGAGATGGTCAACTGGTCGCGATTGTCCAACGGGGTGAAGTCCGCCGCCCTGATGCGCCGCGCGCATCATGACGCGAATACGGTTGCGAACAATCGCGTCGTGTTCGGACGCCGCATTGTCGACATGCCGCTGGCGCGCCGGCAGTTGATGAAGATCATGCTTGCGACCGAGCAGGCGGTGTCGATGAGCTTCATGACTGCTGACGCGCTGGATCGTGCCGAGGCCGGAAGCCAGGATGCAGCCGCGTTGTTGCGCGTGCTGACGCCGGTGCTGAAGTATCGCGCCACGCGCGACGCGCGGAAGGTCTGCGGCGAGGCGATGGAGATGCGCGGCGGGATTGGCTACATTGAGGAATTCGCCACGCCGCGCCTCTTGCGCGATGCGCATCTCGGCTCGATCTGGGAAGGTACCGGCAACATCGTGGCCATCGACACGCTCAAACGCGCGGTGGGGCGTCATGGCGCGGAAGCCGCGCTCGGCGCCGATCTTCATGCCCGGATCGACGACATGCCCGGCGTCCCGCAAGACTGGCGCGACCGGCTGCACGGTTTCACCGACAAGGCCATCGGTTTCGCGCGCGAGGTCGCGGGCCGTTCCGAGAACGAGGCCGAAGCCCGCCGCGCGACCAGCACGCTCTACCATGTCGCCAGCGCCGTGACCTTCGCCTGGGAGGCGAGCCGGATTCATGCCCTGCGCGGCGATGCGCGCCGTTTGTTGCTGTCGAAGCTCGTGGTCGATCACCGCCTGACCGCGCAGAATCCGTTCGCGACCCTGCCGGGCGCCGGGGATGGCGCGATTGCCGAGCGGCTGCTCGGCGACAGGCCAATGTCCATGGCGGACGCCGCCGGAATGCTCGGTTAGACCCGTGTTCGGGCCGGTGACTGGATGCCATGCGCAAGGCGCGCATTGCGGGTTGCCGGTTTGATGGTAAGGGTCGACGGAGGGCGGCTGACAGCAAAGAGACAGCCCCGTTGGGGAGTGCATGTCCGAGCTAGGAGCTGCCGAAATTCCTGTGGTCCAGGCGGACGAACAGCCGTCGCTGCCGCCTATCAGGAGTCCTCAGAAAAACCCGCTGCTTGATGGCCCGATCCTCCCGACGCTGCTGAAGCTGGCGGCGCCCAATGTCGTCGCGCTCACCGCCGGCACCTGCGTCGCGATTGCTGAAACCTCCTATATCGGCCGCCTCGGCGTCGAACCGCTCGCGGCGATGGCGCTGGTGTTCCCGTTCGTCATTCTGATGATGACCATGTCGGGCGGCGCGATGGGCGGCGGCGTCGCCTCCGCGATTGCCCGGGCGCTCGGAGCCGACGATACCGAACGCGCGGCTGCGCTGGCGGTCCACGCCCTGATGATCGGCGTCTGTTTCGGTCTCACCTTCATGATCGGCATGCTGGTGTTCGGGCCGTATCTGTTTGCCGCTTTGGGCGGCAGCGGCCGCGTCCTGAGCGAGGCCATCGGCTATGCGCAGATTTTCTTCGGTGGCGCGGTGCTGCCGTGGATCATGAACACGCTGGCGGCGCTGCTGCGCGGCACCGGCAACATGAAGCTGCCGTCGGCGATCATTCTCAATTCGGCGTTCTTTCAGATTCTGCTCGGCGGCGTGCTGGGTCTTGGCCTTGGGCCCATTCCGCAGTTCGGAATGCGCGGTGTCGCCGCCGGCACCTTGATGGCGTTTTCCATCGGCGCGGGGATCATGGCCTGGTATCTGCTGTCGGGGCGCAGCCGGGTCAAACTGTCGTTCAGGCAGGTCCGGTTTCAGCGCGCGATGTTCTACGACATCCTGCAGGTGGGCGCGATTGCCTGCTTCTCGCCGCTGCAGATCGTGCTCACCGTGACGATCTTCACGCATCTTCTGGCGAACTTCGGCACCGAGGTGCTGGCGGGTTACGGCATCGGCGCGCGGCTGGAGTTCATGCTGACATCGCTGGCGTTCGCGGTGGGCATCGCATCGGTGCCGATGATCGGAATGGCCATCGGTGCGGGCCGCGTGGCGCGGGCGCGCCGGATCGCATGGACCACCGGCGGCGTCTCTTTTGTCGTGGTCGGTTTCTTCGGCAGTTTCTTTGCGATCTTCCCCGACATCTGGGTCAATCTCTTCACGGACAACGCAGCGGTGCGGGCCGCGAGCCGTGAGTACCTGTCAATCGTCGGGCCTTTCCTGTCGTTCGTCGGGCTTGCGATTGCGGTCTATTTCTCCTCGCAGGGTGCCGCGCGTGTGCTCGGTCCGGTGCTGGCGCAGACCGCGCGGCTGATCTTTGTAATCGTCGGCGGATTGGTGCTGATGGCGCAGGGCGCCGGAAGCACGCGATTCTTCTGGCTGGCGGCGTCATCCATGATGCTGCTCGGAATCCTCGCCGCCGCCGCCGTCCGCCTGACCAACTGGGGGCCGCGCGAAGCGGCCTCGCAATAGCGCGTCGTTAGTCGAGGACGCTGACCGGCCGCGACAGCGCCGCGCGCGCGAATTTCCTTGCATTGGCCGGTTTTCCGAACAGGAACCCCTGCGCCAGGTCGAATCCCATTTCGTGCGCGACGATCAGATCGGATCGCGTCTCGACGCCCTTGGCGACGGTGCGCGCGCCGACCTGGTCCGCGAGTTCGAGAATACTGCGGCAGACGGTCTGCTTGAGGCGGTTGTCTGCGCAGCCGGTGACGTATTCCCGATCGACCTTGATCTCGACAAACGGAAAACTCTGCAGGTCCGAAAGCGACGGCCAGTCGACTCCAAGATCGTCGATGGAAATCGCGATGTTGTGAAAGCGCATGCGTTTCGCGGCCTCGATGGCGAGATCGAGATTGCGGATGATCTCCGCGCCCTTCACCTCGACAGTCAGCCCGCTGAAGGCCGGATGATCGGGGATCTGGCGGCACAACCGGCTGACCGACGCCGTATCCTCAAGAAAGCCGATCGGCAGGTTGATGGAAATGTCGACCGGACCATGCCGGCCAATGAAGTAATGCCAGTCCTCGAGCGCGCGGGTCACCACGAAGTCGGACAGTCCCTTGAATTGAGGGTCTTTTGCATCCGGAATGAAGGATGCAGGCGGCACGACTCCCCATGCCGGATGGCGCATCCGGATCAGCGCTTCCGCGCCGCGCGGCGCGAGGGTGCGAACGTCGATCTTCTGTTGATACCAGAGCTCGAGCCAGCCGGCCTTCAGCGCTTCGGTGACGTCGACGGGCGGACTTGGCGGCGCCTTCTGCGGCAGCAGCGGCACGACGCTGGCGCGCAGGCCGTCCGCGCTGAACGGTGTCGCCAGCGGCGGAAGCATCGCGATTCCCGTTTCCTCTCCGAGCTGATGCAACGCACTGACGATGATCGAATCCTTCGGACCGATCAGCAGCACCTTGCCGTCGAACATCCTGGTGACGAGGGTGCGCAGGATATTTCCGGCTTCCACGCCGTCGTTCGGCATGCCGAGAACGACGAGATCTGGCAATTGATAGTCGAGCAGCGTGGGTAATTCCGCCGCGGTTGCGCATTCGCCGGTGATGAATCCCAATTCATCCAGAGCCTCACTCAGGAATGTGCGAATGTGCCGTTTCGGATCGACGATACATGCGCGAGGCGCCAGTTTGCGCTGTCCGAACGTCGCAACTGCCTCGATTTCAGCAGGTTTGAAACCCCTCATCAGAATCACCTCCGTTGTCCCCGAGGCGGAAGTGATAGCGTTATGCGGTGGTCACAAATGTGGAATTATTGAATCGTCCACCTGAGGTGTTGGGTAAGGTTAAAGAGAACAAGACGATTCAATTTTGTGCGGCATTTTCTGCGTTTTTTTTGCATCGGCGCAAAAGCGCACACCCATCGCGCCGCGTTGGGGGCGCGGCGCGATGGGTGCGTATACCAAAGTCATCGGCGACAGTTTGCTCAAGAGCCTTCAAGTTTTTTCTTCATCGCAGCGATGGACAGGTCCATCTGACCGCTGATGTACGGCGCGATTTCATTCGGGAGAACATCAACGATCCAGACAAACCGGCTGCGCCGCTCGCCCTCCTCAACGATTTGCACCGAGGCACTGTGCTGGCGGATGCGTTCGCTGATCACGGCATAGACCAGGCGCCGCTTTGTGTCGTCGCTGTCGACAAGAATCTCCCGGGCGCTTGTGCCGTTTGAAAACGTGACAAGCCGCGAGTCGCCGTCCATGACGGACCGGGTGACGAAACCGGGCGCAAGGCGGCTATCGACGGCTGCAAAGTCGCGCACTGCGTCCCAGATATCGTCCGCCGCTGCGGCAACTTCAAACTCCTTGTGAATCGAAGCCATATTGCGTCCTCCGGCGCATGCCCTTACGTGCACACGGCTTCGATATTGTTGCCATCCGGATCGATCAGGAAGGCCGCGTAATAGGTCGGGCTGTAATCCGTGCGCGGTCCGGCTCCGCCATTGTCGCGTCCTCCGGCCTTCAGCCCTGCGGCATGGAACGCCTTGATGGCGTCATGGCCGTCTGCGCGAAACGCGACATGGGCGCCCGGTCCCGCCGACTCCTGCGAGAGATGCAGCCAGAGGGCGGGCGCGTCTTTCGGTCCGAATCCCGCGCCGCTGTCGTCCCGCGAACACAGAACGTGACCGAGCGGCGCAAGGGCGGCGGTATAGAACTTGATGCTGGCGTCGAGGTTTCTGACTTTCAGGCCGATATGATCGTACATGAGTATTCTCCGTTGCGATGGAGATCACCCTAGAGCCGCCACCTTGAGCCGATCTTGGAAAATCTTGCGGTCGCCGCGCGCGGCCTTGCGAAAGCGGCGTGGCGAGACACCCGCGGCGCGATGAAACGTCCGCACGAAGTTCGACAGATCGCCGAAGCCGACGTCGAAAGCGACCGACGTAATTGGTCGCGTGTCGTCGGCAAGAAGTTTCGCCGCGCGGCGCAGCCGCGCGCGAACCAGATACTGGTGCGGCGTCACGCCAAGCACATTCGAGAACAGCCGCAGGAAGTGAAACGGGCTGACGCCGGCCGCCTTCGCGGTCGATTCCAGATCAATGGTGCGGTCGGCATGGGCGTCGATCCACAGCGCGCTTTCCACCGCGCGGCGGCGGTCGCGTGCCGTCGCGCGGATCGCCTTCTGCGGTCGTCCCGATGTCGTCTCGATAAAGCGATTGACGAACAGCATCGCGGCCTCGTCGATCCCGATGTCGCTATCGCCTTTTCCGGCAGCTTGCGCCAGTTCGCCATAGACCATGAGTTCCGGCGTCGGCGGCACACAGGCAATCCGCAAGGCGTTGTCGCGCAGGCCGATAGTGTCGGCGAGCGCCGGCGATAACTGGAACGACAGACACTCATCGCCGCAGACATGATGCGGATGCGAGCAGGTGTATTCGTCGCCCGCGTGACCTACCATCACCGCACCGGCGACCAATTCGTGGAAACGTCCACGGGTGTCATAACCGAAGCTGCCCTTGCGGACGTAGGAGAGCGAATGGCGCGCGTGCTGCTCGGGAAAAGGCCTGTCGTCCGGTCCCATGGTGCACCGGTAGTCGAACACGCACAGCGATGCGCTTTCCAGCAACGTGGTCTTCATGGCCGAATGTTATCCCCGCCGACGTCGCGGGGCAATCGACAGGCCGGGGTCGAACAGCATCGGCGCATCGTCAGATACACCGGCTATTCTGGCGCGCTCGATGGTCAGCATCCTGAATTTGGTGGTGACGCCGCCATTGGCGGAAAATCCCCCGGCCTTGCCATTGGCGGCCAGCACCCGATGGCAGGGGATCACGATCGGGAGTGGATTTTCCCCCAGCGCTTTCCCCACAGCACGCGACAGCAGCTTGTCGCCGAGCCGGGCCGCGATCTCGCCATAGGTCATGGTTTCGCCCGGCGGGATCGTGCGCGCGATATGATAGACGCTGCAGTTGAAGGCGGGCAGGTGGTCGGTATCAAGCGCGATGAAGGACAAATCCTTCGGATGTCCGTCCAGCAGTTCAGCCATCGCATCGCACGCCGTCCGCACATCCGCCGGTGGCGCCGTTTCACGCGCACCGGGCGCCTTTTGCAGCAGGCGCGCGCGGGTTTTCGCGTCGTCACCCTCCGGCAGTTGCACGCCGAGAAGGCCGCGCTCGCCCCAGGCGATACCGCAGCGCCCGATAGCCGTATCGAACAAGGCAAGACCCGTCATCATCCTGCGTCCCAGACTGTCATGGCTGCGATTCCCGCAACTTGGAGAATCTTGCGCTTTTCGCATCCCTGCGCCACCCGAAACCTGTGGCGGCTGCCATCTTGCGGCGGGATGCCGGGTATGGCTAAGGTCGGGCCTGCGCGGGCGTAGTTCAATGGTAGAACGGCAGCTTCCCAAGCTGCATACGAGGGTTCGATTCCCTTCGCCCGCTCCAGTTTTCCCGACAAAGCTCCAAATCCAAAGAGGTCTGATGTCACAGCCCCGCCTGTTCACGCCCATTTCCCTGCGCAGCGTTACCTCGAAAAACCGGATCGTGATCTCGCCGATGTGCCAGTATTCGGCGGAAGACGGCATGGCGAATGACTGGCATCTGGTTCATCTCGGCAAGTTCGCACAGGGTGGCGCCGGCATCGTGATGACGGAAGCCGCGGCGGTCACAGCGGAAGGGCGCATCACCCATGGCGACCTGGGCCTGTGGCAGGACGGACAGATCGCGCCGCTCAAGCGCATCACGGCGTTTCTGCGCGCCAACGGATCGGTGCCTGCGATCCAACTGGCCCATGCCGGACGCAAGGCCAGCATGCAGCGGCCGTGGTATGGCAACGCCGCGCTGACCGCCGACGACATTGCGCGCGGCGACAAGCCATGGGCCATCGTCGCGCCGAGCGCGATCCCGATGGACGACGGCTGGCTGATGCCGCACGAATTGACCCTGAAAGACTTGGAGAAACTGCGCGAGGATTGGCGTCAGGCGGCGCTGCGTGCGGTGGAGGCGAATTTCGACGTGCTCGAAATTCATTGCGCTCACGGCTACCTGCTGCATGAATTCCTGTCGCCGCTCTCCAACCACCGCACCGATGCCTATGGCGGCGACCGCGCCGGGCGCATGAAGCATCCGCTCGAGATCATCGAAATCGTGCGCGCAGTGTGGCCCGCCGACCGTCCGCTGTTCGTACGCATCTCCTCCGTCGACGGGATAGACGGCGGCATTGATATCGCCGACTCGGTTGCATTCGTGAATGAAGCGAAAGCGCGGGGCGCGGATGTGATCGACTGCTCGTCCGGCGGACTGATGGGGTCCGCGACCGCGGCGCGGATTCCGCGCGGCTATAGTTTTCAGGTGCCGTTCGCGGAGCAGATTCGCCGCGAAACCAAAGTTGCCACCATGGCGGTCGGCCTCATCCTGCATCCGCAGCAGGCGGAGGACATTCTGGCTGAAGACAAGACCGACCTGATAGCGGTGGGACGCGAAGCCCTGTTCGATCCGAACTGGCCGCTCCATGCCGAACTGGCTTTGAGCGAGACCAAGGGCGAGATCGGCGACGGCACCTTCGCATCATGGCCGAAGCAATATGGCTGGTGGCTGGAACGGCGCGAGCCGGGCCTGCGCAGGCTCGACGGGCCGGCATTGCCATTCCGCAAGGTTTGAGCGACCTTCTGGCCAGTCAGACCGGGTGGCATCGACATGAGAAAATCCATCTGCGTGGCAGGCGCGGGCAGCATCGGCTGTTTTGTCGGCGGCATGTTGCGGGTCGGCGGTCATCCGGTGTCGCTGCTGGCCCGTCCGCGGGTGATTGACGATATCAACCGCAACGGGCTGAAGGTCACCAGTTTTGAGGGCATCGAACATCGCCTGACACCGGCCGAGATTACGTTGTCCGCGGACCCTGTGATCTTCAAGGACGCGGATATCATTCTGGTCACGGTGAAAAGCGACGACACCGCCGCAGTTGCGGATCAGATCGCGCAGCACGCGCGTCAGGACGCCATCATCATCAGCCTTCAAAACGGCATCGGTAATGTCCCGGTGCTGCGCGAGGCGCTGCCGGAGCACGATGTGCTCGCGGGCATGGTGCCGTTTAATGTGCTCTCGATGGGCGAGGGGCATTTCCACCGTGCCACCTCCGGCGACATCCTGCTTGAGACAGACGACGCCGAGACGGCGAAGTCGCTGTCGCAGCCCGAGCTGAGATTTCGCGCGGTCGATGACATCGAGGGCGTGCAGTGGGGCAAGCTGCTGGTCAATCTGAACAACGCGCTTAATGCGCTGTCGGGTCTGCCGCTGCGCGATCAACTGGCGCAGCGCTCCTGGCGTACGCTGTTCGCAGACCAGATGCGTGAAGCGCTTGCGGTGATCAAGGCCGAAGGCATTGCGCCGGTCTCGACCACGCCTTTGCCTGCGTCGGTCACGCCGTTCATTCTCAAACTGCCCGATGCGCTGTTCACGCGCATTGCCGCGTCCATGGTGAAAATCGACCCGAAAGCGCGCTCCTCCATGTGGGAAGATCTGCAGCGGGGCCGCCGCACCGAGATCGGCCATCTGCAGGGCGTGATAGTGACGCTCGCCAAACGTCACGGATTGCCGTCGCCCATCTCGGAACGGATCGTCGCGCGGATCCGCGAGGCGGAGGAGGCGGGCAAGGGATCGCCGGACCTGAGCGCGGAACAGGTCCGGTCCGGCTGATTTCGCTTTGCACAGGCTGGCGAAGATCCCCGATGAGGATTACATTAGCGACGTTGATGCAAGCGCCGGGTGACGCCCGCACATGACTTGCCCGCGAGCCCCGGTGGACCAGCAACGTCTGGAGGCTCTCATGCATGCGGACACAATCAATCAAAAACCTCATCGTCTTGTCGCCAGCGATCGCGTCGAAGGCACGCGGGTCTTCAACGCTGACGGACGTAAAATCGGAAGTATCAAGCGGCTGATGATCGACAAGGTCAGCGGCAATGTCGCCTACGCCGTTCTCTGTTTCGGCGGCTTTCTCGGTGTCGGAGAGGACTATCGCCCGTTGCCGTGGGCCAGCATGAAATACAATCCCGCGATCGAAGCCTACGAACTCCTGACCCTGATGACCGACGAGGAGCTTTCCAAGGCGCCGTCGTTCGGCACCGACAAGGAATTCGACTGGGGCAACCGCGTGCGCGAAGTCGACGCCTACTGGATCGGCTTCTGACGCAGGCGGAAACGGGTTGTCACACGCGGCACCGCCGCGGTTACAACACTGCTTTTGCCACTGCGCGCCCGGCGTTGCGGCCCGAGAACAGGCAGCCGCCAAGGAACGTGCCTTCCAGCGCGCGATAGCCGTGCACGCCGCCGCCGCCGAAGCCCGCGGCTTCGCCGACCGCATAGAGTCCCGGAATGATGTTGCCGTCATTGCCGAACGCGCGGGCGTCGAGATCGGTTTCGAAGCCGCCGAGTGTCTTGCGGGTCAGGATGTTGAGCTTCACTGCGATCAGCGGGCCGTGAGCCGGATCGAGGATTTTGTGCGGCTTCGCGGTGCGGATCAGCTTGTCGCCGATATAGCGCCGCGCGTTGTGGATGCCCATCACCTGGCTATCCTTCACATAGGGATTGTCGATCTCGCGGTCGCGCGCCTCGATCTGCATGCGGATGAAAGCGGGATCGAGCAGGTTCGCGCCGCCGAGCTTGTTCATGGCGGCCACAAGGTCTTCGAGATTGTCGCGGACGATGAAGTCCGCGCCCTTGTTCTTGAAGGCCTCGACCGGTTCCGGGCCGCCCTTGGCACCGGCGCGGCGAATCACCTGCCGCCAGCTCTTGCCGGTGAGATCGGGATTTTGTTCGGAGCCGGAGAGACCGAATTCTTTCTTGATGATGCTCTGGGTCAGGATGAACCACGAATAATCATAGCCGGTGCGCATGATGTATTCGAGCTGACCGAGCGTGTCATAGCCTGGATAAAGCGGAGAGGGCAGGCGCTTGCCGGTGGCGTCGAACCACATCGACGACGGACCCGGCAGAATGCGGATGCCGTGGCCCGGCCAGATCGGCGCCCAGTTGCGGACGCCTTCGACGTAATGCCACATGCGGTCGCGGTTGATGAGGCGCGCGCCCGCGGCCTCGGTGATGCCGATCATCCGCCCGTCCACATGGGCGGGAACGCCGGCGACCATGAATTTTGGTGGCGCGCCGAGACGCTTCGGCCAGTTCTGGCGCACCAGATCATGATTGCCGCCGATGCCGCCGGAGGCGACGATCACGGCCTGCGCCTTGAGCGAAAAATCGCCGGTCTCGACACGGGATGAGCTTTCGCCGCGCGCCTCGGACGATGGCTCGAGCAGCTTGCCGCTCACGCCGGTGGCCGCGCCGTTCGTCATGTCGAGGGCGTCGACCCGATGCCGGAACTTGAAGGTGATGCGGCCTGTTTTTGCATGTTCGCGCGCGCGGCGCTCGAATGGCTCGACGACGCCGGGGCCGGTGCCCCAGGTGATGTGGAAGCGCGGCACCGAGTTACCATGGCCCATGGCATCGTAGCCGCCGCGCTCGGCCCAGCCGACCACTGGAAACAGCCGGTGGCCCATCGCCTGCAGCCAGCCACGCTTCTCACCGGCGGCGAAGGCGACATAGGCTTCCGCCCATTTTTTCGGCCAGTGATCTTCCTCGCGATCGAAACCGGCCGTTCCCATCCAGTCCTGCAAGGCCAGGTCGTGGGAATCCTTGATGCCGAGCCGCCGCTGCTCAGGAGTGTCAACGAGGAACAGACCGCCAAGCGACCAGAACGCCTGCCCGCCGAGATTTTGCTCACCTTCCTGATCGACAACGATCACGCGCTTGCCGGCGTCGGCCAGTTCGGTCGCGGCCACAAGGCCCGCGAGTCCGGCTCCGACAACAATGACGTCCGCGTCGTTCGACATTTGGTTCCCTCCACCCGGCGGAATAGAAACGCGGCACGCGAAGCGGGGTCAACGGAAATCGCGGCGCAGGAGTCTGGACCAGTGGTTCAATGAACCATGCCGCGCTGTTCCAATTCGGGATCGGCCGGTGCAAGTGCAGCAAGCCAGCAACACTGCGGCAGAATCCATTCGCGCGTCGCAAGGCGAACTGGACAAAAAACCAGACTCGCAACACGCTGACATTGCCCCGATTGAGACAGGCAGGGGGCGACGGGGCCGGCAATGAAGATTGTGACGGGGTTACTTGCGGCAGTCCTTCTCCTTCTGGGAGTCGGAGCGAGCCAGGCTGTGGTCCGGATTTCCGATGACCGCGGCGGCCGCATCGGGACCTATGTCGACAAGTATCAAAGCCTCAAGGGTTCCGGCGAGACGGTGGTGATCGACGGGCTGTGCGCTTCGGCCTGCACCATCGTGCTGGGCGCCGTTCCGCATGACAAGATTTGCGTCACCTCGCGCGCCAGCCTTGGCTTTCACGCGGCGTGGGATTTCGGCGCGGGCGGCCGGCCGGTGACCAACCGCGAGGCGACCCGGATGCTCTATGAGATGTACCCGTCGTCGATCCGGAGCTGGATTTCCCGGCGTGGCGGGCTGAAACCCCGGATGATCTTCCTGCGCGGCCGCGAACTCGCGAGTATGTACCGCCCGTGCTATATGGACGCACAGGCGTCCGCGCACCTGCGCTAGCCGAAAAACCGCGATTTACCCGAGACTTGCTCGCTGTCATGTGATCGGACATGGCGGTGCCGCGCTTGCCCGCGCGGGCTGCGCCCTCTATCCCATCTCCAGCCCGGAACAGGCGGCGGGATCGCCGGCGGCGGAAGATCAAGGAACGGATTGCGATGGACAGGACGACCCGGCCGCTTGTGATTATCGCGGCATTTGCCGCAAGTCTCGCGGTGGGACTTCTGGTGACGCTCTGGCTGATGGGCGGGCTGCCGCGCGCCGCGGCGCCTTCGGCGATCGGAGGGCCGTTCCGGCTGACCGATCAGGCCGGACAGACGGTGACGGAAAAGAACCTGCTTGGAAAACCGAGCATTGTGTTCTTCGGCTTCACCCATTGCCCGGATGTGTGCCCGACCGCGCTGTTTGAAATGTCCGAAGTGTTGCGCGCGATGGGGGCCGACGCCGACAAGGTCAATGCGTATTTTGTCTCGGTCGATCCGGAGCGCGATACGCCTGCCGTGATGAAGGACTACCTGTCCAGTTTCGATCCTCACCTCAAGGCCTTGACCGGCACGCCCGATGAAGTCGCCAGGGTGATCTCGGCCTATCGGGTCTATGCCAAGAAAATCCCGCTGAAAGACGGCGATTACACGATGGATCATACCGCACTGATCTATCTGATGGACCGCAATGGACATTTCGTCCGTCCGTTCAACCTCAAGCGCACGCCGGAAGAAGCTGCGGCAGAGCTGAAGCGCTATCTCTGAACCGCGCTTCGCCGCGTTTCCGGGCCTTTGCTCAAGGCCGCGATGCGCGAATGACGCGCGAGGCCATGTTCGGTTTTCTCCCAGCGATAGGGTTCGGTGAGAAACTGATAAAGCGCGCGCCACGCTGCGATGGACAGGCAGATCCAGTAGAGAGGCGTGAGCGCGAGTATCCACGCTTCAAAAAGCAGATTTCGCTTCGCCAGCCCGATCAGGCCGATGATTGCCGTGGTCAGATAGCCTGCGGCAATGGTTGCGAGATATAGTTCGACAAACGGCTTTGACAGGAACGGCGTCACGTTGCCGTCAAACAGGCCTATCGCGCCTCGCAAAAGAATCTCGCCGAGCAGAAGCGGATGCGCGAGCGCCGTCAGGACATTTCCGCCGACGATGATGTTGAGCGTAAAGAAGCCTCCGGGTCCCGCGTCGCGCCACAACTTCCGTGGCGAGCGCATATGCACGCTCCATGTCTGCATCCAGCCCTTCATCCAGCGTGAGCGCTGGCGCAGCCATGCGCCGAACCGCGCCGGTGCTTCCTCGTATGTGGTCGATGGAAACATCACGGCACGATAGCCAAATCGCGCGAGACGGAAGCCGAGGTCGGCGTCTTCGGTGACATTGTAGGGGTCCCAGCCGCCGACCTCGCGCAGTACGCTGGTCCGGAAATGGTTCGACGATCCGCCGAGCGGCAACGGCATCTCGAAACTGGAAAAGCCCTGCAGGAAGACGTCGAACTGTCCGGCATATTCAGCAGTGAACATCCGCGGCAGCCAGCCGTCGGCGGTATTGTCGATACACAGGCTCGCCTGCGCGCATACGACGTCCGGTTCATGTGTGTTGAAGACGTCGAGAGCGCTGCGAAGCTGGCCGGGATCGGGCCGGTCTTCCGCATCGAACACCGTGATGAAGGTGCCGCGCGCGAAGGTCAGCGCACAGTTGAGGGCTTTGGGTTTGGTCTTGGGGCCGGCGGCCGGCGCGATATTGATCTGGACGTGCGGCACCGGTCCGAGCCGCGCGATCGCCGCGCGCGTCTGCAGATCGTCGGCTTCGATGACGAGTTTGATATCGAGTTTTTCAGGCGGATAGTCGAGTGCATTGATGTGTTGCATCAGCGGCGCAACGGATGATGCTTCGCGGTACAGCGCCGCGACGACCGTATAGATGGGAAGCTGACTGTCGTGCAGGCGGGGCGGGCGCGGCCGGCGTTTTGGCCGCGAGAGGCATCCGGCCAGCCGCAGGCTGGTGAACAGCAGAAACCAGATGGCGAGGATGACGCCGCAGATGTCGATCATCAGCATCGGGGCCAGCGTGAGCAGGGCAGCGGGGCCGGCGAGCCGCAGGAGATAACGAAAGGCCCTGGATGCGCGGCTTTGCGACGGTACGGCCGGGGCTGCCGACAAATCGGGGAAGCGCGCGGCAAGGCCATCCGCCGCGACTTGGGCCAGCACGTCACCTGCGCGGGTTTCGAGGAATGCGTTGAAACGCGCGATGGACACAAGGCGGAGACGCGCGCGCAGCGATGGATATTGCGCGATCAGCCGCGCGATGCGCCGTGCGCTGTATCCATGCGGCGCCGAGATATAGATCAGGTCGCCGTGCTGGCGGATCGGCAAAAGTCCATGCCGCGCGCACAGGTGAATGCTGCCCGGGGGCAACAGGCAGTCATCGGGGGTGATGTCTTCGAGGGTCTCGACGGCCACGCCGGTATCGGCGGCAAGGTAATCGAGATAGGCCTCCTCGCCGATCACGCCCCATTGAATCAGAACTCTATCGGCGCCGATGCCGATATCCTCGCTGCGCTGCTCGGCCGCAGCCAGAACGCCGGGCGCCAGAACATGCCGCAGGCAATGGAGTTCGGCGGCCGGGCCGGGCTCTCGGTAGCCGGGCTGGTTGTCGTTCTGCGATCGTGGAAATCCGAGAAAGCCGGCGAGGGATGCGGTCAGCGACCGGGCGGTCGCGGTCAGGCTGGCAAATCGCTGCAGCCTCGGTCCACCGGCATCGTCCGCTTGCCCAGCCACGGTCATTTGACCGTTACCCCACGCCACAAACGCACTCGAATCGTCCCGCAGATGGTCTATAAGACCCGGCACGCGGAACCCCCAGCCAATGCAACCACAGATGGTAACTGCCTTCAATGTCCGATTGCGCCGAGCTGTCCGTGCAGCTCTGGGTGCCAGCGCGGCACTGGTCATCGTCGGCATGTTGGCGACACCGGTCATGGCGCAGGGAACGGCGCCTGCGGCGGCGGCCAAACCGGCGCAGGCCGCCATCCCGCAGCCTGCCGCGCCTCAGGCCGTGCCGGGGTTCTGGGATCCGCGGCGGCGGCCCGACCGGCCGGATTTATCGCGCCTCACCGTCATCCGCTTTCTCACCGAAACGGACTATCCGCCGTTCAACTTTACCGGGCCTGACGGCAATCCCGCCGGTTTCAATGTAGATCTGGCGCGGATGATCTGTGAAGAGATCAAGGTGGCCTGCACCATCCAGATGCGCCGCTTCGAGACGCTGGTGGATGCGATCAACGGCAACCGCGGCGATGCCATCATCGCCTCCCTGGCGATCACGCCGCAGCTTCGCGCCAAGCTCGATTTCAGCGATCCCTACTATCGCTCGCCCGCGCGTTTCGTGTCGCGCAAGGATGCGGTGATGGCGGAAGTCCGTCCCGAATATCTCGAAGGCAAGAAGGTTGGCGCGATCGCGGGCTCGTCGCACGAGGCGTATCTGAAAGCCCTGTTCACAGACGCGCAGCTTGTCAGCTTTCCGAATGACGAGGCGCTGCGCCTTGCGTTGCGCCGGGGCGAGGTTGATTTCATCTTCGGTGATGCGATTTCGCTGGCCTTCTGGCTCAACGGCACCGATTCCGGCGATTGCTGTGCCTTCAGCGGCGGACCTTTCATCGAGAGCCGCTATTTCGGCGAGGGCATCAGCATCGGCGTCAAGCGCGGCAACGATGTGCTGCGGCAGGCGCTGAACTGGGCGATGTTCCGGCTCTGGGAGAAGGGCCGTTACACCGATTTGTGGCTGCGCTATTTCTCGGTCAGTCCGTTCTAACTTTCCGGGTACCGGTCATGACTGTGACGCGAACGGCGAAACTCAAGCGAACCTCCGCGGCGCTTCTTGCGCTGCTGGGATGGGCGTCTCTCGTATTTGGATACGCCCGCTTCACGGGTGCCATGGGCGATCAGGGGCTGTCATCCACGGAAGCGACGCTGCGCTTCTTCTCCTTCTTCACGATCCAGACCAACATTCTCTCGGCCCTGGTGCTGACGGCGTTCGCGATCAAGACCGGCCCCGAGGAGTGGCTGGTGCATCCCTTCGTACGTTCGGCGGTCGCCGCCTATATCGTGATGGTCGGCCTTATCTACGTCATCGTGCTGCGCCCGATCGAGCCGCCGCAGAATGCGATGTCATGGACCAATATCGTGATGCATTACCTGATGCCGGCCGCCTATCTGCTGTTCTGGCTGACCTGCGTCCGCAAGGCGGGCCTACGCTGGTACGATCCGCTGCTCTGGACCATTTATCCGCTGTTCTATCTCGGCTTCGTGCTGGTGCGCGGAAAGATGTCGGGGTTCTATCCGTACCCCTTTATCGACGCCAAGACCTTGGGTTATGCAGGCGTTGCGGCTAATACAGCCGGATTGCTGGTCGTCTGCGCTGCGATCGGCATGTGCCTGGTGTTGATCGGCTGGTGGCTCGCGCGCCGCCAACCGGTCTGAACTGATCCCCGCGCGGAGATTTCTGATGTCCACTGAAATGCCCGTCACCGCGAGCGACCTGCGGGTGCTTGCCGAACAATCCAACGCCTGGCCGTTCGAGCAGGCGAAGCAGATTGTCGCGCGGTTGAAGAAAAAGCCGAAGGACGAGGTGCTGTTCGAGACAGGTTATGGACCGTCGGGCCTGCCGCATATCGGCACCTTCGGCGAGGTGGCGCGCACCACCATGGTGCGCCACGCCTTCCGCGTGCTGACGGAAGACAAGATCAAGACGCGCCTTCTGGCGTTCTCCGACGACATGGACGGCCTGCGCAAGGTTCCGGACAACGTGCCGAACAAGGAGATGCTGGAACAGGATCTCGGCAAGCCGCTGACGCAGGTGCGCGATCCGTTCGGCACGCATCCGTCTTTCGGCGAGCACAACAATGCGCGCCTGCGCGCTTTCCTCGATGCGTTCGGCTTCGACTACGAGTTCGCCTCGTCGACGCAGTACTACAAGTCGGGCCGGTTCGATGCGACGTTGCTGAAGATGCTGCAAAACATCGACAAGGTGATGGCGATCATGTTGCCGTCGCTGCGCGAGGAGCGTGCGGCGACCTACTCGCCGTTTCTCCCGATCTCGCCGCGCACCGGCGTCGTGCTGCAAGTGCCGATTGTCGAGCACGACGCCAAGGCCGGCACGGTGTCCTACGACGATCCGGAGACCAGGGAGCGCGTCACTGTTCCGGTCACCGGCGGTCATTGCAAGCTGCAGTGGAAGCCGGACTGGGCGATGCGCTGGGTCGCGCTCGGCGTCGATTATGAAATGGCGGGCAAGGACCTGATCGATTCGGTCAAACTGTCCGGCAAGATCTGCACCGCGCTCGGCGGCACGCCGCCGGAAGGCTTCAACTACGAACTGTTCCTCGACGACAAGGGCCAGAAGATTTCCAAGTCGAAGGGCAACGGCCTCACCATCGACGAATGGCTGCGCTATGCCTCCCCGGAATCGCTCTCGCTGTTCATGTACCGCGAACCGAAGGCGGCGAAGCGGCTGTATTTCGACGTCATCCCGCGCAACGTCGACGACTATCAGCAGTTCATCGACGGCTATCCGCGCCAGGATGGCAAGCAGCGCCTGAGCAATCCGGTCTGGCATATTCATGCAGGCAATCCGCCGCTCGGCGATATGCCGGTGACGTTCCAGCTTCTGCTGACGCTGGTCTCGTCGTCGAACGCGGAGAATGCCGAAACCCTGTGGGGTTTCATCGGCCGCTATCGTCCCGGCGTGACGCCGCAGACGCATCCAAAGCTCGATGCGATGGTGGGTTACGCGATCAACTACTATCGTGATTTCGTCGCGCCCTCGAAGACCTTCCGCGAGCCGACCGAGAGCGAGCGCGCGGCATTGGGCGATCTGCGCGATGCGCTCTCGCAGCTTCCGCCGGATGCGTCCGCCGAGGATATCCAGAACGTCGTTTATGAGATCGGGCGCCGCGAGCCGTTCCTCGATCACAAGAAGGCCGGCAAGGATGGCCGTCCCGGCGTGTCGCTGGACTGGTTCAACATGCTCTATCAGGTGCTGCTCGGTCAGGAGAAGGGGCCGCGGTTCGGCTCGTTCGTCGCGGTTTATGGTGTGCCGAACGCCGTCGCGATGATCGACGGCGCGCTGGCGCGGAGCGCCGGCTGACATTCGGCGGGAGCACGGCATGTCCAGGGTGACGCGCGCGACCAAGATGCTGGAACAGGCCGGTGTCGCGTTCACGGTGCACACCTATGATTACGACGGGGATGCCGACCGGATCGGATTGCAGGCCGCGGAAGCACTCGGCGAACAGCCGGCGCGGGTGCTCAAGTCGCTGATGGCGCTGGTCGACGGCAAGCCTGTCTGCGTCATCGTTCCGTCGGATCGCGAAGTCTCGATGAAGAAACTCGCGGCGGCGTTCGGCGGAAAATCCGCGCAGATGATGAAGCCGGCCGATGCGGAGCGGCTGTCGGGCTACAAGGTCGGCGGCATCAGCCCGTTCGGGCAATCGAGGCCGCCGCGCGCCGCCATCGAGGAGCAGGCGGCGGCGCACGATCTGGTTTACATCAATGGCGGGCAGCGCGGTCTGCAGGTGCGGCTTAATCCGCGCGATGCAGCGAAAGTGCTGAATGCGATTGTGGCGCCGCTGGTGGCGTGAGGCGGAGCGTTACTGGCTCGCCCAGACAATACGCGCGATCCACTCGACGTTTTTGGCGTCGATGGTGCGGTCCTTGTGCGCCGGATTGAGCGATTGCAGCTCGATGACTTTCGCTGTGCGCCGCTTCAGTTCCTTGACCGTGACTTCGCCGTCCTTGGTCTTGACCACCACGCGGTCGCCGCGGCGGATCGGCGAGCCGGGTGACACGATGATCACATCGCCATCGCGATAGGCGGGCTTCATCGAGTCGCCGGAAATTTCCAGAGCATAGGCGTGTTCGTCGTTGACCGACGGAAGGCCGACTTCGTCCCAGCCCTTGCCGACCGGAAAGCCGCCGTCGTCGAAATAGCCGCCCGCGCCGGCTTCGGCGAATCCGAGCAGCGGCACGGCCTGCACCGCGCGCGCGGTATCTTCGATCAACTGCACGAACGTGTCGACGGTGGTGCCGGTCGCGGCCAAAGCCTTTGCGACCGACTCGGTCGAGGGCCAGCGCTCGCGCCCGTCCGGCGTGATGCGCTTCGACTTGTTGAAAGTGGTGGGATCGAGTCCCGCGCGCTTGGCCAGCGCGGATGCTGAAAGCCCCGCACGTTCGGCGAGGCGATCGAGCGCATTCCAGATTTGATCGTGAGTCAACATGAGGGGGCCGGATGTCTGGCCCAGCCGACCGGACCGGGCAGTGAATTTTATCGGAAACTAGGAATTATTACCTTGAATCGCGCAACTCTGCAATGCATGGCGATCTTCTCAACGCTGGCCTTGAAGTGACCGGGCTGCGCCGATACGGTCTGACGGGCATCCGCCCGAACATCAGAAAATCATCAACGATTTCAATAGTTAGCGAGAGTCATCCGCCGTGCCCGTGATTTACAAGATTTGTGCGGCCTCGGCCTGGCGCGAGGCCGAGCGGCAGGGCGCCTTTCGTGGCAGCGCGGACGACAAGCGCGATGGTTTCATCCATTTTTCCACGGCGTCGCAAGTCCCCGGGACGGTTGCGAAGCATTTCGCCGGCCAAAGCGGACTGTTCCTGATCGCGGTGGATGCGGATGCGCTGGGCGATGCCCTGCGATGGGAGCCATCGCGCGGTGGCGAACTGTTTCCACATCTCTATGGTGAACTCGACACAGGTGAGGTGACCGCAATTCATGATCTGCGGATGCGCTCGGACGGTTCGCACGACATTCCGGAGTTGGCCTCGTGATCCGCGCTTTCGATTCTCTCACCCTGCCGCTGCTGCGCCGTCTCGATCCGGAAGATGCGCACCGGCTGGCGATCGGCGGATTGCGGCTGTTGCCGCCGGGCAAGCCGCGCGCGAGCGATCCGAAACTCGCGGTGCGGGCCTTCGGTCTGAATTTTCCAAATCCTGTGGGCATGGCGGCGGGCTTCGACAAGAATGCCGAAGCGCCGGATGCACTGCTGAAACTCGGCTTCGGTTTTGTGGAGATCGGCTCGGTGACGCCGAAGCCGCAGGAGGGTAATCCGAGGCCGCGCCTGTTCAGGCTGGAGCAGGATTCCGGCGTCATCAACCGGATGGGCTTCAACAACGATGGCGCGGAAGCTGTGCTGCGCCGTCTCGCCGCGCGGGCACGTCTCGGCGGCATTGTCGGAGTCAATGTCGGCGCCAACAAGGATTCGGCGGACCGCACGGCGGACTATGTCCGGCTGATCGAATTGTTCGCGCCGGTGGCGAGCTATTTCACGGTCAACATCTCGTCGCCAAACACGCCCGGCCTGCGTAATCTTCAACAGGCGGCGGCGCTGGACGACCTTCTCGCGCGCGTGATCGACGCACGCGAGCGCGTGCGCAAGAACGCCGGCGATTCGCCGCTGCTGCTCAAGATCGCGCCCGATCTCACGCTGCAGGAGCTTGACGATGTGGTTCACATCGCGCGCTCGCGCCGGGTCGATGGCATGATCGTCGCCAACACCACGCTGTCGCGGCCCGCGACATTGCGCGAACAAGCGAAGGCGAAAGAACAGGGCGGGTTGTCCGGGCGTCCGCTGCTGCGGCTGTCGACGCGCATGGTGGCGGAAACCTATGTGCGCGCCGAGGGCGCGTTCCCGCTGATCGGTGTCGGCGGCATCGATTCCGGCGGCGCGGCGCTGATGAAGATCCGCGCCGGAGCGACCTTGATCCAGCTCTATTCGTCGCTGGTCTACAAGGGCCTCGGTCTTGTCGAGGACATCAAGGCCGATCTCGTGTCCACGCTGCGGCGAACCGGGCGGGACAGTCTCACCGAAATCGTGGGCGCGGATGCCGCGACGATTACGGCGGAGCCCTGGCCGGAGTAAGCTGCGGCGCGGCCTCCGGGAAGGTGCTCCGGGCCAGCGCCGGATAGCGCCACGCCTGCAGCAGACCGCGCGCCATGAAGAAGACCAGAAGTGCAATCCATAGCCCGCTGTTGCCGAACGGTTGCAGCAGCCACCATGCCGCAAGATAGATCGCGAAAGATGCGACCATCAGGTTGCGCATGTCCCGCGCCCAGGTTGCGCCGATATAGATGCCGTCGAAGCTGTAGGCCATCACGCCGCACACCGGCGCCAGCGCGGCAAGCCACATGAAATTGCGCGCGGTGGCGCGGACCTCGGGGCTGGTGGTGATGGCGTCGATCAGCGGCGCGCCAGCGATAGCGAAGATCAGCGTTACCGTCGCCCCGAACAAATCCCCAGAGCGTCACGAGTTTGACAGCCTGCGCGAAGCCCTGCCGGTCGCGCGCGCCGACGCTACGCCCGCACAACTGCTCGGCGGCATTGGCAAGGCCATCGAGAAAGAACGAGCCGATCAGAATGAAATTGTTCAGGACCGCATTGGCGGCCAGCACGTTGTCGCCGGCGCGCGCACCCTGCGCGGTGAAGAACAGGAACGCCGCGATCAGCGCCGCGGTGCGAATCATGATGTCGCGGTTGATCGCCAGCATGTGCAGGAGCTTGTCCCGGTCGAGCAGCACGTCGCGCGGCACATCGAGACGGCCGCCGACGCTGCGCCAGGCCACGGCAGCGCCTGCGAGCAGTCCGATGGCTTCGGCGGCGACGGCGGCGGTTGCGGCACCTGCGATGCCCGTTCCGAGTCCGAGCACCAGCCACGCCGTCAGCGCCATGCTGACCACGTTGATGATGACCTGAAGCGCCAGCGCCGTTCCGGTGCGCGCCTGTCCCACCAGCCAGCCCAGCAGCACATAGTTCGCCAGCACGAAAGGCGCGGACCATAGCCGGATCGCGAAATACTGGCGTGCTGCGCCGGTCACGGCGTCGCTGCCGCCCATCAGGCTGAAGATCAGCGCGGAGAGGGGCGCATGCAAAACGATCAAAAGGATGCCGAAAAGAACTGCGATCAGCAGGGCGCGGGCGAGGACCGCGCGGATTTCGAGCCGGTCATCAGCGCCAACCGCCTGCGCTGTAAAGGCCACGGTCCCCATACGCAGGAAACCGAACAGCCAGAACATGCAGTCGAAGACGATGGAGGCGATGGCGACGCCGCCAAGCAGATACGGCTCGCCGAGACGGCCTACGGCCGCGGTCGCGACGACGCCGAGAAACGGCGTCGTCAGATTGGCCAGCATCGCCGGCGCGGCGATGGCGAAAACGCGCCGGCTGGTGACCTGAAACGATCCGTTCAATCAGCGCGGCCGCTGGGTGCTGAACAGCCGCATGACAAACCAGATCGGGATCACGATCACCGCGCCAAGCAGGAAGTAGCGCCACACGCCGTTGACGAAATCGAAGCCGAGATTCCATATCCAGTCGATCAGGCGGCGGATGCTGTAGACGATGTTCCACGGATCGAAACCGATCGCGGCCAGCACGACGCCGACCAGCAGCGACAGCAGCACCAGCCGCAACAGCACCGACAATGGCGAACCGCCCAGGAAGCGCGACAGGGCGTCGTCGTTTCTGGCTGGCAATTCCTTCACCTCGTCGGGCATCGTGGTCTCCTGCGTGAGTGCGTTATCGCACAATAGCACGCCAGATGGGGGACTGTCTTGTCGCCGTCAATGGCTGTTGGCAGCGGCGGATGAGAGAATTTTGCTCTCGGAGATTAACATCCGTTCAAGTGTCTCCAGCCGGTCGGCGTCGCGCGGCGGTTTGTCCCAGCGCAACCGGCTGATGCGGGGGAAGCGCATGGCGACGCCGGATTTGTGCCGCGCCGAGCGGGCCAGCCCCTCGAATGCCACCTCGAACACCAGCCCCTGATCCGGCTCATGAACCACGTGGCGAACCGGACCGAACTTCTCGGTAGTATGACGACGCACGAAGCGGTCGATTTGAACGAGTTCCTCGTCGGTGAATCCGAAATACGCCTTGCCGACCGGAACGAGCTGATCCGCGCCGTCGATTCTGGTCCAGACGCCGAACGTGTAGTCGGAGTAATATGACGAGCGCTTGCCGTGGCCACGCTGCGCGTACATCAGCACGGCGTCAATGATGTGCGGGTCACGTTTCCATTTCCACCATTGTCCTTTTGGGCGGCCCGGCAGATATGGGGCATCGCGCCGCTTCAGCATCACGCCTTCGACGGCATCCGAATCCTCGCCGGCACCCGCGCTGGCGGGATTCGCGCGCGCGGCGGCAAGTTCATCCCAGCTTTTGAAGGGCACCTGCGGCGAGAGATCGACACGCGGATCGGCAAGCTGCGCGACAAAGGCATCGAGCTTGTCGCGCCGTTCGCTGAAGGTGAGCATGCGCAGATCATTCTCGCCGTCACTGAGCAGGTCGTAGGCGCGCAGATGGATCGGATAATCCTTCATGAGTTTCGGCGTCACGGATTTGCGGTTCAATCGCTGTTGAAGCACATTGAATGTCTGAACACGCCCCTCGCGCAGCACCAGCAGTTCGCCGTCGAGCGCACCGGGCAGACGTAAGGACGGGACGAGGTCGGGAAAGCTCCTCGTGATGTCTTCGCCGGTGCGGGAATAAAGCCGCGTCACGGTGTTCTGGTTCTCGTCCAGCCCGGTCACCGCCTGCACGCGAATGCCGTCCCACTTCCACTCGGCGGTGAAGTCGTCCGGCGAGAGACTTGCGAAGTCGCTGTCCTCGATGGGATGCGCCAGCATCACCGGGCGGAATGGCGCAGGATCGCGGTTGACCGGCTTGTCGGCGCGGCCCTCAAGCCATGCAAATAGCTCAAGATAAGGCGGCGCAAGTCCGGGCCAGATCAGTTCGATATCATGGGCATCTTTGTCGCCAAGCGCCGCGGCCGCGGTTTTTGCCAGCCGCGCGGAGACGCCGATACGCAGGCCGCCGGTGACGAGTTTCAGGAGCGCCCAACGCCCGGTCTCATCAAGTTCATCCAGCCAGCGCACAAGCTGTGCGGGAATTTCGGTCTTGCCGAGCGTGTTGAAGGTGGTGACCACCTCCGTCAGCGTCGGTGGCGGTGGTGAGTTGGTCGCGCGCGTGTTGGCGGGCCACATCAGCGCGACAGTCTCAGACAGGTCGCCGACGTAATCATAAGACAATGCAAACAATGCGGGATCGGTGCGTGCCGCGATCAGGTCGCGGATGAGGCCCGCCTTGGCATGGCGAAACGACAGCGCGCCTGTCAGCGCCGCCAGCGCCCAGCCACGATCCGGGTCCGGCACTTCACGAAAGTAGTTCGTGATCAGCCGCAGCTTGTTGTTGCGGCCGGGTTCATAGGCGAGGCGATCAAGCAGATGCGCGAAGCAGTTCATGACGCCGCCTCATCAACGGCTGCGCCTTCGTCTTCATCGCCATAGCCGACCAGGGCGAGCGGGCGTGCCTTCAGGCCTTTCGACTGACACCAGTGGACCAGTGCATCTTCCTGTCCGTGGGTGACCCAGATTTCGCCCGCGCCCGTCGCGTTGATCGTGGCGCAGAGGCCGTCCCAGTCGGCGTGATCGGAAATCACCAGCGGCAGTTCGATGCCTTTCTGCCGCGCGCGGGCGCGGACCCGCATCCAGCCAGACGCGAAAGCGGCGACGGGATCGGGAAATCGCCGCGTCCAGATGTCGGTAATGGCCGAGGGCGGTGCGAGCGTGATCGTTCCCGTGAGATCGGCCTTCCTCATGTCCTTTGCCAGCCGCAACTCGCCAAGATCAATGCCGCGGCTTTCATAGTAGCGCGTGATTTTTTCCATCGCGCCGTGCAGGTAGATCGGTGCGTCGTAGCCTGCCGCTCGGATCAATGCGATGACGCGCTGCGCCTTGCCTAGCGAATAGGCGCCGACCAGATGCGCGCGCTCGGGAAACAATGCGACAGACGCCAGCAGCTTTTTGATCTCGCCAATGGGATCGCTGTGACGGAACACCGGAAGTCCGAAGGTCGCTTCGGTGATGAAGACGTCGCAGGGCACGATCTCGAACGGTGCGCAGGTCGGGTCCGCCGTGTCCTTGTAGTCGCCCGACGCAACGATTCTGGTTTTGCCGTGGGTCACCGCGATCTGTGCCGATCCCAGCACATGGCCTGCCGGATGAAACGTGACGCTGACATCGCCGAGCTTGACGGTTTCGCCACAGGCGATCGCCTGCGTGCTGCTGGCGAAATTGTCGCCATAGCGCAGCCGCATCATGTCGAGGGTTTCCTGCGTCGCCAGCACCGCGCCATGGCCGGGACGGGCATGGTCGGAATGGCCATGGGTGATGAGCGCCCGCTCCACCGGCCGCACCGGATCGATATGAAAGCCGCCGGGCTTGCAACACAGGCCGGCGGCAACAGGCATCAGGATGTCGTGCGGGCGCATGTCCAGTGGTCCGATTCCAACATTCGCATTCCTTTTCGGCAGGCACCCTTGCGAATGTTGGAATCAAGGGACCACTGGCAAATATAAACTCCAGTGGAGTTTGGGATTTGACATTCGCTTCGCGGCCGCGCGGCCGGGAAAAGGCGAATGTCAAATCCACTCCACTGGGATATATAGTCACTCTCGAGCCGGGGAGGAGTCTGTTACATCCCGCGTGCCTCATTGCCGAGGTCCATTTCAAGTCCATGCCCGCCGCGTTGTTCCTGTCATCCGGAAACCTGATCGCCGATCGCCGCTATGATTTCGGGCGCGACCTGCAGTTGCGCGGAGACCTTGCCGCCGCCGCCGACCTGATGGCGCAGGCGATCGAACTTGAGCCCGAATTTGCCTCGGCCTGGTTCGCGCTCGGCGATCTGCGCGAGCAATTGGGCCAGCGCGACGACGCGATTGCGGCTTTCATCCGTGCGCGGGACTGCGATGCGGAAGACCGCCACGGCGCCAAGGTGCGGTTGATGCGGCTCGGCGCGGAAGACCTGTCCACCATGCCTCAGGGTTATGTGCGGGCGCTGTTCGATCAGTATGCGCCGCGCTTCGACAAGGTGCTAGTGAACGATCTGGATTATCGCGGACCCGAGGTGCTGCTGAAGGCCGTGCTGGCGGCACGTCATGCGGCGAGGCTGCCCTCGCATTTCGCGCATGCCATTGATCTCGGCTGTGGCACCGGACTGGTCGCGCGCGAGTTCGCTTCGCTGGTGGATGAGTTCATCGGCGTCGACCTGTCGCCAGGCATGATCGAGCGTGCCCGTGCCACCGGCCTCTACGCACGTCTCGATGTCGCCGACATGCAGCAGGGACTGTCCGCAGAGGCGGATTCCGGCGCAGACTTGATCCTCGCGGCGGATGCCTTTGTCTACGTGCCGGAACTCGATGCGCTGTTGCGCGAAGCGGCGCGCGTTCTGAAGCCGAAGGGTTTGCTCGCGTTCACGGTAGAAACGCATAGCGGCGATGGCGTCATTCTCGGGGCCGGGCTGCGCTATGCCCATGGCGAGGCTTACCTGCGCGGCGCTTTGGCCGATGCCGGACTGGTGTCCTGCGCTATTGCGTCGGCTTCAACCCGCATCGAGGCGGGGGAGGATGTTCCGGGCCTCGTGGTCACGGCGAGCAAGGCCTAGCGCCCGCGGCATCCGGAACATCTGCGTGGCGACAAAACGCAAGACAGGCGCGGCAAGGACTGGGATCTGTCCGGCAAGCCCGTCAGCCAGTGAGGGATCGCGGCGGAGACGGATCATCCGTCTCCGCTCTCGACCCGAGGCCTGCGACGCCTTACCTCTAGGGCGTGGACACCAAGGCCCCGACCTCGCCCGCTCTTCTGCCCGAGATATTCCGCGACTGGTTTACCGCGCGGGGCTGGTCGCCGCGCGCCCATCAGCTCGATCTGCTGACCAAGGCGCAGCAGGGCCGGTCGGCGCTGCTGATCGCGCCGACGGGCGCGGGCAAGACGCTGGCGGGATTTCTGCCGACATTGGTGGAACTGGGCAGGCCACAGCCGAAATCCGCGAAGATGCTTTCGACCGGGCGTAGCATTGCGCGCACCGGCGGCTTGCATACCCTTTATATCTCGCCGCTCAAGGCGCTGGCGGTGGACATCGCGCGCAATCTCGACAAGCCCGTTGCCGACATGAAGCTGCCGGTTCGGGTGGAAACCCGCACCGGCGACACGCCGGTGTCGCGGCGCCAGCGCCAGCGGCGCGATCCGCCGGATATCCTGCTGACCACGCCGGAGCAGCTTGCACTGCTGCTGTCATCCGACGATGCGCCTTATCTGTTCTCGTCGCTCAAGCGCATCGTCCTCGATGAACTGCATGCGCTGGTGACATCCAAGCGCGGCGATCTCCTGTCGCTCGGTCTTGCGCGGTTGTGGCGGCTGGCGCCGCAGGCAACGACGGTCGGGTTGTCGGCGACCGTCGCGGAGCCGGACGACCTGCGCCGCTATCTGATGCCCCAGGCGGATGGCATCGCGCGGATGGCCGATCTTGTGATCGCGGATGCCGGCGCCGCGCCCATTGTCGAAATGCTCGACACAAAAGAGCGGCTCCCGTGGGCGGGGCACATGGCGCGTCATGCGCTCGGCGAGATTTACGATCTGGTCAGGGCGAACAAGACCTCGCTGATGTTCGTCAACACGCGCGCGCAGGCCGAGATGCTGTTTCAGGACCTCTGGCGGATCAACGACGACGGTCTCGCGATTGCGCTCCATCACGGTTCGCTCGATGTGGCGCAGCGCCGCAAGGTCGAGGACGCGATGGCGGCGGGAAAGCTGCGCGGCGTGGTCTGTACTTCGTCGCTCGATCTCGGCATCGACTGGGGCGACATCGACCTCGTCATCAATGTTGGCGCGCCCAAGGGCGCATCGCGGCTGATGCAGCGGATCGGCCGCGCCAACCATCGTCTCGATGAACCGTCACGCGCCGTGATGGTTCCGGCCAACCGGTTCGAGGTGCTGGAATGCCGCGCGGCGATCGACGCGGTGGCGGAGAATGCGCAGGACACCCCGCCGCAGCGCACCGGCTCGCTCGACGTGCTGGCCCAGCACATTCTCGGCTGCGCCTGCGGCGAGCCGTTTCTGGCCGATGCGCTTTATGAAGAGGTGCGCTGCGCGGCGCCGTACATGGACCTTTCGCGAAGCGATTTCGACGATGCCATCGATTTCGTCGCGACCGGCGGTTACGCACTGAAAAGCTATGAGCGCTTCGCGCGCATCAAGCAGGACAAGGCCAGCCGCTGGCGGGTGACCAATCCGAAGGTGCGCCAGAGCTATCGCCTCAATGTCGGCACCATTGTCGAAGAGCCGATGTTGAAGGTGAAGCTGGTGCGCGGACGTGGCAGGAGTTCGGGCTCGACCGGCGTGATCGCGCGGGGTGGACGGATGCTCGGGCAGATCGAGGAGTACTTTATCGAGGGGCTGGTGCCCGGCGACACCTTCGTATTCGGCGGCGAGGTGGTGCGTTACGAAGCCCTGATGGAAGACGAGGTCTATGTTTCGCGCAGCAACGACGCGAACGCCAAGGTTCCGTCCTATGCGGGCGGCAAGTTTCCGCTCTCGACCTATCTTGCCGAGCGCGTGCGTTTGCTGCTTGCGGATCAGCGGGCCTGGAAAGGATTGCCGGATCAGGTGCGCGAATGGCTGTCGCTGCAGGCGGCGTTTTCCCGGGTGCCGGGACCGCGCGAACTGATCGTCGAAACATTCCCGCGCGCCGACAAGCACTATCTCGTCTGTTATCCGTTCGAGGGCCGCCTTGCCCACCAGACGCTTGGCATGCTGCTGACGCGGCGGCTGGAGCGTGCGCGGGCCAAGCCGCTCGGCTTTGTGGCCAATGAATATGCGCTGGCGGTGTGGTCGCTCGGCGACATGTCGGCGATGATCCGGAATGGCCGTCTCAACCTCGATGTGCTGTTCGATGCTGACATGCTGGGCGACGACCTTGAGGCATGGCTCGCGGAGTCCGCGCTGATGAAACGCACCTTCCGCACCTGCGCGGTGATCTCCGGCCTGATCGCGCGGCGGTTCACCGGCGAGGAGAAATCGCGGCGGCAGGTGCTGTTCTCCACCGATCTTGTCTATGACGTGCTGCGCAAGCACCAGCCGGACCATGTACTGCTCCGCGCCGCGCGCGCCGATGCCGCGACCGGCCTTTTGGATATTCGCCGTCTCAGCGATATGCTGATCCGGATCAAGGGCCGAATCATGCACAAGGAACTCGACCGGGTATCTCCGCTCGCGGTTCCGGTGATGCTGGAAATCGGCCGCGAAGCGGTTTATGGCGAGGCATCGGACGAGTTGCTGGCGGAGGCCGCCGAGGAACTGGTCAACGAGGCGATGCCGCGGGACGGAAGATGAATTTGTTCTGTTCTGAACTATCCACATCGTCATGCCCGGCCTTGTGCCGGGCATCCACGTCTTCTCCTTTGCTAAGGAAGACAAGACGTGGATGGCCGGGACAGGCCCGGCCATGACAAAAGAGAATGCAGCACATCGTTTTGCCCCCGAGCAGGTCACTGTCGCCGGTGTGACTTTCGCGGCTGATCTCGCTGGTGCGCTGTTCTGGGAAGAAGAACAACTCCTTGTTGTCTCTGATCTGCATCTGGAAAAGGGATCGAGCTTCGCGCAGCGCGGCGTGCTGCTGCCGCCGTTCGACACCGCCGCGACGCTGACACGGCTTGCGGCGGTGATCGGCCGGCACGATCCCCGCACCGTCATCGCCCTTGGCGACAGCTTTCATGATCGCGAGGCGCATCAGCGGCTGTCGTCCGACGATCGCGACACGCTCGCTGGCTTGCAGACGCGGCGTGACTGGATCTGGATTTCCGGCAATCACGATCCGGCCCTGCCGCGCGATTTCGGCGGCACGGTCGCGGACGAAGTTGCCATCGGGCCGATTGTTTTTCGCCATGAACCGACCGGTGCGATTGGCGAGATCGCGGGACATCTGCATCCCAAGGCCCGGGTCGCGACGCGCGGACGCTCGGTCGAGCGGCGGTGTTTTGCCAGCGACGGGGAGCGGGCCGTGATGCCGGCGTTCGGGGCTTATGCCGGCGGTCTCAGCATTCGTGACGTCGCCTTCGCGGCGATCTTCCAGACCCTGGCTTTCACCGCGCACGTGCTGGGCGACCGCAAGGTCCACAGCATCGCGGCGGCGCGGTGTTATTGAAAGCCCGGATTTGATCCGCCCGATGAATGGCCAGTTCCGGTCCCCTCAGATTTTGAGGAACCGCAGCGGATGAAGGCCGTTGTCGGTCGCGGCTGGGCACAGGCATGACACACCACACGGTCAATCATCGGAAGACAGCACCCGCGGAAAACGGGGCGCACCATGAGAAGACGCCCGAGCCGTTCAGTTTTCGGGGGTTTCTCAAAACCCTCGGCCCCGGGCTTGTCACCGGCGCGTCGGACGACGATCCTTCCGGCATCGGCACCTATAGTCAGGCGGGCGCGCAGCTCGGCTACGGCATCGGCTGGACCATGCTGCTGACGTTTCCGCTGATGGTGGCGATTCAGGAAATCTCCGCGCGTGTCGGGCGCGTCACCGGGCGCGGCATTGCCGGAAATGTCTGTCGGCTCTATCCAGCCTGGGTTCTGAACGTCATTGTGGCGCTGCTGTTCATCGCCAACACGATCAATATCGGGGCCGATCTCGCCGCGATGAGCGACGCGCTGAAACTCCTGATCGGCGGCCCCGGCTTTCTGTACGTGCTGGTGTTCGGTGTGGCCTCGACCGCGGCACAGATTTTTCTCGATTACCGGCGCTACAGCGCGGTACTGAAATGGCTGACCCTCAGCCTGTTCTCCTACGTGGCGGCACTCGCGGTGACGAAAGTCGCATGGGCCGATGCGCTGCGAGGCATCGGCATCCCGCAAGTGCAATGGACCTCCGCGTTTCTGACCACACTGGTCGCCATCCTCGGCACGACTATCTCGCCCTATCTGTTCTTCTGGCAGGCGTCGCAGGAAGTCGAAGACCAGAGGGTCGATGCCGGAAAGCAACCTCTGGCGGAGAAGCACTATGGCGCGCAACGGGAGTTTCATCGCATCCGCGCCGACACCATTGTCGGAATGGCCTTCTCGAACCTGATTGCGATCTCGATCATCATCACGGCGGCGGCGACGCTGAATGCAACCGGAAAGACCGATATCGAGACCTCGGCGCAGGCTGCTGAAGCACTGAAGCCGATTGCGGGAAATTTTGCCGAGTTCATCTTCGCTTTGGGCATCATCGGCACCGGCCTGCTGGCCGTGCCCGTGCTTGCCGGTTCTGCGGCCTATGCCATCGGCGAAGGCCGCAGATGGCCTGTCGGACTTGCGCGCAAGCCGCGCGAAGCTGCCGCGTTTTATGGCGTGCTGGCGCTGTCGGAGGGCATCGGCATTGTCGTGAACCTGACACCGATTGACCCGATCTCGGCGCTCTACTGGAGCGCGGTGATCAACGGGGTGCTGGCCGTGCCGGTGATGATCCTGTTGATGCTCGTCGCCCGCCGCCGCGATGTGATGAGCAAGTTTGTCGTCAGCGGGCCGCTCTACTGGCTGGGATGGCTGTCGACAGCGACGATGGGCGCATGCGTGATCGCGATGGCTGCCGGATTTTTCCTCTAGTCCCTGCGGAAGATGATGGAGGCGAGCCATCCGGTCATGATCGCCATCATCGCGGTGGCAAGCCCGTAGAGCAATCCGTGGTAGCGCGCCGAATTGGCGACGAACTGTTCAAAGCCGACCTTGACGATCTCGAAGGCGGTTTCCGTTTTCGCGATGAACGCGCCATTGGCGAACACCTTGATGTCGATGGTGTAGGTGCCGGTCGTTACCTCGGCAGGCAGCGGAATGCCGGTGCGGAACAGGGTCGGCGTCAGGAAGGTCAGCGCGCTGGTCTGCTCGCGGTAAAGCCCATGCTCGGTGCGCAGCCGCACGAAGGATGAGCGAAATGGATCGCTGGCGACCGTATTGGCGATATCCGGCCCCATGCGCTGCGGCAACGGATAGTTCGCCAGCCCCAGTTGCTGCCGCCGCTGCACGTCGGCGGCGGCAATATCGTCGATCGGTCGGTTGGCGAAAATGCCGAGATAGGACGGGACCTGGATGAATTCGCGTGAATCGACATTGACCCAGATGCCGAGCTTGCGCTCCTTGCGGCGGGTGACCATGTCGGCGCGCGGTCCGGTGACGGTGGCCACGATATCATAAGCGGTGCCCGGCGGCTTCGATTTGCTGTCGCGCTCGATGGAGCCGAACAGGACCAACTCCTCGCCGGAATAATTCGGCGTCACGGTGATGCGATGGTTGGACACCGAGACGATCAGGCTCTCCGCCCGCGCGGATATTTCCGCTCTTGGGAGGAGCAGAAGCGCGGCGGCGAGGAGGAGTGAGCGCATTTTCATCCGCCGATTCCCAGATCGCGAATGGAATAGAGTTCGCCGGGCCGGATCACCAGTTCGACGGCAAAGCGGATGCCGACCGACAGAACGAGAAGTCCGAGCAGTAGCCGCAGATGTTCGCCGCGAATGCGCTGGCCGGCCCGCGCGCCGAACTGAGCGCCGAACACGCCGCCCACCATCAGCATCAGCGCGAGCACGGCATCGACCAGATGATTGGTGACGGCGTGCAGGATCGTCGCCACCACCATCGTCACCAGTGTCAGGACCATCGCCGAGCCGATCACGGTGAAGGTCGGGACCCGCAGCACATAGATCATGATCGGGATCAGAAGAAAGCTGCCGCCCACGCCCATGATTGCGCCGAGAAAGCCGACGAAATAGCCGACCGCGATGACGGGAATCACGGAGAGATAGATCTTCGAGCGCTTGAAGCGCATCTTCAGCGGCAGGCCGAGGATCCATCCCTGCGCCCGTACGCGGCGCGTGACGGAGGTGTTGCCGCCCCGGGAGCGGAGGATCGCGCGCAGGCCTTCCAGAAACATCAGCGAGCCGACGCCGGTCAGCAGCACGACGTAGGAGAGTGCGATGATCAGGTCGAGTTGTCCGACCGAGCGCAGCAGCGAGAAAATCCAGACGCCCGATGCGGTGCCGGCCACGCCGCCGCAGAGCAGCACCAGACAGAGAGCAGGGTCGATTGCCCGCTTCCGCCAGTACGACAGCGCGCCGGAAAACGAGGAGGCGGCCATATGGCTGGACACCGAGGCCACAGCCACGGCGGGTGAAATGCCGAGGAAGATCAGGAGCGGCGTCATCAGGAAGCCGCCGCCGATTCCGAACATGCCGGATACAAAGCCGACCGCAGCGCCCAGCCCCAGGATGAGGAACACGTTGATCGGAATATCGGCGATCGGGAGGAAAAGCTGCACGCGCGTTCGCTTGATTTTGGCGCGAGGTCCGGTGCGCCCGCGCGGGTTTGAGCTGCCGCGCCGCGGATCACGCGCCGCGTCCCTGCTTACCCGAAAACGCCGCCGGTGGGGTTAAAGATTTGGCCTGCGGTCTGCAATGCCACGCGATTTTACGGCGGTGTCGGCTGTTAATCTTAACACCGCGCTATGGCCCGAGTCGGTAACGGCGCGCGGCGCCGCGACCGGGCTTCAGTAGGACGCGCTCTTGATCGCGGTTTTGGCGGCAGCCTTCGCCCCGGGCTTCGTGGCGGGCTTGGCCGTTTTCGCCGGTGCAGCGGCATCCCATCCGCCGGCAGGCGCGCCATTCGATGTCGCCTCGTCGGGCTGCGCCTCGGCGACGAAGGTCTGTGTCGCGAGCTTCGCCGCGGCCAGCGACTGGGCATCGAGACGCTTGGCGATATCGTCGCGCTTGCGGCCTGAATCCGTATCGCCCTGCGCGGCGGCCAGGCTGAACCACTTGTAGGACTCGGCAAGATTCTGTTCCACGCCGATCCCGCGGGCGTAGAGAATGCCAAGATTGAACTGGCTGTCGGCGATGCCCCGCTCGGCGGCCTTGCGGAACCATTGCGACGCGCTCTTGTAGTTGGGGCCTGCGCCGCCGCCATCGGCGTCGAGCACCGCGAGGTTATGCATGGCCTTGGCGCTGCCCTTCTCGGCGGCATCAAGGTAGTACCGGCGTGCCGCGTCGATGTCCTTCTTGAGGCCGAGGCCCTTTTCGTAAAGCGTTCCGAGCCGGAAGGTCGCCGGAACGATGCCGTTGTGGGACGCGCGTTCGTACCACTTCGCAGCGGTCGCATAATCCTGCGCGACTCCTCGGCCTTCGGCATAGCGGATGCCGATCTCGAAGGCCGCGCCGGGATCGCCCTTGTTGGCGGCGGCGCGCAGGGTTGAACTGCCGATCGACTCGGGCAGCACATCGTTCACCGGCGTGAACTTGATCTTCGCCTTTTCCCTTGCCGGAGAAGGCGCAAGGGTAGGCGCGCGTTCTACCGGCGTGGCGATCGAACCCGTGACGTCGGGCGCAACGGGCGCTGCCGCGGGGAGGGGTGCGGCGACCGGCTCAACCGGCGTGGCAGCCGGGATCGCAGGCATCTGCGGCACCGAAATGATCTGCGGTCCGCTCATGGGCGACTGGCGGGTCAGCAGCGTCGGCGAGGTCATCGACGGCGTCATCGCAGGCGAGGCATCGGAGCGCGGTCCGTTTTCCGGCGCAGGCGGCGGAGCCGGTGCGACACTGGATTCCGCCGGAAGCGAGCTGTTGTCGCCGCTGTAGTTGTTGAGCAGGTTCATGCCCATCTTGACCGTGCCGAGCACGATCACCACGACGCTTGCGCCGACCAGCAGGGCACGAATCTTTGACGACAATCCCGAGTCGCCCGCCGTCACCGCCTTGGCGGCGTTGCGTGCGGCATCGTTGAGCGCGGTGACGCGGTTCTGCTTCGGGCCCGGCGGGGGAGGCGCTGCGGCGGCAGCCTGCGCCGCGCGGCGCGCGGCCTGAATAAAGTTGGCCGAACTGACCGGCTCCTGCTTGCCGGCGGAAATCTCGTTCAGCGCGTCTTCCGACGCTGCTATCCGCTCCGACGGGCTGGAGCCGGATCGCCCCTGCATCCGGGTGCCGGGCTCAAGCGGATGATCGGGCGGCAGGCTCGGATCAATCGGGCTGCGCGGTGCTGGAGGCGGGCGCACGGCGGCGACCGGCGAGGCTTCCGGGGTGTCGTAGGACGGCGCGAGCGCCGGAGCTTGAACGACAGGGCGTGCGGCGGGCGCTGGCGCGGCAGGTGCGCGAGCGATCGGAGCCTGGGCCGCGGCCGGATTCGGCATTTCCGGGCGTGGCACCGGCGCGAACGAACTGGCCGAACGCGGCGGCTCAGGTGTGTAGGTTTCGCGCGCGCGAGGTTCGGCCATCGCAGGCGGCATGTCGCGTGCGGCGGGCGCGGCGCGTGCGTTGCGCAGGTCGCCCTCGATCTGGGTCAGGCGGTCGACCACATGGCCGAGCGTGTTGTGAACCGCCTCGAGCGAATCCTGGGTGTTCCGGTTGGTTTCCGACTGGCTGAAGCGGATATCGGAGAGTTCGCGCTTGATGGTGTCCACCACCTCGCCATCCATCGGCGATGCGGCGCGCAATCCCTGATCGGCACTCGCGCTGCGCTGGTTTTCGAGATGCCGCAGGATGTCGGAGAGACCTTCCTCGACCCGGACGAGATTTCCGCCGCGCTGGTCCGCCATTTCCAGCCGCTCGAGCAGGTGATGCACACGCTGCTCGACATGGCTGAGGGAGGCGGAACTGTCATTGCCGACCTGAAGATTGTCGAGCCGGTCCGAAATGGTCCGCACCGCATTGTCGAAGTACACGGTATCGCCGACGGCGGGCCGGTCGCGCTGCTCGAGCGCGGTGGTCAGCACCGCGATGCGCTGTTCGAGCGCGGAGAGGATATCGTTGTTGCCGCCCGCATGCGCCAGTTGATCGACCTTGGCCGAGAGGCTCTGCACATGGCCTGCGAGTTCGTTCAGCGCCTCGTTCGATGCGACGCTGGAGACGATCCCCTTGAGGGCGGCGATGGCGTCCTCAAGCTGGCGGACCGTGGCGGGATCGGTGCTGGAGCGCACGATCATGTCGATCTTGCCGCCAAGATTGCGGATCGCGTCGTCGAATCCGGCGAGTTGCTCGGCAGGTTTCAGCGTGCGCAGCTCGCTGTAGATTTCCGACAGCGCGCGTTCGATGCCGGAGAGGGCGCCGCTGTCGATCCCGGTGGAGCGGGTTTCGTCGATGCGCCGTCCCAGCGAGCGGATTTCCCCTTCAAGGGATTCAATCGCGCGGCGCGGCATCGCCTCGGTGATGGCCTGGCGGATTTCGGCCAGTTCGCCCCGGAAGGCGGCGATGGACTGTTCGACACTGTCGGGACGACGGAGCGTTTCAATCTGGCTGGTGATCTGGGAGAGCTGCCGCTCAAGCCCGGCGAAGTCCGGCTGGATCGGCGGCGCATGATTGACGAAGGATGGCGGCGGCATCCGCGCCGCTGACGGCATCGGGCGCGGGGCGCCGTCGAGTTCGCCTTGCCGCGCGACGATTTCCGCGATGGAGAAATCCATCGGAGACATCGCGGGCGAGGAGACCATTGGTGACGCAGCGGGCGGCGTCATGCGCGGGGCAGGTGCCGTGCGATAGGCCGGATTGGCTGAACCGTTTGAAATCTGCGACAGCCGGGCGTCGAGCCGCGAGATGGCGTCGTTGAGCTGACGCGCCACCGCTGGTTCGCCCGGGGGTGCGCCGGGCGCGCGCGACATATGTTCGACCTGCCGGGCGATGGAGTCGAGGCGGCGATGGATTTCGGCCACCTCCTGCGCCTCGCGAGAATTGCCGCCCGGGCTGCCGATTGCCGAATTCAGCCAGTCTCCCAGGGACATGCCGGCACGGCGCGCGGACGCTTCGGCCCTTTCCCGGACCGATGGCTCAATGCCGTCCACACTCCACGATACGCGCGCTGTCATGCCCAGGTCCGGTCTCGGCTCCGGCTTCGGCCAGAGCGCTTCAGGCCCCCGCGTCCCTTTGAAGAGACAATCAAATTTCGGCGCGGGACGTCTGTTTCCAGACGTGACTTTTTCGCGTTACGGTAAATACCGGGTTAATGAAACGCTTGCGGGCTTATTAATAATTATTACGCCGGGCCGGGAGCCGTCAGTTCGAGGACGGACGGGTGAACAACCCACTGAGATCGCCCAGATCCGCTTCCGTGATGGTGCAGTGAGCGGAGTTCATCACGGACGACTGGCCGATATAGGCCCAGTAGATGAACTCGGCACGGGGAAGCGACGCCCGTGCGTCGACGCCGGATTCGCGCAGCAGCTTGGCGATATAGGCGACGCGCCCGGCATCGACGGTCGCGACAACCCTGGCGGCAACGTCATCGGAGGCGGCCCATGCGCGGAAGGCCCGATCGAGGCTACGGTCTTCGTTGAAAGCCAGTTTCATCAAAGAGGTCAGCCGCGCAGGCCCGACGATCGACGAGTCGATCTCGCGAATCACCCCGTCCGTCGCGCGTTCCTGCCAGGTCGCGAGCAACTGGTTGCGAAAGTCGGCGATGCTCTCGAAATGCCAGTAAAAACTGCCTCTTGAGACCTGCAGGCCCTCGGCCAGCATGCCGGTTTTCAGCGCCGCCTCGCCCTGCCGGGCAAGGGTCCGCAGCCCGTGAGCGATCCATTGCTCGCGGGTGAGGCGGTCTTTCGAGAGCGACGATTCGACACTTTCAACCATACACAAGTGTATTGACACAAAATGGCAGGCGGCGCTAGGCTCCGTACAGAGGTGTATGGAGGCCTTGCAGAATTGCGGCACCTGAACCGGCGGCCGTCCCGCCGGTGAGCGGGACGCGCAGCGTTGCGGTGGTTGAATTCAACAGAGATATCCGAGGCGTCGGGAGAAATGGTGCCGCTGTGCTGGCCGATCACGGCGCGGATCGCGCGGTTCCGTGTCATGGTGCGGTCATCGAAGGCGGTCCATGTGCTGAAGCCTCGTCGTCAGACAATTCGCATCATCCACGTCCAATTGTGAACCGAGAGACAGTCCAATGACGATCTACAAAGCACCAGTCGAAGATGTGAACTTTCTCCTCAACGACGTTTTCCAGATCGACCGCTACAACAACCTGCCGGGCTTCGCAGACGCCTCCGCCGATGTTCGCGCCGCGATCATCGACGAAGCCGCCAAACTCAGCGAGCAGGTGCTGCATCCGCTCAACCATTCCGGCGATCAGGAGGGTTGCACCCGTCACGACGACGGCCGGGTGACCACGCCGAAAGGTTTCAAGGACGCTTTCAAGCAGCTTGCGGAAGGCGGTTGGCTCGGCCTGTCGGCTCCGGCGGAATTCGGCGGACAGGGCCTGCCGGTCACGCTGTCGCAGACCGTCAATGAATTCATGATGTCGGCCAACATGGCCTTCTCGATGTATCCGGGACTGACGAAGGGTGCGATGGCCGCGCTGCTGGTGCATGGATCGGACGAGCAGAAGAAGACCTTCGTGCCGAAGATGGTCGAGGGCCGGTGGGCCGGCACGATGAACCTCACCGAACCGCAATGCGGCACCGATCTCGGCTTGATGCGCACCAAGGCGGTGAAGCAGGCCGAAGGCACCTACAAGATCAGCGGCACCAAGATCTTCATTTCGGGCGGCGAGCAGGATCTGACCGAGAATATCGTGCATCTGGTGCTGGCGCGCATCGAAGGCGCGCCTGCGGGCATCAAGGGGGTGTCGCTGTTCGTTGTGCCAAAGATGAAGCTGAATGCCGACGGCTCGCTGACCAATGAGACCAACGGCGTGTCCTGCGGCTCGATCGAGCACAAGATGGGCATTCACGGCAACTCGACCTGCGTGTTGAATTTCGACAACGCGGTCGGAACGCTCGTCGGCGAAGAGAACAAGGGCATGCAGGCCATGTTCGTGATGATGAACGAGGCTCGCCTCGGCGTCGGCGTGCAGGGTCTGTCGCAATCCGAAGTCGCCTATCAGAACGCCGTGAACTACGCGCGCGAACGCCTGCAGGGCCGGGCGCTGACGGGCGCGAAGGACAAGGACAAGCCGGCCGATCCGATCATCGTGCATCCGGACGTGCGCCGCACGCTGATGTCGATCCGCGCCTTCAATGAAGCGGCGCGCGCGCTTGTGGTGTGGACCTCGCTCAAGAGCGATGTCGCACACCGTTCGGAAGATGCCAAGGAGCGTCAGGCCGCAGACGATCACATGGGTCTCCTGACTCCTGTCATCAAAGGCGTGCTGACGGACCAGGGTTTCGCCAATGCCGTCGCCGCGCAGCAGATGTTCGGCGGCCACGGCTACATCGTCGAAACCGGCGTCGAGCAGTTCGTGCGCGATGCGCGCATCTCGATGATCTATGAAGGTGCCAACGGCATCCAGGCGCTCGATCTCGTCGGACGCAAGCTCGGCCGCGACGGCGGACGCGCCATCACCGCCTTCTTCGGCGAGGTAACGGCCTTCATGAAGGAGAACGGCGCGAACGAGGCTCTCAAGCCCTTCATCGCGCCGCTCGGCGCCGCGCTGAAGGATCTGCAGCAGGCCACCATGTGGCTGATGCAGAACGCGCTGGCCAAGCCTGACAATGCAGGCGCGGCCTCGACCGATTACATGCATCTCTTCGGTCTTGTGACGCTCGGTTATATGTGGGCGCGGATGGCCAAGGTTGCGCAGGACAAGCTGGCGGAGGGCGGCGATCAGGCTTACCTGAAAACCAAGCTGGTCACCGGCAGGTTCTTCGTGGAGCGCATGCTGCCGGAAACCTCGCTGCGCCTGTCGCGCATTCAGAACGGCGCCGACACCATGATGGAGTTGCCCGCCGAGGCATTCTGATTTCCCGATATCATCCCGCGCCGGCTTCCGGCGCGGGATTTTTCCATCACACTGCTGCAAAACACATCCCAGGAGGACGTCATGCCAGAGGCATTTATTTACGACCATGTGCGCACGCCGCGCGGCAAGGGCAAATCCGACGGCTCGCTCCATGAAGTGACCGCGCTGGCGCTGGCGACCGCGCCGCTGAAGGCCCTCAAGGAGCGTAACAACCTTGCCGCCGACAGCATCGACGATGTGGTGCTCGGTGTGGTCGATCCGGTCGGTGAGGCGGGAGGCGACATCGCGCGCTTCGCGGCGCTGAACGCCGGGTTCGATACCTCGGTGCCGGGTGTGCAGATCAACCGCTTCTGCGCCTCGGGCCTCGATGCGGTGAATTTCGCCGCGGCTCAGGTGATGTCCGGCCAGCACGAACTGACCATCGGCGGCGGCGCGGAGTCCATGAGCCGCGTCGGCATCATGTCGTCGGGCGCGGCGTGGCCGATGGATCCGTCGATGGCGGTGCCGAGCTATTTCATGCCGCAGGGCGTGGCGGCGGACCTGATCGCAACCAAGTACGGCTTCTCGCGTGACAACGTCGATGCCTATGCGGTGCAGAGCCAGCAGCGCGCGGCCAAGGCCTGGGATGAAGGCCGCTTCAAGAAATCGGTGGTCCCGGTGAAGGACATCAACGGCATCACCATCCTCGACAAGGACGAGCATATGCGCCCGAGCACGACCATGCAGTCGCTCGGTCAGTTGCAGCCGTCGTTCGCGGCGATGGGCGCGATGGGCGGTTTCGATGCGGTGGCCGTGCAGTCGCATCCGGAAATCGAGGCGGTGAACTACGTTCACCATGCCGGCAATTCGTCGGGCATCGTCGATGGCGCAGGCGCCGTGCTGATCGGCAGCGAGGCCGCCGGCAAGAAGAACAACCTGAAGCCGCGCGCGAAGATTCGCGCCTTCGCCAATATCGGCTCGGAGCCGGCGATGATGCTGACCGGTCCGGTGGATGTGACCAGGAAGGTGCTGGAGCGGTCCGGCATGAAGCTGTCGGACATCGACCTGTTTGAACTCAACGAGGCGTTCGCTTCGGTGGTCCTGCGCTACATCCAGGCCTTCGACATCGACAACGAGAAGATCAACGTCAACGGCGGCGCGATCGCCATGGGTCATCCGCTCGGCGCGACCGGTGCGATGATCCTCGGCACCGTGCTCGACGAACTCGAGCGCACCAACAAATCCACCGCTCTGGTCACGCTGTGCATCGGCGGCGGTATGGGCACCGCGACCATCATCGAGCGCGTTTGAGGCAATAGCAGCACGTCATCCTTCGAGGGCCTCGCAAAACGCGAGGCCGCCTCAGGATGACGACAAGGAATTGGGAGCGATCACATGACCTACAAGAATTTCAAGGTTGAGACCGACGCCGACGGCATTGCCCTCGTCACCTGGGACATTCCCGGCAAGTCGATGAACGTGCTCGACGAGACCACCGGTCTCGAACTTGCCGCCATCGTCGACGCGACCAGCAAGGACGCCGCGGTCAAGGGCGTCGTCTTCACCTCCGGCAAGGAAGCGTTCTCCGGCGGTGCAGACCTCACCATGCTGGAAGGCATGAACCGCGCCTATCTCGACCTGCTCAAGAGCAAGGGCGAGGAAGCCGCCAATACTTACGTGTTCGAGGAAGTCCGCAAGCTGTCGCAGACCCTGCGCAACATCGAAACCTCGGGCAAGCCGTGGGTCGCCGCGATCAACGGCCTTGCCTTCGGCGGCGCATTCGAGCTGGCGCTGGCCTGCCACTATCGGATCGCGTCGGAAAATCCGAAGACACGTCTCGGCCTGCCCGAGATCAAGGTCGGCCTGTTTCCCGGCGGCGGCGGCACCCAGCGTCTGCCGCGCATGATCCAGCCGATGGAAGCCTTGCAGATGCTGCTCAAGGGCGACGCCATCGACCTTATCAAGGCGAAGTCGCTTGGCATCGTTGGCGCCGTCGTGCCGGCGGCGGAGCTGATCAAGGCCTCGAAGGAGTGGATCAAGGCCGGCGGGAAGGCCGTCGCGCCATGGGACGAGAAGGGTTTCAAGCTGCCGGGCGGCGCGGTCTATTCAAAGGGCGGCATGCAACTGTTCCCGCCGGCCAACGCCATCCTGCGCCGCGAGACCTACGACAACTATCCGGCTGCCCGCGCCATCATGCAGTGCGTCTATGAAGGCCTGCAGCTCCCGATGGATGCGGCGCTGCGCGTCGAGTCGCGTTACTTCTCGAAAATCCTGCGCTCGAAGGAAGCGGCGGCGATGATCCGTTCGCTGTTTGTGTCGATGCAGGAGCTGAACAAGGGCGCGCGCCGCCCCGCGAACGTTCCGCCGACCAAGGTCAAGAAGCTCGCCGTCATCGGCGCGGGCTTCATGGGCGCCAGCGTCGGCTTCGTCTCGGCGCAGGCCGGCATCGACGTGGTGCTGATCGATCGCGATCAGGACAGCGCCGACAAGGGCAAGGGGCACGCCAAAACCATGCTCGACGGCATGATCGCCAAGGGCCGCATGAAGCAGGACAAGGCCGATGCCATCCTCGCCCGTATCTCCGCCACGCCGGACTACGGTGCGATCAAGGATTGCGATCTCGTGATCGAGGCCGTGTTCGAGGATCGCAAGGTCAAGGCCGAGACCTATGCCAAGGCCCAGCCGCTGCTGAAGGATGGCGCGATCTTCGCGTCCAACACCTCGACCCTGCCGATCAATTCGCTGGCCGAGGAGTGGAAGGATCCGTCGAAGTTCATCGGCATCCATTTCTTCTCGCCGGTCGAGAAGATGATGCTCGTGGAGATCATCGTCGGCAAGAACACCGGCGATCTGGCGCTGGCCACCGCGCTGGATTATGTGCGGCAGATCAACAAGACGCCGATTGTCGTGAACGACTCGCGCGGCTTCTTCGCCAACCGCTGCGTGCTGCGTTACGTCTCGGAAGGCTACGAGATGTTCAAGGAAGGCGTGCCGCCCGCGATGATTGAGAATGTCGGCAAGATGGCCGGCATGCCGGTCGGTCCGCTCTCGCTCAACGACGAAGTCGCCATCGACCTGTCGCTGAAAATTCTGAAAGCCACCGAGGCCGACATGGGCGCGCAGGCCGTCGATCAGGAGCAGAAGGCGCTGCTGGTGGAAATGGTGGAGAAGCGCGGGCGTCTTGGCCGCAAGAACGGCAAGGGCTTCTACGACTATCCGGAGAAGGGCAAGGGTCAGAAGAAGCTCTGGCCGGAGTTGACCTCGCTGCAGTCGAAGCGTCTCGATCCCGATACGCTGGATGTCGAGGAGCTGAAGCAGCGTTTCCTCGTGGTGCAGGCGGTGGAAGCCGCACGTACCGTCGAGGATCATGTCATCACCGATCCACGCGAAGCGGATGTTGGCTCGATCCTCGGTTTCGGCTTTGCGCCGTTCACCGGCGGCACGCTGTCCTACATCGACTTCATGGGCACCAAGAACTTTGTCGAACTGTGTCACAAGTTCGAGAAGAAATACGGCTCGCGCTTCACGCCGCCGAAGCTGCTGGTCGACATGGCCGCCAAGGGCGAAACCTTCTACGGCCGCTTCGCGCCCAAGAAGGCGGCGGCGTAGGCTGCTCTTCTTTTCCCTCTCCCCTTGTGGGAGAGGGTGCCCGAACGAAGTGAGGGCGGGTGAGGGGTTTGTTTCTTCATTGTGAGATCATACCCCTCACCCGGCTCAGTTCGCTTCGCTCACTTCACCACCCTCTCCCACAAGGGGAGAGGGAAAACAAAAGGCGGGATCACCGATCCCGCCTTTTTCATTCTTCACCTGATCGCGCTTATGGCGCCTTCAGCAATCCTTCCGCCGTGAGCGCTTCCTGCACCTTCGGGCGCGCCAGGGACACGGGCCTTGTAAGCGACGAGGTTCGGCAGGCTGTCGCGATCATCTGGACGATGACCGCGCCAAGCGCGGGGAGCTTCCCTTGGGATTCACCGCCAGGTAGTCGCCGCCGTCCTCGACCTTCCTTGCTTTCAGGTCAACTGGACCAGATCGAACGGCAGGCCGGCCTCTTTCGGGGCGATATGCGGGGAGAGCGAGCAGGCTTGGACGAATAATGGAGTTTCATAGGAGGTATCTCTTTGAGGATTCCGCGGGTTAAGGCATTGGCAAGACCGACCGCCACCTCCTAAATGCTGGGATGTCAAGATTGATGCAATTGCATTTATTGGGATAGAGTGGGCCAGCCCGCAGGACGGGCGTCCCAGCGGCACGGACACGACGATGAAACGCAAACCATCCACCGAGGCGACGGAGGTCTGGATCCGCCTGATGCGGGTTCAGAACAAGGTGCTCGGCGCGGTCGAGCAGGATCTCAAGAAGGCGGGCTTTCCACCGTTGGCCTGGTACGACGCGCTGCTCGAATTGTCCCGCGCGCCGAGCGGCGAACTGCGCCCGGTGGAACTCGAAAAGCAGATGCTGCTGCCGCAGTATTCGACGTCGCGGCTGATCGACCGTCTGGTGGAAGAAGGTCTTGCGGCCCGCCGCGAGTGCAAGATGGACAAGCGCGGCCTGTTCGTCGAGATCACTGACGCCGGACGCGAACTGCAGAAGAAAATGTGGAATTCCTATTCCGCGGCGATCGAACGTCACATCGGCTCGAAGCTGTCGGATGCGGATGCGGTGAAACTCGCGGGTCTGCTGGATCGTCTGGGTTGCTGCGCGGGCGCGCCGCAGGCCATGACGATCTCGAAAGACGCAGCCAAAGAATCCGTCAAAGAAGTCACGTCGGCCCGATGATCCTTTCTTTACCTCTCGTGGGTACGGATGCCCGCGTCCGTGGCGTCCGCCTGCATCGTGCGCTGACCCTTCAATCAATACAGCTTGTCTGGATGTCCCATGGCGCGTGATCAGATAGATATGACTCCGCTGGAGTCGCGGGACGAACTGGTCGCGTGGCTGGAGGCCGGGGTCAAGCCGAGGTCGGATTTCCGCATCGGCACCGAGCACGAAAAAACACCGTTCACGCTCGAAGGCCACAGGCCCGTGCCTTATGAAGGTGCGCGCGGCATCCGCGCGGTGCTGGAAGGCATGCAACTCCTGCTCGGCTGGGAGCCGATCATGGAGAACGGCAACATCATCGGTCTTTACGACGTCACCGGCGGCGGCGCGATTTCACTGGAGCCGGGCGGGCAGTTCGAGCTTTCCGGCGCGCCGGTCGAAACCATTCACCAGACCTCATCCGAACTGATGGCGCATCTGGCGCAGGTGAGGGAAGTGGCGGCTCCGCTCGGGATCGGTTTCCTCGGCCTCGGCATGACGCCGTCGTGGTCGCGCAAGGATATTCCGGTGATGCCGAAGGGTCGCTACCGGATCATGACCAATTACATGCCGAAGGTCGGCCAATACGGTCTCGACATGATGTACCGGACCTGCACCGTGCAGACCAATCTCGACTTCTGCTCGGAAGCCGACATGGTCAAGAAGCTGCGGGTGTCGGTAGCGCTGCAGCCGGTGGCGACCGCGCTGTTCGCGAATTCGCCGTTCACCGAAGGCAAACCGAACGGCTTCCTCTCGTTCCGCTCGGAAATCTGGCGCGACACCGACAACGCGCGCGCCGGGATGATTCCGTGGGCGTTCGAGGACGGCATGGGCTTCGAGCGCTGGGTCGATTACGCGCTGGATGTGCCGATGTATTTCGTCAAGCGCGGCGACGACTATATCGACGTGTCGGGATCGTCGTTCCGCGATTTTTTCGACGGCAGGAACAAGATCATTCCGGGCGAGAAGCCGACGCTGTCGGACTGGGCCAATCACCTGTCGACAATTTTCCCCGAGGTGCGCCTGAAGCGCTATCTCGAAATGCGCGGCTCGGACAATGTGCCGTCGCAACAGTTGCCGTCGCTGCCGGCATTCTGGGTCGGTCTTCTCTACGACGACGAAAGTCTCGATGCGGCTTGGGACATCGCCAAGGGCTGGACCGCGCATGAGCGGCAGACGCTGCGCGATGACGTGCCGCGCCTCGGCCTCAAGGCGAAGATCGGCAATCGCTATCTGTCCGAGGTCGCGAAAGATTGCATGGCGCTGGCACACAAGGGTCTTGCCCGCCGCCGACGGCTTGATTCACTCGGCCACGACGAGACGCGGTATCTGGAGCCGCTGGATCGGATCATGGACAGCGGCCTCACTCCGGCCGAACGGCTGCTGGAGAAATTCAATGGCCCCTGGAAGCATTCGGTCGATCCGGTCTACACAGAATACGCTTTCTGAGTCAGCGGGTTATCGTCATCACGCGAATGTTGTTCCGGCATTTATCTGCCGTTCATCTGCCGTACATCCGCGCGGCGATTGAATAAGCAGGCATCTGCCCGGTTCATCACCGCCCGTCCTGCCGAAAGCGATCTCATGCTCAAAATCTGCGATTTCAGATCATGCATGAGCTTTTCCGTTGCAGCCGTTGTTGCGCTCGCCCTCTTGTGTCTTGCTGGAATTCAGCCGGTCCATGCGCAGGCCAGTTTCGATCGGCCGGGCAACGATTATCTGCGGACGGAAATGCCGTCCGGAGATCCCGCGGTCTGCGCCCTGCAATGCGAGCGCGATCGCCGCTGCCGCGCCTGGAGTTTCAACTATCCTGCTGTCAGTGATGAGCACGCGGTATGCTGGCTCAAGAATGCGGTGCCGCCACGGGTGCCGAGCAGTTGCTGCGTTTCCGGTGTGCGCGGCGCGGGCGTCATCGAGCCGCGCAACATCTTCCTCGAGGTCGAAACCGACCGGCCCGGCGGCGACTATCGCAATGTCGAGGTCGAACACGATCCCAAGGGTGAGACCTGCAAGGCTGTCTGCGAGAGCGACAAGAAGTGCCGGGCGTGGACTTACGCGCGGCCCGGCTATATCAGCAAGTCCGCGCGCTGTTTTCTGAAGGATCACGTCAAGCCGCCGCGCCGCAAGCCGGGATTCATATCGGGCGTGGTGCGTTAGTCGCTGGAACTGGCGGCGGTGCGTTGATGCGGCACGCAGTTGCATTTTCTCGGCGGCGCGTAACATCCGGCCTCCTGCTTTCGTAACCCCGGAAGGGCAACCACGCCGTGCGTTGCCTTCGCGCAACCCGGGAGGACTTCAAATGCGACAATTTTCCAAAGCAGTCAGCATCGCCCTGTTCGCGGCGGCTTTTTCAGCCGCCGGCCTGATTCATGCGGCCTTGGCGTCCACGCCCTATTCGGAAAGCGCGTTCAAGTCGGCTCAGGCCGCGGGTGCTCCGATCCTTGTGGAGATTCACGCCGGCTGGTGCCCGACCTGCAGGGCTCAGGCGCCGATCATTGAAGCCTTGGCGGCGGAGCCGAAATTCAAGAAGCTCAAGATTTTCCGCGTCGATTTCGATAGCCAGAAATCCGACGTGCAGAAGTTCGGCGCCAAAATGCAATCGACTCTGATTGTCTACAAGGGCAATTCGGAAGTGGGCCGCTCGGTCGGCGACACCAAGCGGGATTCGATCGCAGCCCTGCTTAACAAGGGCCTTTGATTCACCGTGACCATCATCGCGCTGGCGTTCGCTGCGGGGCTGCTGTCGATCCTGTCGCCGTGCGTGCTGCCGCTGTTGCCCATTGTGCTGGGCGCGGCGGTCACGCAGCACCGATGGGGGCCGATTGCACTCGCATCGGGCCTTGCCATTTCGTTTACGGTGCTCGGGCTGTTCATCGCAGTCGCGGGTTTTGCGCTCGGTCTGGACGGAAACGCATTTCGACTGGCCGCAGCGACCGTCATGATTGCGATCGGGACGGTTTTGCTGATGCCGTCCTGGCAAGTCCGTCTGGCTGCGGCGGGCGGTCCTGTGTCGAGCTGGGCCGACCGGAGCCTGGGCGGATTTTCCGGTTCGGGTCTGGGCGGTCAGTTCGCGATGGGGCTGCTGCTGGGGGCCGTGTGGTCGCCCTGTGTTGGACCCACACTCGGCGCGGCTTCGCTGCTCGCTTCGCAGGGACGCGACCTTTTTCAGGTCGCGCTCACGATGACGGCATTCGGCTTCGGCGCGGCCCTGCCGCTGGCTGTTCTGGGGCTTCTGTCCCGCTCGGCTTTGATGAACATGCGCGGGCGCATGCTGTCAGCCGGACAATTCGGCAAGGGACTGCTGGGAGTGGCGCTGATTCTGATCGGCGTTGGCATCGTCACCGGCGCAGACAAACGGATCGAGACCGTGCTCGTGAATATCTCGCCAGCCTGGCTGACGGAATTAACGACGCGATTCTGAAGCGTGTGACAGTGCGCGCTAGCCGGTGCCGCCGACCGTGATGCGGTCCATGCGCAGCGTCGGCTGGCCGACGCCGACCGGCACGCCCTGTCCCTGCTTGCCGCAGGTGCCGATGCCGTCATCGAGTTGGAGGTCGTTGCCGACCATGGACACACGATGCAGGTCCGTCGGGCCGTTGCCGATCAGCATGGCGCCCTTGAGCGGCGCGCCGACCTTGCCGTTCTCGATTCGGTAAGCCTCGGTGCACTGGAACACGTATTTGCCGGACACGATATCGACCTGGCCGCCACCGAAATTCACGGCGTAGATGCCGTTCTTCACCGAGGCGAGAATTTCCGCCGGATCGCGCTCGCCCGCCAGCATGTAGGTGTTGGTCATGCGCGGCATCGGCACATGCGCGTAGGATTCGCGCCGCCCGTTGCCGGTGGGCTTCATGTTCATCAGCCGCGCGTTCTGGCGGTCCTGCATGTAGCCGACAAGAACGCCGTCCTCGATCAGCATGGTGCGGTTGGTGGGCGTGCCTTCATCGTCGATGGACAGCGAGCCGCGCTTCGACGAGATGGTGCCGTCGTCGACCACGGTGACGCCTTTCGCCGCGACCTGCTGGCCCATCAGGCCCGAGAATGCCGAGGTCTGCTTGCGGTTGAAATCGCCTTCAAGTCCGTGACCGACGGCTTCATGCAGCATGACGCCGGGCCAGCCGGGCCCCAGCACCACATCCATTTCACCGGCGGGCGCGGGGACCGATTCCAGATTGACCAGCGCCTGCCGGATCGCGCCGTCGGCGGCCGTGCGCCATGCTTTCGTTTCGATGAAGCGCGCATAGCCTTCGCGTCCGCCATAGCCGGCGCTGCCGCTTTCCTGCCGGTCGCCCGATCCGGCGACAACGGAAATGTTCACGCGCACCAGCGGGCGGATGTCGCGGTAGCTCTCGCCGTCGGGACGCACGATTTCCACCACCTGCCAGGTCGCGCCGAGCGACACCGACACCTGCCGCACGCGCGGGTCCTTGTCGCGGACATAGGCGTCGATTTCGGCCAGCAGCTTGACCTTGGTCTCGAAGGTCTGGCCGTCGAGCGGGTTGTCATCGCCATACAGACGAACGTTGGTATGGGACGGCGCCGCCGCGAATGTGCCGGAATAACCGCCGCGCACCGCGCTCACGGTATCCGCGGCGCGGATCAGCGCCGGCAGCGAGACGTCGGACGAATGCGCGTAACCCACCGCGTCGTCCTTGACCGCGCGCAGGCCGAAACCCTGCGCCGTGTCGTAGGTTGCCTGCTTGAGACGGCCATTGTCGAAACTCAGCCCTTCGGACTGGCGGTATTCAAGAAACAGTTCGCCGTCATCGGCACCCGCAAGGCCGCGAACGATTTCCCGGCGCACGTCGTCGCGGCCAAGACCAGCGCGATCGAGCAAGGAGGTGGTCGCGGGCGTAGCGTCGGACGGATGGCTCATCGAGAACTCCTGGGAATGCCGGGATCGCAGGCATGGGCGGCGGGATCAGGTCCCAAGATAGGGATGATCGCGCCCGAGGGCGAGGGGCCGGACGGACAGGTTCCGCAGGCTCAAGGCAGCTTGTCATAGCCTTCGCCAAGACCCTTCAGACTGAGCGGGAAGCCGATACCTTCTTCCGGAGTCTCGAAAATGATGAAGGTCGCCGTCTTGGCGGTCTTGAGCTGGTTGAGCAGGGTATCGTCCATCACGACTTCGGCCACGCAGCCGTTGGGCAGGCAGCGCACGAATCCGGCCCGGCCCACATCCTTGTCGTCGAGCTTGAGTCCGAGGCCGGAGGGCAACAGCACGCCGAGAGGCGCGACCACCCGCATCAGTTTGCTCTTCTGGTCGGCGGTCTTGAGAATAATGACGGTCAGGCCCGCATTGGAGCGGTCTTCCGCCACCACGCTCTGGATCAGGGCGCATTGTTCGGCCTGCGCACCGGCGGGGGTGTCGCAGCGAATCTGCCAGTCGCCATGGACCGATTTGACGGCTCCCTGAGCCCGGGCCGAAGCGGACCCTGCAAAAACCGCCACAACGGCCGCAACGGCAAGCCAGACCGGCGCCATCGCGCGGCTGCGGGTCAGGGAAGGCTGGTTTCGCACGCCCATCGGGCTCAATCCTTGCTCAATCTCTGGCACAAGTCCGGCAATCCGGCGTTTTCCGCGTCACCGCCTGTCCGGCCGCTGGTTGACAGGGCAATGACGGCGGCTTGAGGGCAGAATCTGCCACCGGAAGACACCGTCACCGCCGCGAATCGGGTCCTCGCTGCGTATCTCGCCCGTGCGTACAGCGGGCATTCCAAGTGTCAAGCATTCTCCGGTCGCGGGGGCGGTGGTTTTCGGCCCATTTGCCAATGGGATTCCGCCTGTATGCCCGCCTTATTACGTGCATTGCGGTAGGCATGGAATTATGGTTTGAGAAGCTGGAAATTCGACGCGTTCTAACCTTCGGCTTTCGGCCGAAACAATGACCGCGCCTGAGAATGCAGGCTTAAATGCAGATCTTGCCGCCCGGCAGGATCGCTGGGGTGACGAAAGCAGGAGCGATAGCGGCATGAAGATGTCGAATGGCCAGATGGGCCGGCGAGTACTGGGCTTTGCGGTGGCTGCCACCGTGCTTGCCGCGGCAGGGGCAGCTTTCGCGGCGGGCGGGACCCTCGGTCAACCGTCGCCCTGGGAATATACGCTCCAGCCGTCCGCTTCGCCGGTGATGGACAACATCACCTGGTTCCACAATTTCCTGCTCTGGATCATCACCGCGATCACGATTTTCGTGCTGATCCTGCTCATCGTCGTGGCGGTGAAGTTCAACGCGAAGTCGAACCCCGTTCCGTCGAAGACCACCCACAACACGCTGATCGAAGTGGTCTGGACCATCGTCCCGGTCCTCATTCTCGTCGGCATCGCGGTGCCGTCGTTCCGCCTGCTATTCCAGCAGCTCGACATTCCGAAGGCCGATCTCACCATCAAGGCCACCGGCAAGCAGTGGTACTGGACCTACAGCTATCCGGATAACGGCAAGTTCGAGTTCGATTCGCTGATGGTCGCCGACAAGGCGCCGCGCCTGCTCGCCGTGGACAACGAGGTCGTGGTGCCGGTGAACAAGGTGATCCGGGTGCAGGTCACCGGCGCCGACGTCATCCATTCCTTCGCGATGCCGGCGTTCGGTGTGAAGATCGACGCCGTTCCGGGCCGCCTCAACGAGACTTGGTTCAAGGCGACCAAGGAAGGCATGTATTACGGCCAGTGCTCCGAGCTTTGCGGCAAGGACCATGCCTACATGCCGATCGCGATCAAGGTCGTGAACGATCAGGAATTCACCACCTGGGTCGAGGCCGCGAAGAAGAAGTACGCAACCAACCCCGCGAATTCCTACGCGTCGATCGGGGCGGTTGCGCAGTAAGAACATTAAGACGGGCGGGCGAGGCGCAAGCCGCCCGCACCGCAAGGCTGACAAGATTAGCTGACGGCACTACGAGGCTAAAGGGATTAGAAAATGGCCACCTCCGCTGCAACACATGATCACGCTCATGACGACCATGCGCACGATCACCCGACCGGGTGGCGTCGCTATCTCTATTCGACGAACCATAAGGACATCGGCACGATGTACCTTATCTTCGCGATCATGGCGGGCATCATCGGCGGCGCGATGTCGGTCGCGATCCGCATCGAACTGATGTATCCGGGCGTGCAGCTCTTTCACGAAGCACACACCTATAACGTGTTCGTCACCTCGCACGGACTGATCATGATCTTCTTCATGGTGATGCCGGCGATGATCGGCGGGTTCGGCAACTGGTTCGTGCCGCTGATGATCGGTGCGCCGGATATGGCCTTCCCGCGCATGAACAACATTTCGTTCTGGCTGCTACCGGCCTCGTTCGCGCTGCTCCTGATTTCGACCTTTGTCGAGGGCGAGCCGGGCGGCAACGGCGTCGGCGCCGGCTGGACCATGTATGCGCCGCTCTCGACCTCGGGTCACCCGGGCCCGGCGGTGGATTTCGCGATCCTCTCGCTCCACATCGCGGGCGCCTCGTCGATCCTCGGCGCGATCAACTTCATCACCACCATCTTCAACATGCGCGCGCCGGGTATGACCCTGCACAAGATGCCGCTGTTCGTGTGGTCGATCCTGGTCACCGTGTTCCTGCTGCTGCTGTCGCTGCCCGTTCTCGCCGGCGCCATCACCATGCTGCTGACCGACCGTAACTTCGGCACCACCTTCTTCGCGGCCGAAGGCGGCGGCGATCCGGTGCTGTTCCAGCATCTGTTCTGGTTCTTCGGTCACCCCGAAGTGTACATCCTGATTCTGCCGGGCTTCGGCATGATCTCGCAGATCGTCTCGACCTTCTCGCGCAAGCCGGTGTTCGGTTATCTCGGCATGGCCTACGCGATGGTCGCCATCGGCGGCATCGGCTTCGTAGTCTGGGCGCATCACATGTACACGGTGGGGATGTCCTCGGCGACGCAGGCCTACTTCGTGGCGGCCACCATGGTCATCGCGGTGCCGACCGGCGTGAAGATATTCTCGTGGATCGCCACCATGTGGGGCGGCTCGATCGAGTTCCGCGCGCCGATGATCTGGGCGATGGGCTTCATCTTCCTGTTCACCCTCGGCGGCGTGACCGGCGTGGTGCTTGCCAACGCCGGTGTCGACCGCGTGCTGCAGGATACGTATTACGTCGTCGCGCACTTCCACTACGTGCTGTCGCTGGGCGCTGTGTTCGCGATCTTCGCGGGCTGGTACTACTGGTTCCCGAAGATGTTCGGCTACATGTACTCGGAGGCCATCGCGAAGGCGCACTTCTGGGTCACCTTCGTCGGCGTGAACCTGATCTTCTTCCCGCAGCACTTCCTCGGCCTGTCGGGCATGCCGCGCCGCTACGTCGACTATCCGGATGCCTTCGCCGGCTGGAATCTGGTGTCGTCGATCGGCTCGTACATCTCCGCGTTCGGCGTGCTGATCTTCCTCTACGGCGTGATCCAGGCCTTCGTCCGTAAGGAACAGGCTGCGGACAATCCGTGGGGTGCCGGTGCGACCACGCTGGAATGGACGCTGTCGTCGCCGCCTCCGTTCCATCAGTTCGAGGTTCTGCCGCGCGTTCAGTAAGCACGCGGGTTCGAGATAAACATCCGCCGCGGCCCAGCGGCCACGGCGGATGAAACGTTCAGGAAGCGAGTTCAGATTTTGTCGGTTGTCGACCATCACGCGATTGATCTGTCGCCCCGCATCTCCGAAGCGGGCGTCGCCGATTACATTGCGCTGCTGAAGCCGCGCGTGATGTCTCTGGTGGTGTTCACCGCGCTGGTCGGCCTTGTCATCGCGCCCGGCCATTTCCATCCCGTGCTGGCGATCACCTCGATCCTCTGCATCGCCGTCGGTGGCGGCGCCTCCGGCGCGCTGAACATGTGGTACGAGGGCGATATCGACGCGCTGATGTCGCGCACCGCCAACCGTCCGATCCCGCGCGGGCGCATCCTGCCTGGTGAAGCGCTGGCCTTCGGCCTGACGCTCGCCTTCTTCTCGGTGATGACGCTCGGCATTCTGGTGAACTGGCTGGCCGGCGCGCTGCTCGCTTTCACGATCTTCTTTTATGTCGTCATCTATACGATGGGACTCAAGCGCTATACGGCCCAGAACATCGTGATCGGCGGCGCCGCGGGCGCCTTGCCGCCGGTGGTGGCATGGGCCGCGGCGACGGGTTCGCTGTCACCCGAGCCGATCCTGCTGTTCCTGATCATCTTCCTGTGGACGCCGCCGCACTTCTGGGCGCTGGCCCTGTTCCGCACCGATGATTACGGCCGCGCCAATATTCCGATGCTGCCGAATGTCGCCGGTCCCGATGCGACGCGGCTGCAGATACTGCTCTATACGATTTTGCTGGTGGCGGTTGCTGCATCGCCCTGGCCGCTCGGCTATTTCAGCGCGATCTATGGCGTGACCTCGCTGGTGCTCGGCGCGGGCATGCTCTGGTACGCCGTCTCGGTGTATCGCCATCGCACCGGCAGCGCGGCGCTGCGCGCCACCCGCGGACTGTTCAAGTTCTCGATCCTGTATCTGTTCGCACTGTTCGCCGTGCTGCTGCTCGAAGTCGTGGTGCTGGCGGTGATGCGGGCGATCGGATCATGAGCGCGGGGCTGGTCATGGACAGCAAGAAGCCGCAGCGGCAGGGCATCGTTCTGACGCCGGAGCAGAAGAAGCGCCAGCGCGAGCGTTCGATCGCCATTGCCGTGGCGCTCGGCGTGCTGGTCCTGCTGTTTTTCGCGGTCACGCTTGTGAAGGGCCCGGCCGTCCTTCAGCGACCGATCTGACGGAGGCGATGCGCGACATGACGCAACAGCCCAACCGCAAGAAGCCTCGCATCAGCCGCGACATCATGATTGCGTCGATCTGCGGGTTTGTGGTCGCCTTCATGGTGGGCGCATCCTACGCGGCGGTGCCGTTCTACAACTGGTTCTGCCGCACCACCGGCTTCAACGGCACCACGCAGGTCGCAACCTCCACGCCGGAAAAATCGCTCGAGCGGCGCATCAATGTGCGCTTCGATTCCAATGTCAGCGGCGGGTTGCCATGGAAGTTCCAGCCTGAGCAGAACGAGATATCGGTCAAGATCGGTGAGGTGGTGACCGTCTATTACACCGTTACCAATCAGTCCGCGCGCGCGACCACGGGCGTCGCCGCCTACAATGTCGCGCCGCTGACGGTCGGAGCCTTCTTTCAGAAGATCAACTGCTTCTGCTTCACCGAGCAGACCTTCGGTCCCGGTGAAAAGCGCGAGATGGCGGTGGTCTTCTATGTCGATCCGGCGCTCGCCGCCGACCACGAATACGATGACCTCAACACCATCACTCTGTCTTACACCTTCTACCCTGTGAAAGATCCGGCACCGAAGCCGCTTGCGGCAACGGAGACGGACAAACGCAAGGGCAATCTCTGATTTTTCGGCTATTAACTGCGACACGCGCCGGCTGACACCGGCATCACGGAGAGACCACATGGCAACGGGCCAAGCCAAGCACCACGACTATCACCTCGTCGATCCGAGCCCGTGGCCGGTCGTCGGCTCCATCTCGGCCTTTGTCATGGCCGTGGGTGCCGTCGCCTGGATGCACAAGATGTTCGCCGGCGCGCCGATCGTGTTCGGCATCGGCACCATCGGCGTGCTTTACACCATGGCGAGCTGGTGGGGCGATGTGATCCGTGAAGCCCAGTACAAGGGCGACCACACCCGCGTCGTGCAGTTGCATCACCGCTACGGCATGATTCTGTTCATCGCCTCCGAAGTGATGTTCTTCGTGGCGTGGTTCTGGGCCTACTTCAACGCAGCGCTGTTCCCGGCCGATCCGGTCCATATGACCCGCGACGCGCTGTTCGGCTGCGGTGCCGGCGTGTCTCCGGCAGACTGTAAGGTGCCGGGCATGTGGCCGCCGAAGGGCATCGAAACCTTCGATCCGTGGCACCTGCCGCTGCTCAACACGCTGATCCTGCTGACCTCGGGCACCACGGTGACCTGGGCGCATCACGCGCTGCTCGAAGGCGACCGCAAGGGCCTGAAGTGGGGTCTGATCCTCACCGTGGTGCTCGGCGCGCTGTTCACCTGCGTGCAGGCCTACGAATACAGCCATGCGGCGTTCAGCTTCGCAGGCAACGTCTACGGTGCGACCTTCTTCATGGCGACCGGCTTCCACGGCTTCCACGTTCTGGTCGGCACCATCTTCCTGCTGGTCTGTCTGTTCCGCGCCTATGCAGGTCACTTCACGCCGAAGCAGCATCTCGGCTTCGAGTTCGCTGCCTGGTACTGGCACTTCGTCGACGTTGTGTGGCTGTTCCTGTTCATCTGCATCTATGTCTGGGGACACGGCGCCTCGACCATGGCTCACGGCGCGCACTGATCGCGCCCGGTCTGAAATCCTCAGGGCGGCCTTCGGGCCGCCCTTTTTCGTGATCGGAGGCCTCTTGCGGGGAGGCGCGCGCGGGCGTAGCGAAAGGCGATGAGGAAAACGGCATGACCACGGATATCGCTCCGGCGACACTGTCGCAGACCGTCATGCGCGGCCTCGCCTGTAAGTGCCCGCGCTGCGGCGAGGGCAAGCTCTATTCGGGGTTCCTGTCACTGCGGCCCAACTGCGAGTCGTGCGGTCTCGACTATGCCTTCATCGACGCGGGCGACGGCCCGGCGATTTTCATCATCATGATCGCCGGCTTCATCGTGGTCGGCGCCGCATTGTTCGTGGAGATGAAGTATCAGCCGCCATTCTGGGTTCATGCCGCACTCTGGGGACCGCTGATCCTGGCGACGACGCTGCTGCCGCTGCGCGCGATGAAAGCGCTGCTGATCGACCTGCAGTATTTTCACAAGGCGGCCGAAGGTCAGCTTGTGAAGCGCGAATCGAAATGACGGAGCAGCCGGTGGTTCAGCCGCAGCACGCGCGTGGCATTTTCGGCCTCGCGGTGATCGCGCTGGTCATGGTGTCGGTGCTTGTCAGCCTTGGCCTCTGGCAGCTTCGCCGCAAGGACGAGAAGCATGCGCTGATCGCGGCGCTGACCGAACGGCTGGCCGCCGCGCCGGTGGCGCTGCCTGCCGTGGCGCAATGGCCCGCGCTGACGCCGGCGCATGACGAATTCCGGCGGGTCAGGTTCACTGCGACGCTTGAGAACAAGCCGGACGCGATGGTCTACAGTTCAGGCTCCGCCGTGCGCGACGACGTCAGCGGACCGGGGACGTGGGCTTTCGTTCCGGCGCGGCTGGCGGATGGACGCAGCGTCGTCATTAATGCGGGCTTCGTCCAGAATACGATGCAGGACCGGGCGCAGCAGGATCGCGCAGTCAAGCCGCTGGTGACCGGTGCGCCGGTCGAACTCACCGGCTATCTGCGCTTTCCGGAATCCGGCGGCACGCTGACGCCGCATGCGGACAGCAGCAAGCGGCTGTGGTTCACCCGCGATGTCCCGTCGATGGCGCAGGCGCTTGGCTGGGGTGAAGTCGCGCCATTCTACATCGACCTCGAGTCGCCGCAGCCTCTGTCGGGCATCCCGAAGCCGGGTCCGCTCCATGTGCGGCTCAAGGACGATCATCTGCAATACGCCATCACCTGGTTCGGGCTGGCGCTGGTGGTCGCAGGCGCCTTCGTGGCGTGGGTGATCCAGCGCCGCCGGACGTAAGCGGGGCACGCGGCTTCCTTGTGAAGGCGGAAAACAGCCGATATGGTGCGGCTGGATCCGGCGTCGTGTCGGAAAATTTACCCATTATCGTCAAAGGCTTGCGACAGGCTTGAGCCTTTGGAGGATCGCTTGACGAGCTACATTTCCACACGGGGCGAAGCGCCCCGGCTTGGCTTCTGTGACGTGATGCTGACCGGGCTTGCCCGCGACGGCGGATTGTATGTGCCGGAGGTCTGGCCGCAGCTCAGTGCCGGGACCATCGCGGGATTTTTCGGCCGTCCCTATTGGGAAGTCGCGGTCGAGGTCATCCGCCCGTTTGTCGCGGACGAAATTTCCGAAGCCGATCTCGGACGCATGGCGATCGAGGCTTACGCGACCTTCCGCCATCCCGCCGTGGTGCCGCTGAACCAGATCGCGCCGGATCGCTTTGTGCTGGAGCTGTTTCACGGCCCGACGCTGGCTTTCAAGGACGTGGCGATGCAGTTGCTCTCGCGGCTGATGGATCATGTGCTGGCCAGGCGGGGCCAGCGCACCACCATCGTTGTCGCGACCTCGGGCGATACCGGCGGCGCGGCGGTGGATGCGTTCGCGGGCCGCGACAACGCCGATCTGATTGTGCTGTTTCCGAACGGGCGTATCTCCGACGTGCAGCGGCGGATGATGACCACCAGCGGCGCGGGCAATGTCCATGCGCTCGCGATCGAAGGCACGTTCGACGATTGCCAGGGCATCGTGAAAGGCCTGTTCAACCATCACAAGTTCCGCGACTCGGTTTCCCTGTCGGGCGTCAACTCGATCAACTGGGCGCGCATCGTCGCGCAAGTGGTCTATTATTTCACCTCCGCCGTCGCGCTCGGCGCGCCTGCGCGTGAAGTCGACTTCACCGTGCCCACCGGCAACTTCGGTGACATCTTCGCGGGCTATGTGGCCAAGCGCATGGGATTGCCGGTGCGCCGTCTGCGCATCGCGGCGAACGTGAATGACATCCTGGCGCGCACGCTGAAGACCGGTATCTACGAGGTGAAGCAGGTTCACGCCACCACCTCGCCCTCGATGGACATCCAGATCTCGTCCAATTTCGAGCGGCTGTTGTTTGAAGCCACCGGCCGCGACAGCGCCGTGATCCGTTCGCTGATGGGATCGCTGGCGCAGTCGGGCCGCTTCGTTCTCAGTGACGCCGTGCTCAAGCGCGTCCGCGAGGACTTCGATGCGGGCCGCGCCGATGAGACGGAAACCAGCGCGGCGATCCGCGCGGCATGGCGCGAGGCGGGCGAGCTGGTCGATCCGCATACTGCGGTGGCGCTCGCGGTGGCCGATCAGGACAAGCCGGTGTCGACCGTTCCCAACATCGTTCTGTCGACGGCGCATGCGGCGAAATTTCCCGATGCTGTCGAAGATGCCTGTGGCGTGCGTCCGCAGCTTCCGGCCTGGCTCGACGGGTTGATGACAAAGTCGGAACACATCAAGGTCATGAAGAATGACCAGGCTGAGGTTGAGCGGTTCATTCTCTCGGTGAGCCGTGCCGCAAAGCAGGGAATTACCTGATGGGCGTTGAAATTACCAAGCTGCCATCCGGACTGACCGTCATCACCGACACGATGGCGCATCTGGAGACCGCCGCGCTCGGTGTATGGACGGGTGTCGGCGGCCGCGACGAAAAGCCGGATCAGCATGGCATGTCGCATCTTCTGGAACACATGGCGTTCAAGGGTACCACGCGGCGCTCGGCGCAACAGATCGCGGAAGAAATCGAGGCGGTCGGCGGCGACCTCAACGCCGCCACCAGCAACGAGACGACCGCCTACTATGCCCGTGTGCTCAAGGCTGACGTCGCGCTCGGGCTGGATGTCCTCTCGGATATTCTCGCCAATCCGTCCTTCGATGCGGAAGAACTGGAACGCGAGAAAAGCGTAATCGAGCAGGAAATCGGCGCGGCGCAGGACACGCCGGACGATGTGGTGTTCGAGCATCTCAACGAACTGTGTTACCCGGACCAGCCGCTCGGCCGCTCGCTGCTCGGCACGCCGCAAACGCTTGCGAGCTTCAGCCGCGATAACCTCTACGACTATCTGTCGACGCATTATCACGGCCCCGACATGGTGGTGGCTGCCGCGGGCGCGGTCGACCACAAGCAGGTCGTTGCCGAAGCCGAGCAGCGTTTCGGAAGTTTCGCCGGTACGCCCGCGCCGAAGCCCGCGCCGGCAATGTTCGGCAAGGGCGGCTCCCGCGTCATTCATCGCGATCTTGAACAGGCGCACCTGACTTTGGCGCTGGAAGGCCTGCCGCAATCGGACCTGTCGCTGTTCAGCTTGCAGGTGTTCTCCAACATTCTCGGCGGCGGCATGTCATCACGGCTGTTTCAGGAAGTGCGCGAGAAGCGTGGGCTTTGCTATTCGATCTACACCTTCCACGCGGCGTTTTCCGACACCGGTTTCTTCGGTCTTTACACCGGCACCGATCCGGCCGATGCGCCGGAGATGATGGAGGTCATCGTCGACGAGATGAACAACGCCGTGGAGACGTTGACTGAGCAGGAAATCGCCCGGTCCAAGGCGCAGATGAAAGCCGGCCTTCTGATGGGGCTGGAAAGCTGCAGCACGCGGGCCGAGCAGATGGCGCGGCACATCCTCGCCTATGGCCGACCGCTCACGGTGGACGAACTGGTGGCGCGGATCGAAGCGGTCAGCGTCGAATCGACGCGCAATGCCGCGCGCGGTTTGCTGACCCGCAGCCGTCCGGCTGTGGTTGCACTCGGCGAGGGGCGGGGGCTCGATACCGCGGTGGGCCATGCCGAAGGCCTGGCGCGCCCGCCGGCCAAGGCGCTGCTGCATTGATGCTGCGCTGGCCGTGACGGCGTGACCGGCGATCCTGCAAACAATCTCAAGCGTTCGCGGGTTGCGCGCGGCCTCTTTCTTGGTCTGGGCTTTGTCTTTGTCGCGCTCGGCTTTGTCGGTGCGTTCCTGCCGGTGTTGCCGACAACGCCGTTCCTCATTCTGGCGGCGGCCTGCTTTGCGCGCTCGTCCACGCGGTTTGAAAACTGGCTGCTGAATCATCCCCGCTTCGGGCCGCTGCTGAAGGACTGGCGTGCGCGGGGCGCCATTCCACGCAAGGCAAAGCTCGCAGCGCTGGCGGGCATGATTTTCGGCTTCACGATTTTCCAGGTTGCCGGCCGTCCCGGCCTGCCGCTCACGCTGGCGGTCGCCGCCTTGATGCTGACCGGCCTTGTCTACGTGTTCTCGCGGCCGTCATAGAACCGGCTGCGCGGCAGGCGCATCCGGCGGCGGATTGTGCTAGAAAGGTAGCAGGTGCATCCTTGTACGCATCCTGGCGCCCACGATGGGAGAGGTCCGGCATGGCCCTGTTTCGCTTGCCTTCGACGACAGCGCCTCCATTGGCCCCGCGCGGCCGCGGCTTGCTGCTGCGGGCGCCGCAGATGACCGATTACCCGCAGTGGGGCGAACTGCGCGGTCTGAGCCGATCCTTTCTGACGCCATGGGAGCCGATCTGGCCGTCGGACGATCTGACCCGCTCCGGCTTTCGCCGCCGCCTGCGGCGCTATGCGGAGGATATCGGCGAGGACAGGGCCTATCCGTTCCTCGTCTTTCGCGAGGACGACGGCACGCTGCTGGGCGGTGTGACGCTGGCCAATGTCCGGCGCGGCATCGTGCAGGCCGGGACCCTCGGTTACTGGGTGGGGCAGCCTCATGCGGGCAAGGGCATCATGACCGCGGCGCTCCGGGTGCTGCTGCCAACCCTGTTCGGCGAACTCAACCTTCACCGCATCGAGGCCGCCTGCATTCCCACCAACCAGTCGTCGATCCGGGTGCTGGAAAAATGCGGCTTCGCCCGCGAGGGTCTCGCGCGGCGATACCTCTGCATCAACGGCGTCTGGCAGGACCATTGTCTGTATGGCCTGCTGGATGAGGATTTCCGGGGTTAACCAGCTCCCCGGCGCGGGCGGTCCGCGCCTTTGGTTCGCCGTGTTTGGCCTGCTATAAGGCCCCCTCAGTTCCGATTTGTTCAACCTGGAAGCAACGATGGCGGGTGGCAGGCGTTTGAAGCGCGCAGCAGTGGCTGCGCTGGCCGTGGCGGCGGGTGCAGCGCTGTCGGGCTGTGGCGGCGGCAGCATGTTCGGAGGCTCGTCCGGCAGTTCTTCGACCGGCTCCTCCATCGGCAGCCGGTTCAGCCAGTTGTTCGGCTCCAACTCCCAGGAAGCCAGCACGTCGTCCGGCCCGTCGACGCAGGCAACCCAGAACAGCGAACTGACCTGCCCCAGCGTGTCGATCCGTTTCGGCGCATCGACACTGTCGGTCGGGCTGCCCGGCAAACCCGCTTCGGGCAGTGACCTGCGCTATCAGGGCAACATCACGCGTACGGCGCGCGACTGCAACCTGCAGAATGGGCAGGTCACGGCGCGGATCGGTGTCATGGGCCGGATCATCGCGGGGCCTGCGGGCGCGCCGCCGACCGTGGAGGTGCCGATGCGCGTCGCGGTGGTTCAGGATGGCGCGCCGGAAAAGGTCATCACGACCAAGGCGGTTCGCACGACCGTGACCATGGAAAGCGAAAACACCGAGTTCAGCCTTGTCGCCGAGGACATCACCTATCCAGCGCCGACGGAAGCCGCCAACGACAAGTATATCTTCTACGTCGGCTTCGACCCGGCGGCGCTGAAGCCGGAGCCTGCGGGCCGCAAGCGCAAGAAGTAACTCGTTCGTCCCTGCGTTGTGTATCTTCGTCATGGCCGGGCTTGTCCCGGCCATCCACGTCTGGTGGTCTTCAGATCAAGAAAGGCGTGGATACCCGGCACAAGGCCGGGCATGACGAATCGATAGCGTCGGTTTCCTGCGCTTGCACACAAAAAAGCCGGCCTCGAACGGCGAGGCCGGCTTTTTGCTTGGGTGTGATGTCTTCAGTTCAGCTTGCTGCGAACGTCCTGAATGCCCTTGGCGACCAGATCGTTGGCAACCGCGCCCTTGACCGATGTCGTCATGATCGACGACGCCGCGTTGACCGCGGCTTCGGCGGCAGCCGCGCGGACATCGGCAATCGCCTGGCTCTCGGCCTGGGCGATCTTGCTTTCAGCCGTCTTGGTGCGGCGGGCAACGAAGTCTTCCATCTTCGCCTTGGCTTCGGCGGCGATGCGCTCGGCATCGGCCTTGGCGCTGGCGACGATGTCCTGGGCTTCGCGCTCGGCGCTGGCGCGGCGTGCACGATACTCAGCGACCAGCTTGGTGGCCTCTTCCTTCAGACGGCGGGCGTCCTCGAGTTCCTTCTTGATCCGGTCGCGGCGGTGATCGAGCGCCTGCAGGATCGTGCGGTGAACGCCGAAATAGCCGAACACCCCCATCAGAATGAGGAATGCGACGGCGACCCAAAATTCTGCCTGGAACATCGTCGTTATCCCTTCAAGGACGTATCGACGGCGCTTTCGACAGTCTTGCTGTCGGGCGCGACGCCGGTGAGGCGCTGAACGATCGCGGTTGCCGCGTCCGACGCGATCGAGCGGACATTGCCCATCGCGGCGGTGCGCGTTGAGGCAATGGTCTTCTCGGCATCGGCCAGCTTGGCCGCGAGCGTGGCTTCGAGCGCCTTGCGGTCGCTTTCAGCCTGCGCGTTCAGCTTGTCACGAGTCTCGGACCCGATGGCCTGAGCCCGCGCACGCGCATCGGCGAGCTCGGTTTCATAAGCCTTCAGAGCCTGATCGGACTCGTCCTTCAGCTTCTGCGCTTCGGCAAGATCGTTTTCGATCACGCCTTCGCGGTTCGCGATGATGCCGCCGACGCGCGGAAGCGCGAACTTCGACACGATGAAGTAAAGCAACGCAAAGGCAATCGCGAACGACACCAACTGAGAGGCAAACGTCTCCTTCTGGAAAGGCGGAAAACCCGCCTTGCCATGGCCGTCTGCTTCGGTGTGGGCGGTCGTGCCCTTTGCAGTGCCCTGACCCGTCGCCATGAGCGTCTCCTGTTGGCGTCAGCCGCGGCTCTAATGAGCCTGCGGCAAACGCATCATCCGGTCTGACTTAGACGGCGAACAGCAGCAGCAGCGCGATCAGCAGCGAGAAGATGCCGAGCGCTTCGGTCACGGCGAAGCCGAAGATCAGGTTGGCGAACTGGCCCTGCGAGGCCGACGGATTGCGCAGCGCGCCGTTCAGGAACTGGCTGAAGATCATGCCGACGCCGACGCCTGCGCCGCCCATGCCGAGGCAAGCGATACCTGCGCCGATGTACTTTGCTGCAACTGGATCCATGGTGAAACTCCTTCTGGGGGTGTTGGTGTTGGTGGATTCTAGGAAAATCCGGACAGTGTCCGAGGTCAGTGTCCGGGATGAAGTGCGTCGTTCAGGTAGATGCAGGTCAGGATCGTGAAGACGTAGGCCTGCAGGAAAGCCACGAGAATTTCGAGGCCGGTCAGCGCGGTGGTCATTGCCAGCGGCAAGATCGAGCCGAGAACGCCCACGGCGCCGAGCGCGCTCAACGAGGTCACGAAGCCGGCGAACACCTTGAGGGTGATGTGACCGGCCAGCATGTTCGCGAACAGACGCACCGAGTGGGACACCGGCCGCGACAGGAACGAGATCACCTCGATCACCATGATCAGCGGCAGGATGTAGAGCGGAATGCCCGAGGGCACGAAAAGTTTGAAGAACTTGAAGCCGTTCTTGTAGAGGCCGTAGAGTAGAACGGTCAGGAACACCATCAGCGCGAGCGCCAGCGTGACGATCAGATGGCTGGTGACGGTGAAGGTGTAGGGAATGATGCCGATCATGTTCGCGGTCAGGATGAACATGAACAGGGAGAACACGAAGGGGAAGAACTTCATGCCTTCGTCGCCGACGCTTTCCCGCAGCGTATTCCCGACGAATTCGTAGGACAGTTCCGCGAGTGACTGGAAGCGGCCGGGGACCAGGCTGCGCGCCGCGCTGCCGCCGATCATCAGCAGCGAAACGACTGCGACCGCGCCGAACATGTAGGCGGAGGAGTTGGTGAAAGCGATCTCCTGACCACCGATGTGGCCCAGCGAGAAGATGTTGTGGATCTCAAATTGATGGATCGGATCGGCCATCCACGTTCGTCTTTCATCTTTGCCGGCGGCGCCGGACAGTCACACCCGCCAGCGAACTGGCTTGAAATTCCAGGCGATTCCCAGGACCGGTCGCAGGTTCGTCAGGAGCGGTCGGACGCATCGCGGTTTGCGACGCCGGCTGTCCGCATCACGTTGATCACGCCGGCGGTGAAGCCGAGCAGAAAAAACACGATCAGACCCCACGGGGACGTCGAAAACAGACGGTCGATGCCCCAGCCGATGACCGCTCCGACAAGGACACCTGCGATCAACTCGGAGGAGAGGCGAAACCCGCGCGCCATCGCTGATGCGTTGGCGGAGGCTGCCCCGCTTCCTGACTGATCTGTCTGGTTCTTGCGGTCATTCCGGAATGTGGAAAGCCGCTGATTCAGACGTGCGAGCCTTGCGGAGAGCGCAGTTTCGTCGGCCGACGGTTTGTCTCGTCCGTTGTCGCCGCGGCCCTTGTCGTGTGCGCCTACCATCTTGTCGACACCCACGCCCCGCCGCGCGATCTGAGAGAAAAACGCCCCGCCACCCACCAAAACCGCGCGGACCATACTGACGGCCCATCGTCAAGTCAAGATTGCGCGGTTGACGAGTATCACTTTGAAAGTACTTGCGAAATCCGGGAAAAAATCGAGCCGCTGCGCGCACTCGCCGCACTGCGATAAACAGGACACAGAATGCCGTGCCCGCGGGGTGCCGTCTTGCTCGATTATGATATGACCGAAGCGACCTGAAATCGTGCAGCCGGAGGACCCATGTCGCGCCAGATCGACTACTATTTTTCGCTTCAGTCGCCATGGGCTTACATTGGGCACGCGCTGTTTGAGGATCTTGCCGCCACGCACCGGCTCAAGGTCAGTTACAAGCCGGTTCTGCTGACCGACGTGTTTTCCGAGACCGGTGGTTTGCCGCTGGCGAAGCGCCACCCAGCGCGGCAGCGTTACCGGATGATGGAGCTGCAGCGCTGGCGCGAGAAGCGGGGTCTCGCCTTCAACCTGAAGCCGGCGTTTTTTCCCGGCGATCCGCGGCTTGCCGACGGGGTTGCGGTTGCCGCGGTCGCCGCGGGACTGAACCCGGAGCCATTCATGCGCCGCGCCTTCGCGGGCCTGTGGGAGCAGCAACTTGATCTTGCCGACCCGGCGACCGTGGCCCGGCTCGCCGATGAGGCTGGGCTGCCGGGCGCGAAACTGGTTGCGCAGGCGGGCTCGAGCGAGATCGCTGCGGCGTACGAGCAGAATCGTCAGGACGCGATCGCCGCCGGCGTGTTCGGTTCGCCGTGCTGGGTGCTCGATGGCGAGGTTTTCTGGGGGCAGGACCGGATCGAATTGCTGGCCGATGCGTTGAAATCCGGCCGCAAGGCCTACACATCGCAAGTGTAGGTATAGGACGACAGCGCGGCGATTGCAGGGGAGGCCGGTCCATGCGTTTCCATTCAGACAGGATCGCTCTGGCGATTGCCGTAACGGCCGTGATGATGATGTCAGGTCATGGAGCCGGTGCGCAGGCTGCCCCGGACACCGAAAATGGCCGCTATACCCTGTCGCCGGTGACCGACGGTTTCCTGCGGCTCAACACCCGTAATGGCGAAGTCTCGATCTGCACCAACAAGAGCGGCTGGACCTGCCGTCTGGTGCCGGATGAGCGCGCCGCGCTCGATACCGAGATCGGCCGGCTGCAGAGTGACAACAAGCGGTTGCGCGACCAGCTTGCCCGGCGGGACTCGGGCAAGACCGATACGCCCGTGGCGAAGGGCGATACGGACAAGAGCGCGCAGGCAGCGCCGGATGGCAAGGACAAGAATCTCGAACTGCAGTTGCCGCCCGAACATGAAAAGCTGCTGGCACTGATCGAGCGGGTCTGGGAGCGGCTGATCGACATGGCCAGCCGCATGCAGAAGAAACTGTCCGAGAAAATCTGAGGCTTCAATTCGTGCGGGGAGGCCTGATCCTCATCCTGACGAGCGCGCTTTAGCGCGCGTCTCGAAGGATGGGCGAACCATGGCGTCAACAGCAATATGCCTCGTGGTTCGAGACGGCGCGGCAGACGCGCCTCCTCGTCATGAGGGGCCGCACAAAAAGACGGCCGCGGATCGCTCCGCGGCCGTTTTCTGCAAGGAGAGTCAGGCGGGCAAGGCCGCCTGACGCCCGATCGTTACTTGGTGATATCGACGTCCTTGGTTTCCGGCAGGAAGAAGAAGCCGATCACCACGGTAATCAAGGCGAATATCACCGGATACCAGAGACCCGCGTAGATATCGCCGGTCGATGCCACGATCGCGAACGAGGTCGCCGGCAACAGACCGCCGAACCAGCCGTTGCCGATGTGGTAGGGCAGCGACATCGAGGTGTAGCGGATCCTGGTCGGGAACAGTTCGACCAGCATCGCCGCGATCGGGCCGTAGACCATCGTCACGAAGATTACCAGGATGAACAGCAGTCCAATGATCGCCGCCACCTGCGGTTTGAAGATGTCCAAGGGGTGCGTCATCTTCACAAGCGTCGGGTTGGCGCCACGCTTCGGATAGCCTGCGGCCTGCAGGGCAGCGGTTGCGGCTGCGTTCGAGTCCGCGGGCTTGGTGTAAGGCACTTCGGTGCCATTGATCGAGATTTTCACCGGCGAGCCGGCGGGACCGGCAACGGTGTCATACTTGACCGAGGACTTCGCCAGGAAGTCGCGGGCCAGGTCGCAAGGCGCCGAGAACACGCGGGTGCCGACCGGGTTGAACAGGTCGCCGCAGCCCTTCGGGTCCGCGATCACCGACACCTTCACCGTTTCGATGGCCTTTTCCAGCGCCGGGTTGGCGTTGGACGAGATCATGCGGAAGATCGGGAAGAAGGTCAGTGCTGCGATCAGGCAGCCCGCGAGAATGATCGGCTTGCGGCCGATCTTGTCGGACAGCGCGCCGAACACGATGAAGAAGCCGGTGCCGAGCAGCAGCGACCATGCGATCAACAGGTTCGCGGTGTAGCCGTCGACCTGCAGAATCGATTGCAGGAAGAACAGCGCATAGAACTGGCCGGTGTACCAGACCACGCCCTGACCCATCACGCCGCCGAGCAGCGCGATCAGCACGAGCTTGGCATTGGCCCAGTTGCCGAAGGATTCGGTTAGCGGCGCCTTTGAGGCCTTGCCCTCTTCCTTCATCTTCTGGAAGACCGGCGATTCATTCAGCTTGAGACGGATGATGACGGACACGCCGAGCAGCACGACCGAGAGCAGGAACGGAATGCGCCAGCCCCAGGCCGCGAACTCCGCTTCACCGAGAACCGTGCGGGTGAAGAGAATGACCAGAAGCGACAGAAACAGGCCCAGCGTTGCAGTCGTCTGAATGAACGACGTGTAGTAGCCGCGCTTGCCAGGAGGCGAATGCTCCGCAACGTAGGTCGCAGCACCGCCGTATTCGCCGCCGAGCGCAAGACCTTGCAACAGCCGCAGGCCGATCAGGATGATAGGAGCTGCGATGCCGATGGTGGCCGCGTTCGGAAGCAGGCCGACGATGAAGGTCGACAGGCCCATGATGAGGATGGTGACGAGGAAGGTGTACTTGCGGCCCACGAGATCGCCGACACGGCCGAACACGATGGCGCCGAACGGGCGAACCAGGAAGCCCGCGGCGAACGCCAGCAGCGCGAAGATGTCACGGGTGGCTGGCGGATAGGCGCTGAAGAACTGCGCGCCGATGATCGCGGCCAACGAGCCGTAGAGATAGAAATCGTACCACTCGAAGACGGTGCCTAGCGAGGAGGCGAAAATGACGAAGCGTTCGTCCTTCGTCATGCCGCCCGCGCGTGGCGCGGTTGTAGTCACGGTAGCCATTTGGATGCTTCCCATAAATGTTGCTGATGAATCGCTTCTGTGCGCCGATCTTTCGCCGGCTCAAACGCATTAGAAGTTCGTAATGAAGGTAACATCGGCGTGAAACTTCGCCCTATAAGACTTTCGACCGAACGAACAGCAAAGGACGAGGCACCTTCGCAGTGCACAATCGGCGCGTTAAACACATGCATGGCTTTTGGTTTCAGACCATGACTTGCAAGACTAAACATGACGGTAAACACTGGAATTCAATGAGCCTCGGGCTCTTTCAGCCTTCGTTAGCGGGATCAATGACCATCGCTGCCAGTACCCACCTTGTCGTCGCTGACGACCATCCGCTCTTTCGCGATGCCCTGCGGCAAGCCGTCGCGTCTGTTGTTGCCACCGCTCAGGTCGATGAGGCGGGATCGTTCGAGGAGTTGACCGATCTGCTCGAGCGCGAGTCCGATGTCGATCTGATCCTGCTCGACCTGGCGATGCCTGGAGTCAGCGGCTTTTCCGGGCTGATCTATCTGCGGGCGCAGTTCCCGGCCATTCCGGTGGTTATCGTGTCGGCCAGCGACGATGCCGGAACCATCCGCCGTTCGATGGATTTCGGGGCGTCGGGGTTCATTCCGAAGCGGTTCGGCGTCGAAACGCTGCGTGAAGCTATCGGCAAGGTGATGAATGGCGATGTCTGGGTGCCCGCCGACGTCGACCTGTTCGCGGCGGCCGATCCCGATATGACCAAACTGCGCGACCGCCTCGTCACGCTGACGCCGCAGCAGGTCCGGGTGCTGATGATGTTGTCCGAAGGTCTGCTCAACAAACAGATCGCCTATGAACTCGGCGTCTCGGAAGCAACCATCAAGGCACATGTCTCCGCGATTCTGCAGAAGCTCGGCGTCGAAAGCCGCACGCAGGCGGTGATTGCCGCCGCGAGGATCGCCGGCGGCGAATGGAAACAGGCCGATCCGGCGAAATAACCGCTCAGCCGCGCCGCGGCGCCATGGAAGACGAGCCAAGTGAGACATGAAACATGATGATTGAGGCGGTGATCTGGGATTTTGGCGGCGTGCTCACCACCTCGCCATTCGAGGCGTTCGCGCGATTTGAAAAGGAGCGCGGCCTTCCCGTCGATATCATCCGCCGGACCAATGCCGCCAATCACTTCGAGAACGCCTGGGCGAAGTTCGAGCGCGCCGAAGTGGACCTTGCCACCTTCGACACTCTGTTCGCGGCGGAGTCCCTGGCGCTTGGCGCGGAGGTGCGCGGCCGCGATGTGGTGCCGCTGCTGTCGGGCGACCCGCGCCCGGAGATGGTCGAGGCGCTGCGGCGGATCAAGCAGCGGTTCAAGACCGGCTGCATCACCAACAATCTGCCCGCCAATGCCATCGGCAGTTCCGGCGGACGCGCACTCTATGTCGCCGAGACGATGGCGCTGTTCGATCATGTCATCGAGTCGGCGAAAATCGGCCTGCGCAAGCCCGATCCGCGCATCTATCGGATGATGACCGAGGCGCTGGGCGTGGATCCGAAGAATTGCGTTTATCTCGATGACCTCGGCGTCAACCTGAAGCCGGCCCGCGAGATGGGCATGACCACCATCAAGGTGATCGACGCGCCGCAGGCGATCCGCGACCTGGAAGCCGCGACCGGGCTGGTGCTGGGCGATCTAATCCGCGCCTGAGTTTATTCCGCGGCCACCGTCTGCTGTGCGCGCCATTGCGCGAGCAGCGCGCGCAGCGCCGCCGGTTTCACCGGCTTGTTGAGCACGACAATTCCGTCTTCGCGCGCGGCATCGCGGACATGCGGGCTGCGGTCCGCCGTGATCAGGATCGCGGGGATGCCATCGCCGAAACGCTGGCGGATGTCGCGGATCGCCGCAATGCCTGTGCCACGGTCGAGATGATAGTCGACCAGAAGCCCCGTCACACGCTCATCGGTCGCGGCGATGGCTTCGGCCGCCGCCGCCGGATCGGTGACCGCGATCACCTTGGCATCCCATCCCGTCAGCAGCGTCTTCATGCCGTCGAGAATCGCGCGGTCGTTTTCGATGCAGACGATCAGCGTGCCACTCATCGGCGTCTTCGATGAAATGCTGGCGCCGGCCAGCGCGCCGGTTTGCGTCACGGTCTTGGCGATCGGCATGGTCACCGCGAAGCGCGAACCGCCGCTGCGGTTGGACTCCACCGCGATGCTGTGATTGAGGACGCGGGCGAGACGCTCCACAATCGACAGGCCGAGGCCGAGGCCGCGCGCGATGCGCGCGCCCTGATCCAGCCGGTGAAATTCCTTGAAAATCTCCGCCCGCTTCTGCGCCGGAATGCCCAGCCCCGTGTCGTAGATTCCGATCTCCAGCGATTGGCCCCGGCGCCTGCAGCCGACCAGCACGCGGCCTTTCGGGGTGTACTTGATGGCGTTTGAGATCAGATTCTGCAGCAGGCGGCGTAGCAGGGCGCGATCGGATGAGACCGGCAGCGAACAGGGCACAAAGGTAAGCTCGAGCTTGCGCGCCTTGGCGATGGGTGCGAACTCCACTTCGAGCGAGCGCATCAGGTCGCTCATCCGGAAGCTGGAAATCGACGGCGTCATCGCGCCCGAATCCAGTCGCGAAATATCGAGCAGCGCGCCGAGAATTTCCTCGATGGCTTCCAGCGAGTCGTCGATATTACCGACAAGACGGGCATCCTCGCCGCCGCTCTGCCGTTCAACAAGGCTTGTGACATAGAGCCGTGCAGCGTTCAGCGGCTGCAGGATGTCATGGCTGGCGGCCGCCAGAAACCGTGTCTTGGAGATGTTGGCTTCTTCTGCGGTGCTCTTGGCCGTCGCCAGTTCGCTGTTGAGGCGGGTCAACTGTTCGGTACGTTCGCGAACGCGCTTTTCCAGCGTGGCGTTGGCGCGTTCCAGCGCCTCCGCCGCTTCAAAGCTCGGCGTGATGTCGGAGAATGTGATCACCAGCGCGCCGCCCGGCATGCGGTTGGCGCGAACCTCGACCACCATGTTGCGGTCAGCGAGCCGTTCCAGATAGGGCTCGCCCTCGGTGGTGTAGGCGGCGAGCCGCCGCTGCAGCGCGGCGGGGTCGGCTGGTGCATCCAGTTGCCCGTTGCTGCCGATGAATTCCAGAATCTCGACCAGCGGAATCCCGATCTGCGAATACTGCGCGGGCAGGTCGAGAATCTCGCCGAACTGCTGGTTCGAGGTGATGAGCTGAAGCTCGGGATTGAACACCGCGATGCCCTGCCGCACGTGATTGAGCGCGGTTTGCAGCATCTCACGGTTGAAGTGCAGCGCGGTGTGCGCATCGTCGAGCAGTTTCAGCGCGGCCTTCGCCGAGACAGCGCGCTTGCGCAACAGGAGCGACAGCACGAGCCGCGAGGATGCCGCGCCGATGGATGATGCGATCAGATGTTCGGCGTGGCGAAGCAGACGGAAATCCGCAGGGGCAGCGCGGTCGATATTGATGTTGTGGGACGCGGCAAAGGTTTCAAACGATTGCTGCGCGCGTTCCGGGCCGAGATACTGCGCGACCGTACCGAGCAGGTCCTGTACCGTGACCGTGGTGCGCCAGCGCCGGAAGTTCGGTGCGATCGGCGCCAGTTCGTTGGGCACGAACAGATCGGCCTGCACGCGCTCGATCGAGGTCGGCTGGCGCAACAGCGACAGCACGACATAGGTCAGAAGATTCAGCGACAGGCTCCAGAGCACGCCATGGATCAGCGGGGCCATTTCGGTGCCGAGCAGGGCGCGGGGCCGCAGCGCGCCGATGCCGAACGGCCCTTCACTGAGCCAGATCACGCCGCGCGGATCGAGGTCGATGAAGCTCGGCAGAAACAGCGTATAGGCCCACACCGCGAAGCCGATCAGCATGCCGCCCATGGCGCCGCGCGCGGTGGCGCGCCGCCAGAACAGGCCGCCGAAGAAGGCCGGCGCGAGTTGCGCCACGGCGGCGAACGACAGCAGGCCGATGGCGGCGAGCTGTGCGGTTCCGAGTGCGTGATAATAGAGATAAGCCATCGCCATGATGACGAAGATCGCGACGCGCCGGACTTTCAGCAGGAAGCCGCCGAAGTTTGCCTTGCCGGCCTGCGCAGCGGGCCGGCGCTTCAACACCAGCGGCACCACGATGTCATTCGACACCATGATGGCAAGCGCAACGCACTCCACGATCACCATGGCGGTCGCGGCCGACAGGCCGCCGATGAACACGATCACACTGAGCGTTGTTGCCTTGGCATGGAGCGGCAGCGCCAGAACGTACATGTCGCTGTCGGAAGCGCCGAACGGGAACGTCACAAGACCGGCGATGGCGATGGGAATCACGAACAGGTTGATGGCGACGAGATACAGAGGAAACAGCCAGCGGGCGCGGCGCACCTCGGCTTCCGTCGAGTTCTCGACCACGCTGACGTGGAATTGTCGCGGCAGCAGCATGATCGCCAGGAAGGACAGCAATGTCATGGCGAGAAAGTTGCCGATCGACGGCGTGGCCTCGATGGCGCGGACGGCTTCCGGCGTCTTCATCGCGCGCTCCATCAGGTCCGATGGGCCGAACATGATGAAGGTCACGAATACACCGGCGGCGAGAAAGGCGATGAGCTTGACCAGCGATTCGGTCGCGACCGCGAGCATCAGGCCGTGCTGATGTTCGGTGGCGTCAGTCTGGCGTGTTCCGAACAGCACCGCGAAGGCGGCCAGCGTAACGGTCACGATGAAGGCGATATCGCCGATATAGGGAATGCTGGAGACATCCTGATCCTGGTTGAGGATTGTTTCCAGCGATGACGCGACGGCCTTGAGCTGCAGCGCGATGTAAGGCACCGAACCGATGATGGCGATGCCGGCGGCGGTGGCCGCGACCGCCTGGCTCTTGCCGTAGCGCGCCGCGATGAAGTCCGCGATCGAGGTGATGTTCTGCGATTTGGCAAGTTGGATCACGCGCATCAGCAGCGGCGTGCAGAACGCGATCATCACGATGGGGCCGACATAGATCGCAAGAAATTCGACGCTGGTGCGTGTGGCAAGGCCGACCGAGCCGAAGAAGGTCCAGGAGGTGCAGTAGATCGCGAGCGACAGGGGATAGATCATGGTGCCGAGGCGGCCGCGCTGAACCTGTGTCAGCCGTTCGCCATAGCTCGCGACGACGAACAGAAAGCCGATGTAGCCGAAGGCGGCTGCGATCACGCCCCAGTCATGCAGCATTGAAGTGGGTCCTGACGTTGCCGCGCCGCCGGGCGTTTCCCTTGAGGATCATTCTTTCTGACCGATGACCAGTTCGCGGAGCCGGCTCCGCCATTGCGGACCTTATCCCGCTCCGGCTTTTTGCGCATCCGGAGGGATGTGCGTCTGGCGAACGAACAGCTTGGTAAACTCAGCGAATCAGCGTATACACGCATAAGTTGCAGTATGGATGTGACGCACGAAGGAGCTGCCCAATGGGCGAGATGCTGCCTTTCATCCTCCGGAACGCGCCTGTGGTGGTCGTCGATGACGATCCTTCCGTCCGCGACGCCTTGCTCCTGCTGTTGCGGATTGACGGGTTCGAGGCGGCGGCGTTCGGCGACGGGGAATCCTTCTTCGAGTCCCTGACGTCATCAACACCATCCTGCGTGATTCTCGACCTCCAGCTTCCGGGACGTTCCGGCCTCGCCGTGCTGAAGCAACTGGCCGACATGCGGTTTGCTCCGCCGGTGTTCGTCATCTCCGGCCAGTCCGATATTCCGATGGCGGTCGAGGCCATGAAGCTCGGCGCGATCGACTTTCTGGAAAAGCCGTTCTCGGCGGGCGCCATGATCGACCGGGTTCGCGACGCCGTTCGCACCTATTGCGGGACGCTGGCGGGGCGCATCGACGGCCTCGGAGATTTTCCGGGGATGATGCTGCTGACGCGGCGGGAGCGGGATGTGCTGGCGCTGGTGACCAATGGCGCGTCCAACAAGGAAGCAGGGCGAAAGCTCGGCATCAGTCCCCGCACGGTGGAGGTTCATCGCGCGCGGATCATGGACAAGCTCGGCGCGCGCAACGCCGCTGACCTGATGCGGATTGTGCTGTCGGGAGAACCGTCAACGGCACGCCGGACCGTTCAGGCGATGTAATGCGAACCGCGCCGTGAGCGGCCGGCCGCCGAATGCCTACTCGGCCGCGATCGGCTTGGCGTTCAGCGGCAGCTTCAACTGCTCCCAGACCTGAACCAGCGCCTCGGCGAGGGCGTCGATCAGCGCATCCTCGTGATAGGGCGAGGGTGTGATGCGAAGCCGCTCCGTGCCCTTCGGCACCGTCGGATAGTTGATCGGCTGGATATAGATGCCATGCTGTTCCAGCAGCAGATCGCAGGCCTTCTTGCAGCGCTCCGGATCGCCGACAAACAGCGGAACGATGTGGGTGTCGCTCGCCATCACCGGCAGGCCGGCGGCGGTGAGAATCGCCTTGAGCCGCGCGGCGCGGTCCTGATGGCGCTCGCGCTCCCAGTTCGATGACTTCAGGTGCTTGATCGCGGCGGTCGCGGCCGAGCAGATCGCGGGCGGAAGCGCGGTGGTGAAGATGAAGCCCGGCGCATAGGAGCGCACGGCATCGACCATCTTCGCGCTGCCGGCGATATAGCCGCCGAGGCAACCGAACGCTTTGGCCAGCGTGCCTTCGAGGATGTCGATCCGGTGCATGACGCCGTCGCGTTCGGCGATGCCGCCGCCGCGCGGGCCGTACATGCCGACGGCGTGGACCTCGTCGACATAGGTCATCGCGCCATACTTTTCGGCGAGATCGCAGATCTTCGCCAGCGGCGCGACATCGCCGTCCATCGAGTAGAGGCTTTCGCACACGATCAGGGTCGGGCGGCCCGCATGGGCGCGCAGCAGGTCTTCAAGATGCGCGACATCGTTGTGGCGGAACACGATATACTCGGTGCCCGACTGGCGGATGCCCTCGATCATCGAGTTGTGGTTCAGCGCGTCCGACAGGATCAGGCAGTTCGGGATCAGCTTGGCCAGCGTCGAGATGCCGGTCTGGTTGGACACATAGCCCGAGGTGAAAACCAGCGCGGCTTCCTTGCCGTGCAGATCCGCGAGTTCCTGCTCAAGCTGGATCAGGGAGTGGTTTGTGCCGGCGATGTTGCGGGTGCCGCCGGCGCCGGTGCCAACACGGGTGGCGGTTTCGACCATCGCGCCGACCACCTTCGGATGCTGACCCATGCCGAGATAGTCGTTGGAACACCAGATCACGACATTCTGCTGGCCTTTCGGCGCGTGCCAGACCGCATGTGGAAAGCGTCCTGCGATGCGCTCCAGATCGGCGAACACGCGGTAGCGCCGCTCGTCATGGAGGCGGTTGAGGGCGTCACCGAAGAACTTGTTGTAATCCATACCATTAACCCTGGATGGGGACCCGGATGACGGCAGCCGGCCCATAAGTTTTCGCAGGGTCTTCTGTCGCGTGCAGGGTCTTTTTAGAGCTTTTCCAGGTTTGCTGTCGAGGCCGTTTTCGCCGGTCTTCCATGCGGTTGGCGCGGAATTGACCTGAATCAACCGGCCCATCCGGCGCCGGTATCGCAGTCAGGCCGCCGAGAAACGGAGCACGCCGTCAGCGCCGACATTCGGCGTCAGGCGGCCATGGGCCAGCATGTGATTGACATGGGCGATCAACTCGCCCGCGGCGAAGCCGGTCTGGTGCGCGTCCAGCACATGCTTGTGGAACACGACGGGCACCAGTTGCGCCGATGTCTTTGGCGACGCGCGGCAGGCGTCGGCGATGAGCTGGCAGCGCTCCTCGTGATGATCCGCAAGCTGCTTGATGCGGGTTTTCACGCCGTAGAACGGCACGCCATGACCCGGCAGCACGAGAACGTCGTCCCGCAGCAGGTTTGAAAGTTCAGCCAGCGAGGTCAGGTATTCGCCGAGCGAGTTCGCTTCCGGCTCGACCGCCCAGACACTGACGTTGGGCGAAATCTTGCTGAGGACCTGATCGGCCGAGAGGAAGATGTTGTCGGCTTCGCAATAGAGCATCACCTGATCGAGGGCGTGGCCGCCGCCGGTGATGACCTTGAAGGTGCGCGCGCCGATGGCGATTTCGTCGCCTTTCGACAAGCGCTGGTAAGACGCGGGAAGAATCGACACGCGGGTGAGATAGTCCTGCCCCTTGCCGAGCAGCGCCTCGGTGATTTCCTCGTCCATGCCATGGCGGCGGAAGAACAGGCGCTGGGCCAGCTTGCGCTCGGGCGAGCCGCGATGCTGGTGATAGGCGGCCTGCAGATATTCGACTTGCGACATGTGTAGTTTGCAGCCGAAACGCTCGACAATCCAGCCGGCAAGGCCGACGTGATCGGGATGCGCATGGGTCACGATCAGCCGCGTGATCCTGAAATCCTTCAGCGGACCTTCAAACAGTATGGTCCATGCGGCGATGGTGGCGTCGTTGCCGATGCCGGTGTCGATCATGGTCCAGCCGTCGCCGTCCGCGATCAGATAGATGTTCACATGGTTGAGACGGAACGGCAGCGTCAGGCGCACCCACATCAGGCCGGGTGCGATTTCAATCGCTTCATCCGGCTTCGGCGGCGTTTCGATCGGATAGCGCAGGCCATCCGGAGCTGCAGTGAGGGTGGTGGTCTTGGTGTGCATCGTCTCGCAATCGCAATTGTTCAGGTCCGGCTTAACGCGGCAAATCCCGCCGCGCTAGTGTCTGGCCTTCCGAAACAACCTGTTTTGCGGACTGCGCCGGCATGGTTGCCATGCAGGCAGCCATGCCTTCCGTTTCAAACGGCCTCAGGACGCCGCAGCGCCGCTTGCTGAAACAGCCGCCGGTTTCGCCTCGCCATGCGCGTGGCCGCAATGAGCGTGATCGTCGTGTTTGGCGTCGTCGAGCTTCGACTTGATGCCGAGACGGTCGAGCAGGTTGGCATCGCGTTCGGTCTGCGGATTCCTGGTGGTCAGCAGCACGTCGCCGATGAAGATCGAGTTGGCGCCGGCAACGAAGCACAGCGCCTGCAATTCGTCGGTCATGTACTGGCGGCCCGCGGACAGGCGCACGACGCTGCGCGGCATCATGATGCGCGCGACGGCGACCATGCGCACCAGCGCGATCGGATCGGGACGCTCTGCGGTGTCGTTGACCGGCACGCCCTTGACCTCGTTCCACATGTTGATCGGCACGCTCTCCGGATGCTCCGGCAGGTTTGCCAGCAGCGCCAGCATGCCGAGACGGTCATCGACCTGTTCGCCCATGCCGATGATGCCGCCGCAGCAGACCTTGAGGCCGGCTTCGCGTGCATGCGCCAGCGTGTCGATGCGGTCCTGCATCGTGCGCGTGGTGATGATCTTGCCGTAGAACTCCGGCGAGGTGTCGACGTTGTGGTTGTAGAAATCGAGACCGGCGTCGTGCAGCCGCTGCGCCTGCTTGTCGGTCAGCATGCCGAGCGTCACGCAGGTCTCCATGCCGAGACCCTTCACCGCAGTGATCATCTCGCAGACCTTGTCGAGGTCCTTGTCCTTGGGATTGCGCCAGGCAGCCGCCATGCAGAAGCGTTCCGCGCCGGCGTCGCGCGCGCGCTTCGCGGTCGCAACCACGTCGTCGTGCTCCATCAGCTTCGACGCCTTGAGTCCGGTGTCGTACTTGGCGCTCTGCGAGCAGTAGCCGCAGTCCTCGGGGCAGCCGCCGGTCTTGATGCTGAGAAGGCTCGCGGTCTCGACATGGTTCGGGTCGAAGTTGCGGCGGTGGATGCTCTGCGCCTGGAAGATCAGGTCTGCGAACGGAAGATCGTAGAGCGCCTGCGCCTGCGCGCGGGTCCAGTCGTTGCGCGGTTCGATCAGCGCATCGCGCCCGACCGAAACTCCGCCCTTCACATCCGACCCCGGCACTATGCTCATGCGCTGACCCCTTCGCAGTTTTGAGAGGCGCCGTTCACAAGCGCCGCTGTCTCTTGATTTCGTCGGGTAGAATGCGATGTCTGAACGGCACGCGCGTTTCCCGGATCGACACTAGCAAGGACCATGGAGGTCCAGAAGAGTCAATCTGCGCATGGTTCGTCCTGCGGACCCAAGGCTGAAAGTGGCGGCAAATCATGCTGTTCCCGCGCGTGCGGGCCCCGCATTTTCGGTATTGCGCGCGTCTTTAACGAATTGGGGCCCGGAGCAGAAAGCTCCGGACCCAAACAGAATGCAGGTATGCCAGATGGCATAGCGTAGACGCAACTCGCGCGGTGTTACGCCGCCCGGATGTTGAGCAGGAAGGCGTCGACCTCGGCGCGCAGCGTGTCGGCCTCCCGGCGAAGTTCGTTCGATGCATTCAGCACTTCGCCTGCGGCGGTGCCGGCCTCGCTCGAGGCGCGGCTGACGCCGACGATGTTGCTGGAGACTTCCGAGGTGCCGGTGGCGGCCTGCTGGATGTTGCGAGCGATTTCCTGCGTCGCCGCGCCCTGTTCCTCGACCGCCGCCGCGATCGCGGTGGTGACCTCGTTGATCTCGGTGATGGTGGCGCCGATGTTGCGGATCGCGCCGACTGCCGAGGAGGTGACGGTCTGCATGTTGGCGATCTGCGCGCGGATTTCGTCGGTCGCCTTCGCGGTCTGCTCGGCGAGACCCTTGACCTCCGATGCGACCACGGCGAAGCCGCGGCCCGCTTCGCCTGCGCGCGCCGCCTCGATGGTGGCGTTGAGCGCAAGCAGGTTGGTCTGCGATGCGATTTCCTGAATCAGGTCGACCACGCTGCTGATGCGGCTGGCGTTCTCGGCAAGGCCCTGCATGGTGGCGTCGGTCTTGCCGGCTTCGCTGACCGCGTTGGCGGCGATCCTGGTCGAGTTGCTGACCTGGCGGCTGATTTCCTGGATCGACGACGACAGTTCCTCGGTGCCCGAAGAAACGGTCTGCACGTTGACCGAGGTTTCCTCGGCGGCCGATGCGACGGTGTTGACCAGCGCGCTGGAATGCTCGGCCGTTGTCGACATGCTTTCGGCGGTGGACTGCATGACATTCGCGGAGGTCATCAGGCTGTCGAGCGCAACGCGGACCTTGTCCTCGAAGCTGACGATCTGGTTTTCGATGCGCGATGCGCGCTCGGCCTTGGCGATGCGGTCCTGATCCTGCTCGCTGCTCAGGGCGCGCGAGCGGATCATGCTTTCGCGGAAGACTTCGAGCGAACCGGCCATGACGGCGATTTCGTCCTGCTGGCGGCTGCGCTTGACCTCGGCGTCGAGGTCGCCCTCGGACAGCCGCTGCATCACGATCTGCAGGTTGCGGATGCGGGCCAGGATGTTGCGGCCGACATACAGCCAGACGAACAGGGCCGATCCGACCAGCGTCAGCGCACCGAGCGCCAGCATGACCGTGGTCGCCAGCGAGATGGTGTTCTGGGCCTGCTTCGATGCGGTTTCGGTTTCCGCGCGCACGTCATCGACCAGCCGCTTCACGCTCATATCGAGACCGCGATTGAGCTTGCCGGTCTCTTCAAGGATGAGCTGGCCGTAATCAATCGCGTCCATCTCCTTCTGGCGAACCTTGTAGACGCTTTGCCTGCCTTCGCCGAGCGCAACGATCTGCTCCAGCGGCGCGCGGATCGTCATGTCCATGCCACTCGCCTTCAGGCTGTTGAGCTTGTAAAGCACGCCTTCCTTTTTGCCGCGGAAGGCTTCTTCAAGCGTGCTGAGGACTTCGGTGTTCGGTGCGGCGAGCGCCGCGGTCATGTCGGCCGCCAACATGTTGGTGTCGGTGATGACGCTGCCGAGCAGATCGACGGTGCGGGCGGCCTCCATGGCATCGCTCTGCGGGATGGTCACCGAGCCGAGCACCGCGTTCAACTGCGTCTGTGCATCCAGCATCGCGAGCGTCGCGGCGGCGAGGAACGCCGTGTGCGCCTTGCGCAGTTGCGCCGATTCCTTCTCGCGCAGCGCCGCCGTATCGAGCCGCTCCTTCGCGGCCGATCCGATGCTGCCGACCATGTCGCCGATGTTCTTGCTGATCTCGCCCATGGCGTCCATGACGGTCTTGTCGGCGCCGAGGCGGGAAATCTCGGCGAGCTTGGCCGCAGCGGTCTGCTGCGTCTCGCGCATCTGCTTGCTGCGTTCTTCCAGAATGGCCTCGCTGCCGGAGGCGAGCAGCGCCTGGCCTTGCGTCGAGAGGCTTGCGCTCTGCGCGGAGAGTTCGAGGCTGGTGGCCAGCCGCGGAATGTTCTGACCGCTGAGATCAGTCATCATGCCGCCGAGCCTGCCGAGCAGTACGCTGGCGCTGGCGCTGATGACGATCGCCATGGCGGCGATGGCGGCGAATGCCAGAAACAGACTGCCGCGGACACCGAGCCTGATGCGCGGCAGTTTGAAACGAAACAGATTTTTCTTGAAGTTGAACCGCAAAGCCATTGCCCCAAATCCCCCCGGATTTCCGTAGTTCTACGTGCGGGCGCAGTATCGGGATGGCTGGTTAAAATTTTCGCGAAATTTCCGCAGCTTCAGTGAAATTTCTGCAATTTTTGGGGATCGCGCGATTTCCGGGGCACAACGCAAGCATCTGAAACTGATGATGTTTTACGCTCATCGGTAACGGGACGCCGTTGCAGCCCTGCTCTGCATCGCGTTCGTTCGCATCCAAAAGGCGGGCGAGGCGGGATTTCAGGTTACGCCGCCGATCGCCCGACGCCCGCCGGCAGGGACATCCGCGACGCGGAGACCGGCCAGCCCCGGCGTTCCGCTTCCACGGTCAGGATGGTTTTGGTCCAGCGTTGCGCCGGACGCTCGACGAAACGCCAGACGATCCATGACAGCAGCACCACTCCTGCGATGATAGCGACAACAGCCCATATGACCGAAGCGGGCTGCATGGCATTGAGGATGACGTAGCCGAGCTGCTGATGCAGCAGATAAAGCGGATAGGTGATTCCGCCGACAGCGATGACGAGGCCGGCCGGCAGCGGAAGTCGCGGCAGGCGAGTCGCAAGGAATATGACCGCGATAGAGACAAGGCACATCGCCGCGATGATTCCAGAATCGAATGACACGCCCGCGGGCGAGTCGATATGCGTTGCTCTGTGGACGGACTGGAAGACGGCCGTGCCCGCTGATAGTGCAAAAATGGTGTAGAGCTTCAGATCGCGGCGGCCCCGGTAGAATTCGTAGATCATAAGTCCCACGGCGAAGAAGCCGCTATCGTCCGCGAGAAGGATCCTCTCGAAGATCGGTGCGTCGATGGTCAGTTCGTTCGCAAAAGTCAGTCCGAGCCAGATCAGGATGACGAGATCAATCCGGCGCGGGAAAATCTTGAGCGCCATCAGGAGCGCGACCCAGCCATAGAAAACCACCTCAACCACCAGCGACCAGTAGGCGCCATCCATGTAGGGCTGACGAAACATGGGCGCGGCGATGAACAGGTTGGCGCACCACTGCGCGAACGAGGTGGTGAAATTCGGCGGCCCCAGCGCGAGCAGGGCGACGAATGTCAGTGTCATGCAGAACAGGAAGGTGGGGTAGATGCGGCTGAAGCGGGCGATGGCGAAGCCCGCCGCCGTGCGTCCTTCTGCGGAGTAGGCGATCACGAAGCCGCTGATGATGAAGAAGATCGGAACGCCAAGAAAACCGTATTGGGAAAAGCTCGCCATCCACGGCAGCGCCACCTGCGTCCCACCCTGGGATGGCGGGCCTCGAAAGCCGTAGTGATAGAAAATCACGCCGACAACGGCGACGAGGCGGAGCAGGTCGAGGACCTGTACTCTCGAAGCCGCCTTGGGATCATTTGCAGACATACTTGACGGCTCGCGTGGAGCGCACAAAGTATCGCTGCCTGATAAAGGACTGCTTACCGGCACCGCATAAAGTTCCGCGATCCGAGCCCCGCCAGCGCGTAGCCGGGCTGGCGCAAACTGAGGAGGCGGATGTTTCGGGATCGCGCTGGGCCGTCCCGACGGACGCGGTTAAGATGTTGATATTTCAGAAGAAGGGCTGGTGCTGCCAGACAGGATTGAACTGTCGACCTCTCCATTACCAATGGAGTGCTCTACCACTGAGCTACGGCAGCGAACGCCAGACACGTTAAAGAGCCGGAACCGTACCGTGTACGTGAATCAGGCAAAAGGCCTCTGAAGGCGCGCGTTCCTTTGCCATAAGGCCACCGATGGCGCAAGCGCCGAGCGTCCCATTCTTCCAAGCCTGCGGCCGGAACTCAGGTTTTGGTCTTGTATTTCGCCAGTTCGGGGCCGATCCGAGCGCTTAACAGGCTGCTGAGGGCTTCCAGCGCCCTGAAGGGCCGGATCATCACCTCGAATTCGACGATCTTCCCGTCGGTATTGAATTTGACCAGATCGACGCCCTTCAATTGCAGTTCGCCGATATTGGCGCTGAACTCCAGCGCGACATCGTGCCTTCCGGCGATGAAGGTGCGGTGATAGCGGAAGTTCTCGAAAATCCGGACCACCGCGCCGAGGATCAGGACGCTCGCAGGGCGGCCGGGGATCGGCAGATGCACGAAGGGCGAGCAGAAGACGGTGGTGTCCGCGAACAGCGGCGGCAGCGCGTTCTCGCTTTTGGTTTCGACGAAGCGGTGCCAGTCGCGCAGTGTGTCCTGCGCCGCAGGGGCGAGCGACCCGATCTGTCCCGTCATGCATTCCTCTGTGATAGGCGTCTGTGATATGGCCATCGTATCCGGCAGGATGGCAAATGAGCGTCATCGGTCATGACGGTCAAGGCGGGATGCGAGCGGCGCTGATATGACGGATACTCCGGGAAAGAGCGATGCAAAGGCGGCGCGCGAGGCGCGACTGAAATCCGCTTTGCGCGACAATCTGAAACGGCGCAAGTCGCAGGCGCGCGGCCGTGCCGGAACGGCGATCGTAACGCCGGACGACGACGCCCGCCTGCGCGATGAAGAATTGAGCACGGGCCGGCGCGACAATGGCGGCTGATTCCGGATCACCAGAACGGATCGCTTGAATCTTCGCTCCGCTGACACGATCTGACATTATCGTTTGTGATCCCGAATCGGATCGCGCGCTTCTGCCGAATGCAAGGAACATCACGATGGCGACCGATCAGGCCGCAGCGACCGCGACCGGGGCGGAGCAAGCCGACACCGCGCGCGCGGCATTTCCGCGCTTCGAGCAAACCTTCCCGAAACTGACGGATGCCGAGATCGAGCGCATGCGCCGGTTCGGCGAGGTGCGCCAGTACAAGAATGGCGCGTTGCTGTTCGAGAGCGGCAAGGTCGGCCCCGGGATGTTCGTGATTCTCTCGGGGCATGTTGCGATCACCCAGCGCGATGGCATGGGCCATGTCACGCCGGTGATTGATCAGGGGCCGGGCCAGTTTCTGGCCGAGATCGGACAACTTTCAGGCCGTCGTGCATTGGTGGATGGCACCGCCGAGGGCGATGTCGAGGTGCTGCTGATACCGCCGCCCAGTTTGCGTGCGCTGCTCGTCGCGGAAGCGGATCTCGGCGAGCGCATCATGCGGGCGCTGATCCTGCGCCGTGTGAATCTCATTCAGGGCGGCGTCGGCGGGCCGGTGCTGATTGGCTCGCCCACGCTCGCCGATCTTGTGCGCCTGCAGGGATTTCTGTCGCGCAACGGCAATCCTTATCATGTGCTCGATCCTGCCGTTGACAAGGACGCGGCCGATCTTGTCTTGCGCTATTCGCCGTCGCCATCCGACCTGCCGCTGGTGGTGTGTCCGGACGGCACCGTGCTGCGCAATCCGGGCGAGACCGAACTTGCTTACGCGATGGGCATGATCGGCGGCGTGATCAAGGACAAGCTTTACGATGTGGCCATTGTCGGCGGCGGTCCCGCCGGTCTTGCGACGGCGGTCTATGCGGCGTCCGAAGGCCTGTCCGTCGCCGTGGTCGACGCGCGGCATTTCGGCGGTCAGGCCGGAGCCAGCGCACGGATCGAAAACTATCTCGGATTTCCCACCGGGATTTCGGGGCAGGCGCTGGCCGGGCGTGCCTACAATCAGGCGCAGAAATTCGGCGCCGACATGATGATCCCGGTCGAGGCCAGGTCGCTTGACTGCACCAGGAAGGACGGGGCGTTCGGAATTGCCACCGAATGCGGGCATTTGCTGAAAGCAAAATCCATCGTGGTCGCCAGCGGCGCGCGCTACCGGCGGCCGGCTATCGAAAATCTCGACAGGTTTGAAGGGCGCGGCGTCTGGTACTGGGCCTCGCCGATCGAGGGGCGGCTCTGCGCGCAGCAGGACATTATCCTGGTGGGCGGCGGCAATTCCGCGGGGCAGGCGGCGGTGTTTTTGTCGGGCCATGCCAAACGGGTCCGCATGATGATCCGCAGCGGCGGTCTTGCCGACAGCATGTCGCGCTATCTGATCGACCGCATCATGGCGACGCCGAACATCGAGTTGCTGATCCATACCGAGATCGTCGCGCTGGACGGCGGCGACGGCGGGCTTGAGCGTGTACGCTGGCGCAACCGGAAGACCGGGATCGAGACGGATGGCGACATCCGCAACGTCTTCCTGTTCGTCGGTGCCGAGCCCGCGACGACGTGGCTCGACGGCTGCGGCGTCGAGCTCGATCGCAACGGCTTTGTGGTGACAGGTTCGCAGTGCGAGGAGGGCAAACCGGTATCCGGTCTCGAGACGTCGGTGCCGGGGGTCTATGCTGTCGGCGACGTGCGCGCCGGTTCGGTGAAGCGCGTCGGCGGCGCCATCGGCGAAGGCGCGCAGGTGGTGGCGGCGCTGCACGGTTTTCTGAGCGAGAAGCCGCTCGAGGCTGAAAGGGCGTGACCATGCCATGCAGGCACATCGCACAGATCAACGACGTGACGCCGAGCGCGCTCGGCTGCGAGGAATGCCTGAAGACCGGCGACGTCTGGGTGCATTTACGGATCTGCCGGACCTGCGGCCATGTCGGCTGCTGCGACTCTTCGCCGAACAAGCATGCCACCAAACATTTCCAGGCCACGCAGCATCCCGTGATCGAAGGTTACGATCCGCCGGAAGGCTGGGGCTGGTGTTATGTGGATCAGGTCATGTTCGACTTGTCGTCGCGCAAGACCCCGCATAACGGCCCGATCCCGCGTTACGACTGAGGCGGGTTTGCCCGAAAAATTTGCAGAAGCGGTGTGTGCGGAATGGAACGCCTGTTGAACTGTCGCAGGCATGATGTAGCCTTGGATCCATTCAAGACAGGGGCGCATCATGACATTTACGGTTTTCCATCTCATCATCAGTATGATTGCCATCGGGCTCGGGTTTGTTGTGGCGGGTGGCATCCTTTCATCGAACAGGCTGCCCGGCTGGACGCTGTGGTTTCTGGTGCTGACCATCCTCACCAGCGCCACCGGCTTTCTGTTTCCTTTCACCAAGCTGCTGCCGTCCCACATCGTCGCGCTCATCTCGCTGGTGCTGCTGGCAGTCGCGGTCTACGCCCTCTATGGAAAGGGCCTCGCCGGGGTCTGGCGCACGGTTTATGTGGTGACCGCGATGCTGGCGCTCTGGTTCAATGTGTTCGTGCTGATCGCACAGTCATTCCAGAAGGTCGCCTTGCTCAACGTCTACGCACCGACCGGCGCCGAACCGCCGTTTGCAATCACACAGGGCATTGTGCTGGTATTCTTTATTGCGTTGATCGTGCTCGGCATCAGGCGATTCAAGACGGCTTGAGGGCAGGGAGACGGGAGCGCCGATGAAAGTCATTATCTTCGGCGCGACCGGCATGGTCGGGCAGGGCGTGCTGATCGAATGCCTGCGCGATCCCGATGTGACCCAAGTGCTGACCGTGGGCCGCAGCGTCACCGGTCAGCAGAATCCGAAACTGCGCGAGATCGCGCACAAGGATTTTCTCGATTTCTCCTCCATCGAGGAAGACATGGCAGGCTATGACGCCTGCTTCTTCTGCCTCGGCGTCTCGTCAATCGGAATGGACGAGGAGCGCTATCGCCGGCTGACTTACGACATCACTCTGGCGGCGGCACACACGCTGGCGCGGCTCAATCCCGGCATGACATTCACCTATGTCACCGGCGCGGGTGCGGACAGCACCGAACAGGGCCGGGTGATGTGGGCGCGGGTCAAGGGCAAGACCGAGAACGACCTGCTCAAGCTGCCGTTCAAGGCCGCCTACATGTTCGGCCCGGCGCGATCCAGCCGCTGCACGGGGTCCGTTCCAAAACGGGCTGGGTGCAGGGGATCTACGTGGCGACAGCGCCGCTTCTGAGTTTCCTGCATCGGGTCGCGCCGAACTATGTCACCACAACAGAAGAGGTTGGCCGGGCCATGCTCTTCGTTGCCAGACATGGCTATCCGAAGCCGGTTCTGGAAATGGAAGACATCCACAAGCTAGGGGCCTGAGATTCGGCTGGTGCCGCCGCCGCGGGTCGCCCCGACATAATTCGAGCGATATTTCAGGTGATTAACCAAAAGTTCCGGGATTCCGGCGTCCCGGCCGCGCGGTTTCCACTCCCCGTGAAACGCGCTAAAAGCCGGTTATCTCAACAGGGCAGGTTTGGCATGGATCGCATTCGCATCGTCGGCGGCAACAAGCTCAATGGCACGATTCCGATTTCCGGTGCGAAGAACGCGGCCCTGCCGCTGATGATCGCCAGCCTCCTGACCGACGAAACCCTGATTCTCGACAACGTGCCGCGCCTCGCCGACGTCGCGCAGCTACAGCGCATTCTGGGCAACCACGGACTCGACATCATGGCGGCGGGCAAGCGCTCCGGCGACCACGAGTATCAGGGCCAGACCCTGCATATCTCCGCGGCCAACATTATCGACACCACCGCACCCTATGAACTGGTCTCGAAGATGCGGGCCAGCTTCTGGGTGATCGCGCCGCTGCTCGCGCGCATGCATGAGGCGAAGGTCTCGCTGCCCGGCGGCTGCGCCATCGGCACCCGCCCGGTCGATCTCCTGATCGAGGCGCTGGAAAAGCTCGGCGCGGAGCTGCAGATCGACGGCGGTTACGTGATCGCGAAGGCTCCCGGCGGCCTTGTGGGCGCGGAGATCGATTTTCCCAAGGTCACCGTCAGCGGCACCCATGTTGCACTGATGGCGGCAACCCTCGCCAAAGGCACCACTGTCATCAATAACGCCGCGCGCGAACCCGAGATCGTCGATGTCGCCGACTGCCTCAACAAGATGGGCGCGAAGGTGTCCGGCGCGGGCACGCCGCGCATTGTCATCGAAGGCGTCAGCAAGCTCCATGGCGCACGTCACACCGTGCTGCCGGACCGCATCGAGGCCGGCACCTATGCCATGGCGGTGGCCATGACCGGCGGCGACGTCCAGCTCGCCGGCGCACGGCCCGAACTCCTGCAATCCGCACTCGATGTGCTGACGGAAGCCGGCGCGACCATCACGCCGAACAATGAAGGCATTCGCGTCGCGCGCAACGGCGCGGGCATCAATCCGGTTTCGGTTTCGACCGCGCCGTTCCCCGGTTTCCCGACCGATTTGCAGGCGCAACTCATGGCGCTGATGACGCGTGCCAAGGGTTCGTCGCACATCACCGAGACGATCTTCGAAAACCGCTTCATGCATGTGCAGGAACTGGCCCGGTTCGGTGCTCGTATTTCGCTGGACGGCGAAACAGCGATCATCGACGGCACCGCCAAGCTCAAGGGTGCTCCGGTGATGGCGACCGACCTGCGCGCATCGGTGTCGCTGGTGATTGCCGCGCTGGCGGCGGAAGGCGAGACCACTGTGAATCGTGTCTATCATCTCGATCGCGGCTTCGAGCGGCTTGAGGAAAAGCTCTCGGCCTGCGGTGCGACCATCGAGCGGATCAGCGGATAAGTTGGGTGGTGCCGATGGCAGAGACCAAGGCGGCTGAAAACAAGGCGTCCCGGCGCAGGCTCGTCGCGCTGGATGGTGACGATCTTGCGGTGATCTCCGCCCATGTCCAGGACGCCGCCGTGGTCGCCGCGGACATCCTCTGGCGTCAGGCCGAGAACCGCCTCGTGATCGCGATGCGCCGGATCGACTGCGAGGACATCATTGCGGGTGATTGCGTGCCCCGGCGGCTGATCTCGGCGCTGCGCTTTGATCGCGTGCTGTCGTGCCGCTCGCGGGCGATCGACATGAGCACGCCCGACCTGCCCCTGACCCTGCTCGGGATCGAATTCTATCGCGGCAAGAAACCGGGCGGCGAGGTGATGCTGCTGTTCGCCAGCGGTGGCGTCTTGCGGCTCGAGGTCGAGTGCCTCGAATGCGAACTGGCCGATCTCGGTCCTGACACGTCGGACGTCGATCCGGCGGAGCTGCGCAATCTGCCAGCGGGCACAGACATTTAGCAACCAATCCGCGCGGTCCCCGCTCGCGGTTTTTCCCCGAGAATGTTATGGGTTGACGATGATCTGGCATTTCTGCCCGGATCACGCCGTTAAATGATTGAATGAGCGCATGATTTCAGGATCATGCGCGAGCCTGCCGGACCCTGTAATGCCGATCCGCCTCACCAGCCACAGCACCGACTTTGCCGAGCGCTTCAATGCGTTTCTCGCCATGAAGCGGGAGGTCTCCGCCGATATCGACGCAGCGGCGCGCTCCATTGTCGATGACGTGGCGAAGCATGGCGATGCGGCTTTGATCGCAGCGACGAAAAAATTCGATCGGCTTGATGTGACCGCGGGCGGATTGCGCATTACTTCGGCTGAAATCGAGACCGCGACCAAGGCGTGCGATGCCGCGACGCTGGATGCGCTGAAGTTCGCGCGCGACCGCATCGAGGTTTTTCACCAAAAGCAGATGCCGAAGGACGAGCGCTTCACCGATGCTGCGGGTGTTGAACTCGGCTGGCGCTGGAGCGCCATCGAAGCCGTCGGGCTTTATGTGCCGGGCGGCACCGCCGCCTATCCGTCGTCCGTGCTGATGAATGCCGTGCCGGCCAAGGTCGCGGGCGTTGGGCGCGTGGTGATGGTGGTGCCGTCGCCGGACGGCAGACTCAACCCGTTGGTGCTGGCGGCGGCGCAACTCGGCGGCGTCTCGGAAATCTATCGCGTCGGCGGAGCGCAGGCCGTGGCCGCGCTGGCCTATGGCACCGCGACCATCAAGCCGGTGGCGAAGATTGTCGGTCCCGGCAATGCCTATGTTGCGGCGGCCAAACGCCTGGTGTTCGGCAAGGTCGGCATCGACATGATCGCCGGTCCCTCCGAAGTGCTGGTGATCGCGGACCGCACAGCGAATCCGGACTGGATCGCCGCCGATCTGCTGGCGCAGGCCGAGCATGACGCCAATGCGCAATCCATCCTCATCACCGATGACGAGACGCTCGCGAACGATGTTGCGCGCGCTGTCGAGGCGCAACTCACGACATTGCCCCGCGCCGAAATCGCGCGTGCCTCGTGGAACGATTTCGGCGCGATCATTCTGGTCAAGTCGCTGGATGAATCCGTCGCGCTGGCCGACGCCATCGCCGCCGAGCATCTGGAAATCATCACCGCCGATCCTGAATCTTTGAGCGCGAAGATTCGTAACGCCGGCGCGATCTTTCTCGGCGGGCATACGCCGGAAGCGATCGGCGATTATGTCGGCGGCTCGAACCATGTGCTGCCGACCGCGCGTTCGGCGCGGTTCTCGTCGGGCCTCGGCGTGCTGGATTTCATGAAGCGGACCTCGATCCTCAAGTGCGGGCCGGATCAGCTCCGCGCGCTGGGGCCGGCGGCGATGACGCTCGGCAAGGCGGAAGGCCTTGAGGCGCATGCGCGCTCGGTCGGATTGCGACTGAATTTGACATGAGCAAGCCCGCGCCAGACAAGGACGCCAACAACCGCGTGGTCGCGGTGACGCTCGATGAGGAATCCATCGGGCGGTCCGGTCCGGATATCGAACACGAGCGTGCGATCGCGATCTACGATCTGGTCGAGCAGAACCTGTTCGCGCCGGAGGGCGGCCACACCGGGCCGTTCACGCTGCATATCGGCATCACCGGCAACCGCCTGATGTTCGATATCAAGCGTGCCGACGGCACACCCTGCGTGGTGCATCTGTTGTCGCTGACGCCGTTCCGCCGGATCGTGAAGGACTACTTCATGATCTGCGACAGCTACTATCAGGCGATCCGCACCGCGACACCCGACAAGATTGAAGCCATCGACATGGGCCGCAAGGGCATCCATGACGAAGGCTCGCGGACCCTGATGGAGCGGCTTGAAGGCAAGGTGCGGATTGATTTCGAGACCTCGCGCCGCCTGTTCACCCTGATTTCAGTGCTGCACTGGAAGGGCGAAGGGGGTGGCGCATGACCCCGAAAATCTTCCTCTTTTGCGCCGGCAGGAAAGCCTGACGCATGGCGCGTTCTCCGCAAGCCGTCCTGTTCATGTGCGGGCAGAACAGCGTTCGATCTCCGACGGCGGCCTGCCTGTTGCGGCATCTCGTGCCGCGCGGGCTATATGTGCAGTCGGCGGGCGTCAGCAAGGCGGACCTCGATCCATTCGCTGTCGCGGTGATGAAGGAAATCGGCCTTGACATGTCCAGTCACAAGCCGTGGACCGTCGAGGATCTGGAGGATTGGGAAGGCCTGAACTTCGATCTCATCGTCACACTCTCTCCGGAAGCGCATCACAAGGCGCTGCAACTCACCGCGACCTCGGCCACCGATGTCGAGTACTGGCCGACATCCGATCCGGTCGGCGTCGAAGGCCGCCGCGAATTGCAGCTCGATGCTTACCGGAATGTCCGGGACAGTTTGCAGAAGCGTATCCGCGAGCGTTTCGGACCGGCGGCCATCAAAAATGAATGATGAGTACGAGGGTCGGAGCGTGGCTTCCCCCTCCCCTTGTGGGAGAGGTGGTTTCGAGCGAAGCGAGAAACCGGGTGAGGAGTTGCTTTCTGGCGAGCCGACCCCTCTCCCGCTTCGCGGCTTTGCCGCTCAGCACCCTCTCCCACAAGGGGAGAGGGAAGTGAAGATTGCCGCCGCCGCGCTGTTGTCGCCGCCGCCCCCTTCGGATAGTTTCCGCGCCCATTGACCCCTCAGCGACATTGATCCATCCCGCATGTTAGGCCGTACCAAATTCGTGCTTGCTTCCGGCTCGCCCCGCCGCCTCAGCCTGCTCAATCAGGCCGGCATCGAGCCCGATGCGCTGCGCCCCGCCGATGTCGACGAGACGCCGAAGCGCGGCGAGCTGCCGCGCGCCTGCGCCAACCGCCTCGCGCGCGCCAAGGCCGAGGCCGCGCTCAAATCGGTCCAGCTCGATGACGAATTGCGCGGATCGTACATTCTGGCCGCCGACACGGTGGTCGCGGTGGGCCGCCGCATCCTGCCGAAGGCGGAACTGGTGGATGAAGCCTCGCAGTGTCTTCGGCTGCTCTCGGGCCGCAATCATCGCGTCTACACCGCGATCTGCCTTGTCACGCCGAAAGAGAGCTTCCGTCAGCGCCTGGTGGAGACCCGTGTGCGCTTCAAGCGTCTGAGCGAAGACGATATCCAAGCCTATATCGGCTCCGGCGAATGGCGCGGCAAGGCGGGCGGCTATGCCGTTCAGGGCATCGCCGGCTCATTCGTGGTGAAGCTGGTCGGCTCCTACACCAATGTGGTCGGATTGCCGCTTTATGAGACCACGGCGCTGCTCGGCGGCGAGGGCTTCCCCATCCGCTTTGGCTGGCTGAATGCCGGCTGACGGCAAATCCGCGCCTCGCGTAAAGCCGTGTCCGATCTGCGGCAAGCCGCCGGTTGAGGCCTCCCGGCCATTTTGCTCGGAGCGCTGCCGCGAGGTGGACCTCAACCGCTGGCTGTCGGGCTCCTATGCGATCCCGGCGCGGGAAACCGACGAGGACGATATGGACGAGCCGAACTAGGCGGTCCGGCTGTTTTCCGGCGCTTTGGAAGCCCTTGAATCCGATGAAATTTTGCCGCTCGCCGGTGGCGGTCATGGGGCGTGGGGAAATTGCGCCGGTGGCTGGACAGGGCGGTTCTGGCTCTCTATAAACCGGCGCTCTCCCTAGGCTGTCTTGGCAGCGTTCGGGGCAGCGCCCAGGTAGCTCAGTTGGTAGAGCATGCGACTGAAAATCGCAGTGTCGGTGGTTCGATCCCGCCCCTGGGCACCATTTTCCCACATCCCATCGGTCAGATACCGGATCGGCCCCCGCGCGGCATGACGTGAAACGCCGCCGCTGATCGCGATGCGTCGGCTCGGTTTGGAACACCGTGATATCAAACTCTAGCTTTCCGGCGGCGGAACGAAGCAGAGGATTCCTGCCTCGGGCGTGTAACAGAGGACCGCTCCACCGGTCGGGTTGTCGCGCTCCTCGAGAATCCGCTCCGCTGGAATGCGGAGCCAGAATTCCGACGAGACATGCCACTTCCGGTCGATCTTGACCTCATAGCCCCGGCTGTCCCGACGCACCTCAGCGGTGCGGCAATCCGACATGGAGCAACATTCCGCGCCGGTTCCCGGCTGCTTCAGGCTCTTGAACCAAGGCGCCAGCCGCGGGTCCGCATTGTCAGGCGGCTGGGCATGGACAGGCGTTATCAAAAGTGCGGCTGCTGCGGCTCCCAACAGGAATGTTCGCATGCTGACCTCCATCAAGACAGATGCGGCCGCCCCCGGCTGGCTTTACGCTTTCAACTCCCGGCTAGCGACAATACGCCGTGACACCGGCATCGCAATCAGCCTGGCAGCGCTCGTGTATACTGAGTTCATCCGGGTATGGTTGACGTCCGCTTGTCGTCCGAGAGGAGTCCTCGATGCAATTGCGCCTGATCCTGGCGTTCATCGCTCTCGTCCTGCCGATCCATGCCGCCGCGCAGGACAAACCGTTGCCCAGCGAGTGCCTCGCGATGGCGCAGTCGCTGCCGCGGGTGAGGTATGTCAGCCTGTCGCGGGTGGCGGCCGACAGAAGCGAGGTGACGATCACCTATGCGGGCCACTCGACCTACATCATCGAGACGCCCGGCCATGTCACCATCGCCACCGATTTCAGCGGCGCCTACACCGCCGGAAAATCGCCCAACGTGGTGACGATGAACCGGGCGCATACAACGCACTACACGCTCAATCCCGATCCCGGCATCGCCCATGTTCTGCACGGCTGGGGTGAGGGCGGCCAGCCGGCGCGGCATTCCAGAATGATCGGCGACGTGCTGATCCGGAACGTCACCACCGACATCCGCGCCTTCCGGTTCGATTCCGAGGCGCTGCAGAAGGACGGCAACTCCATCTTCATCTTCGAGGTCGCGGGCCTGTGCATCGGCCATCTCGGTCATCTGCATCATCCGCTGGACGAAACGCACTACGCGGCGATCGGCCGTCTCGATATCGTGATGGTGCCGATCGACGGCACGTTCACGATGTCGCTCGATGGCGTATCCGAAATCACGCGGCGGCTGCGTTCGTCCATCGTTCTGCCGATGCATCGGTTCGCGACGCCGCTCAGTGAATTTCTGGCGCGGATGAACGGGCAGTTCGAGATGGATATCCGTCCCGAGCGGTCGTTCACCGTTTCGCGCGATACCTTGCCGAAGAAACCGACCATGATCGTGCTGGACGGGGTTTAGATGACACGCCATCCTTCGAGGCTCGCCGATAGCAGGCGTAGCCTGCGTGAACTTGGCTACGAGATGGCTCGCACCTCAGGATGACGCTTGCGCTGTTTCGTCACCCTGAGGTGCGCGGCTCTTGCCGCGCCTCGAAAGGCGACGGCCGGGTGACTTAAAACGCCGCCGCGAGATCCTTCGCGCCCTGCAGGTTGACCTGACTGTCCATCCGCGCGTCGGTCGCCGCGAGCAGTTTTGCGACGGTGTTGTTGCGAATCGCCACCGGATTGCGCTCATAGCCGCTCCGCTGGAAGAAATTCGAGGTCGGCACGATGACGCGCAGCGGTTGCGGCATCGACACCATGTCGAAACCGTTGCCGTCTCCGGTCAGGTTCATCATTTCAAGCTCGGCGGCGGTGAGGCGCGCGCTATGGCCTTTGCGTTTGGCGAAGTTCACCGAGTCCATCAGCTTGAGCGTCTGCAGCACCGGGCCGACATCCATGTCGAGATTGAGCGCATGGACCCCGATGCCGCGCGGCGTGACGCCGAGCTTTTCATGCGCGCTCCACTGGTTCGGCACGGTCTTGCAGAAGGCGACCATCTGCTGGACGATGGCGGCCTTGCGCTGCAGGTCGGCTTTCTGCGCGCCGGTGGCCGGATGAGCTTTGTCGTGCAGCGTCTTGATGACGAGGCCGCCGTGCTCCGCCAGAATGCCAATGGTGTTGGTGGTGAGCAACTGGTTGTAACCGAGCGCGGTGGAGATCGCGCGGGCGCCGGGGCGATTGCCTTCCAGCCCGGCCTGCACGTCGTATTTGCCGTTGCCGCCGGATTCAAAGCTGTAGACCCGCACTGCCTGATCGCGCGTCAGGCCGAAGCTCGCCGCCACCCGCGCATAGGCGCGCTTGTAGTCGATCTCGCTGACCGGCTTGCGCGGGGAGAAACTGAAATGCTGCTGCGCCTGGGCGAGAAAATCCGCCACCACGGGCAGAGGTGCGCGCGGTTTCGGCTGCTTTTCCGGCGGCGTGGGATCGTGCGGCTTCGGCGGGCCGCTATAGACCGGCGGCTGGGTCAGGACGTAATCCTCGGCAACGATGGTCTCGCCGTTGCGGTGTTTGGCGAAGCGCGCGCGCCGCTTCTCGCTGATCGTGCCCCAGTAGGCAGAAGCCGCTTCCTCGAACGGTTCGCGGACCGCGTTATGCTCGGCGAGCTTGCGGCGATAGTCCGCCATCTGCTGCGGGGTCTGGGCGACGGCGGCGGACAGCCACGCTGCGGTAAATGCCGCAGCCGCAAGGCCTGTGACCGCGCGTGAACGGGGCCTCACATGAACACCGCGACGTTCTGCCGGCTGACCAGAATAGGCTGGCGGGCGGAGTTCCACAGCGTGGTCGCCTGGCTGGAATAGCCGCCGACGACATTCTCCGCCCTGGTTTGCAGCAGCCACCAGCCGTCCTGGGTCTCGGGCATGTCGGTGAGCAGATCGACGGCCCATGTCATGGTGCTGATCGGTCCCGGCCGTTCAAACAGCACCAGCGCGGCGGGTGGCGGCGCGTCGGTGAGCGCGACCAGCGCCGACATCGTGGCCGGCTTCGCCGGGTCTTGATGACGCAGCCAGATCGAAAAGTTCGGATCCTGGCTCTGGCTAAACGGGGGATGGCCCCCGGCGAAGCGGCCTTCAAAGTGCTGGATGAAGTTCAGTCCCGGAATCTTGCGGAAAAACGGCGGACAGGTTTCCGGTTCCGGCACGCTTGGCGCCGCGAGGCTGCCGTAGGCAACAGCGGAGGCGCGCGCGGTGCCATAGCAGAGCGTCGCGCGTGTCGCGAGGCCGCCTTCGCCAAACAGCTCGACGCCGACGAACACGGTGGATTTGCCTTTGCGCAGCAGTGTCGGGCGGATCATCACCGTGCCAGCGGCCGGACCGACAAAGCTGAACTGCGCGGAACGTAACGGCGGCAGGTCGGAGAGATGCTGCGCCACGCTTTCCAGACAGAAGGCCGCAGTCAGGCCGCCATAGATGGTTCGCCCTTGCAGCCAGTCTTCCGTCGCCGTGACGGAGCTCGTTTCGGCCTCCGCGGTCATGCTTGCCATCAGTGCGGTGAAATCAATCATCGTCTTGCGCCTGTTCCAGAAATTGTCCGCAACTGTATCGCGGTTCTCGATGTTTGCGTCGTCATGCCGCCCATGTGGCGCGACTCAACTGGCGGAATCATACGTGGCATGCCGCCGATTGGAAATTTTCGCGGTGTGCGGGGTCATTCCAGTCCTTGGAACAGGCCTTGGAAGACCTGTCCGCGCCGCCCGCAAATCCGCCTGGACTCATCGCGGACTCAATCTGTCAGTAGGACTGACCGAATCGAGTTATCAACAGGCGTTTCGGCTGCTCTTTCGAATCATTCTCGCTTCACGTTACGAGATCGTCTCAAATGTGACGCTTGGGTGAATGTGGCGTTCGCGTGCGGGGCGACGATCATGAACAAACTTGTTTCGCCGAAAGGCATTGTGTCGCGTGAGTCGTCGACATTGTTTGGCGATGTTCCGAAGCCGGATCGTGCCGAATGGGAAAAGACACTCAAGGCGCTGAAGCCGTGGTTGAGCCCGGAAAAGTTCGCGGAGACCGAGGCCATTCACTGGCGCATGTTCGAGCGCGCCAACCGCTGGCATGAAAATTTCTCGTTGTCGTCGGAAGATCCCGCGGCCTCCTGAATCAAGGACGAGCGCGGCGTGCGATCACACGCCGCTGGCTGACGGCTCGATTTCCACATTTCCGCTCTTGGCGCGATCCGGCGTCTCCTCTTTCCAGCGCACCGATCCCAGCGGCCGCTCCAGCATGCGGTGAATCTTGATTGGCTCCGGCCCTAGGTGGAATTCGATCGCCTTGAGCTGGATTTCCCGCTCCGACTGGGTCGAGCGGTTGCGCTGGCGCAGATAATCGAGCCAGGTCGGGCAGTGATAACGCTCGATCCAAAGTTCCGGATCGGTGATGTCGCGGGCGATCGACCAGTCATAGGCGCCGTTGCGCTGACGGATCGCCTGAAGCTGCAGCATCGTGGTGTAGAAGGCGCGGGCCTGCTGCTGGTTCACGCGATATTCGATCTCGACCACGATGGGTCCGCTGCGCGGCGTGATGGCGAGGTTGACTTCCGGTTCTTCCAGCGCATCGACCTCGTCATTGTTCGTCCCTTCCGTGGACGGCATGCGGAACCAGATCGCAAGGACCGGTGATGCAAACATCGCCGCGCCCGCGATCAATAAGGCGTTGTTGAGCCCGACGATGTTGGCGACATAGCCCCACAGCCAGCTCCCGATCGCGACGCCGCCGGCGATCGCGGCCTGATAGGCCGCCAGCGCGCGCCCCGCGACCCATCGCGGCGTCGAGAGTTGCACGCCGATGTTGAACAGCGTCACCGCGATCATCCATGATGCACCGGCCACCACCAGTCCGGCGCCGGTGAGCACCGGCCAGCGGCTCAGGGCGAGGATACAGATCGCCAGCCCCATGGTCAGCGCGCAAAGCCGGACGGCGGCTTCGCTGGTCAGGTGGGCACGAACGCTGGAAATGTTGAGGGCGCCGAGCACGCCGCCGATGCCGAAACAGCCGAGCATGATGCCATAGGTTTGCGCGCTGCCATGGAGCGTGTCGCGCGACACCAGCGGCAGCAACGCGAGCACCGAGCCGCCCGCGATGCCGGTGACCAGCGTGCGATACAGCACGATCCGGATGGAGGGTGAATGGACGATGTAACGCACGCCGGAGACGACGGCGCGCCGCAGCCGCTCCGGCGGCAGCCGCGACGGCTCCAGCGTGCGCTGCCAGAGATAAAGCACGATGATCAGCGGAATGTAGAGCAGCACGTTGGACACGAACGCGGCCACCGCGCCCGCAGCGGCCACGATGATGCCGCCAAGCGCCGGTCCGAAGCTGCGCGCGATGTTGTAGCTGATCCCGTTCAGCGCCACCGCCGAGGGCAGCGTCTCGGGCGGCACCTGTTCGCTGACCGAGGCCTGCCATGACGGGCCGAACAGCGCCATGCCGCTGCCGATCATGAAGCAGAACAGCAGCAGGCTGTTGGGCGTGACGGCGTTGACATAGGCGAGGGCCGCCAGCGTCACCCCGCCGATGAGGCCGAGCGACAGCGCGATCAGGCCGACGATGCGACGGTCGTACATGTCGGCGATGGCGCCGGCGGCCAGCGAGAGCAGCATGATCGGCATCATCAGCGCGGTCTGCACCAGCGCCACCATGCCCGCCGAGGACGTCATCTGGGTCATGGCCCATGCGGCGCCGACCCCGTTGATCATCAGCCCGAGATTGGTGAGCAGGCTGGCCGTCCAGATTCGCCGGAACACGGCATGGCGCAGCGGGGCGGTGATTCCGTCGGCCGAAAATAGTGAGCGTTTCGCGGATTTATCGGTCGTCGTGCTCACAAGGGCCTCTGGATGGTTCATGGAAAGCGGGCGGAACGGCCGCAACGGGAGCGGCGACTGTGTTACAATCGAAACGCATTGAAAAGGGATTTGCTACCAGCGCCACTGGCCGTCGGCGGTCCAGCGCGAGCGATATCCGGTCAGGCGCATCCAGCGCGTAATGATCTGGTCGAAGCCGGTGATGTAGTTGCACGCGGCATCGCGGGACCATTTTCCATCCGCCTTGATGTCGGCGATGGTTTTCTCGCTGGCATAGGAAAAGAGCTGAAGCGGCTTGGCCGGATCGTTGACTTCCGAGCGGTTGGCGATCAGTTCGCGATCCAGTTTGTTGAACACCACGCAGGGCGTGCTGGCATAGGTCAGCCGCTGCTCATCGACGACCACCCGCGCGTTGTCCGGCGGCGGCTCCACCTTATAGGACAAAAGAATCGCGGCGGCCGCGACCAGGACGGCGAGGATGGCGCTGGTCACAATCGGCCAGAGCCTGGGCCTAATATCGCTTGCGGGAATCGGTTGCGCCATGGCCCCGATAATAGCATGGCCGGACGGAACCGGTCCCGGATGCGGCGCGGAGGCCGCATCCGGAGTGGCGTTTATTGAGGCTGGATCTTGGCGAACTGGGCGACCTTGCCCCATTTTTCGGTCTCCGCGATGACGAAGGCCTGCATCTGTTCGGGCGTATCGCCGATCGGCTCGCCGCCGAGTTTGCGGATGCGCTCGATACCTTCCGGAGATTTGATATACTTGATGATGCTGGCATTGAGCTTCATCACGATGTCCTTCGACACCTTGGCCGGGGCGGCGACGGTGAACCAGGAGGCCGCGTCGTAACCCTTCACGGTGTCGCCGATCGGCGGGATGTTCGGCAGCAGCGGCCACTTCTCCGCGGTGCTCACCGCCAGCGGACGCACGTTGCCGGCTTCGGCGAACGGCAGCACCGCCGGAAGATTGTCGATCATGACATGGACGCGGCCGGCCACGAGGTCGGTCAGGGCCGGTGCGCTGCCCTTGTAAGGCACATGCACGATGTCGATGCCGGTCATCGACTTGAACAGTTCGGTGGACAGGTGCGCCGTGCTGCCAAGGCCGGGCGTGCCGTAGAACAATTGTCCCGGCTTCGATTTCGCCAGCGCGATGAATTCGGCGACCGACTTCGCCTCCACCGACGGGGTGACCGACATCAGGTTCGGCACCCGCGCGATAATGGTGACCGGCTGGATGTCCTTGATCGGATCGTAGGGCATGTTCTTCTGAACATACTTGTTGATCGCATGGGTGCCGGGCGTGCCGACAATGAACGTATATCCGTCAGGATCGGACTTCGCGACGAAATCGGCGGCGATATTGCCGCCCGCGCCCGGCTTGTTCTCGACGATGAACTGCTGACCGTATTCTTCCGAGAGCTTCTGCGCCACCAGGCGCCCGAGGATGTCGGTGGTGCCGCCGGCCGCGAACGGCACGACGAATTTCACGGGACGATCCGGCCATGCGGAGGCCCTGGAGGTCTGGCTCAGGAACGGAGTGGCCGCCAGCGCGGCGCCGCCCGCCAGAATGCTGCGGCGAGTGATGTGCGGTCCTGAAACAGGCTGTACGGAAGTTGGTCGCTTGGTCATATTTTTGCAGTCTCCATCCCGCCCGCTGTGCGGGCCTTGTTGTGTCACCGGATCGGCCGGTGCTGTCAGCGTTCTAGAGCATCCCTCAAGGCTTGGCCATGTGAGCCGGGCCCGCAGGCGTGAGGCGACGGCCGTGCGCGGCGTGATGCCGGCGCCTGACAGTTCCTTTCTTGCGGCGCAGCAAAAACAGGACGCGCGTCCTAGACCAATGTCTAGGGCCGGTCATGCCGGTCTTGTCGCGTTCTTCCGCATGTCACGGGTTGACCGCGTGCGCTCATCCGTCCAATTTCGCGCGAAATTTCACAAAGGATCAGCGAATGAAGAAGACCCTGTTTGCCGCCGCCGTCCTGTCCGCCGGCGCGCTGGCTGCGCCTGCCGCTCATGCCCAGCAGTTCATCAATATTCTCACCGGCGGAACGTCGGGCGTCTATTATCCGCTCGGGGTGGCGATCGGAAAAATCTACGGCGAAAAGATTTCCGGCGTTAAAACCCAGGTGCAGGCCACCAAGGCCTCGGTCGAAAATCTCAATCTGATCGAGCAGGGCCGCGGGGAACTCGCGTTTACCCTCGGTGACTCGCTGAAGGCCGCGGTTGATGGCGACGAGGAAGCGGGCTTCAAGAAGCCGCTGACCAAGCTGCGCACCATCGGCGCGATCTATCCGAACTACATCCAGATCGTCGCGACCGCCGACAGCGGCATCAAGACGCTTGCCGATCTCAAGGGCAAAACGCTGTCGGTCGGCGCGCCGAAGTCGGGCACCGAACTCAACGCGCGCGCGATCCTGAAAGCGGCCGACCTGAGCTACAAGGATCTCGGCAAGGTCGAATACCTGCCGTTCGCGGAGTCGGTCGACCTGATGAAGAACCGTCAGCTCAACGCCACGCTGCAGTCGGCGGGCCTTGGCGTGGCGTCGCTGAAGGATCTGTCGAGCTCGACCGAAATCAATGTGGTCTCGGTGCCGAAGGCGGTCGTTGACAAGATCGGACCTCCGTTCGTGTCGGTCACCATCCCGGCCAACACCTATACCGGCCAGAAGGCCGATGTTCCGACCGCCGCCGTCGTGAACTATCTTGTCACCAGTTCAGCGGTCTCCGACGACGTCGCGTATCAAATGACCAAGCTGATCTTCGAGTCACTGCCGGAACTCGCCAACGCCCATGTCGCCGGCAAGGACATCAAGCTGGAAACCGCGGCCACCGGCAGTCCGGCGCCGCTGCATCCGGGCGCGATCCGCTATTACAAGGAAAAGGGCCTGATCAAGTAAGGGCGGGCCAAGCAACGATTGTTGCTCGCGGCTATCCAAAAGGTGTCATTGCCGGGCTTGACCCGGCAATCCATCTTTTGAAGGGATCATTTTCGATGGATGCGCGGGTCAGGCCCGCGCATGACGACTGAGGAAGTTGTTAGCGCGCTGCTCTGCTGAGGGGTGTCGTGTGAACCGGGCGGCGGGGACTGCGAGATGATCTACGAGCACGGCACCGAGGAAAAGGTCAAAGTCGAACTCGATAATTTCGAGCATGGCTTTCCGGAGGGCTTCGGCCCCGGCTGGTGGGGCCATCTCGCCTATCTGATCGGCATCTGCTTTGCCGTGTTCCAGTTGATCATCGCGGCGTGGAATTTTCTCCCCAGTCAGGCCGTGCGCGGCATCCATGTCGGCTTCCTGCTGCTGCTGACCTTCGGCCTGATCGCCAATTTCACCGCGAAGACGAATGTCCAGCGCGCGATCGGCTGGATCATCGGCGGAGTTGGATTTTCCTGTGGTCTCTATCAGTACATTTTCTATGCTGAACTGATTCAGCGCGACGGCGATCCGACCCGGCTCGATCTCGTGGTCGGCACGGTGCTCGGCATCCTGATCTTCGAGGGCGTGCGCCGGATGATGGGCCTTGCGCTGCCGCTGATGTGCGGCGCATGCCTGCTGTACTGGTTCTTCGGCCAGTATCTGCCAGCGCCGCTGAATCATCGCGGCTACGATTTCGATCAGATCGTGACGCATCTGTCCTACGGCACCGAAGGTTTCTACGGCGTGCCGATCTATGTCTCTGCGACCTACATCTTCCTGTTCATCCTGTTCGGCTCGTTCCTTGAGCGCGCGGGCATGATCAAGCTGTTCACCGATGTCTCGCTCGGCCTGTTCGGCGGCACGCGCGGCGGCCCGGCCAAGGTCGCCGTGGTCGCGTCGGGCATGATGGGCACGATTTCCGGTTCGGGTGTCGCCAACGTCGTCACGGTCGGCCAGTTCACGATTCCGCTGATGATCAAGTTCGGCTATCGCCGCGCCTTCGCGGCCGGTGTCGAGGCCACCGCCTCGATGGGCGGCCAGATCATGCCGCCGGTGATGGGCGCGGTCGCCTTCATCATGGCCGAGACGCTGGGCGTCGATTATTCGGTGATCGTCAAGGCCGCGGTGATTCCGGCGGTCCTCTACTTCGCCTCCGCGTTCTGGATGGTGCATCTGGAAGCCGGCAAGTACGGTCTCACCGGCATGAAGAAGGACGAGATTCCGAGTGCGCTGAAGGCGCTGACCAGGGGCTGGTATCTTGTGCTGCCGCTGGCTGCGCTGGTGTTCATGCTGTTCGAGGGCTTCACGCCGCTTTACGCAGGTTCGATGGGACTGGCGCTGACGGTCGCGCTGATTCTCGGCGCCAGCATCGTGCTTGGCTTTTCGAGCGTGGCGCTGCGTTATGTGTTCTGGATCGGCCTCGCGCTGATCGCCGGATCGCTGTTCCGCAACGGAACCTCGGTGGATATCCGCTATGTCGCGGCCATTGTCGGCGCCCTGGTGCTGATCGCGGCGCTGACCAAAGGCGGCCGCGCGACGCTCACGGCCTGCCGCGACTCGCTGGCGGACAGCGCCAAGTCCGCGCTCACCGTGGGCATGGCCTGCGCCATCGTCGGCACCATCATCGGCATGATGACGCAGACCGGTGTCGGCACCATTTTCGGAAGCTGGGTGATCGGGCTTGGCGAAAAGAGTTTGTTTCTGGCGCTGATCATGACCATGCTGCTGTCGATCCTGCTCGGCACCGGCATCCCGACCATTCCGACCTACATCATCGTCGCCGCATTGGCCGCGCCGGCGCTCGCCAAGCTGGGTGTGCCGCTGATCATCAGCCACATGTTCGCGTTCTACTACGGCATCATGGCCGATCTCTCGCCGCCGGTGGCGCTGGCCGCGCTGGCGGCGGCGCCGATCGCCAAGGAAAATCCGGACAAGATCGGCTGGGAGGCGATGCGCATCGCGCTGGCCGGTTACGTCATCCCGTTCATCGCGGTCTATTCGCCGGCGCTGATGCTGCAGCCTGGCGACCCAATGCAGGCCTCGCTCGGCTTCTATGGCGCGGTGGCTTACGCCTTTGTCAAGGCGCTGATCGCCATCGGCCTGTTCGGCATGGTTGCCATCGGCTACCTGTTCACGCGCATGAGCGTGGCCGAGCGGATTGCGTGCTTTGTCGCCGCGCTGTTGCTGCTCGGCGAATTCACCTACAGCGACGAGGTCGGCTTTGCGCTCGCGGTTGTTGCTGTGATCTGGCAGTGGCGCAAAAAGCCGACACAGGTCGCTGCCAGCGCCTGACCTGACCGCATGAGGTAACCGTGGGCCTTTGTCTCGCCACCGCAGGCGTCGTCAAGTCGCTGACGGTGGCGTCGTTCATGCTGTCATGGACTCATTCGGTTGAAAAAATCGAGTGGCAGGAGGATTGGCGCGTCACCCCGCGAGGCCTCGAAATCGTGGAAGCGCGGGTCAAGGGTTCGGGCGCGGGGATGGAGCCGCCGCCGGAGGCGCTTCTCAAGGACGGCTGGTTTCGCTGGAAGCCGCAGCTTTCCAGCCTGCCCGAGGTCGCGCTCGGAAATTCCGGGATGGCCGGTGAATGGCGGCTTTGCGTCGACGGCAGGTGCCAGGAGCTGTCCGCGATTCTCGGACGACCTGTCGGCGTGAGTGTCACGACCATGAGTGCCTGCAAGCCGGACCAGACCGCGAAGGCGCTGGACGCGAAAACGCTGCTGGCCCGCGGCGACGACTTCAATGTCAGGGGCGAGTTCGAGCGCGCCATCGCCGACTACGATGCGGCGCTGAAGGTTGATCCGGCGTCCGCTGAGGCGCTCAATGGCCGCGGCATGGCCTGGCGCGCCAAGGGTGATCGCCGCCGGGCGCTTTCGGATTTCGACGCCGCGCTCAGGCTGAAGCCGGATTTCGCCGCCGCGCGCGCCAATCGCAGGAGTCTGTTCAGCGAGATTGAGCGCCTTGGTGCGCAGATGCCGCTGAAGGGGAAGGACGTTGGCAGATAGGCTCAACAACGGCAGTTTCCCGTGCGTCATGCCCGGACTTGTTCCGGGCTTCCACGTCTTCTAGGCTCCAAAGCAAGACGTGGATGGCCGGGATCAACGCGGCCACAACGACAGAGTTCAGAGCAGACCCATGACCGCCATTTCCAACAGCCGTTATGCCGAAGTTCACGCGCGTTCGCTGCGCGACCCGGAAGGGTTCTGGGCCGAAGCCGCGCGCGAGATCGACTGGATCGAACCGGCGAAGAAAGTCTTCGATCCGTCGATGGGGCTTTATGGCCGCTGGTTCGCGGGCGGTGTGGTCAACACCTGCTTCAACGCGCTGGATCGTCATGTCGCGGGCGGCCGCGCCAGCCAGCTCGCGCTGATCCACGACTCGCCGCTGACCAACACTGTCACAAGGTTCACCTATGCGGAATTGCTGCACGAAGTGCAGACACTGGCCGCCGTGATGCAGGATTTCGGCGTGGTGAAGGGCGACCGCGTTATTCTCTATATGCCCATGGTGCCGCAGGCGATGGTGGCGATGCTGGCCTGCGCCCGCATCGGCGCAATTCATTCCGTGGTGTTCGGCGGTTTCGCGGCGAAAGAACTGGCCACCCGCATCGAGGACGCCGAGCCGAAACTCATCCTCTCCGCAAGCTGCGGCCTCGAGCCGGGCCGCATAGTCAAGTACAAGCCGCTGCTGGACGAGGCGATTAATCTCTCCAGCGTGAAGCCGCAGGCCTGCATCATTCTGCAGCGCCCGCAGCAGACCTGCGATCTGGTCAAGGGCCGCGATCACGACTGGAGCGATCTGCGCGAGGCTGCGATCAAGGCGAAGAAGTCCGCTCCTTGCGTGCCGGTGCTGGCGACCGATCCGCTGTACATTCTCTACACCTCCGGCACGACCGGAAAACCGAAGGGCGTGGTGCGCGACAATGGCGGGCATCTGGTGGCGCTGAAATGGTCGATGTTCAATCTCTACGGCGTGAAGCCCGGCGAGGTGTGGTGGTGCGGCTCCGACATCGGCTGGGTGGTGGGCCACAGCTACATCATCTACGGCCCGCTGTTTCATGGCGCGACCTCGATCATGTACGAGGGCAAGCCGGTGGGTACACCCGATGCCGGCGCATTCTGGCGTGTGATCTCGCAGCATGGCGCGGTGGCGTTCTTCACAGCACCCACCGCTTTCCGCGCCATCAAGAAGGACGATCCGAACGGCGAGTTCATCCGCAAATACGACCTGTCGAAATTCCGCACGCTGTTTCTCGCCGGCGAACGCGCCGATCCGCCGACGGTGGAGTGGGCCGAGCAGCAGTTGAAGGTGCCGGTGATCGACCACTGGTGGCAGACGGAAACCGGCTGGTGCATCGCGGGCAATCCGGTCGGGCTTGGGACATTGCCGGTCAAGCACGGATCGCCCACGGTGCCGATGCCGGGCTATCAGGTCGACATTGTGGATGAAGCCGCCAAGCCGCTGCCGCCGAACACGATGGGTTCCATCGTGATCAAGCTGCCGTTGCCGCCCGGCAACCTGCCGACCCTGTGGCAGCAGGATGAACGCTGCAAGGAAGCCTACTTCACGGAATTTCCCGGCTACTACAAGACCTCCGACGCCGGCTACAAGGACGAGGACGGCTATGTCTTCGTGATGGGCCGCACCGACGACATCATCAATGTCGCGGGCCATCGGCTCTCCACCGGCGGCATGGAGGAGGTGCTGGCCTCGCATCCGGATGTCGCCGAATGCGCCGTGCTCGGCATCAAGGATTCGGTGAAGGGCGAGGTGCCGTGCGGCTTCCTGGTGCTGAAGGCGGGTGTGACGCGCCCCATCGCCGAAATCGAAAAGGAGATCGTTGCGCTGGTGCGCGAGAAGATCGGTCCCGTCGCCGCGTTCAAGCTCGCGATCACCGTGGCGCGGCTGCCGAAGACACGCTCCGGCAAGATCCTGCGCGGCACCATCAAGAAGATCGCCGACGGCGAGCCATGGACCATGCCCGCGACCATCGAGGACCCGATGGTGCTGGAGGAGATCAAGTCGGCGCTCAGTGGCCGAACCTGACAAGAGGAGTGTCCCATGAACGAGGACGTGTTCAACACCAGCATACGCAAGTTTCTCAAGCAGGTCGGCGTCACCTCGCAGCGCGAGATCGAGAAGGCCGTGCGTGATGCGATTGATGCGGGCAGGCTGAAGGGTAGCGAGAAACTGCCCGCCAAAATGGTGCTCACGGTCGGCGGTGTCGATCTGACGTTCCCTGTCGATGGCGAGCTTGAGCTCGGGTAGCCGCAAGCAGCGATTTCGCTGAATCTGAACGAGTGCTGCGAAGCAGGTTTCTGGACGCGCGGCAATCACATTCGTCATCGCCGGGCTTGACCCGGTGATCCACGCCTTGCTTTTGCCGGTTGTTGAAGTCAAAGACGTGGATGGCCGGGACGACCCCGGCCATGACGAGCTTGGAACGCTGATGCTGATAAATTTCCGGATGCTGACAGTTGCCGCCGCCGTATTGCTGGGCGGCTGCGCGCAGTTCGAGCGCAACAGCGCGCCGCAGGCCACGGTGGATGATGACGCCTATTGCCGTGCCAACGGCGGCGAGCCGGGATCGTCCGCCTATGTGGCCTGCCGCAAGGATCGCGACGTCCAGAGCAGCCGGGCGGCGGGCAGCAACTCGCGCATCGAGCGCTCTCACCGCAATCTGGCGGAAGACATGCTCAACAATCCGCGCTAAGGCTATCGGAATGCGGCGCGGATGCAGTGTTCTGCAAATGGATATGCGATGGCGGTCAGGGACAGCAACGGAAACGAACTGAAGGACGGCGATAGCGTCGTCGTCATCAAGGACCTGAAGGTCAAGGGTTCGTCCAGCGGACTGAAGCGTGGCACCGTGGTGAAGAACATCCGTCTCACCGGCAATGAGGAAGAGATCGAAGGCCGCACCGACAAGATAAAGGGCCTCGTCCTGCGCACGGAATTTCTCAAGAAGGCGTAGCGGTCTTTACGCTTGCGGATTTGAAGGCTGATGACCCCATGAAACTTGCTGCACGGTACACCATCGGTCTTCTAGTCATGGTCCTTGCGACGATGGCGCCGGTGCTCGACTCCGCCCGGACTGCGCCGGCACAGGGGCAGAGCACGGCCCCGGACATCCTGAGCAAGGATGCGGTGCTGCGCGATCCCGAGATCCCCGCGCTCGGCAATCCCAAGGGCGACATCACCATTGTCGAGTTCTTCGATTACCAGTGCCCTTACTGCAAGAAAATCTCGCCGGTGCTGGATCAGGTGCTGAAGGACGACGGCAATGTGCGGCTGGTGCTGAAGGACTGGCCGATCCTCGGCGATCCGTCGGGCTATGCGGCGCGGCTGGTGCTGGCCGCGAAGTATCAGAACAAGTATGAGCCTGCGCACCGCGCGCTGATCGTCAAGGTCGGGCGGCTGACCGAGGCGGTGATCGACGAGACGCTGGCGCAGGCCGGGGTGGATGTGGCCAAGGCAAAGGCCGATCTCGCGGCCAATAAATCGGCGATCGACGCGCTGCTCAGGCGCAACAGCGCGCAGGCGGAAGCCTTCGGCTTTCGCGGCACGCCTGTGTTCATTGTCGGGACGTTCCGCATTCCTGGCGGACTGACAGCGGAGCAGTTCAAGCTCGCCATCGCCGACGCGCGGAAGGCGGCGAAGCAGGGCGGCGCAAAGGGGAAGTAGACCGGCTGAAGCCGTCTACTTGTCGAAACACTCGGCGACATATTGCGCCAGATCGCGCCGCGGGATTTTCGCAATCTTCGCGGCGTTGTTGCATTCGATCAGCTTCATCTGTTCGGCGTGGCGCTTTTCCGCGGCTTCGCGGAATTCCGGCGCGACTGTTTTTGGATCGACGATCTTGTCGGCCCGCGCCGGTGCGTCAGGGCCTGCGGCGAAGGCCGTCAGCGAGGCGAAAAGAAAAAGGAGCGTGACGCGATGGCGCATCACACTCCCTTACCACTCATTCCCGAGCGAAGCCATGCGCCGTTCGGCGCGGCCGCCGGAATGGTTACTCGTCCTCGGCCTTCTTGCCGCCGATCGTCTTGAGCTTGGCGAACACGGCGTCCACCTCGAGATCGTCGCGCTGCTTGTCGGACGCCGGCGAGCGCTCGTGCTCCTCCTCCTTGCGGGTGGTTTCCGAGGCTGGCAGCAGGGTGGCGCCGCCATACTGCTGGGCCGCCGGCTTTTCCTTGGCTGCGCGCTGCACCTCGAAATCGAGCTCGATCTGCGAGCACAGGCCGAGGGTTACCGGATCCATCGGCGTCAGGCCCGCCGCGTTCCAGTGGGTGCGTTCGCGCACGCTGGCGATGGTGGTCTTGGTGGTGCCGACCAGGCGCATGATCTGGCTGTCCTTCAGTTCGGGATGGCTGCGGACCAGCCACAGGATCGCGCTCGGGCGCTCGTGGCGGCGGGACACCGGGGTGTAGCGCGGGCCCTTTTTCTTCTTCGCTTCCGGCAGGATCACCTTGGATTCGCCGAGTTTGAGGCGATAGTCCGGATCGGCTTCGCCCTTCTCGATTTCCTCGCGAGTCAACTGGCCGGTGGAGATGGGGTCCATGCCCTTGATGCCCTGCGCGGCGTCGCCGTCGGCAATCGCGCGGATTTCGAGCGGGTGCATCTTGGTGAATTCGGCCACCTGGTCGAAGGTCAGGGCGGTGTTATCAACCAGCCAGACGGCCGTCGCCTTCGGCATCAGCGGTGCGTTGCTCATGGCAAATCTCCTTTAGGCTTCGCCCGCGAGAATTTTGGGGTAAAGCTGTCTGGTCATCGGGAATGACGGGAATTCGTCCCTATATAGTCCGCCAAGGGTGGCCCGTGCAATGGTTTGGATCGCCCTTGACAGAACCGGGAAGGCGGCCCCAAGTCCTTTCCCGAAGCTCCCAAAACGCTTGATTCCGGCTGAAAAATGACCCCTGACGCTCAAAAACCGCAGCTCTCCGTCGTGCTTTGTTCCCCCCGGGGCTTTTGTGCCGGTGTGGTGCGGGCTATCGACACGGTGGAACGCGCCCTGAAGCTCTATGGCGCCCCGGTCTATGTCCGTCACGAAATCGTGCATAACCGCTATGTGGTGGAAAGCCTGCGCGAAAAAGGCGCCATTTTCGTTGCGGAATTGAACGAAATTCCGGAAACCGACGCGCCGGTTGTGTTTTCCGCCCATGGCGTGCCGAAGGCGATTCCGGCCGAGGCCGACAAGCGCAATTTCTTCACCCTGGACGCGACCTGCCCGCTGGTGACCAAGGTTCACCGCGAGGCGGCGATCCATTTCAAGCGCGGCCGGGAAATCATCCTGATCGGCCATGCGGGTCATCCTGAAGTGGTCGGCACCCTCGGCCAGTTGCCGAAGGGCGCGGTGGTGCTGATCGAGACCATGGACGCGGCGCGGACCTTCCAGCCGAAGGACGCCTCGAAGCTCGCCTTCGTCACCCAGACCACGCTGTCGATCGACGACACCAAGGAAATCGTCGCGGTGCTCAAGGAGCGCTTCCCGGATATCGACGGTCCGCACAAAGAAGATATCTGCTACGCCACCACCAACCGCCAGCTCGCGGTGAAGAAGGTCGCGCCGCAGGTCGAAGCCATGATCGTGGTCGGCTCGCCGAATTCGTCGAACTCGCAGCGCCTGCGCGAGGTCGCCGAGCGCGAAGGCTGCAAGGTCTCCGTGTTGGTGCAGCGCGCCTCGGAACTTGACTGGTCGAAGTTCAAGGGTATCAAGAGCCTCGGCATCACGGCGGGCGCGTCCGCGCCGGAAGTGATCGTCGAGGAAATCATGGACGCGTTCGCGGCCCACTATCATCTGAAGGTGGAAACCGTCTCCGCTGCGATGGAAAACGAGTTCTTCCCGCTGCCGCGTCCGCTGCGGAGCGATGCGGCTGCGGAATAGGCGTGACATGGCGGTTTACACCGACGTCACCGCCGAAGAGCTTGCGGATTTTCTAACCCCCTACGGAATCGGCGAATTGCTCTCCTACAAGGGCATCGCCGAAGGCGTGGAGAATTCCAACTATCTGGTTCACACCAGCGGCGGCTCCTACATCCTGACGCTGTACGAAAAGCGCGTCGCAAAAAACGACCTGCCGTTCTTTCTCGGGCTGATGGGGCATCTGGCGTCCCACAACATCACCTGTCCGCAACCGGTGCTGAACAAAAGCGGCGCGGCGCTGGGCACACTCGCCGGGCGTCCGGCTGCGATCATCACGTTCCTTGAAGGCATGTGGCCACGCCGCCCGAGTGCGACGCATTGCGCCGGCGTGGGCGCCGCGCTGGCGAAAATGCATCTGGCTGGCGCCGATTTCAAAATGTCGCGGCCCAATGCGCTGTCGGTGAAGGGCTGGCGGCCGCTGTTCGATCAGGCCGCCGATCGCGCCAACGATGTCCATCATGGCTTGCGCGCGCTACTTGGCACCGAACTCGATCATCTCGAACAGCATTGGCCGAGCGATCTGCCGAAAGGTGTGATCCACGCTGACTTGTTTCCTGACAACGTGTTCTTTCTCGGCGACAAGCTGTCGGGACTGATCGACTTCTACTTCGCCTGTAATGACATGCTCGCCTATGACGTTGCGATCTGTCTCAACGCCTGGTGCTTTGAGAGCGATCATTCGTTCAATGTCACCAAGGCGCGTGCGTTCCTCAATGCCTATACCCGCGAACGCAAATTGACCGCCGCCGAGCAGGAAGCGCTGCCGCTGCTGGCGCGGGGCGCGGCGATGCGCTTTTTGCTGACGCGGCTGGTGGACTGGCTCAACGTGCCGCCCGGCGCGCTGGTCAAGCCGAAAGATCCCCTCGAATATGTCCGCAAGCTGCGCTTTCATCAGGGCGTCAAGAGCATGAGCGACTACGGCGTCGAACAGTCCGGGTTCGTGGCGTGAGCGGCGCAAAACTTCCGCATGTGACGATCTTCACCGACGGCGCCTGCTCCGGAAATCCGGGGCCGGGCGGCTGGGGCGCGATCCTGCGCTTCGGCAATGTCGAAAAGGAATTGAAGGGCGGCGAGAATCCCTCGACCAACAACCGCATGGAATTGATGGCGGCGATCTCGGCGCTGGAAGCCCTGAAGCGGCCCGCATCGGTCGATCTCACCACCGACAGCCAGTACGTCCGTCAGGGCATCACAAGCTGGATTCACAACTGGAAACGGAATGGCTGGAAGACCGCCGACAAGAAGCCGGTGAAAAACGCCGATCTGTGGCAGCGGCTCGACGCGGCGCTGAAAGAGCACGACGTGCGCTGGCACTGGATCAAGGGCCACGCCGGCCATGCCGAGAACGAACGCGCCGATCAACTGGCGCGCGACGGGCTGGCGGAAAATAGATAGGCATTCACGGGAGTCGTCCCGGCCTGCGCCGGGACGACATCTTTTTCAAATGGCCACGCTCTAATGAACGCCGCTCTCAAAGCTGCGACAGCAGGGTGTCGCCGCCGGAGACTTCGACCTTGCCCGGGGCGGGTTCGAGATTGAGGATTTTCACCACACCGTCTTCCACCAGCATCGAGTATCGCTTGGAGCGGATGCCGAGGCCGTTCGCGGAGGCATCGAGCTCCATGCCGATGGCCTTGGCGAATTCGGCATTGCCGTCGGCGAGGAATACGCCCTCATCGCGCTGGTCGGTGTCGCGCTTCCATGCATTCATCACGAACGCATCGTTGACCGAGACGATGGCGATGGTGTCCACACCCTTGTCCTTGATCGCATAGGCGTTCAGGAAAATGCTGGGCATGTGCATCTTGTGGCAGGTACCGGTATAGGCGCCGGGCACGGCGAACAGCGCAACCTTCTTGCCCTTGAAAATGTCGTCGGTGGTTTTGACCTGCGGGCCTTCCGCGGTCATGACGCGAAACTTGGCCTCGGGCAGCTTGTCGCCAACTTTGATGGTCATCGGGTCTCTCCGTGGGAATGATGCGCTGTCATAGCGCGCTTTTCCCGCGCGGGGGAGCACGTTTTACGGAGGGCAGCCGCGCAATGGTCCTGTTGCGCCGCAAGGCCTTTCGCTATGGCAGCTTGGCGTTGACCTCGTAGGCGCTGCCCGGTGCGGCAACCGTCAGCTTCAGCGCTGCGCCGTCGGCGCTCGCGCCGGGCGGCAAGCCATCGAGTTCAAACGTGAAGTGCCGGAGGCCCGGCTCGCGTTTGACAAGTTTCGGTACCGGCAGGGCCCAGTCCGGCGTCGGGCCTTCGACAAAAAGCTGGACGTCCTTTTCTTTTTCTTTTCCAGCAGGCGCCTTGTCGTCCTGCAGGGCGACATCGACATGCACCACATTGCCCTCACGACGGACATCGCGAACGGAAACCGGCGCGTTGTCTCCGATTTTCGCCGGTTTCGGCACGGTGTCGAGCGCGGCGGAAATCGCGCCGTCTTCGGTCGAGGCGACGCTGACAAAGGCAAGCTCCGCCTGCGCCTCGACCGGGATGCAGAGTTTTTCGCAGACCGCGTAGCTGATCGCGGCGCGCAGCGTCACCGGCTTGTCAGGACTCTTTGCGATAATCCGCAGTGGCAACACGACCTGATTTTTGTAGCCAAACGAAATGCCGCCGGCGCCGTCGGGAAACTTCGTCGGCGTGGGCCAGAGGATCTTCACGGAGTCGACATTGTCGGATTGTGAAAAGTCGATCCGCGGCGGCACGCCGGAATCGCCTGGCGTGCGCCAGTAGGTCTTCCAGCCCGGCTGCAACTGAAAACCGATGCCGCCGAGCAGCATTCCGCCGCTGCGCGAACCGGCGATCAGTCGCACCGAGGAATAGGTGTCCTTGATCCAGGGCGAGACGTCCTGCGCGCTCGCGCGCAGCGGCGCAAGGCAGGCGAGGGCCGCAAGGGCCGCGGTGGAAGCCGCGCGAACGGGAACCATCAGTGTCATGAAACGTCCTTACAGGGTGGTATCCCTGTGCACCATTGAATTGCCCGTGATCCGGTCTTTTTCGCGGCCAAACGCGGCTGGTGGAGTGGATTTGACATTCGCGGCCTGCTGGCAGCGAGTCCTCAAAGCGGACATTAGCAAAGCGCGCCCGCTGAAACGGAACGCGAATGTTGGACGCGGACCACTCGCGCGATTGCCGCAGCGGGTTGATTGACAGAACCGGCACCCGATATCAGGATGGATGAACAGCATGAGAGTCGTTTGCGAATGAGCACCACGCGCAAGAAGACCGGAAAGCCTGCTGGCGGCCCCATCCTGGCCGAAGACGAGACGTCTGGCGCTGGTTATCTCGACGGTCAGTTGCTGATTGCCATGCCGGTGATGGACGATGAGCGCTTCGCGCGATCAGTGATCTACCTGTGCGCGCATTCCTCCGAAGGCGCCATGGGTATTATCGTCAACCGTCCTGCCGGCAGCATTGATTTCCCGCAACTGCTGGTGCAACTCGACATCATCAACAAGGCGGACCAGATCAAGCTGCCGGGCAGCGCCGAGGACATGAAGGTCCTGAAAGGCGGGCCGGTCGATACCGGCCGCGGCTTCGTGCTGCATTCGAGCGATTTCTTCATCAAGGATGCGACGCTGCCGATTGACGACGGCATCTGCCTCACCGCGACGCTCGATATCCTGAAAGCCATCGCCGCCGGGTCCGGTCCGAAGCATGCGCTGCTGGCGCTGGGTTACGCCGGCTGGGCGCCGGGCCAGCTTGAGGATGAAATCCAGCACAATGGCTGGCTGCATTGCCCCGCCGATCCCGATCTGGTGTTCGGGATGGACGCCGAGGGCAAATACGAGCGCGCGCTGGAGAAGATCGGCATCGAACTGGCGATGCTCTCCAACGAAGCCGGGCACGCATGAATCGTATCGAACGGCCGCTGGCTGAAGGTGTTGACGCGGCAGCTACAAGAAGCCGTCACCCCGAGGCGCCGTAGCGAAGCGGAGGCCTCGAAGGGTGTCGGCGGTATGTCATCCTTCGCTCGTAAGAGTTCGCATGTCAGGATGATGGCCGGGACTTTTCCCGTCGCTTTTACGCCGGTCCCGGGCCCGGAGCGGCGGCGGGCGCGGCGGCCGTTGCGGCAGGTTTCAGAAGGTTGCGCGCGCTTTGCCGCCGGTTGCGCGGCTGCGGCACCTTCTCGCCGGTGAGAAGCCGGATGGTGGCGTCGGCATCTATCGGCTCGCCGAACGCAAAGCCCTGCGCATATTCGCAGCCGAGCTGGAACAGCTCCACCGCGTCCGAATCCGTCTCCGCGCCTTCCGCCACGACGGCCATGTTGAGGTCGTGCGCCAGCGCGACAATGGATTTCAGCAGCACCGGCCGCGCGCCGCGGCTGGAGGTGCGCACGAAGGACTGGTCGATCTTGATGGTGTCGAACGGGAAGCGCTGCAGATAGGCCAGCGAGGAATGGCCGGTGCCGAAGTCGTCAAGCGACAGCCCGACACCAAGCTCCTTGATCCGGTGCAGCATCTGCGCCGCATGTTCCGGATTTTCCATCACCAGCGATTCCGTCAGTTCGAGCTTGAGCGAACCGCGTGCGACCGCCGAGCGCGACAGCACGCCGCGCACGTCATGGATCAGGTCGTGACGCAGCAACTGCCGCGACGAGACATTGACGCTGGCGAAGATCGGTTCGCGCGAACGTACCGTGCGTTGCCAGACCGCAAGCTGCTTGGCGGTGGTGTCCATCACGAACAGGCCAAGCTCGACGATCAGGCCGATTTCTTCGGCGATCGAGATGAATTCCGACGGCGACATCCGGCCGAGCTTGGGATGATCCCAGCGCGCCAGCGCCTCGAAGCCCGCGATGGAGCGATCTTCCAACCGCACGATGGGCTGATACAGAATCGTGATTTCCTCGCGCTCGATGGCGCGGCGCAATTCGGCTTCCAGTGCGAGCCGGTCGGTTTTGCGGGCGCGCATCGCGGGCTTGTAGACGTCGATGCGATCGCCGCCGATGCGCTTGGAGTGATACATTGCCAGTTCTGCGTCCTTGATGATCTCGTCGGACAGCGGGTTCTGCGGATCGCTGAGGGCAAGGCCGATGGACGCGGTGAGGAATATCTCGCGGCCGTCGAAGGCGATCGGCGCACGGATGGTCTTGCGGATGGTTTCGGCGAAGGCGGTGATGCGCGCCGGCTCATGCTCGGAGGTGAGAATGAGGCCGAACTGGTCGCCGGCGAGACGGGCCAGCGTGTCCTGCGGCTTGAGAATGCGGGCAAGACGCCGCGCCAGCGTCAGCAGGATCGAGTCGCCGACCGCGATGCCGACGGAATCATTCACCTGCTTGAAGCGGTCGAGGTCGATCACCATCACGGTCGGACGCAGGTTCGGCGCGGTCTTCGCGAAGGCCGACAGGGCACTCAGGCGGTCAATGAATAGCTGACGGTTCGGCAGGCCGGTCAGGTTGTCATGGACCGAGTCGTGCAGCAGGCGCTCTTCCGAATTCTTGGTTTCGGTCACGTCGGTGAGCGTGCCGACCACGCGGGAGACTTCGCCGTCGGAGCCCACGACGGGCCGCGCCTTGAGCGCGAACCACATGAAATGCCCATCCGGCGTGCGCAGACGGAAATCCTGCACCAGACGGCCGCGGCGCTGGTCGAGCACGCTGTCGAGCGCGGCGCGGAAACGGTCCTGGTCGAGCGGATGCAGAACTTCGAGCCACTTCGCGGCAGGGCCTTCAAGCGTGCCGCGCTTGAGGCCGAGCAGGCCCTCGGTTTCGGGACTGGTGAACACCTTGTCGGCGGACACGTCCCAATCCCAGATCAGGTCGCCCGAACCGGTCAGCGCGAGTGCACGGCGCTCGACATCGGAGACGACGCCATTGGTCGCGCCGCCACCGGCGAAGGCGTGCTGCATCACCGTGAAGCCGATCAGCATCACGATCAGCACAAGGCCGCCGAGCAGGGCCGGGCCGACGATGTCGTTGGTGACGCCGCCGGCGATGGTCATGCCCGCCGCGATCACCCAGACCACGAGCAGGAACCATGTCGGGATCAGCAGCACCGCGCGGTCGAACCCGTGCGTGGAGAGGTAGACGATCAGCGCGAAGCCGAACACCGCGATCAGCGCCAGCGAAATGCGCGCGATGCCGGATGCCACCGCGGGATCGAACAGCGCGAGTGCGACCAGTGCGCCGAGGAACACCAGCCAGCCCATGGTGATGTGCGAATATCGCACATGCCATCGCGAGAGGTTCAAATAGGCGAACAGGAACACCAGCAGCGTCGCCGCCAGCATCGCTTCGCCCGCCGCGCGCCAGACGCGCTCCGCGCCGGCGGACATGTCGAACACCTTGCCCCAGAATCCGAAATCGACGCCGATGTAAACCAGCACCGCCCAGGCCAGCGCCGCGGCGGCGGGGAACATGATCGAGCCCTTCACCACGAACAGGATGGTCAGCACCAGCGCCAGCAGGCCCGAAATGCCGATGACGATGCCCTGATACAGTGTGAACGAGTTGACCTTGTCCTTGTAGGCTTCCGGCTCCCACAGATAGAGCTGTGGAATCTTGTCGGTGCGCAGTTCGGCGACATAGGTGACCACCGCGCCCGGATCGAGCGTGATGCGGAACACGTCGGCGGTCGCGTTGTCCTGCCGTTCGGGGCGGTCGCCGGTTGATGGCGTGATCGAAGCGATGCGGGAAAGGCCGAGATCCGGCCACAACAGGCCCGAGGACACGATGCGGTAATGCGGCACGACAATCAGGCGGTCGAGCTGGTCGTCGGTGTTGTTGGTGAGCGCGAACACGATCCAGTTCTGGCCGCCTTCCCGCGCGCGCACCTCGATGCGGCGGACGATGCCGTCGGTGCCGGGCGCCGTGGAGACCTGGATGCGATCGGTGTCGCTGCGCTGGAACTCGAGCACGCCGGTGAGGTCGATGGCAGGCGCGTCGCTGCGCACGCTGATCGCATCGAGCGCGTGTGCCGGCTGCGCTGCGGCAAAAAGGATCAAGCTCAGCAGACATGAGAGCGCTGCGGCACGAAGCGAGCTTCGCATAGGGAACAGGTGCAGCGCGAAGCCTCTGATCGAGCGCAAAGTCAGCTCTCCGCGTGGAAGATGACGGGCCGCGCACGGCCCGTCGCAGGAACGCGATAAATGCCACGAATATGAAGCAAATCAAAGGGTTTCGATGGGTTCCCCGGCTTTAAACCACGAGCACAATTTTGCCAATATGTTGGCTGGATTCCATCCGGGCATGGGCTTTCGAGGCCTCTTTCAGAGGGAATGAGCTGTCCATCAGCGGTTTGACGCGGCCATCGTTCAGCCACGGCATGGCGTTGGCCTCGATGGCGGCGACCATTGCGGCCTTGTCGGCGATCGAGCGGGGCCGCAGCGTCGAGCCGGTATGGTGCAGCCGCTTCATCATCAGCTTGGCGAAATTCGGCGTCGCCTTCGAGCCGCCGAGGAACGCGATCTGCACAATGCGGCCCTCAACGGCCGCGGCCTCGTAATTGCGGTCGATATAGTCGCCGCCGACCATGTCGAGGATGACATCGACGCCCTTGCCGCCGGTCAGTTCCTTGGTGCGGGCAACGAAGTCCTCGGTCTTGTAGTTGATCGCGGCGTCGGCGCCGAGCTTCAGGCACGCATCCACCTTGTCCTGACCGCCGACGGTGACGAACACCTTCGCGCCATGGGCTTTCGCCATCTGGATCGCCATGGTGCCGATGCCGGACGAGCCGCCGTGGATCAGCAATGTTTCGCCGGGCTTGAGGCCGCCGCGCTCGAACACGTTATGCCAGACGGTCATCAGCGTTTCGGCAATCGCGCCGGCATCGGTCATCGACATGCCTTTCGGCACCGGCATCGCATGGCTTTCATGGGTGATGCAGTACTCGGCATAGCCGCCGCCCGCCACCAGCGACATCACCTTGTCGCCGATCTTGCGCTTGGTGACGCCTTCACCGAGCGCGACCACTTCGCCGGAAATTTCGAGACCCGGAAGATCGCTGGCGCCGGGAGGAACCGGATAAAGGCCAAGCCGCTGCAGCACGTCGGGACGGTTCACACCGGCGGCCGCGACCTTGATCAGGATTTCATTCGGCCCGGGTTTCGGCACCGGCCGCTGTTCGGGCACCAGCACCTCGGGGCCGCCGGGCTTGGAAATGGCGATGGCGGTCATTTGTGCGGGCAGCTTGTCCATGATGTGTCCTTGCGGCGGTGGGACTGGCGATAAAAGATGCAGATAGAACAGACCTATAATCGGGTCAGCGGCAGGAGGAAAGCATGGCGGGCGAGGACGACGACAAGCCGAGACGGAAAATCACCCATGAACTGGGGCAGGATCTGTCGGCGCTGTCCTTCGACGACATCGAAGAGCGCATTGCAGCATTGACGGCGGAGATCGAGCGGCTGAAGGCGGACGCTGCGAAGAAGCGCGCCAGCCGCGACGCCGCCAATTCCTTCTTCAAATCGTAAATGCACACGGGCCCGTGAACGCAGGTTCCGCGCAATTGCAAAGGAACCGTAAAGGGAATCGTTAATTTACGGCGTATTAATCTTTCGCGTTTATGACTGAGCTTGTCCTTGTTTGGACACCGAGTGGCTCCTGTCACTCTGTTTGACGCCTCCCTGTTATCAACTTTCAAAAGCCGCCGGTTCCCGGCGGCTCTTTTTTTGTCCGGTCCCTCGATTGCCCTGCCATTAGACTTTGGCGGGGTCTGTTTCGGCGAGGGCGGCAGACGGCTGGAAACCATATCTCCTCATTGTTCCGCGGTGTGGCTGGACTCACGGCCTCGGGCGCGCAATGATTTGTTCATCATAAAAAAATCAGCGTAACCGCGTGAGGCGTTAACCATGTCCGACCAGGGCGCAGCCGATCTCGTTCTCTTAAGCGAGAGGATCACCAACTCACCCGCCTTCGGGACCCTGTTCAGGGAAGGCATGGATCTCGTCGAAGAAACCGCCGCCTATCTTGATGGCCCGGGCCGCACCGAAGCCAAGGCGCTCGAGCGCTCGGTCAGTCTCAGCTACGCCACCGAAAGCATGCGGCTCACCACACGGCTGATGCAGCTCGCCTCATGGCTGCTGCTGCACCGCGCGGTGAAGGAAGGCGAGATGACGCTGCATCAGGCCAACCGTGAGAAGACCAAGGTCAAGCTGACCGCAGCCGATCCCGGTCCCGCGGACATCATCGAAAAGCTGCCGGAGCGGCTGCAGGATCTGGTGGCGCGCTCGATGGCGCTGCAGGCCAAGGTGCGCCGTCTAGACGTGACGATCCATTCGCCCGCGCCGGAACATCTGTCGATCGGCAATCCGCTGGTGCCGCAGATGAACATGCTCAAGGCTGCATTCGAGCGGTAAGCGCCTCTCTTAACCTCTCCCCGTTTACGGGGAGAGGTCGCGAGCCGACAGGCGAGCGGGTGAGGGACATCTTTCCTTCACGCGCCTCGGCCCCTCACCCGAAGACTTCGTTTCACTCAGTCTTCGACCTCTCCCCGCGAGCGGGGAGAGGTGAAAACAAGACGTGCGCACTGCGCTAGTCACCCCCCGAACGAAAAACGCCCCTGCGAAAGCGGGGGCGTTTTTGTATTCAAGCCAAGCTTTCCGGAAGGATCAGTCCTTCTTGAGGAAGCCCGAAAACTTCTTCTGGAAGCGCGAGACGCGGCCGCCGCGATCGAGAATCTGCTGGGTGCCGCCGGTCCAGGCTGGGTGCGACTTTGAGTCAATGTCGAGGTTCAGCGTGTCGCCTTCCTTGCCATAGGTCGAGCGGGTCAGGTACTCGGTCCCGTCGGTCATGACGACCTTAATTGTATGATAATCCGGGTGAATTTCGGGTTTCATGGCAAATCCTCTGGCGCCGCGCGCCCACAGATCAATGATGTTCGGGACGAATTTGGCGGCTCTATATCGCAGGAAGGGCCGCAAAACAAGCATCGACGTCATTTGCCAGCCCCCCAATCGGGGCCTATTGGAGGGCCGAAAACCAAAAGGCGGCCGACAGAATGAGTGCAGTGGAACGCGCTGAAGACCGGGGATTGGCATCCGCGCCGGCGCGCGAGAGCGATGTCACCAAGGACACTTCCGCGCCTGCCGCCGGGCCGTCACCGGATGCGCCTCAGAAGAAATCGCGCGGCATGAAGCTGCGCCCGCTGCTGGCGCTGGCGCCCTATGTTGCGCGCTATCGCGGACAGGCTTTTGCCGCGCTGGTGGCGCTGATCGTGGCCTCCGCCGCGACGCTGGTGGTGCCGCTTGCCGTGCGCCGCATGATTGATTTCGGGTTCAGCCCCGAAGGCATCGCCCTCATCAACAGCTACTTCGCGGTGATGATCGCAGTGGTCGCGGTGCTCGCCGCCGCCAGCGCGTCGCGCTACTACCTCGTCATCACGCTGGGCGAGCGCATCGTCGCCGATCTGCGCCGCGATGTGTTCAAGCATCTCACGTCGCTGTCGCCGTCGTTCTTCGACACTGCGCATAGCGGCGAACTGGTCTCACGCCTCACCGCCGATACCACGCAGATCAAGTCCGCGGTCGGCGCTTCGGTGTCGATTGCGCTGCGTAACCTTGTGCTGTTCATCGGCGCCTCCGCGATGATGGTGGTCACCAGTCCGAAACTATCGGGCATTGTGCTGGCGGTGATCCCGCTGATCGTGCTGCCGCTGGTGGCGTTTGGCCGCCGGGTACAAAAGCTGTCGCGCGGCGCGCAGGACACGCTGGCGGAAGCCTCGTCCTATGCGTCTGAACTGATCGGCGCGATCCGCACGCTTCAAGCGTTTACGAACGAGCGTCTCGCCGAAACGCGGTTCGGCGGCGAGGTCGAGCGCGCCTATGTCGCCGCCCGCAATTCCACGCGCGCGCGCGCCTATCTCACCGCGACCGTGATCTTTCTGATTTTCGCCAGCGTGGTAGCGATCCTGTGGATCGGGTCGCATGATGTGCTGACTCATCAGATCAGCGCGGGCCGTCTCGGACAGTTCATTCTCTATGCGGCATTCGCTGCGGGTGCGCTCGGTGAACTCAGTCAGGTCTGGGGCGAAATTTCCCAGGCCTCGGGCGCGTCCGAGCGGCTGTTTGAAATCCTGCGCATCAAGCCGGACGTTGCTGCGCCTGCCCGTCCGCGTGCGCTGCCGGTGCCGCCGCGCGGCGACGTCGCATTCGACAATGTGCGGTTTTCCTATCCGACGCGGCCCGATCATCTCGCGGTCGACGGCGTGTCGTTTGCGGTGAAGGCCGGGGAGAAGGTCGCGGTGGTCGGCCCCTCCGGCGCGGGCAAGAGCACGCTGTTTCATCTGCTGCTGCGGTTCTACGATCCGGCGTCCGGCACCATCTCGGTCGACGGCGTTCCGGTCCGGGAGGCCGATCCATCCGCCGTGCGCTCACGCATCGCGCTGGTGCCGCAGGATTCGGCGGTGTTTGCCGCCAGCGCCCGCGAGAACATCCGCTTCGGACGTCCCGATGCCAGCGATGCCGAGGTGGCGCGTGCCGCCGATCTCGCTCATGCCACCGAGTTCATCACGCGCCTGCCGCTTGGCTTCGATACGCAGCTCGGCGAGCGCGGCGTGACCCTGTCCGGCGGCCAGCGCCAGCGTATCGCGATTGCGCGCGCGATCCTGCGCGAGGCGCCGCTTCTTCTGCTGGACGAAGCGACCTCCGCGCTGGACGCCGAGAGCGAAACGCTAGTGCAGACCGCGCTGGAAGAACTGATGAAGCAGCGCACGACTTTGGTGATTGCGCATCGTCTGGCTACCGTGCTGTCCTGCGACCGCATTCTGGTGATGGAGAACGGCCGCATTGTCGAGCAGGGCACCCATGCCTCGCTGGTCGCGGCGAACGGGCTTTATGCGCGCCTCGCGCGGTTGCAGTTCGAGGGCGTCTAGCCTTTCGCGAACATCGGCTTGCGCTTCTCGACAAAGGCCTTCACCGCTTCCTTATGATCCGCCGTGCCTGCGGACTTCACCATCCGTTCGGCTTCGTGATCCAGCGAGGTGAGGAAGTCGTTCATCAGCGCTTCGTCGAGATTGTCCTTCAGGAAACGCAGCGCCGTGGTTGGCCCCTCTGCGAGCTTTTTGGCCCAGGTGAAGGCTTCGTCGCGCAGCTTGTCATCCGGCACGACACGATTGACGATCCCGAGAGCTTCGCATCGTCGGGCGTCGATCTTCTCGCCGAAGAACATCAGTTCGCGGGCGCGCGATGTGCCGACAAGCCGCGTCAGCAGCCAGGACATGCCGTAGTCGCCGCTGAGGCCGATCTTCACATAGGCCGTGGTCACGAACGCCGACTCCGCCGCGATGCGCAGATCGCAGGCCAGCGCCAGCGAGAGTCCGGCGCCTGCCGCGGGGCCGGGCAGCGCCGCGATGGTCGGCTTGCGGACATTGACCAGCGCGCCGGTCAGCGTGCGCTGGCGCTCCTGCAGCCGCGCCACTTTCTGATCGAAAGTGAGTTCGGGGGCATTGCTGCTGCCGGGCTTGCCGCCCATGCCCTTGACGTCGCCACCGGCGCAGAACGCATCGCCTGCGCCGGTGATGAGAAGTGCGCCGATAGTCGGGTCTTCGCCGCACTGCTTGATCATGCGGCGCAGCGCCGGGGTCAGGTTGTCGGAGAGCGAGTTGCGCGCCTGCGGCCGGTTGAGCGTGATGACCGCAACGCGCTCGCGCACCATGCAAAGCAGTTCCTCGGTTCCGGTGTCGATGATGGTGTCCGATGCAGTCGCGGTGGCGGTCATGGTCGCTGTCCCGAGTTGGTTTTGAAAAAGAACTTAGTCCGCTCCCGGCCGGTTTTGCCAGTAAAACCTCGCGCAACGCTGTCATGCCGGGTCGAGCTTCCGGGCCCTGATCGGTATCCGCGCACTCGAAATGCAGTCATCCGGCATTCAACAACAAAGCCGCAAAAAGAGCATGGTCATAACAATGACCGCGCCGCACCTGGCGTGTATGCTGACCGTCACATCGCCGCCTTATGGTCGCGTGCTGATTCATTTCTGGAGATCATTCATGCGCAAGATTTTGACTGTCCTCGCAGCGCTCGCTTCCCTGAGCCTCACCAATTGTGGCTACAACGCGATCCAGCAGAACGACGAGTCGGTGAAGTCGGCATGGTCCGAGGTCGTGAACCAGTATCAGCGCCGCGCCGATCTCGTTCCCAATCTGGTGAATTCGGTCAAAGGTTTTGCGCAGCAGGAAAAGGATGTGCTGATCGGCGTGACCAATGCGCGTGCCAAGGTGGGCACCATCCAGGTAACACCGGAGGTGCTGAACGATCCGGCGGCGTTCCAGAAATTCCAGGCCGCGCAGGGCGAACTCAGCGGCGCGCTGTCGCGCCTTCTCGTCACGACTGAGAACTATCCGCAACTCAAGTCGGATCAGTTGTTCCGCGATCTGGTGGCGCAGCTTGAGGGCACGGAGAACCGCATCACTGTGGCCCGCAACCGCTACATCAAGGCGGTGCAGGATTATAACGTCGGCATCCGCACCTTCCCGAACAACCTGACCGCGATGGCGTTCGGCTATAAGGAGAAGGCCAATTTCACCGTGGAGAACGAGAAGTCGATTTCCACCGCGCCGAAGGTCGATTTCAACGCGCCGGCCGCGCCCGCGACGCCCGCACCCGCGAAGTGAAGGAATAGCGGTCGCGTGCAATGAAGGCGGTCAGGACGGTCATTCTCGCGTTCATGCTGTGCTGGGCGTTTGCCGGCGCGGCATTCGTCGCGCGGGCGGACGTCGCGGTGCCGCCGCTGACCGGGCGTGTGGTCGATTTGACGGGGACGCTGTCGTCCGACCGGGCCGCCGCGCTCGACCAGAAGCTGAAAGCGTTCGAGGACCGCAAGGGCAGTCAGGTCGCGGTGCTGATCGTGCCGACCACGCAGCCTGAAACCATCGAGCAGTATTCGCTGCGGGTGGTCGAGCAATGGAAGCTCGGGCGCAAGAAGGTCGATGATGGTGTGCTGCTGATCGTCGCCAGGAACGATCGCAAGCTGCGCATCGAGGTCGGTTACGGCCTCGAAGGCGCGCTGAATGACGCGACCGCCAAGCGGATTATCGACGAAATCATCGCGCCGAAATTCCGCAGCGGCGATTTCGCCGGCGGCATTTCCGATGGCGTCGACCGCATTCTGAAAGTGATCGACGGCGAGCCGCTGCCCGCGCCGGAGCCGGAAGGCGAAGTGCCGGATCTGGGCTTTATCGGCGAATACTTTCCGTTTCTCCTGATCATCACGCTGGTGGGCGGCGGCATTTTCCGAACGATCTTCGGGCGGCTGCTCGGTTCGATCATCGCCGGCGGCGGTGTCGCGGCCTTTATCTGGTTTTTCCTCGGCACCTTGTCGATCGCGGCCATCGGCGGAGCGATCGCCTTCTTCATCACGCTGATCGGGGACGCGATCCTGAGTTCCGGCGGCGGTGGCCGTGGCGGTTATGGCGGCGGATTCAGTTCGGGCGGATCGAGCAGTTCAGGTGGCGGATTCAGCGGAGGCGGCGGCAGCTTCGGCGGCGGCGGCGCTTCGGGTAGCTGGTAGCCGAGAGAACGCATATGGGCATCAAGCGCATCGGCAAGCATCTTCTTCTCAACCGCTGGCGAGTTCGGCGCGCGTTTCCGAGTCAGGCGCTCGCCAATATCGAGAAGGCGATCAAGGCCAGCGAGGCGGCGCACGGCGGCCAGATCCGCTTTGCGGTGGAAGGCGCGCTCGATGGCGCGCCGCTGTTCAGGGATCAACCGGCGCGCGCCCGCGCCATCGACGTGTTCGCGAATCTGCGGGTCTGGGACACGCAGCAAAGCAACGGTGTGCTGATCTATCTGCTGCTCGCCGATCGCGATGTGGAGATCGTCGCCGACCGTGGCTTCAACGACAAGGTCACGCCGGCGGAGTGGGAGAAGATCTGCCGCCTGATGGAGACGGAATTCCGCGCCGGGAACTTCGAGGGCGGTGTGCTCAAGGGCGTGACCGCCGTGACGCAAATCCTGGCGAAGCACTTTCCGCCCGGCGGCGCGCCGCGCAACGAACTGCCGGACAAGCCGATGGTGTTGTGACTTCTCCCTCTCCCCGCATGCGGGGAGAGGGGTGGGGTGAGGGGCATGTGTTTCTGTTCTCTCACTTCTGCCCCTCACCCGAAGACTTCGCTACGCTCAGTCTTCGACCTCTCCCCGTAAACGGGGAGAGGTAAAGTCCCGAGGCCTCTTCGCTCTCATTCCTCCGTCATCAGCCCGACATTGCCGCCCGCGGCGGCGGTGTTGATCGTCACCGTCTGCTCGGTGGCGAGGCGCGGCAGATAATGCGGTCCTCCCGCCTTGGGGCCGGTGCCGGAGAGGCCATGTCCGCCGAAGGGCTGCACGCCGACCACGGCGCCGATCATGTTGCGGTTGACATAGATGTTGCCCGTTGCGAGCCGCTCCACGATGCTTTCGATGGTGTCGTCGATCCGCGAATGGATCCCGAGGGTGAGGCCATAGCCGCTGGCGGCGATGGATTGCAGCACGCGCTCGAGGTCGGCGGCCTTATAACGCACCACATGCAGGATCGGGCCGAACACTTCTTCGGTGAGTTGATCCGCGCTGGCAAGTTCAAAGATATGCGGCGCGACGAAATTGCCGGACGCCGGGGCCTCGCCTGCAAGATGAACTCGCGCCGTCTCTCGCATGCGCGCAATGTGCGCATCGAGTCGCGTCCTGGCCTCGGCGTCGATCACGGGGCCGATCTGGGTCGCCGGATCACACGGATCGCCGACCTTCAGTTCGCGTGCCGCGCCGGCGATCATTTCGATCATGCGGTCGGCGACATCCTCCTGCACGAACAGCAGACGGAGTGCCGAGCACCGCTGACCGGCGGAGCGGAAGGCCGACATCACCACATCGTCCGCGACCTGTTCCGGCAGCGCCGTCGCATCCACGATCATGGCGTTGATACCGCCGGTCTCCGCGATCAGCGGAACGATCGGTCCATCCTTTGCCGCGAGCGTGCGGTTGATCGAACGTGCGACATCTGTGGAGCCGGTGAACACCACGCCCGCGATCTCGGGATGTGCGACCAGCGCCGCGCCAATGGCGCCGTCGCCCTGCACCAGATGCAGCGCGGAGTCCGGAATGCCTGCTTCATGCAGCAGCGCGACGGCTTCCGCCGCGATCAAGGGCGTCTGTTCGGCGGGCTTTGCAATCACGGTGTTGCCCGCCATCAGGCAGGCCGTCACTTGCCCCGTGAAAATCGCCAGCGGGAAATTCCAGGGCGAGATCGCAACCATGGCGCCGCGACCGCGCAGGCGCAGCGTGTTGCTCTCGCCGGTCGGGCCGGGCAGCGGTTGGTCGTGCGCGAACAGCCTGCGGCCTTCGCTGGCGTAGTAGCGGCAGAAGTCCACAGCCTCGCGCACTTCCGAGACCGCGTCGTCGATGGTCTTGCTGCCTTCCGATTGCAGCAGTGCGATGAAGCGCGGCATTCGCCGTTCCAAGATATTCGCGGCGCGCTCAAGCGCATTGGCGCGTGTGTCCGCCGTCGTCCGGCTCCAGAATGCGAAGCCGGTGCGCGCCAGCGCGACGGCGATCGCGGCCTGTTCGGTCGTCGCGGTTCTCACCTGAGCCTGTGGTGCGGACTGCCCGTGGATCGCCGCGCGCAAATCGTCAAGCGCCGCCCTGTCACCGAATTCGACGCCGCGCGAATTGATGCGCGGCAGATACATATCGCGCGGCAGGGGCAGGCGCGGATTGTGCGCCCGATCCGGCGTGCGGATGGTCTGCTGCGGCCGTTCGAGCAATGCCGCGACCGGAATGCTGTCATCCGCCGCCAATGCGACAAAGGACGAGTTTGCGCCGTTCTCCAGCAGTCGGCGCACCAGATAGGCCAGCAGATCACGGTGGCTACCGACCGGCGCATAGGTGCGGCAGGCGAATGACGGCTTGTCCTCGTGGAGCCGCGTGTAGAGGGCGTCGCCCATGCCATGCAGGCGCTGGAATTCAAAGCCGCCACCGTCACCCGCGAGTTCAGCGACGGTCGCCACCGACAAAGCATTGTGGGTTGCGAATTGCGGAAAGATGCGCGGGCGCAAGGCGAGCAGCTTGCGCGCGCAGGCGATGTAGTTGAGGTCGGTCATCGCCTTGCGGGTGAACACCGGATAGCCGTCCAGCCCGCGTTCCTGCGCCCGCTTGATCTCGGTGTCCCAGTACGCGCCCTTCACAAGGCGCAGGGTGATGCGCCGGTCAAGACGTTCCGCGAGGGCATGAACATGGTCGATCACCGCCCCGGCGCGCTTCTGATAGGCCTGCACCGCCAGGCCGAAACCGTCCCAGCCGTGAAGTGACGGATCGGCGAACACCGCGCCGATCACGTCGAGCGAGAGTTCGAGGCGGTCGGCTTCCTCCGCGTCAATGGTGAAGGTCATGCCAAGCGCTTTGGCGCGGCGCGCGAGATCGAGCACGCGCGGCACAAGCTCGCTCATCGCGCGCGTCCGGCTCAGTGCGTCATAGCGCGGATGCAGCGCGGAGAGCTTGATCGAAATGCCCGGCCGGTCTTCGGGTTTCCGGTCGCCTGCGGCCGCGCCGATGGCGGCAATCGCAGCGGCATAGGACTCGAAATAGCGCGCAGCGTCGTCCGCTGTGCGTGCGCCTTCGCCAAGCATGTCGAACGAATAGCGGTGGTGATGGTGAGGCTCGTCGTGATCCGCCGCGCGGGCCAGTGCGGATTCGATGGTTTCGCCGAGCACGAAGTGATTGCCCATCAGCCGCATCGCCTGACGGGTCGCGGTGCGCACGGCGGGAAGGCCGATGCGCTTGGCGATCAGGCCGAGGGTGCCTTGCGGCGTTTCGCCGGGCTGGATCACACGCGCGGACAGACCGAGCGCCCAGGCCGAGGCGTTGACCAGCAGCGCGCTGGATTTTGTCCGGTGATGGGCGAAATCGCCCTGGCCGAGCTTGTCTTCGATGAAGCGATCCGCTGTGGCGGCATCGGGAACGCGCAGCAGCGCCTCCGCCATCACCATCAGCGCGAGGCCTTCCTTGGTGGAGAGTGAAAACTCCCGCAGCATGTCCTCCAAGCCGCCGAAGCCGCCTTCCTCCCCGCGCACCGCCTCGATCAGGCGGGTGGCTGTGCTGTCGATCCGGGCACTCTGTTCGGTCGTGAGCGCAGGCAGCGCCAGCAAGGTTGCAGCAATCTCACTGTCGTCGGGCGAGTACGGGGCTGAAAACGGCGGAAATAGGTTGGCGGGGTCTGGCATGGCGTCCTCAGGAAAATGGGCCATCCTAGCGCCATTCCGCACCGTGGTTCGATAGGAGATTTAGAGATTTTACCTTACATATTGCGGGAATATGGTATAAAAACTGGAGAAATGAGCGATATTGACAAAACAGACCGGAAAATCCTCGATATCCTGCAAGCCGACGGGCGCATCGCCAATGTCGAACTGGCGGAGCGCATCGGCCTGTCGCCGACCTCCATCGGCGAGCGGCTGAAGCGGCTGCAGCGTGACGGTTTCATCGAGGGCTATGGCGCCCGGCTCAATCCGCATCGGCTCGGGCTGGGTTTGCTCGTCTTTGTCGAAGTGCTGCTCGACAAGACCACGCCCGATGTGTTCGCGCGCTTCGCGGAGGCGGTGCAACTCGCGCCCGAAGTGCTGGAATGTCACATGGTGGCGGGCGGGTTCGATTATCTGGTCAAGGCGCGGTTGCCGGACATGACGGCCTATCGCCGGTTTCTCGGCGAGACGTTGCTGGCATTGCCGGGGATGCGCGAGACGCGCACCTATGCGGTGATGGAGGAGGTCAAGCGTGATGCGCCGCTGCCGGTGTAGCGGACCTGCCGCCGCTGAATCTTCTTAAGTGTTGTATTCGCGCTGTTGATTGCCGGGCAAATCCGGAGATAGTTCTGCCGGGCAGATTTTGCAGGATTGTGCGTTGTTTCAGTTTCCTTCCATGACGCGAACTGTTTCATCCCTCGCGCTCGTTCCCGGCCTCGTTTTTGGCTTTGCTTTTGCGGCACAGCCGTTGTCGGCAATGCAGCTCACGCCGCAGCAGAGCGAGCTTTATACGTCGGTGTCGACCAGCCCGCCCACGGCGCAGACCATGACGGTCTGCTACGGTTTTGTCTGCCGCCGCCGGGTCGAGCTTGATTTCAACGCAGCGGACCAGAAGACGCTGACCCAGATCATGGCGTCGGGCAAGGCGTCGGCTGTCGCGGAGCGCGCTGCGATCCAGAAAGCGGTGCAGTGGTTCGACAAGCGGATGGGGCCGGTGATCGGCACGACGACGCGCGTGGCGCGCGCCGATATCCGCAACCGCGCCGACGCCAACAACTACGATTGCTGGGATTCGACCCGCAATGTCTCGAGCCTGCTGCTGGTGCTGCAGGAGTGGGGACTGCTCAGGCATCACACTGTCGGCAATCCGCGCTATCGCGGCAACATTTTCGCGATGCAATTGCCGCACAACACCGCCGTGATTGCCGAGAAGGAAAGCCGGATCGAGTGGGCGGTGGACATGTGGACCACCAAATATCTTCAGCCGCCCGACGTCATGCTGGTCGAACAGTGGCTGAAGGAGGAGTGAGCGTCAGGCACATTTACAGTGGTGCTGTGCCGTCACCCTGAGGTGCGCGGTACTTGCCGTGCCTCGAAGGGCGGCGGCATTGTTGCAACGTCATCCTTCGAGGCTCGCCAGAAGATGGCTCGCACCTCAGGATGACGGGCCGCGTCTCATTGCCCTCTCCCCGCAAGCGGGGAGAGGGAGCAGGTCACGCCTGCGCAGGTGTCTTCTTCACCTTCGCCCAGTACTTGTCGCGCAGATGACGCTTCACCAGCTTGCCGGTGGGGGTGCGCGGCAGTTCGGGTTCAAAGTCGACGCTCTTGGGGCATTTGATCGGCGACAGGTGCTTGCGACAGAACAGGATGAGTTCGGTTTCAAGCTCCTTGCCGGCGCGTGACATGTCGTGCGGCTGCACCACGGCCTTGACCTCTTCGCCCATTTCCTCGTTCGGAACGCCGAACACCGCGACATCGGCCACGGCAGGATGCGAGATCAACACGTCCTCGGTCTCCTGCGGGTAGATGTTCACGCCGCCGGAGATAATCATGTAGGCCTTGCGGTCGGTGAGGTAGAGGAAGCCGTCAGCGTCGAGATAGCCGACATCGCCGAGGGTGGACCAGCCGCGGTCGTTATAGGCGCGCTGCGTCTTGTCGGTGTCGTTGTGATAGGCGAATTGCGGGCCGCCCGCGAAATACACCGTGCCGGTTTCGCCGACGGGCAACTCAGTGCCGTCGTCGTCGAGGATCTTGATTTCGCCGACCACAGCGCGGCCGACGGTGCCGCGATGCGCGAGCCACTGTTTTGAATCCGAGACGGTGACGCCGTTGCCTTCGGAGCCGGCATAATACTCGATCAGGATCGGCCCCCACCAGTCGATCATCTTCGCTTTCACGTCGGCGGGGCAGGGGGCGGCGGCATGCACCGCGCCTTGCAGTGTCGATGTATCGTACTTGTTGCGCACATCATCCGGCAGCTTGAGCATGCGCACGAACATCGTGGGCACGAGCTGCGACTGCGTCACCTTGTGCTTTTCGACCAGCCGCAGAAACTCCTCGGCATCGAACGATTCCATCACGATCGAGGTGCCGCCCAACATGCCGCTCATCATGTTGAAGCGCAGCGGGGCCGCGTGATAGAGCGGCGCGGGCGACAGATACACGCTGTTCTCGTTCATGCCGCACATGGTCGAGCAGAGCAGCTTGAGCAGCGGATTGGGCACCAGAATGGATGGTTCGGTCAGCGGGCGCTTGATGCCCTTCGGCCGGCCCGTGGTGCCGGACGAATACAGCATGTCGTACCCGGCGGCCTCATCGGCGATCGGCGTCGCCGGCTGCGCCGCGAGCGCGTCGTCCCACGATTTGAAGCCGCCTTGCGCCGGTCCGGTGATGAAGAACTGTGTTCCGCCGGAGCCGCTGCCGAGCAGCGGCGCAATCGAGGGCATGCATTTCGGTGTGGTGATGACAACTTGCGCGCCGCAATCCTTGACGATGTAGGCGATTTCGTCCGGCGTGAGATAGCGGCTGATCGCCGTGTAGTAGAGCCCGCTGCGCTGCGCCGCCCAGCAGATTTCCATGAACGCGATGTTGTTTTCCATCAGCAGGGCGATGTGATCGCTCTTCTTCAGGCCGAGCGACCGGAACAGTTGCGCGCCCTGATTGGAGCGGCGGTCGAGTTCGCGATAGGTGATCGCCTCGCCGCTGCCCGCCATCTGGTAGGCGATCTTGTCCGGCGTCGACTGGGCGTGAATCGATGGATGAGACATGGTGCTGCCTTGGCGCTCCCTGGGCGTTTCCTCTGGTCCCGATGCTCCGGCGGCTTGTGCCGCTCGTCTGAGCCTTGAAATGCGCGGCGAATGCTTTGCCGGCATGAAAAAGGGCGGGTGATCCACCCGCCCTTCAAAGTCGCTGTCTTCTTACAGGCGCTCGACGATGGTGACGTTGGCCATGCCGCCGCCTTCGCACATGGTCTGCAGGCCGTAGCGCTTGTTGCGCTGCTTGAGTGCGTTGACCAGCGTGGTCATCAGCTTGGTGCCGCTTCCGCCGAGCGGATGGCCGAGCGCGATCGCGCCGCCGTTGACGTTGAGCCGCGCGGGATCCGCGCCAGTGGTCTTGAGCCAGGCCGTCGGCACCGACGCGAAGGCTTCGTTGACCTCGAACAGGTCGATGTCGTCGACCTTCATGCCGGCCTTCTGAAGGGCGCGCTGGGTCGCGGGCAACGGGGCTTCCAGCATGATGACGGGGTCGCCGCCGATCATGGTCATGTGGTGAATGCGCGCCAGCGGCGCGATGCCGAGCGACTTCAGGCCCTTTTCGTTGACCACCATGACGCCGGAGGCGCCGTCGCAAATCTGGCTGGCGCTGGCAGCGGTCAGCTTGCCGCCTTCGGCAATCGTCTTGACGCCGCGAATGCCTTCGATAGTCGCGTCGAAGCGGATGCCTTCGTCAATGTTGTGAATGTCGGTGGAGCCGTCGGCGCGGGTGATGGTGAGCGGAACGATCTCGTCCTTGAACGCGCCGGCCTGGGTCGCGGCAATCGCGCGCTGATGGCTTTCGTAGGAATACTTGTCGAGGTCATCCTTTGAAAGACCGTACTTTTCCGCCATCATTTCAGCGCCGGTGAACTGGCTGAACTGGATGTTCGGATATTTCGCCTGGATGTTCGGGCTGTAATAGTTGCCGAAGCCGTTCTTGGCGGCCAGCGTGGCGGGAAGGCCCATCGGCACGCGGGTCATGCCTTCGACGCCGGCGGCGATCACGATGTCCATCGAGCCTGCCATCACGGCCTGCGCGGCGAAGTGCAGCGCCTGCTGCGACGAACCGCACTGGCGGTCGACCGATGTGCCGGGCACGCTCTCCGGCAGCTTGGACGCCATCACGGCGTTGCGGGCGACATTGTTCGACTGCTCGCCGGCCTGCATGACGCAGCCCATGATGACGTCTTCGATCTGCGCCGGATCGACGCCGGTGCGGTCGACCAGCGAATCCAGCACCGAGGCTGCGAGATCGACCGGATGCCAGCCGGCAAGGCGGCCGCCCTTGCGGCCTCCGGCGGTCCGGGCGGTGGCGACGATATAGGCTTCAGCCATGGGGGTGCTCCCTGTTGGATTGTTGTCGGTTGGGCGCGATTAAAGGCGCGGTGCGAGATTTAGTCAATCGGTCAATTAACTCTTGAGCGCGGGCCGATCATCGGGTTAGCTGTGGGCTCCCGTGTTCGAGGACCGTATGCCAGCCACGACCGCCAAAGCGCCGCGCCGTTCTCCGCCGAAACCGGTTCCTGAAAAGGAAGCAGCGCCGATGAACGCGACTGCCGCGAAACTTCTGGTCGCGGCGGGCGATCTGATGATCGAGCGGAACACCACGGATGTCTCATTAAGCGAGATCGCACAGAAGTCCGGCGTGAACGCGGCGCTGGTGAAATATCATTTCGGCAACAAGGACGGCCTCCTGCTGGCGCTGCTGGCGCGCGACGCCGCCGCCGAGATGAAAAATCTTGCCTTCGTGCTCGATCAGCCGATCTCGCCCACGGAAAAAATGCGCCGGCACATCGCAGGCATCATCAATGCCTATTATCGCGTGCCGTATCTCAGCCGGCTGATCCATCTGCTGCTCCATCAGGGCAGCGAGGCGACGTCCAGGGAAGTCCATCGGTTTTTCATCGACCCGCTGTTCGGATTCGTGCGCGGACTGCTGGAGCAAGGCGTCGCGGCGGGCGAATTCCGCAAGGTCGATCCGGCGCTGTTCTACATCAGCCTGAATGGCGCCTGCGACAATCTGTTCTACGGCCGACAAATGAATGCGCGGTTTCTGGGCAATGCCGGAATCACCGATGAGGTGCGGCGTCAGTACATCAGGCATATGACCACACTGTTCCTCGGCGGGTTGCTGACCGACAAGGCTGCCATGCCTTCGGATACGGAGAGATTACCCGCCGCCAAGGCATGATAGAACTGCGCCAATCAAAACAAGAAGCGTGACCGCTCCCGAAGAAGCGGCGCGCCGGTCAAACAAGAAGACGTTGAGTCTGGGAGAAGCGTATGATGGAGCGTTCGGCTGCAACGGGACCCTTGCGCGGTGTGCGCATCGTCGAATTCGCCGGCATCGGGCCTGGCCCGTTCGCCTCGATGCTGTTGTCCGACATGGGCGCGGATGTGGTGTCGATCGCGCGGCCGAGGCAGGGCAAGCGCGATGTGCGCGACTTCGTCAACCGCGGCCGCCGTGTCATCGAGCTTGATCTGAAGAATCCCGCGGACATCGCCAAGGCGCTCGACCTGATCGGCGCCGCGGATGTGCTGATCGAAGGTTTCCGCCCGCAGGTGATGGAGCGTCTCGGCCTCGGGCCGGATGTCGCGCTCAAGCGCAATCCAAAGCTGGTGTATGGCCGCATGACCGGCTGGGGTCAGGAAGGCCCGCTGGCGCAGGCGGCGGGTCATGACATCAACTACATCGCCATCACCGGTGCGCTGGATTCGTTCCGCGCCGCCAACGGCGAAACCGTTTCACCGCTCAATCTGGTCGGCGATTACGGCGGCGGCGCGCTTTATCTCGTTGTCGGCGTGCTCGCGGCGGTGATCGAGGCGCGCACCTCAGGCAAGGGCCAGGTGGTCGATGCCGCGATGTGCGACGGCGTCTCCAGCATGCTCACCATGTTCCACAGCATGAAGGCAACCGGACGCTGGACCGATCAGCCGCGCACCAATCTGCTCGACGGCGGCGCGCCGTTCTATCGCACCTATCAGTGCAAGGACGGTGGCTTCATGGCTATCGGCGCGCTGGAGCCGCAGTTCTACGCGGAGCTGCGCCAGCTCGCGGGCCTGAGCGAGGATTGCTACGACGCCCAGATGGATAAATCCGGCTGGCCCAACCTCCATGAGAAGATAACGGCGCTGTTCAAGACCAAGACGCGCGACGAGTGGGCGGCCATTCTTGAAGGCTCCGATGCCTGCGCCGCCGCCGTGCGCGGACTGTTCGATGCGCCGAACCATCCGCATCTTGTGGCGCGAAAGACCTTCGTCACTGTCGATGGTCATGTGCAGCCAGCGCCCGCGCCGCGCTTTTCGCGCACGCCGTCCAGCATTCAGGGATCGCCGGCGCTGCCGCCGGTCGATGCCGCCGACATTCTTTCGCAGTGGTCGCAACCGGCCGCCGCGAAGTCCTCCTGAAGTCATTTCGACTTAACAGCATTCACTCCAAAGCAGGAAAACGACGTATGCAGCTCAAGGATGTTTCAGTTCTCATCACCGGCGGCGGTTCGGGTCTGGGCGCGGCGACGGCGCGCGCGATGGCCGCGAAGGGCGCCAAGGTTGCCGTGATCGACATGAACAAGGATGGCGCCGAAGCCGTCGCCAAGGAGATCAACGGTCTCGCGCTGGTCGGCGATATTTCCGAGGAAGCGCCGGTCAAGGAGGCGATTGCCAAGGCGGAAGCCGCCCACGGCACCATCCGCGTGCTGGTGAACTGTGCCGGCATTGGCGGCGCGGTGAAGACCGTCAGCAAGAACGGCGCCTATCCGCTCGATCATTTCACGCGCATCATCAAGGTCAACCTGATCGGTACCTTCAACTGCATCCGGCTCGTCGCCGAGCGCATGCAGTCCGCGCCGACCATCGGCGAGGAGCGCGGCGTGTTCATCAACACCGCGAGTGTCGCGGCGTTTGACGGCCAGATCGGTCAGGCGGCCTATTCGGCGTCGAAGGGCGGCATTGTCGGCCTCACCCTGCCGGTGGCGCGCGATCTCGCTTCGCTCAACATACGCGTCATGACCATCGCGCCGGGCCTGTTCCTGACCCCGCTGTTGATGGGCCTGTCCGAAGAGGCCCGCAAGAGCCTCGGCGCGCAGGTGCCACATCCTGCCCGCCTCGGCGATCCGGGCGAATACGCGCAGCTTGCCGTCGCCATTGTCGAAAACCCGATGCTGAACGGCGAAACGATCCGCCTCGACGGCGCGATCCGCATGGCGCCCCGGTAACGCGATGACCGTAACGCCTCTGATTGTCGAGCACATCGACGGTGTGGACTGGGTGACCCTCAATCGCCCGGACAGCCTGAACGCGCTCGACGATCAGATGATCGACGCGCTCAATCAGTATTTCGGCGATCTGGCGCGCAATTCGCGCACCCGGATCGTGGTGCTGAAGGGCGCGGGGCGGGCGTTCTGCGCCGGACTCGATCTGAAGGAAGCGATGAGCCGGCGGCCGCCCAATGCGCCGCCGCCGAGCGTCGCCGACGCGCTGGATCACCAGCGCTCCATTGCCGACATCGTGATGCTGATGCGGCGCTGCCCGCAGCCGATCATCGCGCTGGTGCAGGGCGCGGCCTCCGGCGGCGGGTTCGCGCTGGCGCTTGCTGCGGATATCCGCATTGCCGCGAAATCGGCGCGGATGAATTGCGCCTTCATCCGTCTCGGCCTCGGCGGCTGTGACATCGGCACGAGTTACTTCCTGCCGCGTCTTGTCGGCGTGTCGGTGGCGTCAGAACTGATCCTGACCGGACGCTTCATCCATGCCGACCGCGCGCATGCGGTCGGACTTGTGTCGGAGGTCGTCGACGACGGCCAGCTCGATGCCGCTGCCGCGCCCTATATCGAATCCATGCTGGCGGCATCCCCGCTCGGACTGCGGCTCTCGAAAGAGTGCCTCAACATGAGCGTCGATGCGTCATCCATTGAAGCAGTGATCGCGATGGAGGATCGGAATCAGGTTCTTACCTCACGGTCCGAAGATTTCAAGGAAGGCGTGCGCGCCTTTCTGGAGAAGAGGAAGCCGATCTATCGCAACGCTTGAGTTGCGCACAAACAGAAGGTCCGCAAGAGGCCGCAATGGGAGAAGCGAAGTGAACGTGCATTCAACGGCAGGGCTTGCGAAGCCTCCATTCCGCAAGATCGATTGGCTGCCGCGGGATATCGCGGTGGAGCGCCGGGACGATGGCGTGATCGTGCTGAAGTCGCGCATTCCGCTCGATCCCTATGGGCCGCATATTCCGGCCTCGCTGGCGAAGTGGGCTTTGGAGCGTCCCGATCACACCTGGCTGGCGCAGCGCCGCGGTCCCGAGCGGCAGTGGCGCAAGGTATCCTACGGTGAGGCCAAACAGACCGTCGATGCGCTGACGCAGGCGCTGCTCGACATGAATGTGCCCGAGGGGCGGCCGCTTGCGATCCTCAGCGGCAACTCCCTTGAACACGCGCTGATGACACAGGCCGCGATGCAGGCGCGGATCCCGGCGGCGCCCGTCTCTCCGGCCTATTCGCTGATGAGTCAGGATCACGCCAAGCTGAAGTATCTTTTCAATCTGGTGAAGCCCGCCGTTGTGATGGTGCAGGACGGTCCCACCTTCGAGAAGGCGCTGGCTGCGCTCGATCTCGACGGCATCACGGTGATCCATGTCGATCGCGCGCCCGCGAACATCAAGAGCGTCGCCTATGCCGATCTCGCGGCGACGAAAGTCACGGCGGCGGTCGATGCCTCGATTGCGCAGATCACGCCGGACACCGTCGGCAAGCTGCTGTTCACGTCGGGTTCGACGGGGATGCCCAAGGCCGTCATCAACACTCAGAAGATGATGTGCGCCAATGCCAGGATGATGATGCAGGTGCGGCCGCGCCCGCCCGGTCCTTCGGAAGCGATCTATCTCGACTGGATGCCGTGGAATCACACCATGGGCGGCAACGCATTGTTCAATCCGGTGCTGGTCGAGGGCGGCACGCTTTACATCGACGATGGCCGTCCGCTGCCCGGCATGATCGAGGAAACACTGCGCAATCTGTGCGAGATCTCGCCGACCTATTACGCCAACGTCCCTGCCGGCTATGCGGCGCTGGCCGCTGCGATGGAGAAGGACGACGCGCTGTGCCGCAACTTCTTCAAGAATCTCGGCTTGATCGCCTATGGCGGTGCGCGGCTGCCCGACGATCTCTATGAGCGGGTGCAGGCGCTTGCAGTGCGCGCCACCGGCGAGCGCATCGTGTTCTACACCGGCTGGGGCTCGACGGAGACCGCGCCGACCTCCACCGGCACCTATTGGGACACCGAACGCGTCGGCTTGATCGGCCTGCCGTTCCCCGGCGTCGAACTGAAGATGGTGCCGGCCGGCGCGCAATACGAACTGCGCCTGCGCGGTGTCAACGTCACGCCGGGTTATTACGGCCAGCCTGAACTGACGGCGAAGGCTTTCGATGAGGAGGGCTTCTATTGCATCGGTGATGCGGGCGTATTCGTCGATCCGGAAGATCCGTCGAAGGGCCTGATCTTCTCCGGCCGTGTGGTGGAGGACTTCAAGCTCACCACGGGGACGTTCGTTCTGGTGGGTTCGCTCCGCACCGATGCGATTGCCGCCACATCTCCCGTCGTGCAGGACGCGCTGGTGGCGGGGCAGGATCGCTCGTTCATCGGGTTGTTGGCCTGGCCGAATCTCGATGCCTGCCGCCGCCTGATCGGCGACATGAATGCGTCGCTGGAGACGGTTGTGAGTCACCCGAAGGTACGCGCACATTTCCGCGATGGCTTGCTGGCGCACAACAATGCCGTCAATTGCGTGAGCAGCATGAAAATTGCCCGCGCGATGTTGATGGTCGAGCCGCCGTCCATCGACGGCAACGAACTCACCGACAAGGGATACATCAACCAGCGCGCGGGCCTCGAGCGCCGCGCCGCGCTGGTCGAACAGCTTTATGCAGACCAGCCGGGGCCGGATGTCATCGTCCTCGGATAACTTTCACGTTCACAACACGAGTCAAACCAGATGAACTTTGAATTCTCGGAAGACCAGAAGCAATTGCGCGATCAGGCGCGGCGGTATCTCGCGGAACATTCGCCGCCGAAGGCGGTGCGCGCCGTGCTGGAAGGTAAAGCGCCCTATGACAAGGCGCTGTGGAAGGGCCTGGCCGAAATGGGTTTCCTCGGCGTCGCGATCCCGGAAGAGTTCGGCGGCGCGGGCGCAGGCCATCTGGAGCTTTGCGTGATCGCGGAAGAAATCGGCCGTTCGCTGGCGCCGGTGCCGTTCTCGTCCACGATCTATCTTGCCGCCGAAGCGCTGATGCTCGCGGGCAGCGATGCGCAGAAGGCGAAGTGGCTGCCGAAGATCGCCTCGGGCGAAGCCATCGGCACGCTGGCGCTGTTTGAAGGCGTCGGCAATCCCTCGCACAAGGCGATCAAGGTCTCGGCCTCGCAGAGCACAGTCACCGGCACCAAGGTGCCAGTGGCGGATGGCGCGATTGCGGATTTCGCCATCGTTGCCGCGCGCACCGGCTCGACCGGGCGCGAAGCGGATATCGGCCTGTTCATTGTCGATCTCAACGGCGAGGGCGTGACGCGCAAGGCGCTGTCCAATCTCGATCAGGCGCACGGCCAGGCCGAGATCGCTTTCGACCGCGCCAAGGCCGAACCGCTGGGCGCCGCAGGCGAAGGCTGGAGCATCCTGACCCGCGTGCTGGACCGCGCCGCGGTGCTGATGGCGTTCGAGCAGGTTGGCGGCGCCGACCGCGCGCTGGAAATGGGCCGCGACTATGCACTCGACCGCATCGCCTTCGGCCGTCCGATCGGATCGTTCCAGGCGGTGAAGCATATCCTCGCGGACATGTACGTGTCGGCGACGCTGGCGCGCTCGAACTGCTATTACGGCGCGTGGGCGCTTTCGACCGACGCGGCGGAGTTGCCGGAAGCGGCGGCGACCGCGCGGATCAGCGCAACGCAGGCCTTCCAGCATTGCGCCAAGAACAACATTCAGGTGCATGGCGGCATGGGTTTCACCTGGGAGTTCGACTGCCACCTCTATTACCGCCGCGCCAACGTGCTTGCGCTGTCGCTCGGAAGCGCGACCTACTGGGAAAACCAGTTGATCGACCGCCTGCGCTTCAAGAACGCGTCTTAAGAAGGATCATTCCCATGAATTTCGATGACACCCCGCAGGAAGCCGCGTTTCGCGCAGAAGCCCGCGCCTGGATTCAGGCCAATGCGCCGAAGGAACTGGAAGCCGAACTGTCACAGCCGACCGTCGGCCGCATCAAGCTGAAGAACCATGACATCCTGGAAGAATCCAAGAAGTGGCAGAAGAAGAAGGCTGAAGCCGGCTGGGCCTGCCTGCACTGGCCGAAGGAATTCGGCGGCCGCGGCGCGTCGCCGATCGAGCGCGTGATCTGGCAGCAGGAAGAAGGCTTCTACGGCAAGCTCGAAGGCGTTTTCCTGATCGGACAGGGCATGTGCGGCCCGACGGTGATGGCTTATGGCAGCGATGCCGACAAGGCCAAGTATCTGCCCAAGATTGCGTCCGGCGAACATGTCTGGTGTCAGTTGTTCTCCGAACCCTCCGCCGGTTCCGACGTCGCCGGCCTGCGCACCCGCGCGGAAAAGAAGGGCGATGACTGGATCATCAACGGCCAGAAGGTCTGGACCACCGGCGCGCACTTCTCCGACTACGGCATCGTGATTACGCGCACCGACCCGACCCAGCCCAAGCACAAGGGCCTGACCATGTTCTGGCTCGATATGAAATCGCCGGGCGTCACGGTGAAGCCGATCAAGCAGGCCAACGGCCAGTCGGAATTCAACGAAGTCTATTTCGTCGATGTGAAGATTCCGGATTCCCAGCGGCTGGGCAAGGTCGGCGACGGCTGGAATGTCTCGCTCACCACGCTGATGAACGAGCGCATGTCGATCGGCGCGCGCCAGTCCACCGGCTTCCCCGAACTGTTCGCCTTCTGCAACGACCTGATGCTGGAGGATGGTCCGGCCATCGACGACAAGAACGTGCGCTCGAAGCTCGCGAACTGGGCGGTGAAGGCCAGCGGCCTGAAATACACCAGCTATCGTTCGATCTCGGCGCTGTCGCGCGGCGAGCGTCCGGGTCCGGAAAACTCCATCGGCAAACTCGTCGCCGGCACCATGCTGCAGGACATCGCGACCTTCGCGATGGATCTTCAGGGCGCCTCGGGTGTGCTGACCGATGCGGACAGCCCGTCGGTCGGCGGTCAGTTCCAGTCGATCCTGTTGCGTTCGCCATCGGACCGCATCGCAGGCGGCACCGACGAAATCCTGCGCAACATCATCGCGGAGCGCGTGCTCGGTCTGCCGGGTGACATCCGCGTCGACAAGGACGTCCCTTTCAACGCGATCCCGACCAAGGGGCGCTGATCGTCATGTCCACGCCTTCTGACAGCCACGACATCGAGGTCGTGGAAAAACTTCTGGCCGCGCGGTATTCCTGCCGCGCGTTCAAGCCCGACCCGGTGCCGCGCGCGGTGATCGAGCGTGTGTTGTCGGCGGCGCAGAAAACCGCGTCATGGTGCAACAGCCAGCCATGGCAGGTGACGATCTTCTCCGGCGATGCCGTGAAGGCGTTCGGCGAAGCCATGTACAAGGCGGCGAGCGAGCGCGCGCCGCCTGTCACGGATTTCGACTTCCCTCGCGAATACAAGGGCGTCTATCTCGACCGCCGCCGCGAAAGCGGCTTCCAGCTTTACAATGCGCTCGGCATTCCACGCGGCGACAAGGCCGGTTACAACAGACAGATGCTGGAGAACTTCCGTTTCTTCGGCGCGCCGCATGTGGCGATCATCACCAGCGACGAAGCGCTCGGCACCTATGGCGCCATCGACTGCGGCGGCTATGTCAGCAACTTCATGCTGGCCGCGCAGGCTGTCGGCGTTGCGACCATCCCGCAGGCGGCGCTGGCCGGGCATGCCGATGTGGTGCGCAAGCATCTCGGGGCCGGTGACGACCGCCGCGTGGTTTGCGGCATTTCGTTCGGCTACGCCGATACGGCACATCTGGCCAACAGCTACCGGACCAATCGTGCGAGCACCGCCGAGGCGGCGGCTTTTATTGGATGAGGCGGCGTCATGGCCGGGCTTGTCCCGGCCATCCACGCCTTTCTTCGGGGGCCGTTTCAAGACGTGGATGCCCGGGACAAGCCCGGGCATGACGAGTACAGGTAACACTTGCAGAGACAACCATGACCGAGCAGCCGCTCTCGAAAAAGTTCGTTACTGTCCTCGGCCATCGCATGGCGTATCACGAGAGGGGCGACGGCGCGCCGATCCTGTTCCTGCACGGCAATCCCACCTCGTCCTATCTGTGGCGCGATGTCATGCCGGAGCTTGAAGGGCAGGGCCGCCTCATCGCGCCCGACCTGATCGGCATGGGCGATTCGGAGAAGCTGCCGGACGCCAAGCCTGACACCTATCGCTTCACCACCCATCGCGATCATCTGTGGGCGTTCATCGACGCGGTGACCGGATCTGAGGAAAATATCCTGCTGGTGATTCACGACTGGGGCTCGGCGCTCGGTTTCGACTGGGCCAACCAGCATCGCGACCGTGTGCGCGGCATCGTCTACATGGAAGGCATCGTGCGGCCGGTGGCGGGCTGGGAGGAATGGAGCGAGGCGGCGACGCCGGTGTTCCAGGGCTTCCGCTCCGACAAGGGCGAGCAGATGATCATCGAGCGCAATCTGTTCATCGAGCGGGTGCTGCCGGGTTCGGTGCTGCGCAAGCTGACCGAAACGGAGATGACGGAATACCGCAAGCCGTTTTTGAAGCCCGAGGATCGCTGGCCGACGCTGACCTGGCCACGCCAGATTCCGATTGCGGGCGAGCCTGCCGACGTCGTTGCCATTGTCGATGCTTACGCGAAATGGATGGCGGAGAACGATCTGCCGAAACTGTTCGTCAATGCCGAACCAGGAGCGATCCTGATCGGCAAGGTGCGGGAGTTCTGCCGTGGCTGGAAAAACCAGACCGAGGTGACCGTGCCCGGCAGCCATTTCATTCAGGAGGATTCCGGTCCCGCGATTGGCCGCGCCATTGCGGGCTGGATCAGGGACAACGGCGTCTAGATTCTCGCCGAATCATCCTTGATTCGTCCTGCCCCCTCCGCCGGTTCCATCTCCTAACATGAGATGAATGCGCGGACGAAACCGGGCAGGTGGTTAACCTTGCGTTAGGATTTTGCATTGCATCTTCCGCACATGAGTGGCGCATGATTTTTCCGCCAACCCGTCCATACTGGCGGATCATGTGCTGGGGAGATGACAATGTTATCCAGCCGCGAAGCCTTTGAGAACGATGTCTGCCCGGTGGGCGACGAACTGCTCGGAAGCCTGTACCGCGCGAGCGAACATGGCCTTCCTCAGCTTGTGGAATCGGTTTCTGCCGATGTCAGAGCGATGCTGGCGCTGTTTTGCTACAAGCGCGCGCATCTGCACGGCATGAGCCTCGCCATCGCGGCGACCTGTTCGGAGCGCGATCTGGTGGAGCAGGGCGGCATCGTCGGCGCGACCCTGTTTGCGATGTCGCGGGAGGCGCCGGCTCAATCGGCATCCGCCAGCGGGACGCGCCGGAGCATTACGCTCTCGACCAAGCCTCTCAGCACCCTTGCGCCGCTTGTTGACGAGATCGACGATGAAGAGCCGGCCGCAGAAAAACTCGCCGCGGTTCCAGCCTGAGGAACACGGTTTTAGCTTCATGCACTATGCGCCCCCTCTCCCCAATGGGGAGAGGGTTGGGGTGAGGGGATCTAAGTCTATCGCGATAGATTCTACGCCCTCACCCGGATCGCTAACGCGATCCGACCTCTCCCCACGGGAGAGGTGGGCTAAACGATATGTCGATGCGTTGGACCGTCAGCTCTGATGCGGCCCGCGCATGATTTTCAGCGCGTCCTCGACATGCCGCCATTCCTTTGCCTGCTCGGCCTTTCCGCTTTCTTCGCATTCGACAGCGCGCTGCGCCGCCTTGGCGATGGCCTCAGGGCCATGCATCTCCAGCATCTGCCTTGCATAGGTGTGAATTTCGGTTTCACGCAGCATGTCACATGCTCCCTTGCTCAGGATTGTTTGGAGAGATGACGCCCGGCACCGGGTTTTCGTTCCGTCTTAATGGTCCTTGATCAAGGAACCTGGCGGAAGGTCCCCGAGGTTGAATCGCCGCCGTGCCATCAGGCATTCGGGATCGCCGGGCATGCATGTCCGGCAGACTTCGGGACGCACATCGTATATGCCACATGCGGTGAAGGTTCCGATTTTGCCCGTGAGCGCCGAGCAGCGGTCGCCGTCGCAGCGCATGCCGGAGAGACGGTCGTTGACGAACTTTGCCGGAATGAGGTCCAGCGCGGCGTCATCTTCCGTGGTGAAGCGCGGCCAGTTGCTGGAATAAGAGCAGCAGGCACCGCAGCTCTGGCAGGGACTATCGCTTGCCGTCATGGCATTCGCGCTCCTGCATCCGCCGCTCCTGCATCACCTTCATCCACTTCACGCGCAACGTGGCGCGCCGCTCGGGGTATTTCTCGTCCAGAAACAGGGCGTGCACAATCCGGTCGATGCGGAAGCTGCGAAAGTCCTGCCGCAGTTCGCACCATCCTGCGAGATGCAGCACCGTTTCGAGATAGCCGATGGCGATCGGCCAGATCGTGCGTTCGGTGTCGCGGCCCTGTTCGTCCCGATAGTGCAGCCGGATTTTCCTGCTGGCGTAAATATGCGCGCGCAGTTTTGTCATGTCCGTGGTGTCGGGCGCCGCGTCCCATCTCGGACGGATTCGGCTCGCGGGCTCCAGCGCCAGCGGCTGCAGGCGTTCGGGGATGGTGTCGACGATCTTGGCAATGAGGTCCTGCGCCGCCTTCGCCAGCACCGGGTCGGCCCGCCCGGCGACCCATTGCGCGCCCAGCACCGCCGCCTCGACCTCGTCCGGCGTCAGCATCAGCGGGGGCATGTCAAAGCCCTTTTCCAGCACATAGCCGGTGCCGGCCTCGCCGCGGATCGGGACCTGCTGGCCGATCAGGGTGGCGATATCGCGGTAGATCGTGCGTTTGGAGGTTTCCAGCTCGCCGGCGATGGCCTCGGCGGTCAGCGGCTTGCGGGTGCGCCGGAGCACCTGGATGATCTGAAACAGCCGGTCGGCACGCCGCATCGTTTTTCGTCTCGTTGTCCGCTTGCTGCTGACAGCAGGGTGGCAGCAGGGGGTAGCTAGAAACGGGCATCTTTTCAACGCAGAAGGATGCTCCGATGATCACCCTGTACGGTTTTGGCCCCGGTTTCGGTCTTCCGGAAATCAGCCCCTATGTCACCAAGACCGAAGTCCAGATCAGGATGGCGGGGCTCACTTACGTCAAGCAGCCGGCCATGCCGGACAATTCGCCGAAGGGACAGCTTCCCTATATCGACGATGGCGAGGTGATCGCGGATTCCACCTTTATCCGGCGGCATCTGGAGCGGAAGCACGGTTTCGATCTCGACGCCGGGCTCGACGAGCGCCAGCGCGCCGAGGCCTGGGCGATCGAGCGCATGATCGAAAACCATTTCACCTGGGCGTTCACCTATACGCGCTGGATGATCCCGGAGAACTTCGCAAAAGGCCCGGCGCGCTTTTTCGACGGCGCGCCCGAGGCTGTCCGCGATGCCCTGCGCGCGGATGTGTTGCGCAAGGTCGGCGAGAGCATGCGGCTGGCCGGTCTTGCCCGCCATACGCCGGAGGAGATCGTCGGGCTTGGCACGCGCTCGCTGTCCGCGTTGTCGATGCTGCTGGGCTGGAAGCCGTATCTGATGGGCGACAGGCCCTGCGGCACCGATGCCATCGCCTTCGCCTCGCTTGCCGGCCTGATGACCCCGTTCTTCAAATCACCGCTGCGCGACCGCGCGTTGCAATATGCCAATCTCACGGCCTACGTGGACCGGATGATGATGCGGTACTATCCGGAACATCCCTGGCAGCGGATGGCGGCGGCGGCGTGAAAGCTGAAGTTGTTGCCGTCTCGGTCTTCTTAACCTCTCCCCGTTTTTACGGGGAGAGGTCGGATCGCTTTTGCGATCCGGGTGAGGGGTGGATGTTACACGTGTGTTGGGAGCTTTCACCCCTCACCCCAACCCTCTCCCCGTAAACGGGGAGAGGGAGCGCATCGCGCTCTGTTGCTTGTGCTCGTGATGTTTCTTTTTATGAAACGACCAGCCGCGACTTCAACATCGCCACCTCCGCCTCCAGTTCAGCGATGCGCGCGTCACGTGCGGCGACCGCCGCCGCGACATCGGCGGCGTCGAACTTCATCGGGATATGCTGCGGGCAGTTGCTGTCCCAGGCCTTGATCTTGAAAACGATCGCCTGCTCCGGCCGGGCCTTGTAGTCCTTCGGCATCAAGGCCGCGGTCAGCGCCGGATCGTCCTCGACCACGCGCGCCTCGCCCCAGATCTTGATGCGGCGGCGGTTCACATAGTCGATCAGGAACATATAGGCCTTGGGGTTCTCGCTGAGATTGCCCTGCGTGATGTATTGCCGGTTGCCCTTGTAGTCGGCGAAGGCCAGCGTAGTCTTGTCCAGAATCTTGATGAAGCCCGCCGGCCCGCCGCGATGCTGGATATAGGGCTGGCCGTCAGCGGTCGCGGTTGCGAGGAAGAAACTGGTCTGCTCGCCGATGAAGGCGGCCAGCGCTTCGTCGATCCCGGTGCGAAAGCCGCCGCGGTCTTCCTCCATATGGGCATAGCCCTGGCGCGACCCCTTGCGGGTCTGGATCGCTTTCACGGCGGGTGTGAAGGCGACATCGCTGGAATAGGTCTGGGTGGTTGTCATGGCTGACCTCCGGGGATCGCCGAGAATATCCCGGATTTGGGTACGGCCGTTCTCGAAATAATTATCGCCATTGACAGTTCATCATTGCGCAATATGAAATAATGCCATGGACCGGATCGACTCCATGCGCGCCTTTGTTGCGGTGGCGGACCTTCATGGGTTCGCCCCCGCGGCGCGCAAGCTCGGGCTGTCGGCCTCCGCGGTGACGCGGCTGATCGCCAGCCTCGAAAATCATCTCGGCGCGCGGCTGCTCCAGCGCACCACGCGCTCGGTGACGCTGACCGATGTCGGCGCGCGGTACCTGGAGCGGGCGCGGCGGATTCTCGGCGATCTCGAGGAAGCGGAAAATTCGGTTCAGGCCGAGCGCAGCAAACCGTCGGGCCGGCTGATCGTCTCGGCGCCGCTGATGTTCGGGCGGCTTCATGTCGGCCCGGTGATGTCGGCCTATCTGAAACAATATCCCGACGTCAGCGCCGAACTGCGGCTGTCGGACCGGACGGTCAATCTGGTGGAAGAGGGTATCGACCTCGCCGTGCGCATCGGCCATCTGGCGGATTCCAGTGTGATCGCGCGGGCGGTGGGAGACATGCGCCGGGTGGTGGTCGCGTCGCCGCGCTACCTCAAGGCGCGCGGCACGCCGCAGAAACTGTCCGACCTCGCCGATCATGAGGTCATCCAGTTTTCGGGCAGCAGTGCGCTGGCGGAGTGGCGGTTCATGGAGAGCGGGCGTGAAATCAGGGTGCCGAACACATCGCGCTTCGCCACCAACAGTACCGATGCCGCCGTTCTCCACGCCGAGCAGGGCGGCGGCCTGATCAGTGTGCTGGCGTATCAGGTCGCGGAGTCACTCAAGGCAGGGCGGCTCAAAATCGTCCTGGCGAAGTATGAACTGCCGGCGATGCCGATCCATCTGGTGTATCCGACATCGCGGTTGCTCTCGGCGAAGGTCCGGGCGTTCATTGATCTCGTGGTGGCGAACACCGACTGGCGGTTCGGAACGAAGTAGCGTCAGGCCTTCTTGTTCGGAATCTTGAACGTCGCGTTGGCCCGCGCGCACGGCTCCCCGTCGGCGGTGACGAAACACTGCGCGAAGCAGATCGAGCCGCCGACCTTGGTGAAGGTGGTTTCAAACGCGAGCCACTGGCCGATTTTCGCGGAGCCGAGATAATCCACCGACAGGTTGATGGTGACGATGCCGGAAATGCCGCCCTTGACGACGCAATTCAATCCCATCGCGTTGTCGGCCAATGCCGCGATCAGTCCGCCGTGAATGAGTCCGCGCGAATTGGTGTGCGCCTGTGCAAGACGGAGCCCGAGGATGTAGGCCTCCGGTGTCGCCTTGAAATAGATCGGTTCCCACGGCTCGGTGAGCGGGCTGCGGCGCGGATGGCGTGCGAAGCCTTCGGGCACGCTGGAATCCAGGGCTTCTGACGGTGTCATTGTGTTTGTTCCGGATGAAATGAGTGTTGCGTTACTCGCATCATACGGCAGGTGACGCTTGCGATCATGCGGAATCAAGTTTGAAACGGCGCGTCGCGGGATGTTTGAAACGGTGACGATGCCGTCATCCTGAGGCGCGAGCACTTGCGAGCCTCGAAGGATGACAAGCGAGTTACGCCGTCGCCCTTGGAGGCTGGCGGCTTCGCCGCTGCGCACCTCAGGTTGACGGCACGTCACAAAAATTCAACTGTTCAATACGGCAGTCCGACATAATTCTCCGAGAGCGATGTCTTCGCCGCATCGGACTCGATCAGATACGACAGTTCCGCGCGCTGGATGCGTGCGCTGAATTCATCGGTGCCGGGAAAACGGTGGAGCATCGAGGTCATCCACCACGAGAAGCGTTCGGCCTTCCAGATCCGCGCCAGCGTGCGGCGCGAGTAGTCGTCAATGCCGGCGGCGGATTTGTCCGCATAGAACTCGCGCAGCGCGGTCGAGAGATAATGCACGTCGCTGGCGGCGAGGTTCAGCCCCTTGGCGCCGGTGGGCGGCACGATATGGGCGGCGTCACCGGCCAGAAACAGGCGGCCGAACCGCATCGGTTCGGCGACGAAGCTGCGCAGCGGCGCGATGCTTTTCTCGATCGAGGGGCCGGTGACCAGCGTCGCGGCGGCCTCCGGATCGAGCCGCTGTTTCAACTCGTCCCAGAATTTTTCGTCCGGCCAGTTGTCGATATGGTCGTCCAGCGTGCATTGCAGATAGTAGCGGCTGCGATGGGTCGAGCGCATCGAGCACAGCGCGAAGCCGCGCTCGTGATTGTTGTAGATCAGTTCGTCCGAAACAGGCGGGGTCTCCGACAGCAGGCCAAGCCACCCGAACGGATAGACCCGCTCGAACGTCGTCAGCGCTTCCGGACTCACGCTCTGGCGGCTGACGCCGTGAAAGCCGTCGCAGCCGGCGATGAAGTCGCACGCCACCTCGTGGCTTGCGCCGTCCTTCTCGTAGCGCACGCGCGGCTGCTCGCCGCCGAAATCATGCAGGCTGACATTGTCGGCGTCATAGACCGTGGTCAGCCCTGCCGCGAGGCGGGCGTCCATCAGGTCGCGCGTCACTTCGGTCTGGCCGTAGACGGTTACAGTCTTCCCGGTGGCCTTGGTCATGTCGATGCGGTGGCGCGCGCCGCCGAAGGCGAGTTCGATGCCGTGATGCACAAGGCCGTCGTGATGCAGCCGTGCCGAGACGCCCACCTCGTCCAGCAGGCCGACGGTGCCCTGTTCAAGCACGCCGGCCCGAATCCGCCCGAGAATGTAGTCCCGGTCCTTGCGCTCGAAAATGACGTTGTCGATGCCGTAGCGGTGCAGCAATTGACCGAGCAGCAAGCCTGCCGGTCCTCCGCCGATGATGGCCACCTGTGTCCGCAACTTGCCTCACTCCATCTGCTTGCGAATAGGTTTTGCCCGCCGCGAGAAATTGATTATACCAGATAACAATACAGAAAAAGGCTATCGACCATTGGCCGAAAGTCGGCCGCGCAAGCGGTTCGACGAAAAGCCCGGCCAGTGCCCGCGCACCTTAACCGTCATACCAATGGTAAAGGCGGCGGGCATTGCAAATGGCCGGTAACTTCTATCTGAATGGCGGCCAATCCGGGTGCCATGGTGCACTGCGAAGCGCGCGCCCGCCGTAATCGAACGAAACTTGAGAAACTTGAAAAGAGTATTTGAGGGAGGACTTGATGAAAAAGCTAACCTGGACCGCCGTCATGCTGGCGGCCTCCGTGACGCTGCCGGTGACTCTTGCCGCTGCGCAGGACATCACCATCGGCATCAGTATCAGCACCACCGGCCCGGCCGCCGCGCTGGGTATTCCTGAGAAGAACGCGCTCGAATTCGTGCCGACCGAGATCGGCGGCGCCAAGATCAAGACAATCCTGCTCGATGACGCCGGCGATCCGACCGCGGCGACCACCAACGCGCGCCGTTTCGTGACCGAGTCCAAGGCCGACATCATCATCGGCTCATCGACCACGCCGCCGTCGATCGCGATTTCGACCGTGGCGAATGAAGTCGGCGTGCCGCAACTCAGCCTCGCGCCGCTGCCGATCACCCCGGCCCGCGAGAAGTGGACCGCGGTGATGCCGCAGCCGGTGCCGATCATGGGCAAGGTGCTCTACGAGCACATGAAGAAGAACAACGTCAAAACTGTCGGCTATATCGGCTTCTCCGATTCCTACGGCGACCTCTGGCTGAACGACCTGAAGACCCAGACCGGCGCCATGGGCGGCATCACCGTCGTGGCGGAAGAGCGCTATGCGCGCCCCGATACGTCGGTGGCCGGGCAGGTGTTGAAGCTGGTCGCGGCCAATCCGGACGCGATCCTCATCGGCGCCTCGGGCACCGGCGCGGCGCTGCCGCAGTCGGCGCTGCGCGAGCGCGGCTACAAGGGCCTGATCTATCAGACCCACGGCGCCGCGGCGATGGACTTCATCCGCATCGCCGGTCCGTCGGCGGAAGGCGTCATCATGGCCGCCGGTCCGGTGATGGCTCCGGAAGGCCAGCCGGACAGCGCGCTGACCAAGAAGCCGGGCATGGCGCTGAACACCGCCTACGAGAAGAAGTACGGCGCCAACACCCGCAGCCAGTTCGCCGGCCATATGTATGACGCGTTCGAGGTTCTCAAGCGCGTCGTGCCGGTGGCTCTCAAGACCGCGAAGCCCGGCACGCCGGAATTCCACGAGGCGATCCGCAAGGCGCTGCTCTCGGAGAAGGAAATCGCGGCCAGCCAGGGCGTCTACAACTTCACCGAGACCAACCGTTTTGGTACCGACGACCGTTCGCGCATTCTTCTCACCGTGAAGAACGGCCAGTATGAAGTCGTGAAGTAACGCTACTTACCTCTCCCCGTTCTTACGGGGAGAGGTCGCGAGCAAAGCGAGCGGGTGAGGGGCTGAATTAGCGTGTCATAGCTGCCCCTCACCCCAACCCTCTCCCCGCATGCGGGGAGAGGGAGCGAGTTCGACAATGAAGCAAAAAATGCCCGGCCATAGCAGTCGCAGACTGCGTAAGCTTGTCTGCGGTGCCGGGCATTCTTGTTGGCGCTAAGCCAGGCCCATCACCGCAACGCTGCCGGTTCTGCCGCGGATCTCCCGGACGCCAAGATCCTGCAGCGCCACCGGCGGCGGGGACTTGAACTGCTCGATCGCGGCGCGCGAGGCGACAAACCCACCCTCCACATTGCGGCTGAGTTCTTCGAGCCGCGCCGCGGTGTTCATCACATCGCCGTTGAACACGATCGCGCGCTTGATGTCGCCGATTTCGCCGACAATCACCGGACCGAAATGCAAACTGCCGCGAATGCGCGGCGCAACGCCGAATTCCTGCTCAAACTTGACCTGAAGTTTCTGCAGGGTCTCGCGCATGGCCAGAAAGCAGCGCAGCGGACGAGCGTCCACCGCGCCGGACGCCGCCGACCAGGTGACGATGATTTCGTCTCCGACATAGTTCAGCACCTCGCCCCGGAAGTCGATGATCGGTCCGGTGAGGCTCCGGAAGGTCTTGTCGAGAAAGCGGTGAATTCCAAGGCTGCCGAAGCGTTCGGCAAGGGTTGTCGAGCCGGCAATATCGACAAAAAGAACGAACCGGCTTTCCTCGACCGGGGCGTGATAGCGCCCGGTAATCAGATGGAAAAAGGCGCGGGGGCCGATGATGTTGGTGATCGCAAACAGCAGGTTGAGCGCAATGGCGAACACCGCCGAGAACAGGATCGGAGTCCAGGTGTCCTGATTGGGGTCCGGGGTCAGGCCGGCGATCAGAACGCCGAGATCGAAATACTGCACCGGGATGATGACGGCCGCATAGAATGCGCTGCGAACCGCAAGGCTGACAGTGAACGGCAGGCTTCCCAGCCAGTCGCGCAGCGGCCCCGATGACGCGAGAAGCTCGAATAGGCCGATCGCACCGCTGATCAGGACACCATATATGATGCCGACCAAAATCTGCAGCGGCACAAATCCGGAATGCGCGATCACAAAGATGATTCCGCCAAGTGCTCCGGTTGCGAGAATTGCCGCCAGAAACCGCAGCTTGCGCTGTGACCGCGCGTCCATGATTGAAGTGCCCCCGCACGAGATGTTGCGGAAGCGAGTATCGGTCAGAATAGCGAAGATTGTTAGGGGGCGGCCCGCTCTATCCGCCCTGCTGGAATCCGAGATAACTGGCCACCACGCGCTCGTCGCCGCTGATGTCCCTGGCCGAACCGCTCATGATGAATTCGCCAAGCTCCATCACATAGGCGCGGTCGGCGATGTCCAGCGCGGCGCGGGCGTTCTGCTCCACCAGCAGCACCGAGACGCCGGCCTGCCGCAGTTCGCCGATGGTGCGGAAAATATCCGCCACGATCAGCGGCGCGAGGCCGAGCGACGGCTCGTCCAGCATCAGCAAACGCGGCTGGCTCATCAGCGCGCGGCCCATGGCCAGCATCTGCTGTTCGCCGCCGGAGAGTGTACCGGCAAGCTGGGTGCGGCGCTCCTTGAGGCGGGGAAACAGCGCGTAGACCCGTTCCTGCTCGCGCGCCGCGGTAACGCGCGGCACGCGGAAGCCGCCGAGCTGCAGGTTTTCCTCGACCGTCATGGTGCCGAACAGTTCGCGATGCTCCGGCACGATGCACAGGCCGGCGGCGACGCGATCCTCGATCTCGAAGCGCGAGATCTGCTGATCCATGAAGACGACGCTGCCGTTGAGCGGCAGGATGCCCATGATGGCGTTGAGCAGCGTGGTCTTGCCCGCGCCGTTGGCGCCGACGATGGTGACAATCTCGTTGGCCCCGACATCGAGGGTTGCGCCGCGCACGGCCTCCACCTTGCCGTAGGAAATGTGCGCGTTCTCGACGGACAGCAGTTTTGTCATGACGCCGTCCCCAGATAGGCCTTGATGACATCGGGATTGGCGCGGATCGCGGCGGGTGTGCCTTCGGCGATCTTGGTGCCGAACTCCAGCACGACGATGCGGTCCGCGATGTCCATCACAAAGCCCATGTCGTGTTCGACCAGAAGCACCGACATGCCCTCGGCGCGCAACTGGCGCAGCAGCGCGGCGAGTTTCTGCTTCTCCAAGTGGCGCAGTCCGGCGGCCGGCTCGTCCAGCAGCAGCAGCACCGGATCGACGCAGAGCGCCCGGGCGATCTCCACGATGCGCTGCTGGCCGAGCGACAGGCTGCCCGCCAACTGGTGCATCTGATCGGCGAGGCCGACCCGCGCGATCTGTCTGGCGGCCTCAGTGAGCAGCGCGGCTTCATCCTTGCGATCGAGCCGCAGCATGCTGGCGATGGCGCCGGACTGGCCGCGCAGATGGGCGCCGATGGCGACATTCTCCAGCACGGTCATGTCCGGCACGAGCTTGACGTGCTGGAAGGTGCGGGCGACCCCGAGCCGGGCGATGTCCTGCGGCGGCGCGTTGTCGACAGTGCGGCCCAGAACCGAGATCGTGCCTCCCGACGAACGCAGCACACCGGTGATGAGGTTGAAGGTCGTGCTCTTGCCCGCGCCGTTCGGTCCGATCAGCGCGACGATCTCCCCCGCCTTGACGTTGAAGGACACGTCGTTGACGGCGATCACGCCGCCGAACTGCTTGCGCGCCGCCTGCACGTCGAGCAGCGTGGCTGAAGCCGTTATGGATTTCGCGCGCGGCGGCAGCGCGTCCGCGCCTTGTGGATCGGGAAGGCGCGACGACAGCTTCAGCAGCGCGGCGAGGCGCGGCCAGATGCCGCCCGGCGCGGCCTGCAGCAGCGCCACCAGCAGGATGCCGAAAATCACGATCTCAAGCTGCGCCGATCCGTGGAACACCACCGGCAGATAGCTTTGCAGGATTTCCTTGAGCACCACGACAATGCCTGCGCCGAGCACCGCGCCCCAGACATAGCCCGCGCCGCCGACCACGGCGATGAAGAGATACTCGATGCCGGCGTTCAGGCCGAACGGCGTCGGATTCACCGCGCGCTGGAAATGCGCATAGAGCCAGCCGGACAGGCCCGCGAGTACCGCGGCGTAAATGAAGACCAGCAGCTTGGCGCGTGCGGTTTCGACACCGAAGGCTTCCGCCGCGATATGGCCGCGGCGCAGCGCGCGGATCGCGCGTCCGGTGCGCGAATTGAGCAGGTTGAGCGTCAGAACCGCACAAAGGATCACCGCGATCCAGATCGCGAAATAAATATTCCCGGGGTCGGTGAACTGCAGCGAGCCGATGGCGAGCGGCGGAATGCCCGAAATGCCGTCGTTGCGCCCGACGATCTCCAGCTTGCTGAACAGATAGAACAGGCTGATGCCCCAGGCGATGGTGCCGAGCGGCAGATAGTGGCCTGAGAGGCGCACGGTGATCAGGCCGAGAATGACGGCGGCGACGCCGCTGACGATCAGCGACAGCGGCAGGGTCAGCCACGGCGACAGTCCGTAAGACGTGGTGAGGATCGCGGTGGTGTAAGCGCCGAAGCCGCAGAATGCGGCTTGTCCGAACGATGTCAGTCCGCCGACGCCCGTCAGCAGCACAAGGCCCATCGCCACCAGCGCGGCCAGCCCGATATTGTCGAGCAGCACGATCCAGAACGGCGGCATGCCGGGAATGAACGGGATCGCCGCCATCACCAGCGTGAAGATGATCATGCCCCAGCGCTGCATCATCAGTCCTCCTCCTCGTCGACTTCCGGCGAAGCCAGAGAGCGCAGGATCAGAACCGGCAGCAGCAGCGTGAAGACAATGACCTCCTTGAAGTTGCTGGCGTAGAACGACGAGAACGCCTCGACGATGCCGACCACGAGGGCGGCGGCGGCGGTGAGCGGATAGCTGACAAGGCCGCCGATGATCGCGGCGACAAAGCCTTTCAGGCCGATCAGGAAGCCGGTGTCGTAATAGATCGTGGTGATCGGAACGATCAGGATTCCCGAGATGGTGCCGATGATCGCGGCGAGCAGGAACGCGACCTGACCCGACAGCGTGGTGCGGATGCCGACAATGCGCGCGCCGAGACGGTTCACCGCGGTGGCGCGCAGCGCCTTGCCGTAAAGCGTGTAGCCGAACAGCAGCCACAGGCCGGCGATCAGCAGGATGGTGATGACGTAGATGGCGATGCTCTGTCCGGTGAAGCGCAGCGGGCCGACGGTGAACGCGGCACCGGAAATCGCCGGCGCTCGCAGGCCTTCCGCGCCGAAGAAGGCGAGGCCGAGGCCCTGCAAGGCGAGATGCACGCCGACCGATGCGATCAGCAGCACCAGCACCGAGGCATGGGCGATCGGCTGATAGGCGATGCGGTAGAGATAAAGGCCGATCGGCGCGACAATGACGATGGCCAGAATAAAGTTGAGGGCGACGCCGTTGTGCCGCCCGGCCAGCGCCGTTGCGAGGCCCCATATCGCCAGCGGCAGCACGATGTTGAGCGCCAGCGAACGCATGACCTTGCGGGCGCTCATCGTGTTGCGTCCGGCGATCATGTCGAAAGCGAAGGCCACAACGCCCATGCCGAGCGCGAGCAGGGTGGTGCCCGGGACATTTCCGGTGGCCAGCACGGCATAGGTCAGCGCGCCGAAGGTTACGAACTCGCCTTGCGGAATCAGGATGACCCGTGTCACCGCGAAGACGAGAACGAGCGCAAGACCGAGCAGCGCATAGATCGCGCCGCTTGTTATTCCGTCCTGCAGCAGGAACAGAAGAATCGTACTGTCCAAAGCGTCCCCTCACGCAGCGCGCACGCGCGGATGCAAGGGTCCGGCGGCACCAGGCAGCGGCGGTTGAATTCCGCCATCGCTATTTGATATGTTTCATAACGATTATTGACTATAATCTCAAGCCCGACGGGCATCGGGCCGCTCAACGCGCCCTTATAGCAGGCCGACGAGGAAACGCACGATGGCTGTTTCACGAAGCGCGCGCGCAGGTGCAGCGAAGGCCCGCAAGCGGCCGGCGCGCAAGGTATTCCCGGCCGCACCGCAGCCCGCGGACGCGGTTAAAATCGGCGATCTGTCCGGGTTCCTCGGCTATTCGCTGAAGCGGGCGCAACTGCGGATTTTCGAGGATTTCATCGGCTGCGTCGCGCCGCTGCAACTGACCCCCGCGCAGTTTTCCGTGCTGATGCTGGTGGAAGCCAATCCCGGACGTAACCAGACCGAGATCGCCTCGACGCTCGGCATCCTGCGGCCGAATTTCGTGGCGCTGCTGGACGAGCTTGAAAGCCGCGACCTCTGCGTGCGCAGCCGCTCCAGCAACGACCGCCGCTCGCACATTCTTCGCCTGACCGAGAAGGGCCGCGCGGTTCTGTCGCGGGCGCGCAAGCTGATCGAGACGCGCCACGAAGCGCGGTTGCGGGAACTGCTCGGCAACGAGAACCGCGATCTGCTGCTGACGATGCTCGGCAAGATCGCACAGGAGTTTTAGGGGGCATTGCGTCCAGCGCGATCTTTCCCCGCGTCGTCCCCGCGAAGGCGGGGACCCATACTCCCTGTCATGACTATCTTGAAGAAGATGTGTCGGCCGTCGCCGTCCATTGAAGGCCTGGTGGTTATGGGTCCCCGCCTGCGCGGGGACGACATCGGACGTGAAGCGATAGCGTGATGCCGATGCAGTCTTACGCATCCACCAGAATAATCCGGATGTCGTTGACATTGGTCAGCGTCGGGCCGGTGTTGAGCAGGTCGCCGGTCGCGGTGAAGAACGCGGTCGCATCGTTGTTGTCGAGATAGGTCTTCGGATCGAGCTTGAGTTCGCGCATCCTGGCGAACGTGCGCCGGTCGAGGATCGCGCCGGCCGGATCGGCGGGATGTCCCGCGCCGCCGTCCGCGCCGTCGGTGTCGCCCGCCAGCACCGCAATGTCCGGCGTGTCCGCGAACAGGCTGGCGAGCGCGAGCACATATTCCTGATTGGGGCCGCCGCGTCCGTTGCCGCGCACGGTGACGGTGAGTTCGCCGCCGGACAGAATCGCGAGCTTCTTGCCCTCGGCGCGCGCCTTCAGCGCGATCTGCGCATGGGCGGCGGCGACATCGCGCGCCTCACCCTCGAGATCGGCGCCGAGCGCGATCACCTCGTAGCCTGCATCGCGCGCCACCGCGACAGCCGCGTCGAGCGACTCCTGCGGCCGCGCGATGATCCGGAATTCGGAGTTCGCAAACGCCGCGTCGCCGGGCTTGCAGCTTTCATTGGCGGGATCGTTCAATGCGGCGATCACCGCATCGTCCGCCTTGATGCCATAGCGCGCGACAATCCCGCGCGCATCGGCCAGCGTGGTCGTATCCGGCACCGTTGGCCCGGAGGCGATGGTCGCCGGATCGTCGAACGGCACGTCCGAAATCGCCAGTGTCAGAATGCGCGCAGGCGCGGCGGCGCGCGCGAGCCTTCCGCCCTTGATGCGCGACAGATGCTTGCGCACGGTGTTCATCTCGCCGATCGGCGCGCCCGATCGCAGCAAACTTTTGTTCATCGCCTGCTTCTGCGCGAACGAGACGCCCTGCGCGGGCGCGATCCAGTTGGCCGAGCCTCCGCCGGACAGCAGCACCAGAACCAGATCGTCGCCGGTCGCGGTCTTTGCCAATTCAAGTGTGCGGCTGGCGGCTTTCAGGCCGGCTTCATCGGGCACCGGATGTCCCGCCTCGACGATCTCGATGCGCTGTGTCGGCCTGCCGTAGCCGTGGCGCGTGGTGGCAAGGCCCGTCAGCTTCGCAGGATCGAGCCGGTTCTCGTCGAGATAATGCCGCTCCGCCGCATAAGCCAACGCGCCCGCGGCCTTGCCCGCGGCAAGGCAGATGATGCGGCCACGCGGGGCGGGCGGCAGATGCGCCGCGAGAATGCGATCCGGATGCGCTGCGGCAACCGCGGCATCGAAAATGGCGCGCAGCAGGGGGCGTTTGTCGGTCATCGGATCATCGCCTGGCGCAAACTGGTGTGGTGGTTCGCAAGTCCGCAGTATCCTTGCAGCGACTCTCATGCGGACTTGCGAACCATGACCACACCAGAGTTATCATTTCCAGTGTCCTTCTGAATCCAAAGTTCGCGATGGAGCGCGCCGCAGAGGGACGCGAACTTTGGATTCAGGACACTGGGTTTCAAGACATGACATGATCGGCTGGACGTTAAAAGGCCCTCCGCAAGGTTATTGCGGAGGGCGGAAATGTTGTCAGAAGTACCTGTGCGGAGCGGGCAAACCGGATTTCCGATCTGGAAAATCCGGTTCTCTTGCGAAGATCAGCCGTCGACGTCGCCGCTGATGATCGGGCCGAACAACTGCCAGCGCTCGCCGGTGAACTTCATCAATTGCAACTGGCTGATCGGCGCGAAGTCGGTGGCGCTGGTGTTCAGCTTGATGCCCGGCAGGCCCATTTCAAGCTGAAGGTCCTTGATGCTGGCGGCCTGCTTCATCACGTTCTCGCGGGTGAGATTGTCGCCGCACATCTTCAGCACGTGCACCATGGTCTGCGCGGAGCTGTAGCCGAAGGCGACCGACGAGTCGGCGCGGTTGGCTTCAGGGAAGTACTTCGCAAGGAACGCGTCGAAGTTCTTCACGCCCGGATCGTCCTTCCACTGCGGGTCGGTCGGGTCCTTGCCGTAGGTCGCGGAGATCACGCCCTGTGCGTTCTCGAAGCCGGCGGGCTTGATCACCGAGCCGGTGGAGGAGGCGACGTTGTTCAGGATGAACAGCGGCTTCCAGCCGAGCTCGGCCACCTTCTTGATCGACTGCGCGCCGAACTTCGGCGTGGTGATGCTGACGAACACATCCGCGCCTTTCGATTTCAGCGCGACGATCTGCGAATCGACGGTCGGGACCGAGGTCTCGTAAGGCTCTTCGGCGACGATCATCGAAGCGCCCTTGGCGCCGAGACCGTCCTTCAGGCCCTTCAGCACGTCTTTGCCGAAATCGTCGTTCTGATAGAGGATGCCGATCTTGCCGTTTGGCTTTTCCTTCATCAGAAACTTCGCATAGATCACGCCTTCGCTCTGGTAGTTGGGCTGCCAGCCCATGGTCCAGGGAAAGTTCTTCGGATCGTTCCACTTGGTCGCGCCGGTGGCGACGAACAGTTGCGGGACTTTCTTGGCGTTCATGTATTTCTGGATCGCCGAATTCGACGGCGTACCGAGGGAGTTGAAGATCAGCAGGACTTCATCGCTCTCGACCAGTTTGCGGGCCTGCTCCACGGCCTTGGGCGGTGAATAGCCGTCGTCATAGGAAATGAAATTGATCTTGCGGCCGTTGATACCGCCTTCCGCATTGATCTTGTTGAAATAGGCAGCCTGGGTCTTGCCGATGATGCCGTAGGCGGAGGCCGGTCCGCTATAGGGCATGATGTTGCCGATCTTGATTTCGGTATCGGTGGCGCCGGTATCGTATTTCTTTTGCGCGAGCGCGCTGCCCGTCGATGCGGCAAAGGCCGCGGCAGTCGCAAGCAGCAACATCCCGTTGAGTTTTTTAAGAGCCATTTCTTGTGTTTCCCTAACCTGATTTTTTGCGTTTTGTTGAGGCGGTTGCCTTTGGAAGCCTTTGCCGGCTTCTCGTGTATTCAATACCGTTTGCCTCGGTGTTTCAACAAACGGCATTGAAATGGAAACCCCTGCGAGCGTGTGTCGCAGGGGGTAACTGTTGTTCCCGGGGGCGAACTAGCCGCCGACATCGCCGCTCAGGATATCGCCGAACCGCTCCCAGGTCTGGCCCTTGAAGCGCATCAGTTGCATCTGGCTGATCGGGGCAAAATCGGTGGCGCTGGTGTTGATCTTGACGCCCGGCAGCAGGCCTTCCAGTTCGAGATTCTTCATGCTGGCCGCCTGCTTCATGACATTCTCGCGGGTGAGATTGTCGCCGCAGGCCTTGAGCACATGCACCAGCGTCTGCGCGGAGTTGTAGCCATAGATCACCGAGCCGTCTGCGCGATTCAGATCAGGGGCGTACTTCTGCAGGAAGGCGTCGTAGTTCTTCATTCCCTTGTCGTCCTTCCACTGCGGATCGGTGGGGTCCTTGGCGTAGGACGCCGAGATGATGTCCTGTGCGTTCTCGAAGCCTGCGGGCTTGATCACCGAGCCGACCGACGCCGAGACGTTGTTGAGGATGAACAGCGGCTTCCACTGCAGCTCCGCAACCTTCTTGATTGATTGCGCGGCGAACTTCGGCGTGGTGATGCTGATGAAGACGTCGGCACCCTTCGACTTCAGGGCGACAACCTGCGAGTCGATGGTCGGCACGCTGGTCTCATAGGGTTCTTCCGCGACGATCAGCGATGCGGCCTTGGCGCCGAGTCCGTCCTTGATGCCCTTGAGATAGTCCTTACCGTAATCGTCGTTCTGATAAAGAATGCCGATCTTGGCGTTCGGCTTCTCCTTCAGAAGATAGCTGGCATAGATGCGTCCTTCGCTCTGGTAGTTGGGCTGCCAGCCCATGGTCCAGGGAAATTCCTTCGGATCGTTCCACTTGGTCGCGCCGGTGGCGACGAACAGTTGCGGGACTTTCTTGGCGTTCAGGTATTTCTGGATCGCCGAGTTCGATGGCGTGCCGAGCGGCCCGTAAACGATCAGGACCTCGTCGCTTTCCACCAGCTTGCGGGCCTGCTCGACAGCCTTAGGCGGCGAGTAGCCATCGTCATAGGAAATGAAATTGATCTTGCGGCCGTTGATGCCGCCTTCCGCGTTGATCTTGTTGAAGTAGGCCTGTTCGGATTTTCCGATCGCACCGTAGGCGGAGGCCGGTCCGCTGTAGGGCATGATGTTGCCGATCTTGATTTCGGTGTCGGATGCGCCGGTGTCGTATTTCTTCTGGGCGAAGGCGCTGCTGCCTGTCGCAGCGAGCATCGCGAGTGTTGCCGCGACTGTTGCAAGTTGAGTCGTCGTTTTCATACGGTCCTCCCTGGATCGTTGTTTGTGTCCTTATGGTCGTTTCTTGAATCGGAGCTCTTGGCGGCTCGTGAGTATTCAATACGTTTTGCATGCGCCGTTCAACGAAAAGCCCTCCACGACGGGGTCGTGGAGGGCTTGTTTTTGCGGCAGTTTGTTCCGCAGGGCGAAAGATTAACTTCCGCCCATGCCGCCGGTGATGATCGGTCCCTGTAGTTCGTACTTCTCACCCTTGAACTGCATGATCTGGAGTTGATCAATCGGATAGAAGTCGGTCGGGCTGGTGTTGATCTTCACGCCCGGCAGCAGGGTGTCGGGAACAAAGTCCTTCAGGTTCGCCGCCTGCTTCATGATGTTCTCGCGGGTCAGGTTGTCGCCTGCCTGCTTGAGCACCTGCACCAGCGTCTGAGCCTGGCCGTAGCCGTAGACCACCGAGCCGTCGGCCTTGTTGGCGTCGGGCGCATACTTGGCGAGGAAGGCATAAAACTTCTTCATGCCTTCATCGTTGTCCCACTGAGGATCCGCGCCGTCCTTGGCGTAGGCCGCCGAGAGGATGCCCTGCGCGTTGTCGAAGCCGGCCGGCTTGAGCACGCTGCCGACGGAGGCGCCGACATTGCTCTGGATGTAGGTGGGCTTCCAGCCCAGTTCGGCGACCTTCTTGATCGCCTGGGCGGCGAACTTCGGCGTGGTGAAGCTGACGAATACGTCGGCGCCCGATGCCTTGAGCTTGATGATGTGCGAGTCGATGGTCGGCTCCGACACTTCATAGCTGTCTTCGGCGACGATCTGCGACGCTTTCGCGCCGAGGCCGTCCTTCAGGCCCTTGAGCATGTCCTTGCCGAAGTCGTCGTTCTGGTACATGACGGCGATCTTCGCATCCGGCTTGTTGGTCAGAAGATACTTCGCGTAGACGCGGCTTTCGCTCTGGTAGGCTGGCTGCCAGCCCATGGTCCATGGGAATTCCTTCGGCTCGCCGAACTTGGTGGCGCCGGTGGCGACGAATAGCTGCGGCACCTTCTTGGCATTCAGGTACTTCTGGATCGCGGAATTGGACGGGGTGCCGAGCGGGCCGAACACCAGCAGGACCTCGTCGCTCTCGACCAGCTTGCGGGCCTGTTCCACGGCCTTCGGCGGGGAATAGCCGTCATCGTAGGTGATGAAGTTGATCTTGCGGCCGTTGATGCCGCCCTGCTCGTTGATCATCTTGAAGTAGGCTTCTTCGATCTTCCCGATGACGCCATACGCCGAGGCAGGGCCGCTATACGGCATGATGTTGCCGATCTTGATTTCGGTGTCGGTCGCGCCGGTGTCGTACTTCTTTTGCGCGAGCGCGTGGCCGCTCGTCATTGCGAGCGCAGCCATCGCCGTCACCGCAGTTACGTTGAGCCTGAATTTGGAAAGCATTCTGTTTTCTCCCTGATACCGCTTCGTGGAACCGGTTTCCGGAGACAAATCATGCCAGGCGGCAAAATCGTGGCAAAAATGAAAGGGTCTGATCCAGACTGAATCAGACCCTGCCACGTGATCCGGAAACGGCCGTTCCGGAACTACCCTTCTCAAACAAACCGGACGGATACAAGCCCCCGATCTGGTTGAAGGTTACCTGACGTTAAGGCTTACCCTTCTTGAACAGGTGTTCGACCATGTAGGCCACCTGCCGGGCGCCGTGGGGCAGCAGGAAGATGACGGCGAACAGGAACACGCCGAACACCGCGCCTGACAGGCCCTTGGAGATGTGCTCGGCCACGTTCGGCACGAACACGATGAACGCCGATCCGACCAGGGACCCCGGCAGCCAGCCGACACCACCGACCACCATGCCCACGAAAATCGCGATCGCGAGCTGGATGGTGAAGCTGTCGGGCGCGACGAACTGCACCACGATGGCGCCGAGCGCACCGGCGATGCCGGTGAAACCGGCGGACACGCCGAAGGCCAGCGTCTTGTACAGCGGCAGGTCAACGCCCATGGCGGAGGCGGCGATCTGGTTGTCGCGGATCGCCATCATGGCGCGCCCGGAGCGCGAACGCAGCAGGTTGACGGCCAGGATGTAGATCACGGTCGAGATGAACAGCGTGAAGTAATACAGCCACATGTCCTGCGACATCTTCAGGCCGAACGGGGCGTCCGGCTTGGTGATGACGAGGCCCTGCACGCCGCCGGTCCAGTGCTCGAACACATTGAGCTTCAGGATTTGCGGCATCGCCACAGCGAGCGCGAAGGTCGCAAGCGCAAGATAGACCCCCGAGAGCCGCAGCGCCGGGAATCCGAACAGGAACCCGAAAATGAAGCAGATGATGCCGGCGGCTGGAATCGTCAGGGCGTAGTTGACGCCCAGATGTTCCATCAGGATGCCGGCGGTGTAGGCGCCGACGGCATAGAACGCGCTCTGGCCGAGCGAGAACTGGCCGCTGCCGCCGGTGAGCAGGTTGAGGGCCAGGATGGCGATGGCGTAGATCAGCACCATCGTCATCTGGAAGATGATGAAGTTCTTCACGAACAGCGGCGTGATCAGCAGTGCCGCGAAGACGACCAGCGTCGCGGTGCTGCCCACCGTCATCGACTTCTTCGACGGGGCGGAGACGGCCGCGGTCTCGGTAACGGAATCCTGAACGGTGCTCATGATTAAACTCGCTGCACGATTTTGCGGCCGAACAGACCGGACGGTTTGATGACAAGCACGATGATGATCAGTGCCAGCGCGATGGGCAGTTTCAGTTCGTTGCCGACGCCCGGAATGTAGGTGCCGACCAGATTCTCGAACACGCCGACCAGGAAGCCGCCGACCACCGCGCCGAACGGCGAGGTGAGGCCGCCGAGCACCGCCGCCGCGAAGCCGTACAGCAGGATGCCGCCCATCATGTTGGGTTCGAGGAACACCACCGGAGCGATCAGAAGGCCGGCGATGGCGCCGATGGACGAGGCCATGCCCCAGCCGAGCGCGATCATCCAGCTCGTGTTGATGCCGACGAGGCGCGCCGATTCAGGCAGCGACGCCGCCGCCCGCATCGCCAGACCCACCCGCGTGAAGCGGAAGAAGATGTAGAGCAGGAGCAGCAGGACCAGCGTGACGCCGATCATGCCGGCCTGGTGGGTGGAGATGAGCTGGCTGCCCAGGAAGCCCGACGAGCCGAACGGCGAGGGGAACTGCTTGATGGTGAAGTCCCAGGTCAGGCCCGCGACGCTGTTGAGAATGGCGAACAGCGCGATGAAACCGGCGACATGCACCAGCACAGGCGCGTTGGTCAGCGGCTTGAACAGCGCGCGTTCGAGGATGATGCCGCCTGCGAACGAAATGACGAGCGTCAGCAGGAAGGCGGGCCAGAACGACAGGCCCCACTGCATGAGCTGCCAGGCGATGAAGGTGGAGAACATCGCCATTTCGCCCTGGGCGAAGTTCAGATGGTCGATGGCCTGATAGATCATGACCACGGCCAGCGCCATGCAGGCGTAGATCGCGCCTGTGGCGATGCCAGCCAGGACTTGGTTGGTAAAGAGTTCCATGGCTGTGTCCTCAGTATCCGAGATAGGATTTGCGGATGTCTTCGTTGTTCGCGATATCCTTCGCGCTGCCCGACATCACGATGCGTCCGGTTTCGATCACATAGGCCTGCTGCGCGATTTCGAGCGCGAGCTGGGCGTTCTGCTCGACCACCAGGATCGTCACCTTCTCTTCACGGTTGATCTTGCCAAGAATGCCGAACAGGTCGCGCACGACCAGCGGCGCGAGACCGAACGACGGCTCGTCCAGCAGCATCAGGCGGGGACGCAGCATCAGCGCGCGGGCGACAGCCAGCATCTGCTGTTCGCCGCCGGAGAGCGTGCCGGCCTGCTGGGTGTGGCGCTGCTTGAGCACGGGGAAGTGCGCATACATGCGCTCGATGTCGTCCGGGATGTTCTTCACATCCTTGCGCGAGATCGCTCCGAGCTGCAGGTTTTCCTCCACCGTCATGTTGGTGAAGGTGCCGCGGCCCTGCGGAACGTGCGCGATGCCGAGCCGGACCACATTTTCGGTGGACACGCCGGTCAGCGGCTTTCCTTCAAACTCGATGTTGCCGGTGGAGCGGATCATGTTGCAGATCGCGCGCAGCGTCGTGGTCTTGCCGGCGCCGTTGGCGCCGAGCAGCGTGGTGACGCTGCCCTCGTCGAGCGAGAATTCCAGCCCGTGAAGGGCCTGGATCTGGCCGTAATAGGCGCGCAGATCCTTGATTGCCAGCATGCTGCTCATTGGTCCTTGCTCCCCAGATAGGCCTTGATGACGTCCGGGTCGGACTGCACCTGAGACGGCGTGCCTTCGGCGAGCTTCTTGCCGAAGTTCAGCGCGACGACGTGATCGGCGATCTTCATCACCAATCCCATGTGATGTTCGACGAGCAGGACCGTGATGTGCCGCTGGTCGCGAATCCGGCAGATCAGGTCGCCGAGAACGTAGACCTCCTCATGGTTGAGGCCGCCCGCGGGCTCGTCGAGCAGCAGGATCTTCGGCTCGGCGGCGAGGGCGCGGCCGAGCTCGACGCGCTTCTGCGTGCCGAACGGCAGGCCCGCCACTTCACGGTCGGCGACGTCGTGCAGGTCGAGATAATCGAGGATTTCGTTGACCGTCGCGTTGAGCTTGCGCTCCTGTTCGCGGACCCACGGCAGCTTCAGCGCGTCGCTGACGAAGTCGCTTTTCGTGCGGCAGTGTCCGCCGATGCGGATGTTGTCGCGCACGGTGAGGCGCGGGAACAGCGCGACGTTCTGGAACGTGCGGCCGATGCCAACCTCTGCGATCTTCTGCGGCTGGTACTGGAGGATGCTGTGGCCCTCCATCAGAATCTCGCCCTGGCTCGGCTGATAAAGCCGGCTCAGACAGTTGAACAGCGTCGTCTTGCCGGCGCCGTTCGGTCCGATCAGGCCGAGAACCTGACCCTTCTTCATATCGAACGACACGCCATTCAACGCAACGATGCCACCGAACACGACGGAAACGTCGCGCACGGTGAGCAAGGGGGCTTGCCCCTGCACCTGTGCCTGCATCATGCGCTGATATTCCGGCAAGGCCGGGCCGCGCCCATACCCTGCATGATACCGCGGCGGCCGCGGTTATCTGTTCCCCTCATTGATACGTGCACCCTGTCCTCCTGGTGATTGCATTTTTTTCTGGTGGTCGTGTCTGTTCGCAGTTTCTTTGTTTTGCAGGCCGCGCGCAACGTGCGAGCGCATCCGGACCGCAACTTGTCAGAACTCTTCCATCGTCGCTGATGGTCATCCAGTAACAGTTCTTTTATAGAACTATGACCGGATCGCGCGCAAGTGCATCAGTCGCACAAAGAGGATGCCTCTGCATGCAGTTGGATGCGCTATCGGATCCCCTCTGCGACGCGCTGTGCCTTCCCCCCGTTTGTCTTGACCTTTTTGATAGCCGGATCTTTGCCCGGCATGCCACGTCCGATCGTGCCAGTCATCGCGACTTCGATGTTTCTCACCATCGCGACAAGGCGCGGCCCGATATCGTTCTTTAAAAGAACCTCGCTGAATTTGAAGGCCGGCGCGCCGCAATTGAAGGCGTAAGGTCCGGTTCCATCATTCAGTTTCAATGCGACGCCGACCGCGTGAATGTCGTTGTGCCATTCCCCGGCCGACATGGCGAAGCCGTGTTTGGCGACGCATTCCCCCGCGCGTTCGATGCCGTCGCGGATCTTCGGCCAGTTCGATCCGGAATGATCCTTGATCTCCTGCATCAGCTCCGCGCGTTCGTCTTCGGGCAGTGCCCAAAGATAGGCGCGGCCCATCGCCGTCGTCGCAATCGGCACCTTGGAGCCGACATCGAGCAGCACGCCGACGGTCAGTTCGCTGCGGCTCTGCCCGAAATAGATCATGCTGAGGCGGTCGCGCGCGCCGATGGCCACCGCGCCGCCGGTTTCGCGCATCAACTGGTCGCGATACGGATCTGACAAATGACGAATGCCCATATTGGCAAGCGCGGAATAACCCAGCGCCATCGCGGCCGGTGCGAGCTGGTATTTTTCAAACCGCGGAACGGGCGTGAGATAGCCGAGCTTGGTCAGCGTGTAGGTGAGACGCGAGATTGTCGGCTTCGGCAGATTGGTGCGCGCCGCGATTTCCTGATTTCCCAGAAGACCGTCGCTCGGGCGAAATGCGCGCAAGACATCGAGGCCACGCGAAAGCGCGATGACAAAACTGCGATCAGTCGCAGGTTTTTTCGGTGGCCGCTTCATTCGTAAAACCGCATATGTGGTCTTCGTTGACAAAGGACGTGCTTCAAAATATCCCTCCGTGTCAAGATGTGGAATATAATTCCGCACTGCGAAAATGCTTAAAAAATCAGCGCTGCAAGGAGAGTTGTGTGAGCGAAGTGGTCAAGGTGGAACGTCATGACGCAATTGCAATTGTCACGATCGACAGCCCCCCGGTGAATGCGCTCAGCGCGGCTGTGCGCAAGGGCATCGCCGAAGGCGTGAAGAGCGCCCAGGCCGATGACTCTGTGAAGGCTATCGTCATTGCGTGCGCCGGCCGCACCTTCGTCGCAGGCGCCGACATCACCGAGTTCGGCAAGCCGCCGCAGTCACCCAGCCTGCATGAAGTGATCGAGGTGATCGAAAATTCCACCAAGCCGGTGGTCGCCGCGATTCACGGCACCGCCCTCGGTGGCGGCCTCGAGCTTGCGCTCGGCTGCCACTATCGCGTGGCCGTCAAGGACGCCAAGCTCGGCCTGCCCGAAGTGAAGCTCGGCCTCCTGCCGGGCGGCGGCGGCACGCAGCGCCTGCCGCGCGCGGTCGGCCCGGAACTCGCCGTGAAGATGATCGTCGGCGGCGATCCGATCAGCGCGCAGGACGCGCTGAAGAACGGCCTGATCGAAGAGATCGTCGATGCGCCTCCGGCTGTCGGCGGCGAGTCGTTCGCGCGCAAGATTGTCGCGGAGAAGCGCCCGCTGCGCCGTCTGCGCGATGACGATTCCAAGCTGGCTGCCGCAAAAGCAGACAAGTCGATCTTCACCAACGCAGCCGCTGCGGCAAATAAACGCAGCCGCGGTCTCGAAGCGCCGGTGACGGCGGCCGAGGCTGTCAGCCATTCCCTCGATCAGCCGTTCGATCAGGCGCTGAAGACCGAACGCGAGCTCTTCCTCAAGCTGATGAATGGCGATCAGTCCAAGGCGCAACGTTATGCGTTCTTTGCCGAACGCGCCGCCGCCAAGATCGACGGCGTGCCGGATGGCACCAAGGGCCGCGAGGTCAAGCAGGTGGCCGTGATCGGCGCCGGCACCATGGGCGGCGGCATCGCGATGTCGTTTGCGAATGCCGGCATTCCGGTCACGATCATTGAAATGGCCGACGAGCCGCTGAAGCGCGGCCTCGGCATCATGCAGAAGAACTACGAAGCCACCGCGGCGCGCGGCGGCATTCCCGCGGACGCGCCCGCCAAGCGCATGGGCCTGATCAAGGGCGCCGTCGGTCTTGAGAACGTCAAGGATGCCGACCTCATCATCGAGGCGGTGTTCGAGACCATGGACATCAAGAAAGACGTGTTCACCAAGCTCGACCAGTTCGCCAAGCCCGGCGCGGTGCTGGCGTCGAACACGTCCTATCTCGACATCGACAAGATCGCCGATGTGACCAAGCGTCCGCAAGACGTACTCGGCATGCACTTCTTCTCGCCGGCCAACGTCATGAAGCTGTGTGAAATCGTGCGCGGCGCGAAGACGGCGCCGGACGTGCTGGTCACCGCGGTCAACATCGCCAAGAAGATCGCGAAAGTGCCGGTGGTGGTCGGTGTCTGCGACGGTTTCGTCGGCAACCGCATGCTCGCGGCCCGCTCCAAGCAGTCGGAGAAGTTCCTGTTTGAAGGCGCGCTGCCGCAGCAGGTCGACGCCGTCGTCACCAAGTTCGGCATGCCGATGGGACCGTTCGCCATGGGTGACCTCGCCGGCCTCGATATCGGCTGGCGCTCGCGCAAGGATCGCGGCATCAAGTCCGAAATCGCCGACGCGCTGTGCGAGGCGGGCCGTTTCGGCCAGAAGACCGGCAAGGGCTACTACAAGTACGAGCAGGGTTCGCGCTCGCCGCTGCCGGATCCGGAGGTCGAGAAGCTGATCGACGAGACGCTCGCCAAGCTCGGCCTCAAGCGCCGCGAGATTTCCGACGAGGAAATCCTGGAGCGCATGATGTATCCGATGATCAACGAGGGTGCGCGCATCCTTGAAGAGAAGATCGCGGCGCGCCCGAGCGACATCGACGTGGTCTGGCTCTATGGCTACGGCTGGCCGATCTATCGCGGCGGCCCGATGTTCTATGCCGATCAGGTGGGCCTCAAGAAGATCGCGGACCGCCTGTCGTTCTACGCCAAGCAGACCAACGATCCGTCGCTGGAGCCGGCTCCGCTGCTCAAGCGTCTCGCAGATGAAGGCAAGACATTCGCGTCCCTCGCCAAGGGCGCGTGAGCGTGAGAGCGCCGACGAACGCGGAATCTCTGTTCCCTCCCCCCTTGCGGGGGAGGGTCAGGGAGGGGGGTAAGCAGCGAAGACGGTGCTTGCGATACCCCCACCCCCGACCCCTCCCCGCAAGGGGGAGGGGAGCTTATACTGCGTTCGTCTCCAGACATTGGCTGGCAGCACACCCATGACCCATCCGGGCGAACAGTACTATCCGCAGGGTGTGCGCTGGGATTCACCGATCCCGCGCGGCACCTTGCCGGATCTGTTGTCGAAGGCGGCCGCGGACTTCGGTTCGCGCACCGCGATTGAATTCCGCGACCGCCCGATCAGTTTCGTCCAGTTGAAGGACATGGCGGATGTCGCCGCATCGGCGTTTCTTCGTGCCGGTTATGGCAAGGGATCGTCGATTGCGCTGTTTCTCGGAAATACGCCGGATCATCCGGTGAATTTCTTCGGCGCGCTGAAGGCTGGCGCGCGCGTGGTGCATCTTTCGCCGCTCGATGGCGAGATTGCACTCACCCACAAGCTCAAGGACTCCGGCGCGCGCATTCTGGTCACCAGCAGCCTCGCGACCCTGTTGCCGACCGCGCTGAAATTCCTCGAAAAGGGTCTGCTCGACAAACTCATTGTCTGCGAAGACCAGACCTGGGGCGATGCCGGCAATCCGCAAACCGCGATCCCGTCCAATCCGGCGATCGTGACCTTCAAGGACTTCGTTGAAGGCGCGCAGCCGCCCGCGACCTGGCCGCAGATCGACGCCGACGATATTGCACTCCTGCAATATACCGGCGGCACCACCGGTCTGCCCAAGGGCGCGATGCTGACCCACGGCAATCTCACCTCGGCGGTCTCGATCTATGACGTGTGGGGCGCGAACCAGAAGGCGGCGCGCAACACCATCGAGCGCGTCATTCTCGTTCTGCCGCTGTTTCACATTTACGCGCTCACTGTCGTCCTGCTGCGGACACTGAAGAACGGCGACCTGATCTCGCTGCATCAGCGGTTCGACCTCGACGCGGTGATGCGTGACATCGAAGTGAAGCGCGCCACCGCGTTTCCTGGCGTGCCGACCATGTGGATAGCCATCGCCAGCCTGCCTGATCTCGACAAGCGCGATCTGTCGTCGCTGGCCTTTGCCGGTTCGGGCGGCGCGCCGTTGCCGGTCGAGGTCGCGAAAGTTTTCGAGCGCAAGACCAAGCTCGCGTTGAAGAGCGGCTGGGGCATGACCGAGACCTGTTCGCCCGGCACCGGCCATCCGCCGGAAGGCCCGGAGAAGCCGGGCTCGATCGGCCTGATGTTGCCGGGCATCGAGATGGATGTGGTGTCGCTGGACGATCCGAAGCAGGTGATGCCGGTCGGCGAGACCGGCGAAATCCGCATCCGCGGCCCGAACGTCACCAAAGGCTACTGGAATCGCGAGGCGGAAACCGCTGAAGCCTTTGTCGGCGACCGCTTCCTCACCGGCGATATCGGCTACATGGACAGCGACGGCTATTTCTATCTGGTCGACCGCAAGAAGGACATGATCATCTCCGGCGGCTTCAACGTCTATCCGCAGATGATCGAGCAGGCGATCTACACCCATCCGTCGGTGCAGGAAGTCATCGTCATCGGTGTACCGGACGATTATCGCGGCGAAGCCTCCAAGGCGTTCATCACCTTGCGGGCCGGCGCCGAGCCGTTCACCATCGAGGATCTGCGCGCTTTCCTGACCGGAAAGCTCGGCAAGCACGAATTGCCAGTGGCGGTGGAGTTCCTTAAAGAATTGCCACGCACCAGCGTGGGCAAGCTGTCCCGCCACGAACTCCGCAACCAGCAACGTCAGAATACGCCACAACCCAAACTTGCAACAGGAGGTCGCTCATGACCGAAGCCGTTATCGTTTCCACTGCCCGCACGCCGATCGGCAAGGCCTATCGCGGCGCGTTCAACAACACCGAAGGCGCGACCTTGCTCGGCCACGCCATCGAGCACGCCGTGAAGCGCGCCGGCATCCAGGGTGCGGAAGTCGAGGACGTGGTGATGGGCGCCGCCATGCAGCAGGGCGCCACCGGCGGCAACATCGCCCGCAAGGCGCTGCTGCGCGCAGGTCTTCCGGTGTCGGTTGCCGGCACCACCATCGACCGCCAGTGCGCCTCCGGCCTGCAGGCCATTGCGCTCGCCGCCCGTTCGGTGATCTACGACGGCGTCGAGATCGCTGTCGCAGGCGGCGGTGAATCGATCAGCCTCGTCCAGAACGAACACGCCAACAAGTTCCACGCCGTCGATCCTGAACTCGTGAAGATCAAGGGCGACGTCTACATGGCGATGCTCGACACCGCCGAAGTCGTTTCCAAGCGCTACGGCATTTCGCGCGAGAAGCAGGACGAGTATTCGCTGGAGAGCCAGCGCCGCACCGCTGCCGCGCAGCAGGGCGGCCGCTTCAAGGAAGAGATCGCGCCGATGACCACCAAGATGGCGGTCGTCGACAAGAACACTAAAGAAGTCTCCTACAAGGAGATCACCCTGTCGCAGGATGAAGGTCCGCGTCCGGACACCACCGCGGAAGGTCTTGCCAGCCTGAAGCCGGTGCGTGAAGGCGGCACCATCACCGCCGGCAACGCCAGCCAGCTCTCCGACGGCGCTTCGGCTGCTGTCATCATGAGCGGCGAAATGGCCGCCAAGAAGGGCCTCAAGCCGCTCGGCATTTTCCGCGGCTTCGTTTCGGCTGGCTGCGAGCCGGACGAAATGGGCATCGGACCGGTGTTCGCGATTCCGCGCCTGCTCAAGCGTCACGGCCTCAAGGTTGAGGACATCGACATGTGGGAGCTGAACGAGGCCTTCGCGGTGCAGGTGATCTACTGCCGCGACAAGCTCGGCATTGATCCGGAAAAGCTCAACGTCAACGGCGGCTCGGTGGCTGTCGGCCATCCTTACGGCATGACCGGCTCGCGCCTCGCCGGCCACGTGCTCGTTGAAGGCCGCCGCCGCAAGGCGAAGTACGGCGTGGTGACGATGTGCGTCGGCGGCGGTATGGGCGCTGCCGGCCTGTTTGAAATCCTGCAGTAAGCAACACGCTGCCCGGTTGTCCTCTTTTCACCTGAGAAGGGGGCAACCGGCACCGCGCGTCCGGCGCGAAAGGCAGTCACAATCGAACTGCCGAATTGCCTCCCGGTCCTGCCGGTCTACAATCGCCGGACAGAACAAGAGGCCAAAATCCCGGACTGTCATTCAGTCAGACTCCCAGGAGGACCCCCGTGGATCTCAATTTCACCCAGGAAGAAAATGCTTTCCGCGAAGAAGTGCGCAAGTTCTTCCGCGAAAACATCCCGCCCGCGCTGCACAAGAAGCTGATCGACGGCGGTCATCCGAGCAAGGACGACATCATCACCTGGACGCGCATCCTCAACAAGAAAGGCTGGGCCGTACCGCACTGGCCGAAGGAATATGGCGGCACCGGCTGGTCGCCGGCCAAGCAGCACATCTTCCTGGAAGAATTGCAGGCGACTCCCGCGCCGTCGCCGCTGCCGTTCGGCGTCAACATGGTTGGCCCGGTGATCTACACCTTCGGCAACGAAGAGCAGAAGAAGTATTACCTGCCGCGCATCGCCAATCTCGATGACTGGTGGTGCCAGGGCTTCTCCGAGCCCGGTTCGGGATCGGACCTTGCCTCGCTGAAGACCACCGCGAAGCGCAAGGGCGACGTCTACGTCATCAACGGCCAGAAGACCTGGACCACGCTCGGCCAGCACGCCGACTGGATTTTCTGCCTCTGCCGCACCAATCCGGACGCGAAGAAGCAGGAAGGCATTTCGTTTATCCTGATCGACATGAAGTCGCGCGGCATCACCGTGCGTCCGATCCAGACCATCGACGGCGGTCATGAAGTCAACGAAGTGTTCTTCGATGACGTCGAGGTGCCGGTCGCCAATCTGGTCGGTCAGGAAAACAAGGGCTGGGATTACGCGAAGTTCCTGCTCGGCAACGAGCGCACCAACATCGCCCGCGTCGGCATGTCAAAGGAGCGTATCCGCCGCGTGCGTGAACTGGCGCAAACGGTCGAAGCCAACGGCAAGCCGCTGATCGAGGACGACCGTTTCCGCGAGAAGCTCGCCGCCACCGAGATCGAACTCAAGGCGCTCGAATTGTCGGTGATGCGCGTCATCGCCAACGAGACCAAGAACGGCAAGGGCAAGCCGGACCCGGCCTCCTCGATCCTCAAGATCAAGGGCTCGGAAATCCAGCAGACCATTTCCGAACTGCTGGTCGAGGTCGCGGGTCCCTTCGCGGTGCCGTATCTGCCGGAAGAAGGCATCGGCAACGAGGAAGCAGGCTGGGAGTCGCACACGGCTCCGCACTACTTCAACTACCGCAAGGTCTCGATCTACGGCGGCTCCAACGAGATCCAGCGCGGCATCATCGCGAAGGCGGTGCTGGGACTTTAACGGCTCCTCCTCCCTCTCCCCGCGCTCGCGGGGAGAGGGGTGGGGTGAGGGGCATCGCACCGCAGGCACTTTGCTTGCTGCTTGTCTCTTTGCCCCTCACCCGGCGCATCCGCGCCGACCTCTCCCCGTGAACGGGGAGAGGTGAAAAGTGAGAAGCTCACAACACAATGGCCTTACCGCCACATTGGTTTAGCCGAGGAACACATTATGGATTTCGATCTCTCCGAGGAGCAGCGGCTCCTGAAAGACAGCGTCGACGGACTGCTGGCTGACTCGTACGGCTTCGAGCAGCGCAAGAAGTACGCCGCGGAAAAGGACGGCTGGAGCCGTCAGGTCTGGGGCAAGCTGGCGGAGCAGGGCCTGCTCGGCCTGCCATTCTCCGAGAACGACGGCGGCTTCGGCGCGGGCGCGGTGGAAACCGCGATCGTAATGGAATCGCTCGGCCGCTCGCTCGTGCTTGAGCCTTATCTGACCACGGTGGTGATCGGCGGCGGCTTCCTGCGCCACGGCGCGTCCGCCGAGCAGAAGGCCGCGCATATTCCCTCGATCATCGACGGCAGCAAGACGCTGGCCTTCGCGCAGCTTGAGAAGAACTCGCGCTACGATCTCGCGGATGTCTCCACCACCGCGAAGAAGAAGGGCGACGGCTGGGTCATCGACGGCGAAAAGTTCGTGGTGCTCCATGGCGACAGCGCGAACACGCTGATCGTGACGGCGCGCACCTCCGGCGGTCAGCGCGACCGTGACGGCATCGGCGTGTTCCTTGTGCCGGCCGACGCCAAGGGCGTCACCGTCAAGGGCTACGCCACGCAGGACAGCATGCGCGCCGCCGACATCCGGTTCGAGGGCGTCGAGGTGGGCAAGGACGCTCTGCTCGGCGATCCGGCCAAGGGCCTCGCGCTGGTCGAGCGCGTGGTGGACGAGGCGCGCATCGCGATGTGCTCCGAGGCTATCGGCGCGATGGAAGAATCGCTCAAGATGACCGTCGAATATCTCAAGACCCGCAAGCAGTTCGGCGTCGCCATCGGCACCTTCCAGTCGCTGCAGCACCGCGCCGCCGAGATGTTCGTGAATCTGGAGCAGGCGCGCAGCATGGCGCTGTTCGCGGCGATGGCCACCGATCTTCCGGACGGCGAACGCTCGTCCGCGGTTGCGGCGTCCAAGGTTCAGGTCGGCAAGTCGTCGAAGTTCGTCGGCCAGCAGGCGATCCAGCTTCATGGCGGCATCGGCATGACCATGGAAGCGGCCATCGGCCACTACTTCAAGCGGCTGTCGGTGATCGAGAACACCTTCGGCGACACCGACTATCACCTGCGCCGCGTCGCGGCGGCCGGCGCGCTGGTGTGATCTCTCCTTAACCTCTCCCCGTTTACGGGGAGAGGTCGGATTGCGTAGCAATCCGGGTGAGGGGCCACTCTTTGTATTGCGCCTGATTTCAGCCCCTCACCCCGACCCTCTCCCCGCAAGCGGGGAGAGGGAGCTTTGCGTCTGACATTTCTAAGAAAAAAGAAAAATCGAGGAACGCCATGCCAACCTCCCCCTTCGATCTCACCGGAAAAGTCGCGGTCGTCACCGGATCGAGCCGCGGCATCGGCCGCGCGTCGGCGGAAATGCTGGCGCAGTTGGGCGCGAAGGTGGTCATCTCCAGCCGCAAGGCCGATGCCTGCGAGGCTGTCGCGGACGGCATCCGCAAGGCGGGCGGTGATGCCCATGTCATTCCCTGCAACATCTCAAGGCGCGAGGAAGTGGACGCGCTGATCGCGGGCACCATCAGGCATTACGGCAAGATCGACGTTCTCGTCTGCAACGCGGCGGTGAATCCCTACTACGGACCGCTGCTCGACATCACCGACGAAGCGTTCGACAAGATCATGGGCGCCAACATCAAGAGCAATATCTGGCTCTGCAAGCAGGCGATGCCGCATATGGCCGAGCGCGGCGGCGGCTCGGTGGTCATCATCTCAAGCATCGGCGGCCTGCGCGGCTCGACCGTGATCGGCGCCTACGGCATTTCCAAAGCCGCCGATTTTTCGCTGGCGCGCAGCCTCGCCGGGGAGTGGGGTCCGAAGAATGTGCGGGTCAACTGCATCGCGCCGGGGCTGGTGAAGACAGATTTCGCCCGCGCGCTGTGGGAAGATCAGGAGAACCTGAAGCGCCGCACCGCGACCACGCCGCTGCGCCGGATCGGCGAGCCGCACGAGATCGCGGGCGCGGTGGTCTATCTCGCCTCCGACGCCTCGACCTTCATGACCGGCCAGACCATCGTGATCGACGGCGGCGTGACCACGGCGGCGGTGTGAGCCATCCAAAAGTGCTTCGTCTTCACCTCTCCCCGCCCGCGGGGAGAGGTCGGATCGCTCTTGCGATCCGGGTGAGGGGCTTTTCTCGGTCGCAGCACTTTTGCCCCTCACCCCAACCCTCTCCCCGCGAGCGGGGAGAGGGAGCGCGTCATGCGGGTTGCTTGTTCGCACTTCTTGACGCCCGCCCGCGTAATCGCTTTGTTTGCGTTTCCATCACGAAACGAAAAACATTCGAGGAAACGGCATGGCGTCCCACATTCTTGCGATCGACCAGGGCACGACATCATCGCGCGCCATTGTGTTTCGCTCCGATATTTCCATCGCGGCGCAGGCGCAGCAGGAATTCCAGCAGCATTTCCCCGCCTCGGGCTGGGTCGAGCATGAGCCGGAGGACATCTGGACCTCGACGCTGGCGACCTGCCGCGAGGCGATGGGCAAGGCAAGCGTGCAGGCTGCCGATATCGCCGCCATCGGCATCACCAACCAGCGCGAGACCACGGTGGTGTGGGACCGCGCCACCGGCCGCGCGGTGCATCGCGCCATTGTCTGGCAGGACCGGCGGACTGCTGAGATCTGCGCGAAGCTGAAAGCCGACGGCCACGAACCGCTGGTCACATCGCGCACCGGTCTCATCATCGACCCATATTTCTCGGGCACCAAGGTGGCGTGGATTCTGGATCATGTTCCCGGTGCGCGCGAACGGGCCGAGCGCGGCGAACTGATGTTCGGCACGGTGGATTCGTACCTGCTCTGGCGGCTCACCGGCGGCAAGGTCCACTCCACCGACGCCACCAACGCCTCGCGGACCCTGCTGTTCAACATTCACACCGGCCAGTGGGACGACGATCTCCTGAAACTGCTGCGCGTGCCGCGCTCCATGCTGCCGGAGGTGCGCGATTCCTCGGCGAGCTACGGCACCACGGTGCCCGAGCTGCTCGGCGGCTCGATCGCGGTGCGCGGCATCGCCGGCGACCAGCAGGCCGCGACCATCGGGCAGGCCTGCTTCACGCCCGGTATGATGAAGTCCACCTACGGCACCGGCTGCTTCGCGCTGCTCAACACCGGCACCACGGCGGTGGCCTCCACCAACAAGCTGCTCACGACGGTGGCCTATCAGTTGAACGGCCAGCGCACCTATGCGCTTGAAGGCTCGATCTTTGTTGCGGGCTCGGCCGTGCAATGGCTGCGCGACGGGCTTGGCCTGATCAAGCATGCCAGCGAAACGGGGCCGCTGGCCGATGAGAACGATACCATGCAGTCGGTCTATCTGGTGCCTGCGTTTGTCGGCCTCGGCGCGCCATACTGGAATCCGCGGGTGCGTGGCGCGCTGTTCGGTCTGACGCGCAACACGGGTCCAGCCGAGTTGGCCCATGCCGTGCTGGAAAGCGTGTGCTACCAGACCTACGACCTGTGGGCCGCCATGCGCGCCGACTGGCCCGAGGCGAAGCAGGCCAACACGGTCTTGCGTGTCGATGGCGGCATGACCGCATCGGACTGGACCATGCAGCGGCTCGCCGATCTGCTCGACGCGCCGGTGGATCGCCCGATGATTCAGGAAACCACTGCACTCGGCGCCGCCTATCTCGCGGGTCTGAGCGCAGGCGTCTATCCCGAGCCTGCGCGCTTTGCGGACTCCTGGCGGCTGGAGCGGCGCTTCAGGCCGAACATGTCGGACGCGACCCGCACGCGCAAACTGAAGGGCTGGTCGCAGGCGGTGAAGGGCGTGCTGGCGAGCGATTCCGGTGAAGGGTGAGTTTGGTTTTTGAAAGCAGAACATGCTTGCCAGCCGGGTGCCTTGCCGGGTGTAATCGCCGTGTTGTCCCGGAGACCGCCCGATGAATCTGATCGGCCAGTATGATTCCCCGTTCGTGCGCCGTGTCGCGCTGGCGCTGCGGTTTTATGGCATTCCCTTCGAGCAGACGCCGTGGTCCACCTTCGGCGATGCCGAGAAAATCACGCTTTACAATCCGCTGATGCGCGTGCCGACGCTGGTGCTCGACGACGGCGAGGTGCTGATCGAAAGCACCGCGATTCTCGATTATCTGGATGAACTCGCCGGGCCGTCGCGGGCGCTGATCCCCGATTGCGGCCATGTGCGGCGGGAGGTGCTGCATGTCTGCGCGCTGGCCACCGGCCTCGCCGACAAGGCGGTGAGCCTGCTCTATGAGCGGGTGCTGCGCGGCGAGGAATCCGAGCGCTGGGTGACGCGATGCCGGACGCAGATCGCCGGTGTTCTTTCGGTTCTTGAAAGCGAGCGCGCGCAGATCAAGACGCGCTACTGGTTCGGCGATCAGCTCACCCATGCCGATATCGCGGTGGCCTGTGTCGTGCGCTTCACCCGCGAAGCCCATGCCGGCCTGTTCGAGGCGGCGCGCTATCCGGCGCTGGACCGGCATGCCGAAACCTGCGAGGCGCTGCCGCCGTTTCAGGAGATCGTGCAGCCGCTCGCGCCGCCGAACTGAACGCGAGCAGGAGCGGGCGCAAGGAAAATGGCCGGAGCGAACTCCGGCCATTTCGATTCATCCGTATTCAGGCTCTTACTGACAAAGCTGCATCTGGCCGGCCTTGTTCCTGAACATCGTGCCCGGCTGACAGACGAATCCATTCCGCGCCGCGTAGTTCGGCGAGTAGGCGATCGCCACGCCATCATAGCTGTAACCCGCCGCATATTCCGGCTGGCCATAGGCATAGCCCGGCCCACCGTAAGCATAGGTGTCGCGATAGGCGTAGCGGTCACGATACGGTCCGCCGAACGGCGCGGTGGCGATGGCGCCCGCGGTGTTCACGGCGCCGGTCGCGACCGCGCCTGCGGTGCCGATTGCGCCGCCGACCACATCGGCCGGCCAGAAGCCGCTGCTGCGGTTATCCCATCCGCGATTGTTCCAGTCATCGCGGACACCGTTCGCGCGATCGCCCCAGCCCTGGGAGGCGCTGCGCAGATAAGCAGCGTCGCGGTTCTGCATTCGGGCGCTATGCCTCATATGTTTCTTCATATGCCGGGAACTGTGCTTCATGGACTTGGTCTGCTTGGATGCGGCGCTCTTGCCTTGCATCTCCGAGACGGGCTTTGCGGTCCCCTGCGCGAGGGCGGGCGTTGCGATCAAAGCGGTTACAGCCGCAGCCGCGGCGAAAAAGTTCACCTTTTTCATGTTGGCTCCTTATGTGAGTTGGCGGCGCACCAACGTCTCGCTTGCGGAGCAGTTCCGGGTTCCACTGTGATTGATGTCACAGGCGTGTGAGGTTCCATGACGCTCGCAATGTTGATCGGACCGTCTGCCCATGCAGTGTCGTCCCCGCGCAGGCGGGGACCCATAACCACCGTCTTTTCAACTTTGAGAAAGCTGAATCTCATCTTTGCTAAAGAGAGTTCAGGGAGTATGGGTCCCCGCCTGCGCGGGGACGAGATCTCGCCATTGAATCGGCGCTAGCGCGCCACCGCGTCTGCCACCGGCTTTCCGTTCATGCGCAGGTGCATCGCGCAGGCGCAGCCCGGCGGATGTTTCGCCAGCGGAAGGTCCACCACATCCGGCTCGTCGGCATCAGGCCGTGCGTCGCGCGAAGGAATGTAGTTGAGGATCGGCGCCAGCCAGCGCTCGATCTCCTCCGGCGTCATCCCCTTGCGCTCGGCATAATCCTCGACCTGATCGCGTTCGATCTTGCCGACGCCGAAGTAATAGCTCTCCGGATGGCTGAAATAGAGTCCCGAGACCGACGAGCCCGGCCACATCGCGAAACTCTCGGTTAGCGTCACGCCGGCGGTGCGCTCGGCGTCGAGCAGGCGGAACAGTGTCGCTTTCTCGGTGTGGTCAGGCTGCGCCGGATAACCGGGCGCGGGGCGGATGCCCTGATACTCTTCGCGGATCATCTCGTCCGAGGACAGATTTTCATCCGGCGCGTAGCCCCAGAATTCCTTGCGCACGCGCTCGTGCATCCGCTCGGCGAAGGCTTCCGCCAAACGGTCCGCCAGCGCCTTCACCAGAATGGAGGAATAATCGTCATTGGAATTTTTGAAACGGTCGGCGATCACGTCCTCGCCGATGCCCGCGGTCACCACGAACATGCCGATATAGTCCGGCACGCCGCTGGATACCGGCGCGATGAAGTCGGACAGCGCGGCGTTGTGGCGGCCTTCGCGCTTCTCCAACTGCTGGCGCAACGTGTGCAGCGTGGTCATCGGCCTGGTGCGCGCTTCGTCGCTGTAGAGCACGATGTCGTCGCCATCGGCATTCGCAGGGAAGAAGCCGATGGTGGCGTTGGCCTTGAACCAGTTTTCCTGAATGATCCGGTCCAGCATCTTGCGCGCGTCGTCATAGAGCGCACGCGCGGCTTCGCCGACCTTCGGATCGTCGAGAATGGCCGGAAAACGTCCCGCCAGTTCCCAGGTCTGGAAGAACGGCGTCCAGTCGATGTACTCGGCCAGTTCTTTCAGCGAATAATCGCTGAAGCTCCTGAGGCCAATGAATGCAGGTTTTTTCGGCTGGGTTTTGCTCCAGTCGATCGTGTGCGCGTTGGCGCGCGCAGCTTCCAGCGAGAGCCGGTTCTTGTTCTGCTGCGCCCTGAAATGCGCGGCTGAAATCTTCGCATAGTCGGTGCGCACCTCGCGGGCATAGTCCTCCCGCTTCTCGGGCGAGAGCAGCGACGACGCGACGCCGACAGCGCGGCTGGCGTCGTTGACATGCACGACGGGGCCGCGCTTGTAGGCCGGGTCGATCTTCACAGCGGTATGCACGCGGCTGGTGGTCGCGCCGCCGATCAGGAGCGGCATGTCGAGGCCCTGACGCTCAAGCTCGGACGCGAGAAACACCATTTCGTCCAGCGACGGCGTGATCAGGCCGGAGAGGCCGATGATATCGGCCTTCTCGGCCTTCGCCGTCTCGATGATCTTGGAGGCAGGCACCATGACGCCGAGGTCGACCACCTCGAAGTTGTTGCACTGGAGCACGATGCCGACGATGTTCTTGCCGATGTCGTGGACGTCGCCTTTCACGGTGGCGAGCACGATCTTGCCGGCGGAGTTGCGTCCGTCGCCGGCGATGCCGGCGGCCTGATTGCGCGCCTTTTCCTCTTCCATGAACGGCATCAGATAGGCGACCGCCTGTTTCATCACGCGCGCGGACTTCACTACCTGCGGAAGGAACATCTTGCCGGCGCCGAACAGGTCGCCGACGATGTTCATGCCGTCCATCAGCGGACCTTCGATCACGTTAAGCGGGCGCTCGACGGTCAGGCGCGCAGCTTCGGTGTCGGCGTCGATATATTCGGTGATGCCGTTGACCAGCGCGTGGCTCAGGCGCTTCTCCACCGGCCATTCGCGCCAGGCAAGGTCCTGTTCCTTGACCTGCTTTTCCTGCCCGCGGAATTTTTCCGCAAGTTCGAGCAGCCGCTCGGACGCGCCGGAATCACGGTTCAGGATGGTGTCTTCGCAGACCTGCCGCAGTTCGGGATCAATGTCGTCATAGATCACCATCTGCCCGGCATTGACGATGCCCATGTCCATGCCCGCCTTGATGGCGTGATACAGGAACACCGAATGCATCGCCTCGCGCACCGGCTCGTTGCCGCGGAACGAGAACGACAGGTTGGAGACGCCGCCGGAAATATGCGCATGCGGCAGGTTCTGCCTGATCCAGCGCGTGGCCTCGATGAAATCGACGCCGTAGTTATTGTGCTCTTCGAGACCCGTGGCGATCGCGAAGATGTTCGGGTCAAAAATAATGTCCTGCGGCGGGAAATCGAGTTTCTCGGTCAGCAGCTTGTAGGCGCGCGCGCAAATCTCGATCTTGCGCTCGAACGTGTCGGCCTGTCCGACCTCGTCGAACGCCATCACCACCACGGCCGCGCCGTGGCGGCGCGCGATCCGTGCTTCGGCCAGAAATTTCTCTTCGCCTTCCTTCATGGAAATCGAATTGACGATCGGCTTGCCCTGCACGCATTTCAGCCCAGCCTCGATCACATCGAACTTCGAGGAGTCGATCATCACCGGCACACGGGCGATGTCCGGCTCGGATGCCACGAGGTTGAGATAGTCGATCATCGCCTGCTTCGAATCGAGCAGGCCTTCGTCCATGTTGATGTCGATGACCTGCGCGCCGTTCTCGACCTGATCGCGGGCGACCTGCAGCGCGGCGGTGTAATCGCCGTTCTTGATCAGCTTGCGGAAGCGGGCGGAGCCGGTGACGTTGGTCCGCTCGCCGACGTTGACGAACGGAATGTCGGATGTGAGATTGAACGGCTCGAGGCCCGACAGCCGCAGCAGCGGCGGAATTTCGGGAACGATGCGCGGCTTGTGCGGCGCGCAGGCATCCGCGATCGCCTTGATGTGCGCGGGCGTGGTGCCGCAGCAGCCGCCCACCACGTTGACAAGGCCGGCCTGCGCGAATTCACCGACAAGACGCGCCATATATTCGGGCGTCTCGTCATACTGGCCGAATTCGTTGGGCAGGCCTGCGTTCGGATAGGCGCACACGAGGGTGTCCGCGACGCGGCCGATATCCGCGATATGCGCGCGCAGGTCTTCCGCGCCCAGCGCACAGTTGAAGCCGATGGTGATCGGGTTGGCGTGCTGGACCGAATACCAGAACGCCTCCGGCAACTGACCCGACAGCAGGCGGCCTGACTTGTCGGTGATGGTGCCCGACACCATCACCGGCACATGGATGCCGCGGGCTTCGGTGATTTCGGCAATGGCGTAAAGCGCCGCCTTGGCGTTCAGCGTATCGAAGATGGTTTCGACCAGCAGCAGATCCGCGCCGCCGTCGAGCAGGCCGTTGATCTGCTCGCTGTAGGCGATGCGCAGATCGTCGAAGGTCACCGCGCGATAGCCGGGATTGGCGACATCCGGCGAGATCGAAGCTGTGCGGTTGGTCGGGCCGAGCGCGCCGGCGACAAAGCGCGGCTTGCCGTCATCGGCTTCCGCGCGCTTTGCCGCGTTTCGTGCAAGACGCGCGCCCTCGCGATTCATCTCGTAGGCGAGGTCCGACATGTCGTAGTCGGCCTGCGCGATGGAGGTCGAGGAGAAGGTGTTGGTCGCGACAATGTCCGCGCCCGCCTTCAGGTAGGCGTAGTGAATATCCTCGATGGCCTGCGGCTGGGTGATGATCAGAAGATCGTTGTTGCCCTTGACGTCGCGCGGAAAGTCCTTGAAGCGTTCGCCGCGGAATGCCGCCTCGTCGAACTGCAAACCCTGGATCATGGTGCCCATCGCGCCGTCGAGCACGAGGATTTTCTCGCAGGCAAGCGCGCGGAATTTTTCAGCGACGGGAGATGTAGGGCGGGATGACATGAGCAGACTCGACATTACTCCCTCTCCCCGTCGGGGAGAGGGTTGGGGTGAGGGGGGACCGGCGCTATTTGCGAAACCGTCAAAACAATCTCGGCAAGCACGCCTTCGATGTTTGTAAGAACCTCGTTGTTCCAGAAACGGACAACGAGATAACCCATCGACGTCACGCGCGTTCGTTCGGCGTCCCGGGCAGTTTGAACTGCATGCTGCCCGCCATCGAGTTCAACAATGAGCTTTGCTTCGGCGCAGTAGAAGTCGGCAATAAAATTGTCGATTTGTACCTGCCGCTTGAACTTCCAGCCGTTCAACCGCCGGTCGCGGAGACGTAGCCAGAGGATGCGCTCGGCATCGGTTTGTCGCCGCCGCAGTCTTCGAGCAAGGGAAGTGTTGCCGGTCATCGTTTTCTCACGACGCTTCCGATCCCCCTCACCCCACCCCTCTCCCCCAAGGGGAGAGGGAGAAGAAACTGCGTAGCTCAACAACAAGATCAGGCAGCCTTCTGCGAGCCAGCCGGGCGAATGCCGAGCAGGTGGCTGATCGCGAACACGAGATCGGCGCGGTTCATCGTATAGAAGTGAAAATTCTCGACGCCCTGCTTGGCGAGTTTCTGCACCTGGCCGGCTGCGACGGTGGCGGCCACGAGGCGGCGCGTATCGGCGTCGTCATCGAGGCCTTCAAACTTGGCTTCCAGCCAGTCCGGAATGGTCGCGCCGGCGCGGGTTGCGAAGTTCTTCGCCAGCTTGAAGTTCTGCACCGGGAGGATGCCAGGCACGATCGGAATCGTGATGCCGGCCGCGCGCACGCGGTCGAGATAGCGATAGTAGAGATCGTTGTCGAAGAAAAACTGGGTGATGGCGCGCGTCGCGCCGGCATCGACCTTGGCCTTCAGCGCGTCGATATCGGCATCGAGGCTGGCGCTCTCCGGGTGCTTCTCCGGATAGGCCGACACGCTGATCTCCATGTCGGGATGATTGCGCTTGATCGCGGCGACGAGATCGGACGACTGCTGATAGCCGTCGGGATGCGCGGTGTATTGGGTGCCGATGCCGCTGGTCGGATCGCCGCGCAGCGCGACGATGTGACGGACGCCGACATCGTGATAGCGCGCCACCACGTCATCAATGTCGGCCTTGGACGCGGCGACACAGGTGAGGTGCGCCGCTGGCGTCAGCTTGGTCTCGCCGAGAATGCGCGCGATGGTCGCGTGCGTGCGCTCGCGGGTCGAGCCGCCCGCGCCATAGGTCACCGAGACGAAGTTCGGTGTCAGCGGTGCCAGCCGGTTGATGACCTCCCACAGGCCGCGCTCCATGTCCTCGGTCTTCGGCGGAAAGAACTCGAACGAAATTGCCGGACGCTTGTGTCCGTGCGGTTCGGCAGGGGCGGCGGTGTCGCTCGTCACGCTTCGTGGCTCCAAAATTTTGTGGCGATGCGCGGGGCCGACCGGTTTGCCGCTTCGCGCCGTGGTGCGCCTTCATTCGGCCTTTTGGGCCGGACTTCGTCACCGTTTCGCCGTTCCGGACAAAATAAGCGAAAACGGGGACGTCTGACAGCCCATCAGGTGCATTCTAGCTATGGGAATTTGCCCACTTTCCCAGTCTTGCTGCGCTGTAGCGGGCAGAAAACAGGCCGGACATGGCCTGCCTTCTTCGATAAAGGTTGAATTTGATCGAATTTTTGGGAGGTTTTGGAGGATTTTGGCCGCCTGGAAGTGGGCAGATTTCTATGGATATGGCTAACGTGTCATCATGTTGCCCACAGGAGTTTGACCGGCCCCGGCTAGGTGACATGCGCGCCAGCGGTTTGACCGCTGCCGGAGAGCCACTAGCTTGGCTTTCATGACCCCGCTTTCCGTTCTCGACCTTTCGGTCGTCACCACCGGCACCCCGCCCTCACAGTCGCTGCGCAACAGCATCGACCTCGCGCAACATACGGACCGGCTTGGCTACACGCGCTACTGGCTCGCCGAGCATCACAGTCTCGCATCGGTCGCGTCACCCGCGCCTGAAATCATGATCGGGCAGATCGCTGCGGGGACGCAGCACATCCGGGTCGGCTCCGGCGGCGTGATGTTGCCGAACCATGCGCCGATCATGGTGGCCGAACGATTCAAGATGCTGGAGGCGCTGTTTCCCGGCCGCATTGATCTCGGTATCGGCCGCGCGCCGGGTACCGACCAGACCACGATGCATGCGCTGCGCCAGCGGTTCGATCAGCGCGGCGGCGATGACTTTATCGAGCGCTTGATCGAACTGACGCTGTGGGAGACGCGCAATTTCCCCGAAGGCCATCCCTACAACAATGTCTTCGCGATGCCGGACGACGCGCCATTGCCGCCGATCTGGCTGCTCGGGTCGAGCGATTACAGCGCGCAGCTTGCCGCGCAGGTCGGCATGGGTTTCGCGTTCGCGCATCACTTCGCTTCGCATGACGCCGCTGATTCGATGATTCACTATCGCGCGCATTTCAAGCCGTCGCACTGGCGCGAGACGCCTTACGCCATTCTCGCGATTGCGGTGATCATGGCCGAGACCGATGAAGAGGCGAACCGCTTGGTGATGTCCGCCGATCTCAATCGTCTTCTGCGTGATCGTGGACAATACCGTCCGCTTCCCAGCATCGAAGAGGCGCAGGCCTATCCGTATTCTGATGCGGACCGCGCCAGCATTGCGCGCAACCGCTCCCGGCTATTCGTCGGCTCAAAACAGACGGTGATGGAGAAGATCACGCCGCTGATCGAGACCTGCAAGGCGGATGAAGTGATGGTGATCACGGCGACCTACGATCACGAGGCCCGCAAGCGCTCTTACAGTCTGCTTGCGGATGCGTTCGGGATCGGCAAGCAGGCGGCGGCGTAGTATCCCTTAACTAACGTGGGCTGAATTCAAGATTCGTCATGGCCGGTCTCGTCCCGGCCATCCACGTCTTCAAATGTATTTGCCGCCAAGACGTGGATGCCCGGCACAAGGCCGGGCATGACGATTGATAGATTTCGCGTGAATTACTCCGCCGCCTTTTCCGTAAACGCGACGCGGAACGGATGCGCCGGATACACGCCGACAATGCGCAATTCCTTCGAGAAGAACTTCAGTTCTTCCAGCGCAAAAGCGAGATTGCGGTCGTCGGGATGGCCGTCGACATCGGCATAGAACTGCGTGGCGAAGAAGTTGCCTTCCACCATGTAGCTTTCCAGCTTGGTCATGTTGACGCCGTTGGTGGCGAAGCCGCCGAGCGCCTTGTAGAGCGCGGCAGGCAGGTTGCGCACGCGGAAGACGAACGTCGTTACCAGCGCGCCCGAACCTTGTTCGGCCCAAAGTTGTTCGCGCGCCAGAATCACGAAGCGCGTGGTGTTGTGGCTTTCGTCCTCGATGTCCTCGGCGAGAATGTCGAGACCGTAAATGTCCGCCGCGAGGCGCGAGGCGATGGCCGCGCAATGCTTGTCGCCGCGCTCCGCGATCAGGCGCGCCGCGCCTGCGGTGTCGCCGGCGACGATCGCCCTGATGCCGAGCTTGCGGATGATGTTGCGGCACTGGCCGATGGCGTGGACATGGCTCTCCACCGTCTTGATGTCGCCGAGCCTGGCGCCGCGCGGTCCCATCAACTGATGGCGGATCGGCAGAAACCATTCCCCGACAATGAAGAGGCCCGACTGCGGCAACAGGTGATGAATGTCGGCGACGCGCCCGGCCAGCGAATTCTCGATCGGGATCATGCCGAGCGCCGCTTCGCCCGACGAGATCGCCGCCAGCGCGTCCTCGAAGGTGGCGCAGGGCAGCGGGATCGCGTCAGGGAAGGCTTCCTGGATCGCGATGTGCGAGTTGGCGCCGGGTTCGCCCTGAAAGGCGATTTTCATCGGTTGGGTCATCGTAGCATCCGCCGTGCGGTCTCAAGGTCATGAGGCGTATCGACGCCCAGCGGCACCGTGTCAACCACGGTCACGTCGATCCGCATTCCGGCTTCCAGCGCGCGCAACTGTTCGAGCTTTTCGCGAAGCTCCAGCGGCGAGGGCGGCAAGGCCACGAACCGCGCCAGCGCGCTGCGCCGATAGGCATAGAGGCCGATATGATGATAGCGCGGGCCGTCACCGTAAGGCGCGGTCGCGCGGGTGAAATACAGCGCCCGCAGCCGGGTGACGCTGAGCGGCGATCCGACCACTTTCACCACATTGGGATTGGTCTGTTCCTCGTCCTTCGTGATGACGGCGGCGAGGGTGGCGATGTCGACCTGCGGATCGTCGAAGGGCGACAGCACGGCCCGGACCGCATCCGGGTCGATGGTGGGCAGGTCGCCCTGCACATTGATGATGGTGTCAATCTCGCCAGCGCTGTCGAGGGTTTGGAGCGCCTCGAAGATCCGGTCGGAGCCGGACGGATGGTCTGCGCGGGTCATGACCGCTTCGCCGCCATGGCCGGTCACGGCGGCGGCGATATTTTCGGAGTCGGTGGCCACCACCACCCGCCCGATTCGGGACGCTTCCGCCCGGCGAAGGACCTGGACGATCATCGGCAGACCGCCGATGTCCAGCAGCGGCTTCCCCGGCAGGCGCGTCGCCGCCATGCGGGCCGGAATCAGGACAAGAGCGCGGGTTTTTGTCATCGGGAGCAGGCGGCTCGGATAGCCAGATTTGTGAGGAAATAACGGGTGTTTTCAAAGGGTCGCGCGTTTATACGGGTTGCCATAAGGCAGGCAAACCGTTATCTCGATCCCGCTGCCAGTATTGCGCCGCACGACGGCTGCCGGTAGTAAATTTCATGGCCATTTCCCGGCCGCAGACATCGACCCAACGGCCCCGGAGCCTGATCCAAAATGGACTCCTTTGAACTCAACAAGATCATGGGCGCAGTGCTTGGCACCTGCCTTGTCCTGCTTGCGACCAACATGGCCGCCAGTGCCATTTTCGCGCCGAAGAAGCTGGAAAAGCCCGGCTTCGAGATCGCCGTCAAGGAGACCGACGGCGCTGCCGGGGCTGCTGCCGCCGCCGCGCCAAGCGAGCCGATCGAAAAGCTGCTCCAGACCGCTTCGGTCGAAAAGGGCGCCGCCGCCGCGAAGAAGTGCGCCGCCTGCCACACCTTCGAGAAGAATGGCCCGAACAAGGTGGGTCCGAATCTTTATGGCGTGATCGACGACGAGATCGGCCATGGCCGTGGCGGCTTCAATTTCTCCGCCGCCATGAAGGGCAAGGGCGGCAAGTGGACCTACGATGCCATCAACAAGTTCATCGCCAACCCGAAAGGCTTCGTCCCCGGCACCGCGATGGGCTTCGCCGGTATCAGCAAGGACAGCGAGCGCGCCGACCTGATTGCCTACCTGCGTACGCTGGCTGACACCCCGGTGCCGCTGCCGACCGCGAGCAAGTGAGCTTGCGGCCAGTGATCCGGTTCTGATGACCGAAATTTAATCCCGAAAACGGCCAGGCTTGCCTGGCCGTTTTGCGTTGCAATTGCTGTTGTTTTCGCGCCGGACATTTCGCCGCAAAGAAGCCGCGGCAACGGGCTGGCGTCATATCCAAAAACCGACATAATCGGCCAAGACGTTGCAAGGGCAGTTCTTTTCGCCCAGCCATAGGAACATTCGATTTGAGCATTTCCCGGCGCGGCCTTCTTCAAAGCGGTGCGTTTGTCGCCACGGTTCCGATGCTGAAGGCGACAGGGCTGGATGTCATTGCTTCCGCAGGCGCGCAGACACCGGCGCCGGAATGGAAGCATGCGCTGTCGCTGTTCGGCGATATCAAGTACCCCGCCGGCTTCAAGCATTTCGACTACGTCAATCCGGAAGCGCCGAAGGGTGGCACCGCGCGGCAGATTTCCATCGGCACGTTCGACAACTTCAATTTCGCGGTCGCGGGCGTGAAGGGCAACATCGCCCCGGCGGTCATGCTGATCTACGAACCCTTGATGACGCAATCGCTGGATGAGGCCAGCACCAAGTACGGCCTGCTGGCCGAAGCGGCGATGCATCCCGATGATTTTTCGTGGGTCACCTATCGCCTGCGCAAGGAAGCACGCTGGCACGACGGCAAGCCGGTGACGCCGGAAGACGTGCTGTTCTCGCTGGAGGTGCTGAAGAAATACAGCCCGATGTATTCGTCCTACTACAAGCATGTGGTGAAGGCGGAAAAGACGGGTTCGCATGAGATCAAGTTCACCTTCGATGCGCCAGGCAATCGCGAGCTTCCGAGCATCGTGGGCGAACTCATCATCCTGCCAAAGCACTGGTGGGAGGGCACCGACAGCGAAGGCCGCAAGCGCGACATCGGCGCGACCACGCTGGAGAAGCCGCTGGGCTCCGGGCCATATGCGGTCAAGGATTTCGTCGCCGGCCGCTCCGTGACCATGGAGCGGGTGAAAAATTACTGGGGCGCGAAGACGCCGGTGCGTATCGGCCAGCAGAACTTCGACGAGATGCGGTTCGAGTTTTTCCGCGACACCACGGTCTCGCTCGAAGCGTTCAAGGCCGATCAGGCGGACTGGACCGTCGAGTCCTCGGCCAAGAGCTGGGCCACTGCCTACGATTTTCCCGCGGTGAAGGAAAAGCGTGTGGTGCTGGAGGAATTCCCGATCAACGACTCCGGGCGGATGCAGGGCTTCGCCTTCAACATCCGCCGCGAGTTGTTCGCGGACAAGCGCGTGCGCCGCGCATTCAACTATGCGTTCGACTTTGAGGAGATGAACAAGCAGCTCTTCTACGGGAAGTACAAGCGCATCAACAGCTACTTCGAGGGCACCGAACTCGCCAGCTCCGGCGTGCCGGTGCAGAGGGAATTCGAGATCCTGAAAGAGGTCTATGGCGACATCCCGCCAGAGGTGATCGCCAAGCCCTATGAGAATCCGGTCGGGGGTGATCCGGAGAAGGTGCGCGACAATCTTCGCAATGCGACCCGGCTTCTGCGCGAAGCTGGTTACGAAGTGCGGGACGGCAAGCTGGTCAGGAAGGATGGCTCGCCGGTCGTGGTCGAATTCCTGCTCGATAATCCGTCATTCGAGCGCATCGTGCTGTTCTACAAGCCGTCACTGGAACGGCTCGGCATCACCGTGAACGTGCGCACCGTGGACGATGCGCAGTATCAGAACCGGGTCCGCAATTTCGATTACGACATCATCTCGGATGTCTGGGGCCAGTCGCTCTCGCCCGGCAACGAACAGCGTGATTTCTGGGGAACGCAGGCGGCGGATATTCCCGGCTCGCGCAACACCATCGGCATCAAGAATCCGGTGATCGACAAGCTGATCGACAAGATCATCTATGCGGCCGATCGCGAGACGCTGGTCGCCGCGACCAAGGCGCTCGATCGCGTGCTGCTCTGGCACTATTACGTCGTGCCGCAGTTCACTTACGGCTTCATGCGTTACGCCCGGTGGGATCGTTTCAGCCACGCGCCGCTTCCGAAATACGGCCGTTCCGGTCTGCCATCGCTCTGGTGGTACGACAAGGAGAAGGCTGACAAGATCGGCAGGCGTTCTTGACCGGGCTCTCGCGGCGGCGCGTTCTCGTGCTTGGCGGCAGCGCCATGGCTGCGGCCTGGACGCCGCGCGGCGTCATGGCTCAATCGTCCGTCGACGGAGCGCCTGAATCCCACGGCATGTCGGCCTTCGGTGATCTGAAGTATCCCGCCGACTTCAAGAACTTCGATTACGTCAACGTCAATGCGCCGAAGGGCGGGGTGTTCTCCACCGTGCCCTCGCTGCGGTCCTACAACACCTCGTTCCAGACCTTCAATTCGCTGAACAGCTTCATTCTCAAGGGCGACGGCGCGTTCGGCATGGATCAGACGTTCGCGTCGCTGATGGTGCGTGCAGGCGATGAGCCGGATGCGATGTATGGCCTGGTCGCACGTTCGGTCCGGATTTCGCCGGACAAGCTGACCTATCGCTTCACACTGCGGCCCGAAGCAAAATTTCACGACGGTACGAAGATCACCGCCAAGGATGTGGCGTTTTCGTTGTCCGTGCTGAAGGAAAAGGGCCATCCGATCATCCAGCAGCAGTTGCGTGACATGCTGAAGGCGGAAGCCGGCGACGATGCGACCGTGACTTTCACGTTCGCCGCGAAACGCGGCCGCGACGTGCCGCTCTATGTCGCCGGGCTGCCGATCTTTTCCAAAGCCTATTACGACAAGAAGCCATTCGAGGAATCGACTCTCGACATCCCGCTCGGCTCGGGTCCCTACAAGGTCGGTCGCTTCGAGGCCGGGCGCTACATCGAATACGAGCGCGTCAAGGACTGGTGGGCGAAGGATCTGCCGGTGTCGCGCGGTGCCTTCAACTTCGACATTGTGCGCTACGAATTCTACCGTGACCGCGATGTGGCATTCGAGGGTTTCACCGGCCGCAACTATCTTTACCGAGAGGAATTCACCGCGCGCATCTGGAATACGCGCTATGATTTCCCGGCAATCAAGGACGGCCGCGTTAGGCAGGAGAAGCTGCCGGACGAGACGCCCTCCGGCGCGCAAGGCTGGTTTCTCAACATGCGCCGTGCGCAGTTCAAGGATCCGCGCGTGCGCGAGGCGCTCATCAATGCCTTCGATTTCGAGTGGACCAACAAGACCATCATGTATGGTGCATATGCGCGCACCGTCTCGCCGTTCCAGAATTCCGACCTGATGGCGGAGGGCGCGCCGCCGCCGGAAGAATTGAAGCTGCTCGAGCCGTTCCGCGGGCAGGTGCCGGATGAAGTGTTCGGTGCGCCGTTTGTGCCGCCGGTCACCGATGGATCGGGGCAGGACCGCGCGCTGCTGCGGAAGGCATCGCAGTTGCTGCTGGATGCGGGTTATCCGATCAAGGACGGCAAGCGGCGGCTGCCGAACGGCGAGGTCTTCCGGATCGAGTTCCTGCTCGACGAACCGGCCTTTCAGGCCCATCACGCGCCCTACATCAAGAATCTCGGCGTGCTCGGGATTGAGGCCAGCGTGCGGCTGGTCGATCCGGTGCAGTTCCGCGCCCGTGTCGACGATTTCGATTTCGACACCGCGATCCAACGCTTCAGCATGTCATCGACGCCGGGGGACGCGATGCGGACGTTCTTCTCGTCGCAGGTCGCAGATGTGAAAGGCTCGCAAAATCTGTCCGGCATCAAGAATCCGGCCATCGACGCGCTGATCGAGCGGATCATCGCCGCGGAAAACCGCGACGAACTGCGCACCGCCTGCCGGGCGTTCGATCGTGTGTTCCGCGCGGGGCGCTACTGGGTGCCGCAATGGTATTCCGCAAGCCATCGCATTGCCTATTGGGATGTGTTCGGGCATCCGGCGAACATTCCGCGCTACGCCAGCGGCGTGGGGACACCGGATCTGTGGTGGAGTGACGAGGTGAAAGCCAGGAAGCCGGAGCAGACCGGGCATGAGACAACGAAACCCCGGCAGGCGAAGTAATCCATGACCGCGTATATCGCCCGCCGCATCCTGCTGATGATCCCCACATTGCTGGGAATCCTGTTCGTGTCTTTCGTCGTGGTCCAGTTCGCGCCGGGCGGCCCGGTGGAGCGGGTGATTGCGCAATTGTCCGGCTCGGACACCGGTGCAAGCTCGCGTATTTCAGGATCATCCGGCGGCGATTTCGCCTCGCGACCGCAGGCGGGCGCATCGGCGGACGCTGTGAGTTCAAAGTATCGCGGCGCGCAAGGGCTCGACCCGGACTTCATCAAGAGCCTCGAGAAGCAGTTCGGGTTCGACAAGCCCGCGCCGGAACGCTTCGCGCTGATGGTCTGGAATTTCGCACGGTTCGATTTCGGCAAGAGCTATTTTCGCGATGTCAGCGTGATTCAGCTCATCAAGGAAAAGTTGCCGGTGTCGATGTCGCTCGGCATCTGGATGACGCTTCTGACCTACCTGATCTCGATTCCGCTCGGCATCCGCAAGGCGGTGCGCGACGGATCGAAGTTCGACACCTGGACATCGGGCATCATCATCATCGGGTTCGCGATTCCCGGCTTCCTGTTCGCAATCCTGCTGATCATCCTGTTCGCGGGTGGATCGTTCTTCGACATTTTCCCGCTGCGGGGCCTGACCTCGGACGGCTGGTCGCAGATGCCGTGGTATCAGAAGATCACCGATTACTTCTGGCATATCACGCTGCCGCTGGTCTCGATGGCGCTCGGCGCCTTCGCCACCATGACGCTGCTGACCAAGAATTCGTTTCTCGATGAAATCCGCAAACAGTATGTCATGACAGCCCGCGCCAAGGGGTGCAGCGAACCGCAGGTGCTCTACGGACACATCTTCCGCAACGCCATGCTGATCGTGATCGCCGGCTTTCCGAGCGCCTTCATCCATGCGTTCTTCTCCGGTTCGCTGCTGATCGAAACCATTTTCTCGCTCGACGGTCTCGGTCTCCTTGGATTTGAAAGCGTTCTCAACCGCGATTATCCGGTGGTGTTCGGCACGCTGTTTATCTTCTCGCTGGTCGGTCTTGTGGTGAACTTGATTTCGGATCTCGCCTATATGTGGATTGATCCGCGCATCGACTTCGAGGCGCGCGAAGTATGACCACTGTTCCCGCACCTCCAGTGGAGACCACGGCTCAGTCGCCGATGGGCGAAGCCGTCCCGCCCTCGCGTCATCCGCTTCGCATCTCGCCGCTCAACCAGCGGCGCTGGCGCAATTTCAAATCCAACCGACGGGGTTATTGGTCGTTCTGGATTTTCGCGCTGCTGTTTGTGGTCTCGCTTTTCGCGGAATTGATCGCCAACGACCGCCCGTTTCTGATCAAGTTCGACGGCAAGCTGTATTTCCCGGCCTTTGTGACCTATCCCGAAACGGCGTTTGGCGGCGACTTCGAGACGGCGGCGGACTACCGCGATCCCTATCTGCAGAAGCTGATCAGGGAGAAGAACGGGACCGTGCTCTGGCCGCTGATCCGTTATTCCTACGGCACGCACAATCTCGATCTGCCGACGCCCGCGCCGTCGCCGCCGACATGGATGCTGACCGAGGCGCAGTGCAAGGCGGTGGTCGAAAAGAAGGGCGTCCGCGGCTGCCGCAATCTTGAATACAACTGGCTCGGCACCGACGATCAGGGCCGCGATGTTGTCGCGCGCTTGATCTACGGTTTCCGTATTTCGGTGCTGTTCGGGCTTGCCCTGACAATTATTTCGTCGGTGATCGGTATCGCCGCGGGCGGCATTCAGGGCTATTTCGGCGGCTGGGTCGATCTTCTGTTCCAGCGCTTCATCGAAGTGTGGACCGCGATTCCCTCGCTCTATCTGCTGCTGATCCTGTCGTCGGTGCTGGTGCCCGGATTTTTCGTGCTGCTCGGCATTCTGCTGCTGTTTTCGTGGGTGTCGCTGGTCGGCCTTGTCCGTGCCGAGTTCCTGCGCGGGCGTAACTTTGAATACATTCAGGCGGCGCGCGCGCTCGGCGTCTCGAATGCCACAATCATGTTCCGGCATCTGCTGCCGAATGCGATGGTGGCGACCATGACATTCCTGCCGTTCATCGTATCGTCCTCGGTGATGACGCTGACGGCGCTCGATTTCCTCGGCTTCGGTCTGCCGCCCGGCTCGCCGTCGCTGGGCGAGTTGCTGTCGCAGGGCAAGGCCAATGTGCAGGCGCCGTGGCTTGGCTTCACCGGCTTCTTCTCGGTGGCGATCATGCTGTCGCTCTTGATCTTCATCGGCGAGGGCGTGCGCGATGCCTTCGATCCGCGCAAGACGTTCAGGTAAGAATATGTTGGACGCAATCAACCAGCCATTGCTCGATGTGCGGGACCTCTCCGTGGCCTTCCGTCAGGGCGGCTCTGAAAGCATCGCGGTCGACAAGATCTCGTTTTCGATCGAGCGCGGGCAGTGCGTCGCGCTGGTCGGCGAGTCCGGCTCGGGTAAATCGGTCAGCGCGCTGTCGGTGCTGAAGCTGCTGCCCTACCCGACGGCACATCATCCGACCGGGAGTATCCGCTTCAAGGGGCAGGACCTGCTCGGCATGAGCGAGAACGAGATTCGCGGCATTCGCGGCAACGATATCTCGATCATCTTCCAGGAGCCGATGACCTCGCTCAATCCGCTGCACACCATCGAAGCGCAGATTGCCGAAGTGATCCAGCTTCATAGTGGCGTGCGTGGCGTCAAGGCGCGTGAGCGGACGCTGGAATTGCTGACGCAGGTCGGGATTCCCGAACCCGAGACCCGCCTTGCCAGTTATCCGCACCAGTTGTCCGGCGGCCAGCGCCAGCGCGTGATGATCGCCATGGCGCTCGCGAACGAGCCGGACCTTTTGATCGCGGACGAACCGACCACGGCGCTGGACGTGACGGTGCAGGCGCAGATCCTTAAGCTGCTCGCGGAAATCCGCGCCCGGCTCGGCATGAGCATGCTGTTCATCACCCATGACCTTGGCATCGTGCGGCGCATCGCCGACACCGTCTGCGTGATGAATAACGGCAAGATCGTCGAGCAGGGGCCGGTAGAGCAGGTGTTCACCGCAGCCAGGCATCCCTACACCAAGGCGCTGCTCGCGGCGGAGCCGAAGCCGGACCCCGCGCCGCCGCGGCCCGATGCGCCGGTGGTGATGTCGTCGGACGATCTCAAGGTCTGGTTTCCGATCAGGCGTGGTCTGCTGCGCAAGACCGTTGGCCACATCAAGGCGGTCGATGGCGTCAGCATCTCTGTCCGTCAGGGCGAAACCCTCGGTGTCGTTGGCGAGTCCGGTTCCGGCAAGACCACGCTGGGCCTCGCTTTGCTGCGCCTGATTTCGTCGAACGGGCCGATCGTTTTTCTCGGCAAGGATATTCAGGGCTTGAAGTTTAAGGCGATGCGTCCGGTCCGCCGCGACATGCAGATCGTGTTCCAGGACCCATTCGGCGCGCTCAGTCCGCGCATGTCGGTGGGTGACATCATCGCCGAAGGTCTCGGCGTGCATCAGCCCTCGCTGAATGCCGATGAGCGCGAGGCGCGGGTGGTCAAGGCTTTGAGCGATGTCGGTCTCGATCCGGCGACGCGCTTTCGCTATCCGCATGAATTTTCCGGCGGTCAGCGCCAGCGCATCAGCATCGCGCGTGCGGTCGTACTGGAGCCGAGCTTTGTCGTGCTGGATGAGCCGACCAGCGCGCTCGACATGCTGTTTCAGGCGCAGATGGTCGATCTGTTGCGCGACCTGCAGCGCAAGCGCGATCTGACTTATATGTTCATTTCGCACGATCTGCGTGTGGTGGCCTCGCTCGCCAGCAACCTGATCGTGATGCGCCATGGCCAGGTGGTGGAGCAGGGCGCGGCGGCGGACCTGTTCAAGAATCCGAAGACGGATTACACGCGGGCGCTGTTCGCGGCGGCCTTCAATATCGAAGCCGCGCCGAATATTGTTCCGGAGATGTGATCTGCCTCATGGTGAGTAGGCGCGCTTGCGCCGTCTCGAACCATGAGGCGTGTCTCCATCCTTCGAGACGCAGGCTGCGCCTGCTCATCAGGATGAGGGCGACATCGGTGCCAATCGCTTCACACTCGTGACCTCGCTCCCGGCCACCCTGATCCGCGCGATGGCCGATTCCGTCGATTCAATCGCCGTGGCCATATGATGCGCGTTGGCGTGGACAATGGTGCTGGCGTCGCGCGCGATGGCCACATGTCCCTTCCAGAAGATCAGGTCGCCGCGCTTGAGATCATGCCATTGCGATGGCGGGACCGCTGTCCCCAATGCGGCTTCCTGCATGTCGCTGTCGCGGGGAGCCTTGATGCCGGTGGCCGCGAGCGATGTCTGCACCAGTCCGGAACAGTCGATCCCGAGACTTGTGCGGCCTCCCCACAGATAGGGCGTACCGATGAAGCGTTCCGCCACCGCAACAAAGTCCGGCTCGCGGGTGCCGAGCGGCGCGACATGCTGTGCGGGCAGATAGTGCCGCTGGCTGGTGATGGCGAACGCGCCGTCGATTTTCACGATTTCGATTTGCGCACCCAGCGGCAGGACTTCGGCCGGCGGCAGCTTGATCGACGGTCCTGGAAACGCAAATGTTCGGAGCGCGGTGACCTTGTGAGTCGGAGTCGCACGTGGCTGCACCAGCGCGATGTCGGGAAGCCACCCGACATACCCGTCGGACCTGAGCTGGCCCCACGCCCATCCTTCGGCATCGCGATCATAGATGACGGCCCGCTCGCCTTTCAGCGCTTCGGTGTCGAGCGCAGCGTCGTGTGACGGCGCGCGGCGAACCGGCGCGACGGGATCGAAAATCTCGAACTCGATGCCGTCGGCAAACCGTGCGGCGGTCACCTTGCCTTCAAGATGTTTCGCGGCGAGATCGGGCCGCGCCGGCGTCAGCCGTGGATCCAGACTGGGATCGAAAGCCGGATCAGCCATAGCGCTCGCTCAGAAGCTTGTAGATCGCACGCGCGGTCTGACATTCGCCTCCTTCGGGGCGCGCGGGCTTCGCGCTCGGCGTCCAGCCATAAATATCGACGTGAAGCCAGCTCTTGGCGCTCTCGACAAAGCGCTTCAGGAACAGCGCGCAGGTGATCGAGCCTGCGAATGTTCCGCCGGGGGCGTTGTTGAGATTGGCGGTCTTGGAATCCAGCCAGGAATCGTAGGGCATCCAGAGCGGCATGCGCCACAGCGGATCGTTTTCGGCGCGGGCGTGGCGCGCCACATCCGCCGCGAGTGTCTCGTCGTTGGTGTAATAGGGCGGCAGATCCGGTCCCAGCGCCACGCGCGCGGCGCCGGTCAATGTTCCAAGATCAATCAGAAGGTCTGGCTTCTCTTCATCCGCCAGCGCCAGCGCGTCGGCCAGCACGAGGCGGCCTTCGGCATCGGTGTTGCCGATCTCGACATTGACGCCCTTGCGCGAGGGAAAAATATCGAGCGGGCGAAAGGCGTTGCCCGCAACCGAGTTTTCCACCGCCGGAATCAGCACGCGGAGCCGGACTTTCAGCTTCGCATCCATGATCATCTGCGCGAGTGCAAGCACGTTGGCCGCGCCGCCCATGTCCTTCTTCATGATCAGCATGCCGCTCGACGGCTTGAGATCAAGACCGCCGGTGTCGAAGCACACACCCTTGCCGACCAGCGTCACCTTCGGATGCGATGCGTCGCCCCAGGTGATGTCGATCAGGCGCGGTGCGCGGGTGGATGCCATGCCGACGGCGTGGATCAGCGGAAAGTTCTGCTTCAGCAGGTCGTCGCCGACGATGCACGTATATGTCGCGCCGTATGTCTCCGCGAGGCCTTGCGCCGCCTGCGCAAGTTCGCTGGGACCCATGTCGTTGGCCGGCGTGTTGATCAGGTCGCGCGCCAGCGTCGCGGCGTTCGCCATGCGGGTGATCTCGGCCATGTCCACCCCGGCGGGCGGAATGAGCCTTGCGCCGGGCGCGTCGTTCTTGCGGTAGCGATTGAACCGATAGCTCCCAAGTGCGAAGGCCAGCGTGGCGAGCCGCGGGTCATGCGGCGCATTGGCGAATGCGTAAGTGCCTGCGGGCAGCAGGCCCGGCAATTGACCCGGCCGGAACAGGTCCCGCCATTCACTGGCCTGATCCTCGATCCCGAACAGGACATGGGTAAGCGTGCCATCCTCCGCCGGGAGTGCCAGATACTGGCCGGACTTCGCCGCAAAGGCGTTCGCCGCAGCGAAACGACGGGCGGCGGCTGGAAGCGCTGACTGGATGGCATCCCAGGTGGACCTGGTGGCGAAGGTAATCGGAACGGGGCGGGCGTCGGTGGAGTTCGTGAAAGCAGGGTGCATGGTCTTTCCGGGGCAGCGGCGAAGCGGTGGACGGCACTATAGCAGCGCCGCGCAACCGAACAGCAGGGCTAAAACAATGTTTTGGCGGGCTGTTTTGCGCATTCGGGCCGCCGGCCCCGGCGCGGTGGTTAACCATGCATTAGGGTTAACGGTCTATTGCTGCGACATCCGGCTTCGCCACCCTCGATAGCGAGTCCAAGCGTCATGCGTCATCCGTCTCCGTTTGTCCGGCTCCTCGGTTCATCCGCAGTCGCGGTGCTTTTCGCCGCCGGTCTGGCGGGATGCCAGACCGCGCGTTCGCCGGAGATCACCGGATCGCTCAACGCACGTGCGGAGGCCGTTCCCGGTCAGGCGTCGGCCGACGCGATCCATGTCCTTGGCGAGCGCTACCGCGCGAATCCGCGCGATGTGGATGCCGCGCTTCAGTATGGACAGGCCCTGCGTCAGAACGGCCAGCGTCAGCAGGCCGTCGCCGTCATGGAACAGGCCACCATCGCCAATCCCGGGAACAAGGCTCTCCTTGCGGCCTACGGGCGGGCGCTGGCTGACAACGGAAATTTCAAGCAGGCCTTCGATACGCTTGGCAGCGCGCACTCGCCTGCCAATCCCGACTGGCGCATCCTCTCGGTGCAGGGCACCACTCTCGATCAGATGGGCAAGCATGAGGAAGCCCGCCGCTACTATGCGAGCGCGCTGAAAATCGCTCCCGAGGAGCCGTCGGTGCTGTCCAATCTCGGGCTGTCCTACGTTCTGTCCAAGGATCTGCCGAAGGCCGAGTCGGTCCTGCGCCGGGCCTATAACCGCGGGACGACAGACAGCCGCGTCCGTCAGAATCTCGCGCTGGTGGTTGGCCTGCAGGGCCGCTTCGCTGAAGCCGAGTCCATCGTGAAGGCTGATTTGCCCGCCGCCGAGGCCGAAGCCAACGTCGCCTACCTGCGGCAGATGCTTAGTCGCGACGGGCGGCAGCAGAAAACGGCCGCGATCAGTTCCGATCGCTCATAAAGCGGAAAATCCTCGGGAAGGGCGAAAGCAACGCGGTGGCGGCGCGCCGCCGCGTTACTTCATGTATTCGGAGACCTTGATACCGGTGGGTCCGAGAATGACCACGAACAGCACCGGCAGGAAGAACACGATCATCGGCACCGTCAGCTTCGGCGGCAGCGCGGCGGCCTTCTTCTCGGCCTCGTTCATGCGCATGTCGCGGTTCTCCTGCGCCATCACGCGCAGCGTCTGGCCGAGCGGCGTGCCGTAGCGTTCCGACTGCTGCAGGGCCAGACAGACCGACTTCACGCCGTCCGTGCCGGTGCGCTTGGCAAGGTTCTCGTAAGCCATCTTGCGGTCCTGCAGGTAGGACAGTTCCGCCGTGGTCAGCGAGAATTCTTCCGCCAGCGGGATCGACTGGCTGCCGATTTCCTGGCCGACCCGGCGGAACGCGGCTTCGATCGACATGCCGGACTCGATGCAGATCAGCAGAAGGTCGAGCGCATCCGGAAACGCGCGCTTGATCGAGAGCTGCCGCTTGGTGATGGCATTCTTCAGGAACAGCATCGGCGCCTGCATGCCGAGCCATGTCGCGCCCAGACACATGCCGATCTTCATCGGAGTCGGCTGCTGCATGTTCGACAGCAAGAACACATAGAGCACCGCGCCGATCAGGAATACGATCGGCATCACCAGCCGGAAGAACAGGAATGTGATGTAGGGCGCCTGGCCGCGATAACCGGCCATCACCAGTTTCTCGCGCGCTTCTTCCTGCGCGACCCATTTGCCGAGATTGAAATCGTCGACAACCCGTTGCACCAGTTGCTTGGGAGCCTGGCGCAGCGAGACCTTCTCGTTGCGGTTCAGCCGCTCGCGCTCGCGCTGACGCATGCGCTCGCGCTCGCTGGCGACCGCTTTCATGCGCTTGTTCAGGCCTTCGCCGGCGAACATCGGGGACACCAGCGCGTAGGCGGTCGCCGCGGCGGCGATCGCCGACAGCAGCATGGTCATGAACCGGATGTCGTGAAATTTCTCGATGAGAAGATCGACCAGCATGATGCCTCGTCAGAAGTCGAAATTGATCATTTTCTTCATGACAATAATGCCCATTCCCATCCACATCACGCAGCCGGCCAGCATCAGCCGCCCGGTCGGATGGGTCCACAGCAGCGAGATGTATTCGGGCACCATGATGTAGACCATGATCATCACGACGGGCGGCAGCGCGCCGATGATGCCCGCGGAGGCTTTTGCCTCCATCGACATCGCCTGAATTTTGGCGGCCATCTTGCGGCGGTCGCGCAGCACCTTTGAGAGATTGCCGAGCGCTTCGGAGAGATTGCCGCCCGACTTGCTCTGGATCGCGATCACGATGCCGAAGAAATTGGCTTCAGGCAGCGGCATGCGCTCATAAAGACGCTGACAGGCTTCGCCGAGCGGCATGCCGATGGTCTGGGTTTCGATGATGGCGTTGAATTCGCTCCGCAACGGTTCGGGCGAATCCGCCGCGACGACCTTGAGCGATTCAAACAGCGGCAAGCCGGCCTTGATGCCGCGGACGATCACGTCGACGGCGTCGGGCAAGGCATCGAGAAACTTGGCCTCACGGCGCTTCTTGAGGAAACCGAGCAGCCAGCGCGGCAAGCCGAAACCTGCCGCGAACGCGAAGCCGAACGCGGGCAGCAGCGGTACGCCCCCGACGAAAGACACGGCCATCACCACCGCGCCGAGAACGCCGGAGCCGATCATGAATTGTTGTTTGGTCCATGTGAGGCCGGCTTGGGAGATTCGCGCTTCAATGGTCAGCTTCTGGGACTGCGCGAGCCGCTGCTCCATCTCCTTCATGGATTCCTCGACCTGCACGCGGCGGGCGCGCACACGATCGTCGACGCGGAGCGCCGGCTGGGCCTGCGCGAACGACGCGCGGCGCTTCTCGGCCTTCTTCTCCCCGGACAGCAACGGGTAGATGAAAACCCACGCGAGCCCGCCCACCGTCACCATGGTGAGGAACGCCAATGCCAGCGTCTGCATGTTCATGGCTGCGCCTCTACACGCTGGACACTTCGGCGGCATCGAGCGAGGCAGCCAGCCGCTTCTCCTCGCCGTAATAACGTGCGCGTTCCCAGAATCGCGGACGGCCGATGCCGGTCGAACGGTGGCGGCCGAGGATGTTTCCGTTCAGGTCTTCGCCCATCATGTCATAGAGGAAGATGTCCTGTGTGATGATCGTATCGCCTTCCATTCCCATGATTTCGGTGATGTGGGTGATGCGGCGGGAACCGTCGCGCAGACGCGCGGCCTGGACGATCACGTCGATGGATGCGCAGATCATTTCCCGAATGGTCCGCGACGGCAGTGAGTAGCCGCCCATGGTGATCATGGATTCCACGCGGGAGAGCGCTTCACGTGGATTGTTGGCGTGGAGCGTGCCCATCGAGCCGTCGTGACCCGTGTTCATCGCCTGCAGCAGGTCGAACGCCTCGGGTCCGCGGACTTCGCCGACGATGATGCGTTCAGGACGCATGCGCAGGCAGTTCTTGACCAGATCTCGCATGGTGATCTGGCCTTCGCCCTCGATGTTGGGCGGACGTGTTTCGAGACGGACCACATGCGGCTGCTGCAGTTGAAGTTCCGCGGCGTCTTCGCAAGTGATGATGCGTTCGTCCTCGTCGATGTAGTTGGTCAGGCAGTTCAGCAGCGTGGTTTTACCCGAACCGGTACCGCCCGAGATCAGCACATTGCAGCGGACACGGCCGATAATCTGCAGGATCTGCGCGCCTTCAGGCGAGATCGCCCCGAACTTGACGAGCTGGTCGAGGGTCAGCTTGTCCTTCTTGAACTTGCGGATGGTCAGCGCGGGCCCGTCGATCGCCAGCGGCGGCACGATGGCGTTGACGCGGGAGCCGTCGGCGAGGCGCGCGTCGCAGATTGGCGAGGATTCGTCGACGCGGCGTCCGACCTGGCTGACGATGCGCTGGCAGATGTTGAGCAGTTGCTGGTTGTCGCGAAACCGGATGCCGGTCTTCTGAATCTTGCCGCCGACTTCGATAAAGACGGTGCCGGCGCCATTGACCATGATGTCAGCGATGTCGTCGCGCGCCAGCAGCGGCTCCAGCGGGCCATAGCCGAGAACGTCGTTGCAGATGTCGTCGAGCAGCTCTTCCTGCTCGGCGATCGACATCACGATATTCTTGATCGCGATGATCTCGTTGACGATGTCGCGGATTTCCTCGCGTGCCGACTCGACGTCGAGCTTGGAGAGCTGGGCGAGGTCGATGGCCTCGATCAGGGCGCCGAAGATCGTCGCCTTGGTCTGATAATAGGAATCCGAACGCCGGGCTTCCACAGGCGCCGGGGCCGGACCCCGCGCAGGCGCGAGCGGAGGCGAGGCGATATTTGCCGCCGCCGGGCGCGCGGCCGCCGTCTCCTGCACGCGATCCGGGATCGGTGCGGTCCGGACATCGGCTTCTGATCCGCTACGCTTACCAAACACGACGACAACTCCACGCGATCAACTATTTGGCCCGCAACTTTCCGAGCAATGGCGCCAGGAACGAATTGCGCGGCTTTTTGGCTTCGCCGCGGCCAGTCAGACGCTGCGCAATCTGCAGGAACATTTCAGTGGTGCGGTGGTTGGCCGCGATTTCAGCGATCATCTGACCGTTGTTCGCCGCCGCGCCGAAAATCTGCGGCTCGAACGGAATGGTCACGATCGGCTGGCTTTCGATCGCCTTGGCGAACTCGCTGGTCGAGATTTCGGGACGCTTTGGAATGCCCGCCTGATTGATGCAGTAGAGCGGCGGACGGTCGTTGGGGCGTGCCGCCTTCAGCGTGTCGAACATATTCTTGGTGTTGCGCAGATTTGCGAGGTCGGGGTTTGCGACGATCAGAATGTCGTCGGCGCCCACCAGCGCGCGTTTGGTCCATCCGGACCATTGATGCGGAACGTCCAGCACAATGCAGGGCATGGTCGTGCGCAGCGTATCGAAGATCGAGTCGAAAGCCTCCGAGCCGAAGTCATAGACGCGATCCAGCGTCGCCGGAGCGGCGAGCAGACTGAGATGGTCGGTGCACTTGGACAACAGGCGGTCGACGAAGGCGGTGTCAATGCGGTCCGGAGAGAACACGGCATCCGCGATACCTTGCGGAGGATCCTGATTGTAGTCGAGACCTGCTGTTCCAAAGGCGAGGTCGAGATCGGCGACGACCGAATCCAGCGCGAGGTCGCGCGCGATCGCCCAGGCGACGTTATGGGCTACAGTGGACGCGCCGACGCCGCCCTTGGCGCCGACAATGGCGATGATCCGCCCGACCGCCTTGGCTTCGGGCACCGAGAACAGGCCGCATACCGAGCGGACGATATCGAGCGGCGCCACCGGCGCGATCAGATAGTCGCTGATGCCGCGCCGGACGAGTTCGCGGTACAGAACGACGTCGTTGACGCGCCCGACGACGATCACACGGGTTCCCGCGTCGCACACCGTGGCAAGCTGATCGAGGCCGGAGAGAACGTCGTTGCGTCCCTCGGTTTCAAGCAGGATGACGTTCGGCGTAGGCGCGGTCCGGTAGGCTTCAATGGCCGCCGTCATGCCGCCCATCTGAATTTTGAGATGCGCCTTGTCGAGCCGGCGATCCTCGCCCGCGGACTGCACGGCCGCGGCAGTTTCAACCGTTTCGCAGAAGGCCTGAACGGACACGCGCGGCGCCGGAGCGATATGCTCCTCGGCGGCGGTGGAGACCGCTCCGTCTTCCTGATCTTGACGCGCGTAACTGATCATTTGCCCACTTCGCTCAGTTTGGCCTTGTCGGCTTCAGGATAGGTCGTGGTCGTGGTGTTGCCCTTGCGGTACTTGTCGAAGGCGACGTTGCGGCGTGGTGTATAGGCCGGTGTTTCGGCGCGCGGCTGCACGAGGTCGGACGGATTGTCGACCATCGCTGCAAGATTGCGCTGGCTGGCGCAGCCAAGATTGTAATAGGGCCGGTTCTCCAGATAGCCCTTGTTCTTGATGGAAGGGCCAAGGTCTTCCGGCCACACGCCGCAGGGGCCGGCATCCGCCGTGATCCGCGGATAATTGACGCGGATGGTTGCGAACTGGCGCGGATCGGTCGGCCGGTAATTCCTGACGGTGACGCCGTGCGGCGGAACGCCTGCAGCGGCCAGAATGCCACGAATTTCGCGCAGTGAATCCGCGGCAACCCGGGCGTTCGGCGTGTTCACGGGCATGTCGATTACAATCCCGCCGGTGCCTTCACGCAGCCATGTCGCTGCAAGCCCCGCGATATCCGAGCGCTGCGCGGAGGTGAGGCCGCCGCGGCCCGTGCCGACGAAGACTTCCGTGGTGCGGTTGGCTTCCTGCACCACGATCGGATGACGCAGGCGATAGTCATTCGGAATGCTGCCCGTGACGGTGTCCTGATCTGTGTGCGTGCAGGCGCCCAACGCGGCGGAGGCCCCGAGAAGGGCGGCTGCGATGCGCAGGGTGCGCTTGAGATTGGGTTCTCGCGTCGTCATTGCTGTCGTCCTCGTCCCATCTCAGTCGGTGATAAAGCCGTAAGCGCCGCGATATTTGCGGCCCGGCTCGACGCGCCCGGGAACGCCATAGATGCGGTTGATATTGCCAAGCAGGTCCGACTGCGGATCAGCCGCATCGGCGAAGCCATCGTCGGGGCGCGAGAGGTCCTTCTGCGCAACCGCGCGGACGATGTAAGGCGTCACAAGAACCATGAGCTCGGTGTTGCGGTTGACGTAGTCGCGGCTGCGGAACAGCGTTCCGAGCACCGGCAATTGCGAAAGACCGGGCAGTCCGTTGATGGATTGCTTGGTTTGCTCCTGAATAAGACCGGCCATGGCCATCGAACCGCCCGACGGAATTTCCAGCGTGGTTTCGGCGCGGCGGGTCTTGACCGAAGGGATGGTCAGCGTGCTGCCAGCCTGGTCGAGCGTGATGGAGTTGTCCGGCGACAATTCCGAGACCTCGGTCAGCACGCGCAGGCTGATGCGGCCTTCGGCGAGCACGATGGGCGTAAAGTTCAGGGTGATACCGAACTTCTTGAAGTCGATCTGGGTGGTACAGGCCCGCGAGATCGGGTCACAGGTATAACCCTTGGGAAGCGGAAACTCGCCGCCCGCGACGAAGGTCGCGGATTCGCCGGAAATCGCCGTCAGGTTCGGCTCCGCCAGGGTGCGGACAACGCCGGCGCTTTCCATCGCGCGCATCGTTGCGGTCACGGCGGGCACGCCGCCGGTCGAGCCGAACGAGCCGACCAGGCTGTTGCTGGCGACCAGCGGGCGGCCATAGGCGGTAAACGGATTGGTGTTGTTGAAGTTCACGACAGCGGTGCCGTAGTTCAGCTTCGCGCTGAGATCGATGCCGAGTTGCTTGATGATGTCGCGCTGAACTTCGGCGACGGTCACCTTCAGCATCACCTGGTCGCGGCCGCGCACGGCGATGCTGTTCACGACCTTGTCGGGTCCGCCGGCCAGCCGCGCAGCCATTTCCTGCGCCTGCTGTGCTTCCGCGGGGTTCGCCGCCCAGCCCGACAGCATGACGCCGTCGCCGACGCCTTCAATACGGATATCGGACAGCGGGAAGGCCTGTTTCAGCGCCGCGCGGACGCCGTTGAGATCGCGCGTAACCGCAATATCGTAGGCTGCGATCTGCTGGCCCGATGTATCGAAGAAGATGATGTTGGTCTGGCCGACAGCGGCGCCGATGATGTAGGCGCGCTGCGCCGACCGGACCACGGCGTTGGCGATCTTCGGATCGGCCACCAGCACGTCTTTCACATCGCGCGGCAGGTCGATGACGACGGACTTGCCGATGCCAAGCGGCAGGAAACGTGCGTTCAACTGGCCGCCGGCCGATGTGGCGGCCGCGGATGCGCGATAGTCGCTTGCGATCGCCGGCGACAGGACCGGATTCAGTGTCAGCGCGCAGATGGCGGCATACGACAGGGCACGCACCATGAAGGTCCGCACAGGTGCCTGGTGTCCCTCTCGCCTCATCGTCTCGGTCCTCTCGATCACTTCCGTGTCGTCATGGTTGTGGGAACGCCGTAGCGAACGACGTTGACGCTGTCGCGCTTCATGCTGTCATCGGCAGCCACATCATGGTTGTTGGCGTCGACGAGGCTGCGCAGCGCGAGCGACAGCGTTCCCGCCTGCCGTGCGCGCGCCAGCGCCTCCGCCTGATCCGGCTTCAATTCGAGTGTCGCGGTCTTGCCGACCACCACCTTCTGTCCGTCCTTGTCGCCGACGGTCTGGTCGATGGCGAGGACGCGGACATTGGTGAGAATGGTTTCGGAGTTGATGGCATCGGCGCCGCCGGACCGGTCGGCGTTCTTGTCCCGCTTGGTCAGGATAACGTCGACCTTGTCGTTCGGCAGGATGAAGCCGCCCGCGCCGGTTTCCGGGGAGATTTCGGTCGAAATCGCGCGCATGCCGGTGGGCAGGATCGCGGCCATGAAGCCCGAGCCGTTGGCCTTGACCAGCTTGGTCTCGCGGATCGGTTCACCGGCAAGGAAGGGCGAGCGCGCGATGGAGCCGACGATCTGGCTCATGGCCTCGGCGCGGTCGGTCTTGCGGATCAGACTTGAGCTTGTCGCGGACGAGGGCCAGGACTGCCACTGGATATCGTCCGGCGTGACGGTCTGGCCGAGCGCGATATCCGAACGGGCGACGAGAACGTCGGTCGTGTCCATCATCACGGGAGCTGCTGTTTCCACCGGCTGGGGGCCGGAACCGCTCGCAAGATAGGCGGCAGCGCCACCGGCGCAGACAGCAATGGTCAGGACGACAATCCGCGCGGTATTCATACGCTTCACTTTCCACATCACGCCGCGACGAACGGACCCGTCGCTGTGGTCGGATTTGACCAGCTAAACGTCAAAGCATGGTTAATGAGGCGTATCTAAATCGCGTTAATGAGAGGTTGCGATCGTTCAGTGACCGATGAGGCGCGTGAGGTCGACAGCCTTCATCCATTCGGTTTCCGGATAGATCACGAGCGCGCCGAGGGCGAGCGCGATGCCGTAGGGAATGCCGGTGTCCTTGTGATGAAGGTTCAGCAGCCATTTCTGCGACAGCAACGGATAGGGCAGCGGCCATTGCCGGAACTGCAGGATCAGAAGCGTCAGTGCGCCTCCGAACAGCGACGCGTAGACCAGATAGCCGAGCAGCGGCGAGAACCCGAGCCAGAGGCCAACCGCCGCTGCGATCTTGGCGTCGCCGCCCCCCATCCATCCGAAGGCGAAGAAGGCGAAGGCGACCACGAGCACCGTCAGGCCTGCGCCGACATGCAGCGCAATCTCGGACAGCGGCATTCCGCCAAAACTGGCCAGAATAAAAAAGCCAGCCACCAGCAGCAGCGAGACGCGGTTCGGGATCGTCATGGTGAAGAGGTCGCTCGCCGCGGCGAAGGCCATCAGGGCCGGAAACAGGAACAGGCGGGCGAGATCGAGGATCATGGGTTTACCGGAGGTCTTGCCGAGAGTGAGCCGCGGGTACTCGCTTGAACAGGCGATGCGGCAGGCTAACCGGGAGAAGTGAACAATCCTCGAACGCGCGCTACCAGATGCTGACGATCCGGAACAAGGCTGCGAGCGAGGCCAGGATCAGGGCCGCACAGACCAGCCGGACAGGCTCGGGGCCGGACAGCGATGCTGCCGCGGGCTTCGGATTCCGGCGTGGTTCGGCGGGAAACGGCTTCATGACGCGGTACGCTCTACCGGCAAAAACAAAAAAGGCTTCGGTTTCCCGAAGCCTTTTTTCCAAAAGTTCGGAAGATTAAGGAGCGATCTTGCTGTTGACGGCGGTGAACTTGCCGTTCAGCGTGGTGCCGAGGGTGTTCACTGCGGTGATGACCGCGAGCGCAATGCCCGCAGCGATCAGGCCGTACTCAATCGCGGTGGCGCCGGATTCGTCCTTGACGAAGCGAGCAACGAGCTTGGACATTTGTAACTCCATTTGTACACGTGGCTGTAGAACTTTGGCCGTTGCGGGGGCGGAAACCACCGTGACCATGCGGTGAACCTACGCAGGAGGAATTGCAGCGCAGTTAATTCGATTGCAGAAATGCCGGGGTATTGTGCTGTTCTTGCTGAGGGTAAATGCTGGTTTAATGAGTTCGCAGAAAAGTGCGCAAGTTGCGCGTCAGCCAGAATTTTCCAATTCATTCTGGTCCCGATTGCTGCTGCGCGGTCCGTTTGCAGTTCATTCATCAATTAACGGCAGATTTGCCATGTCGGGCGCCGGCACCGCTGCGTATCGCTTTTGCCGGCTTGTACACGCCCCGGAGTAGAGTATGTCGATCCAGGTTTTGCCTCGCCGCGCCAAACGGTTGGCCGCGTTGCGGATTGTTGTTGCCGGGTTCCTGATGGGCCCGATGGTGGCGGTCGCAGGTACTGATGACATGGTCGCCGTCATTGTCGACCAGGCGAAAGTGATCAAGCTTCCCGAGAAGGTCGCGACGATTGTGGTCGGCAATCCCCTGATTGCGGATGTCACCCTGCAGCCTGGCGGGATGGTTGTGGTGACCGGCAAGGGCTACGGTGCCACGAATATGATCGCCATGGACCGGAGCGGGGCTGTTCTGGCCAACCGTCCGATCCAGGTGGAAGGTCCGATGGACAAGATGGTGACGGTCTATCGCGGGCTGGAACGGGAATCCTACAGTTGCACGCCGGTCTGCGAGCGCCGCGTCACGCTTGGCGACGCCCGGGCCTATTTCGACGCGACCCTCGGGCAGACCAACGTCCTCAACGCCCAGGCGAGCGCCGCCGGCGCGAAACAATGAGGCCGGTTCGCACAACCCGCGGCGGTTAACGATCGGTTAACGCCGCGCCGGATGTTGTCGCGAACCCTCGCAAGCATTCGACAATCTCTGTCGTCTATTCTTGGCGGTAGTTACTTCCGCCGAGGATCCTCCGATGCGTGCGCCAGCGCCATCCCTGAACACGATCAACAAGACCCTGCGCCGCTTTCGCCGCAACCGGCGAGGCTCCGCGGCGATTGAGTTCGCGCTGATCGCTCCGCTGTTTTTCATGTTGCTTTTCGCCATCATGGAAACGGCACTGGTATTTTTCGCCGCGCAGGTTCTCGAGACCGGGACGAATGATTCCGCGCGCCTGCTGTACACAAATCAGGCGCTCAACAACAATATGACGCAGGCTCAGTTCGCGACCGACGTCTGCAACCGGGTGAAAGTGCTGTTCAGTTGCGGGACCAACAATGCAAACCTGACGATCGTCGTCAAAACCTACGCACCCGGCGTGACGATCCCGTCGTCCGATCTGGCTACGCCGATTACGGGCGGCGCGTTCACCGGCCAGCCTGCATACACGCTGCCGCAATCGGGCGACACCGTTCTGGTTCGCGTCTTCTATGAGTGGCCGCTGATCGTCACCGGACTCGGCTATAACATCGCCAATCTTTTCAGTTCCGGCGGCACGAACAGCAAGCGGTTGCTGGCCGCTTCGGCCGCGTTCCGTGTCGAACCGAATGGCTCCTGATCAATGGCTTCCGATATGACCATCGTCTTGAAAATCGTGGACCGCAGCCGGCGCATGATGATCCGCTTCTCGCGGGACAATCGCGGTCTGGCCGCCGTCGAGTTCGCATTCATCGTGCCGTTGATGCTGGTTCTGCTGTTCGGCATGATCGACACATCGAGCGGCGTTGCCGTCGATCGCAAGGTGACATTGACCGCGCGCTCGCTCTCGGACCTTGTTTCGCAGGGAACAAACGTGTCGCAGAACGACCTGAAGAATTTCTTCGGTCTTGGCGGCGCCATCATGGCGCCTTACAGCGTCACAGCAGCGACGATGACGCAGAAGGTGACGCAACTCGCCGTCGACGGATCGAAGAATGTCAAGGTCGCCTGGAGTTACAGCGCAACCGTCAACAACAACACCGCCACGATTACGCAGGGCTACGACAAGAATTCGGTCATCACGACCGTCCCGGCTAATCTTCTTGTCCCGAATACCTACCTGATCTGGAGTGAGGTGAGTTACAAGTATACGCCGATCACCGGCTACCTGATGGGAACGGTGGCGATTCCGCTGTCCGACGAAACCTACACGCGGCCACGCCAGTCGGACTGCGTTTATTACGGGACCTCCACGACCTGCACGCCGTGATCGCGGCGTCCTCGGCGGCAACAACGCGGCGCACCGGTCTCGCCACTCCATGTTCAACAAAAAAGGCCGTGCGATCCACACGGCCTTTTCCGTATTCATGTCTTGGTCGCTGAAATGATCCGCAGCGTGAGCTGCGACAATTTCAGTTAGCCGGCGGCGCGAAGATTGTCCGCCGACGACTTGCCCGAACGGCGGTCGGCAACGATCTCGTAGGAGATCTTCTGGCCTTCACGCAGCGTTCCGAGGCCAGCGCGTTCGACAGCGCTGATGTGAACGAACACGTCGTTTCCGCCGTCATCCGGCTGAATAAAACCGTAGCCCTTAGTCGCGTTGAACCACTTCACAGTTCCCATGCTCACGCAGGTAGTCCTTCTCAAGATAGATATTTCATGGCCCGAACATGGGCCGGTGAGATCGAAATTTGGATGAGGTCGTCAGCGTCTAAACCGGCTGTACCGGTGGATAGCTAGGTCGTCCGGCCGAAGATCGATCATCGGATTGTAGGTGAAAATGGGCCCCAAAACAATCCTGACGTGCGCGGATTCTGATACCCGCGGCCTGCTCGGAAGATGCAGGATCGCGCTTGACGTGCGCGATCCTGTTTGGGCTGACCGGACGAGGGCTTACCGGCGGCGAAACTGTCCGCCGCGCGGCGGTGCGCCGCGGGGAGGGCCGCCGGCGCCAGCCGGACGTTCGTCCTTGTGCCGGAAAATCAGGCGGCCCTTTTCCAGGTCGTAGGGCGACATCTCGATGGTCACCCGGTCGCCGGCCAGTGTCTTGATGCGGTTCTTTTTCATCTTGCCCGCGGTGTAGGCAACGATCTCGTGTCCGGCATCGAGCTGGACGCGATAGCGCGCATCGGGAAGGATTTCGGTCACCAGCCCTTCAAACTGGATCAGTTCTTCTTTCGCCATAGGGTCTCCAGATTTCTAAATTGAGTTGTCCATCAAAAGCTACGAACGCTGCGGGCGCTGATGAGGCTTGTGGCCTTGCGCCTTCGCAGGCCGGCTTTCCCGGTGAAGAAATGCGACGCCCTGAATACCATCGCCACCGTTGCCATGAGAAGTCCGTGGCTGCTCATTGCGCGTATTCTGGCGGGTATTTTCGTGGCGTCCGCTCTCGTGACGGTTGGCCTGGACCATGCCGTTACCGCCACCGGGACGCCTGCGGCGGCGAGGACCCTTCGAGCCGGGGGCGCCTTCGTTGGCGCGCGCACCCTGGCCGTGATGGCCATGGCCGTGAGCTGACCGCCCTTGCCGCTGCTGGGCTGCCGGAGCCGGGCGCTGCTGATGCTGCCCGGGGGTGCGGCGGTCTTCCTTCGGCAGCGTGACCTTGATCAGCCGCTCGATGTCGCGCAGGTAACCGAGTTCCTCGGCGCCCGCCACCAGCGAAATCGCGGTGCCGTCCGCACCTGCGCGGGCCGTACGGCCGATGCGGTGGACATAGGTTTCCGGCACGTTGGTCAGGTCGAAGTTGATGACATGACTGATGCCGTCGACGTCAATGCCGCGCGCGGCGATGTCGGTGGCCACCAGGGTGCGGATATCGCCGGTCCGGAACGCCGCGAGCACCCGCTCGCGGTGGTTCTGGGACTTGTTGCCGTGGATAGCTTCAGCCGGAATCCCCGCTTTAACAAGGCCTTTCACGACCTTGTCGGCGCCATGCTTGGTGCGGGTAAACACCAGCGCGCGGTTGACCGGTTCGTTCTTGAGGAGCTGCGCCAGAACGGCGGGCTTGGCCGAATGATCGACCTGCAGCACCTTCTGGGTGATGCGCTCCACCGTCGACGACACCGGCGTCACGGCGACACGCGCCGGATCGTTCAGCATCTGGTCGGCGAGATCGGCGATGTCCTTCGGCATGGTGGCCGAGAAGAACAGGGTTTGGCGCTTGATCGGCAGCTTGGCGACGATTTTGCGGATGTCATTGATAAAGCCCATGTCGAGCATGCGGTCGGCTTCGTCGAGGACGAGGAATTCGACCTGATTGAGCTTGAGCGCATTGCCCTGAACCATGTCGAGCAGGCGGCCCGGCGTTGCCACCATGACTTCGACGCCCTGCATGACCGAGCGGACCTGACGGCCCATCGGCACGCCGCCGATGGCCAGCGCCGAGGTCAGGCGCATATGCCGGCCATAGGCGTTGAAGCTGTCGAGGATCTGGCCTGACAGTTCGCGGGTCGGGCTGAGGACCAGCACGCGGCAGGTCTTTGGCTGGGGCCTGACGCGATTCTCGAGCAGGCGATGCAGGATCGGCAGCGCGAAGGACGCGGTCTTGCCGGTGCCGGTCTGGGCGATGCCGATCACGTCACGGCCGGTGATCGCGATGGGAATGGTCTGGGCCTGAATGGGGGTGGGCGTGACGTAATTTTCTTCTTTCAGTGCACGCGAGATGGGATCGGCGAGGCCGAAATCCTGAAACGAGGTCAAAAGGGTATCTTTCTATGAGTCGCAACGCACGCCCGGCAGGATGCCGGGTGCGGGCGGGTGTCGGAGACACCCGCGTGTCTGGGGCGTCGGCTCTGTTAGCTGAAGGGGCAAGCCAGAAACCGTTTTACGGAATCCGTACACGCGGCTCGCAAGGACCCGATGATTCTCAAGGTCGTGGCGCTGATATGGAGCAGGAACACGGCGCTTTCAAGGTAAATCGGCCGACGCCGCTGCCCGGGGACTCTTCCGTCCCCGGGGACACCGCGCGGGGCCGGTCACTCGGCTGCTCGATTTTTATACAGGTGCAGTGTTTCGGCTATTATTTATGCAAATGACGAAAGCTGCATCATCGCGATTGCCCACGAATAAGGCAGCAAAAATACACATTGGGCGGCGATGTAAATTTCCATAAATAAATCAAATAATTAGTCAAATTCACGCCATGGCATAGTTCTTGCGATTCCCTTAACGCCGCCGGCCGGTGCGCCGGCGCGAAGCGTTTCACGTCTGCGTCAGGGAGATGACATCGCATGACTACCAATTTCAGCAGTGCTGCAGTTGCACCGTTCAGCCGCCGTAAATGGCTGGCCGCAACTGCGGGTCTTTTTTTGGGCCTCGCCTCGATCGGCGGGGCGAAGGCGCAGGACACTATCAAGGTCGGCGTCCTTCATTCGCTTTCCGGAACCATGGCCATCAGCGAAACCACGCTGAAGGATACGATCCTCTTCCTTATTGATGAGCAGAACAAGAAGGGTGGCGTTCTCGGCAAGAAGCTCGAGGCCGTCGTGGTCGATCCGGCATCGAACTGGCCGCTGTTCGCCGAAAAGGCGCGCGAGCTGATCACCAAGGACAAGGTGTCCGTGGTGTTCGGCTGCTGGACCTCGGTCTCGCGCAAGTCGGTGCTGCCGGTGTTCAAGGAGCTGAACTCGATCCTGTTCTATCCGGTGCAGTACGAAGGCGAGGAGAGCGAGCGTAACGTGTTCTACACGGGCGCGGCTCCGAACCAGCAGGCGATCCCCGCGGTCGACTATCTCGCCAAGGAAGAAAAGGTGCAGCGCTGGGTTCTGGCCGGCACCGACTACGTCTATCCGCGCACCACCAACAAGATCCTTGAAGCCTACCTGAAGTCGAAGGGCGTCAAGGCCGAAGACATCATGATCAACTACACGCCGTTCGGTCACTCGGATTGGCAGACCATCGTCGCCGACATCAAGAAGTTCGGCTCGGCGGGCAAGAAGACGGCGGTAGTCTCGACCATCAACGGCGACGCCAACGTGCCGTTCTACAAGGAGCTCGGCAACCAGGGCATCAAGGCGACCGACATTCCGGTCGTTGCGTTCTCGGTCGGCGAAGAAGAACTCGCCGGTATCGACACCAAGCCGCTGCTCGGCCATCTCGCCGCCTGGAACTACTTCCAGTCGATCAAGACTCCGGAGAACGAGGCTTTCATCAAGGCCTGGCAGGCCTACACCAAGAATCCGAAGCGCGTGACCAATGATCCGATGGAAGCGCATGTGATCGGCTTCGACATGTGGGTGAAGGCCGTCGAGAAGGCCGGTTCGGTCGATCCTGACAAGGTGATCGACGCGCTTCCGGGCACCAAGGCCAAGAACCTGACCGGCGGCGTCTCGGAAATGCTGCCGAACCACCACATCACCAAGCCGGTGTTCATCGGCGAGATCAAGGCCGACGGCCAGTTCGACGTGGTGTGGAAGACCCCGGGCCTTGTTGCGGGCGATGCATGGTCGAAGGAACTTGAAGGCTCCAAGGACCTGATCGGCGACTGGGTTGGCAAGAAGTGCGGAAACTTCAACACCAAGACCAACAAGTGCGGCGGTCAGGGCTCCTGATATCGTCGTGAGTTGAGCGTCATTGCGAGGAGCTCTTGCGACGAAGCAATCCATTCGTGAGACAGAAAGATGGATTGCTTCGCGGAGCCTGTCATCGGGCCGGCAAAGCCGGACCCTTTGGCTCGCAATGACGACCTCCTGAAGTTCCAACAATCGGAAGGCGACGGCAGTCGCCGCCTTCCTCCACCTCTGCCGGGGCTGTCACGTGTTCTCTTCATTCCTCCATCGCTGCCGCGCGGCAGCCATTGCGCTGATACTTGTGGTGGCCTCGGGCGTGCCGGTTCTCGCCGGGCCCTTTGAAGATGCGGTCGCGCAATTCGCCAACGATTCATTTTCCGATACCGAAGCGGCTGTCGGTGTGCTCGCGACCAGCGGCAATCCGCTCGCGCTTCCGATCATCGACGCGCTTTCGGAGGGCCGGCTGCTGGCCGATCCGCAGAGCAAGAAAGTCTTCTATACAGACAAGAGCGGCAAGACCTTCAATGCCGCGACCGGCGAAGCGGCGGCTGCGCCGTCCGGCGCGGCGGCTGTTCGCCTCAACAACCGGCTGCGCCGGGGCGTCGAGGCCGCGCTTGGCGGTTTGACATTGCTATCGCCGGACCTGGGAAAGCGCATCCAGGCGGCGCAATCCGTCTTCAAGAGCCATGACGCCGCTTTCCTGCCGGTGATCGACACGGCGCTGCAGAAGGAAACCAATAGCGGCGCGAAGCGTGCCTTCGCCGAGGCCAGGGCTGCGATCATCCTGTTCGACCCGAAAGCATCCGAAGCCGCCAAGCTCGATGCCGTGCAAGTGATCCGCGACCGCGGCGACCAGGAGGCGCTGGCGATGCTGACCGGTCTGTCGTTCGAGCCGTCGTCGGCGCTGGGGCGGACCTCCGCCGCCGCCATCAGTTCGATCCAGAGCAAACTTGCGATCTGGGCAGCCGCGCAGAACGCATGGTACGGCCTCTCGCTCGGCTCGGTGCTGCTGCTTGCGGCCATCGGCCTTGCCATCACCTTCGGCGTGATGGGCGTCATCAACATGGCCCACGGCGAAATGGTGATGATCGGCGCTTACGTGACCTTCATGGTGCAGGAGGTGATTCGCACCAGCTATCCCGGCCTGTTCGATTATTCGCTGCTGATCGCTGTGCCGCTGGCATTCCTGGTCGCGGGTCTGATCGGGGTTATTATCGAGCGCAGCATCATCCGCTTCCTTTACGGCCGTCCGCTGGAAACATTGCTCGCGACCTGGGGCCTGTCGCTGGTGCTGCAGCAGGCGGTGCGCACCATGTTCGGCCCGACCAATCGCGAGGTCGGCAACCCGTCCTGGATGAGCGGCGCATTCGAGATCGGCCAGATGACCATCACCTATAACCGGCTCTGGATCGTGGTCTTCACCATGGTGGTGTTCTTCCTGCTGCTCGGCATGCTGCGCTTCACTTCGCTGGGGCTTGAAATGCGCGCGGTGACCCAGAATCGCCGTATGGCCGCGTCCATGGGCATCGCCACTTCGCGCGTCGACGCGCTGACCTTCGGTCTCGGCTCCGGCATCGCAGGCATCGCGGGTGTGGCGCTGTCGCAGATCGACAACGTCAGCCCTAATCTCGGTCAGAGCTACATCATCGACAGTTTCATGGTCGTGGTGTTCGGCGGCGTCGGCAATCTGTGGGGCACGCTGGTCGGCGCCATGACGCTCGGCATCGCCAACAAGTTCCTTGAACCTGTGGCAGGCGCGGTCCTCGGCAAGATCGCGATCCTCGTGCTGATCATCCTGTTCATTCAGAAGCGGCCGCGCGGACTGTTCGCGCTCAAGGGCCGGTCGGTGGAAGCATGATGAAGTTGGCCGTCATATTTCGCTCCTTACCGCCGATGATCTCCCTCCCCCCTTGCGGGGGAGGGGCGGGGAGGGGGGTAACCGCGAATCCCGCTCTCGTTGACCCCCACCCCCAACCCCTCCCCGCAAGGGGGAGGGGGGCGCACCTTTTCACGTCGCGGAGGTGGCGACCATGACCCCGCACATTCTCACCCGTTCGCTCAACAAGAGTGCGACTGTCTTCCTGCTGATCGTTGCCGCTGTCGGCATTCTCGTGCCGCTGTCGAACCTGTTGCTGCCTGAATCGTCGCCGCTTCAGGTGCCGACCTATCTGATGGCGCTGTTCGGCAAGTATCTCTGCTACGCCATCCTCGCGCTTTCGATCGATCTGATCTGGGGCTATTGCGGTATCCTCTCGCTCGGTCACGGCGCGTTCTTCGCGCTCGGCGGCTATGCGATGGGCATGTACCTGATGCGCCAGATCGGCGCGCGGGGTGTCTATGGCAACCCGGTGCTGCCGGACTTCATGGTGTTCCTGAACTATAAGGCGTTGCCGTGGTACTGGTACGGCTTCGACATGTTCTGGTTCGCGGCCCTGATGGTGCTGCTGGTGCCGGGCTTGCTCGCCTTCTGCTTTGGCTGGCTCGCCTTCCGGTCGCGCGTGACCGGCGTGTATCTGTCGATCATCACCCAGGCGATGACCTATGCGCTGCTGCTGGCGTTCTTCCGTAACGACTTCGGCTTCGGCGGCAACAACGGCCTGACCGATTTCAAGGACATCCTCGGCTTCAACGTGCAGGCGCAGGGCACCCGCGCCGCCTTGTTCGTGCTGTCATGTCTGGCGCTCGCTGTCGCGTTCCTGATTTGCCGCGCCATCGTGACCTCGAAGCTCGGCAAGGTGCTGATCGCGATCCGCGACGCGGAATCCCGCACGCGCTTCCTCGGCTATAGGGTCGAAAACTACAAGCTGTTCGTGTTCACGCTGTCGGCCTGCATGGCCGGGGTCGCCGGTGCGCTGTATGTGCCGCAAGTCGGCATCATCAATCCGGGCGAGTTCGCGCCGGGTAACTCGATTGAAGCCGTGATCTGGGTGGCGGTCGGCGGACGCGGAACGCTGATCGGCGCCGCGCTCGGTGCGGTGGTCGTGAACTACGCCAAGACCATCTTCACCTCCGGCGTTCTCGCGCCCTACTGGCTGTTCATGCTGGGCGCGCTGTTCATTCTGGTGACGCTGCTGCTGCCGAAGGGCATTGTCGGTACGGTCAAGGACTGGTGGGCCGGGCGGCGGGATCAGCTTGCGGCGGATGAAGCCAGCGCCGCAGCGGAAGAGGGTGTCACCAAGCCGGGTCTTAAACCCGGCCTCGCGGAGTAAGGCACATGAACGTCATGGATACCCGCGCCACCTCCGCCATGCTCTACCTTGACGGTGTACATGTGTCGTTCGACGGCTTTCATGCCATCAATAATCTCTCGCTGACCATCGCGCCGGGTGAGATGCGCGCCATCATCGGCCCTAACGGTGCCGGCAAGACCACGATGATGGACATCATCACCGGCAAGACCAAGCCGGACGAGGGTGACGTCCTGTTCGACGGCAAGGTCGATCTGACGCGGCTGGACGAAACGCAGATTGCCGAACTCGGCATCGGCCGAAAATTCCAGAAGCCGACGGTGTTCGAGAGTCAGACCATCGAGGACAATCTTCTGCTGGCGCTGAACGTCGATCACAAGGTGCGCGGTACGCTGTTCTGGCGCGAAACACCGGACGAAAGCGAGCGCATCGAGCGCGTGCTGGAGACCATCCGGTTGAAGGATTCCCGAAACCGTCTCGCGGGCGCCCTGTCGCATGGCCAGAAGCAGTGGCTGGAGATCGGCATGCTGCTGGCGCAGGACCCGAAGTTGCTGCTGGTGGACGAGCCTGTTGCAGGCATGACCGATGTGGAAACGCATCAGACTGCCGAGCTTCTGAAGGAGATCAACAAGGAAAAGACGGTGGTGGTCGTCGAGCACGACATGACGTTCGTGCGCGAACTCGGCGTGCGCGTCACCTGTCTGCATGAAGGCTCGGTTCTGGCCGAAGGCACGCTTGATCAGGTCTCGAACAACGAACGTGTCATCGAAGTGTATCTGGGAAGATAAGAGAGCGAATAGTGAGTGGCGAATAGCGAATAGGGTGGTGATGACGATGAAGAAAACGGCTCGCGGCGATAAAGTGGAAACTCTTCTATTCGCTATTCGCTATTCGCCATTCGCTGCGGGTGTGGCCGGAGGCCGCTCATGCTGAACGTCAACAACATCACCCTCTATTACGGCGCAGCTCAGGCCTTGCGTGGCGTCTCGCTGGCTGCGGAGCCGGGCAAGGTGACCTGCGTGCTCGGCCGTAACGGCGTCGGCAAGACAAGCCTGCTGCGTGCCATGGTCGGTCAGTATCCTATCAAGGATGGCTCGATCACCTTCGATGGCGCCGATCTCGGTCCCCTGAAACCTTATGAGCGCGCGCGCAAGGGGATCGGCTTCGTGCCGCAGGGCCGCGAAATCTTTCCGCTGCTGACGGTGGAGGAAAATCTGAAAACCGGCTTTGCGCCGCTCAAGCGCGACGACCGCACCATTCCGGATGACGTGTTTTCGCTGTTCCCGGTGCTGAACACCATGCTGGGGCGGCGGGGCGGCGATCTTTCCGGCGGTCAGCAACAGCAATTGGCCATCGGCCGCGCGCTGGTGATGCGGCCGAAGCTGCTGCTGCTCGACGAGCCGACCGAAGGCATCCAGCCGTCGATCATCAAGGACATCGGCCGCGCGATTTCCTACCTGCGCAGCCTGGGCACGATGGCCATCGTGCTGGTCGAACAATATCTCGACTTTGCCTGCGAGCTCGGCGACAATTTCGCGGTGATGGATCGCGGCGCGGTGAAATACACCTGCGACCGCAGCAATCTCGATCCCGCCGAGATCAGCCGGCAAATGGCGCTCTGACGGGACAACCATCGGCCGGGGCGGATGCAAAGCGAGATCATATTGTCGGCGGAGACCTTCGCGGCCAACCGGGCGGTTGGGGCTGTCAAATTTGACGTCCATCTGAAGGACGGCGCGACGCGGCGGCGCCAGCTTCATGAGTCGGGCTCGCTGCGCGTGCGATTTCCCTCGCCTGAGCAGCAGGGTCTGTCGGCGGTGTTCGTGAACACGGCAGGCGGCGTTGCCGGTGGTGACCGCTTCGATATCGACATCGCCGCGGAAGACGGCGCGCATCTGACGGTCACGACGGCTGCGGCCGAGAAGGTCTATCGCTCGCACGGACCGGAAGCGCAGGTGAATATCGCGCTGCGCGCAGGGCATGACGCGCGTCTGGCGTGGCTGCCGCAGGAAACCATCGTGTTCGATCAGGCCCGTGTCGCGCGCCGGATCGACATTGATCTGTCACCGGCCTCATCGCTGCTTCTGTGCGAGATCGTGGTGTTTGGCCGCGCCGCCATGGGCGAGGTTATGGCGCGAGGGAGTTTCACCGACCGCTGGCGGATGCGGATCGGGGGCAAGCTGGTGTTCGCGGAGACGGTACGGCTCACCGGCGATATCGCGGAAAAGCTCTCGCGCCGCGCTGTCGCCAATGGCGGGGTCGCTGTCGGCACGGCGCTGATCGTGCCGGGCGACGAGGCCATCGTCGAACGTGTGCGCGAAGCCTCCGATGCTTTCGGTGCGGAGGTCGGCATCTCCGCGTGGAACGGATTTGCAATGGCGCGCTTCTGCGCACAAGATGCGGCAAAGCTCCGCGCCGATATGATGAAAGTGCTGGAACGTGTGAGCCCATCAGGCTTGCCGCGGCTTTGGCTCAACTAGACTTCAGATAAACCGGATAGTGCCCGCATGAATTTGTCTCCCCGCGAAAAAGACAAGCTCCTGGTTTCCATGGCCGCCATTGTCGCGCGGCGTCGCCTTGAGCGCGGCGTGAAACTCAACCATCCCGAAGCGATTGCGATCATCTCGGACTTCATCATCGAGGGCGCGCGCGATGGCCGCACGGTCGCCGATCTGATGAAGGCGGGTGCGGAAGTCATCACACGCGAGCAATGCATGGATGGCATCGCCGAGATGATCCACGATATTCAGGTCGAGGCGACGTTTCCCGATGGGACGAAGCTCGTGACGGTGCATGAACCGATCAGGTGAAGTTCAAGATCGTCATTCCGGAACGGCGCAAGGCGCCGGGCCCGGAATCCAGCAGTAGTTGTCTTAGATTCCGGGCTCGCGCGTCGCGCGCCCCGGAATGACGGAGGAAACGGCAGCATGATCCCCGGTGAACTCTTCATCAAGGACGGCGACATCGAACTCAACGCCGGCCGCAAGACGGTGACGTTGACGGTGGCGAACACCGGTGACCGGCCGATTCAGGTGGGCTCGCACTACCATTTCTTCGAGACCAATCCGGCGCTCAAGTTCGACCGCAAGAAGGCGCGCGGCATGCGGCTCGATATTGCAGCCGGGACGGCGGTGCGCTTTGAGCCCGGCCAGACCCGCGAAGTCCATCTCGTTGCGCTGGCGGGTAAACGGACGATCTACGGTTTCCGCGGCGATGTGATGGGCAAGCTGTGAGCGGCATCATTTTCAATTCAGGGGCATTCTGATGGCCACCAAAATCTCCCGCTCCGTCTATGCGGACATGTTCGGCCCCACGACGGGGGATAAAGTTCGCCTCGCGGATACCGATCTCATCATCGAGGTGGAGAAGGATTTCACCGTCTACGGCGAAGAGGTGAAATTCGGCGGCGGCAAGGTGATCCGCGATGGCATGGGTCAAAGCCAGATCACCAACAGGCAGGGCGCGGCCGATACCGTCATCACCAACGCGCTGATTGTCGATCACTGGGGCATTGTCAAAGCGGACGTTGCCATCAAGGACGGGCTGATCTCGGCCATCGGCAAGGCGGGCAATCCGGATATCCAGCCCGGCGTGACCATCGTGATCGGACCGGGCACCGACATCATCGCGGGCGAAGGCAAGATTCTCACCGCGGGCGGCTTCGACTCGCACATTCACTTCATCTGTCCGCAGCAGATCGAGCATGCGCTGATGAGCGGCGTCACCTCGATGCTGGGCGGCGGCACCGGCCCGTCGCACGGCACCTTCGCCACCACCTGCACGCCGGGGCCATGGCACATCGCGCGGATGATCCAGTCGTTCGATGCGTTTCCGGTCAATCTCGGCATTTCCGGCAAAGGCAACGCCTCGCGGCCGGCTGCACTGGTGGAAATGGTCAAGGCCGGCGCCTGCGCGCTGAAGCTGCATGAGGACTGGGGCACGACGCCAGCGGCCATCGACAACTGTCTGTCGGTCGCCGACGATCACGACATTCAGGTGATGCTGCACTCGGACACGCTGAACGAGTCCGGCTTTGTCGAGGACACGATCAAGGCGTTCAAGGGCCGCACCATCCATGCCTTCCACACCGAAGGCGCGGGCGGCGGACACGCGCCGGACATCATCAAGGTCGCGGGTCTCAAGAACGTGCTGCCGTCGTCCACCAATCCGACGCGGCCGTTCACGCGCAACACCATCGACGAGCATCTCGATATGCTGATGGTCTGCCACCATCTCGATCCGTCGATCGCCGAGGATCTGGCGTTTGCCGAAAGCCGCATCCGCAAGGAGACCATCGCGGCGGAGGATATCCTTCACGACATCGGCGCACTCTCGATGCTGTCGTCGGATTCGCAGGCGATGGGCCGCCTCGGCGAAGTCATCATCCGCACCTGGCAGACCGCCGACAAGATGAAGAAGCAGCGAGGTGCGTTGCCGGAAGACAAGGGGAAGGACAACGACAATTTCCGTGTGAAGCGCTATATCGCGAAATACACCATCAATCCGGCCATCGCCCATGGCGTGTCGAAGCTGATCGGCTCGGTGGAGAAGGGCAAAATGGCAGACCTTGTGCTGTGGTCGCCGGCGTTTTTCGGCGTGAAGCCGGATTGCATCGTCAAGGGCGGCTCCATCTTGGCCGCGCCGATGGGCGATCCGAATGCCTCGATCCCGACTCCGCAGCCGGTGCATTATCAGCCGATGTTCGGCGCTTACGGCAAGGCGCGGACAGCGTCCTCCGTGGTGTTCACGTCCAAGGCTGCGATCGCCTCGGGGCTGGGCAAGAAACTCGGCATCGACAAGAAGCTCTATGCTGTTTCAAACACCCGTAGCCGCATTTCCAAGAAAAGCATGATCCATAACGGCGTCATACCGGACATCGAGGTCGATCCCGAGACCTACGAGGTGCGTGCTGACGGCGAATTGCTGACCTGCGCGCCCGCCGAGGTGTTGCCCATGGCGCAGCGCTATTTCATGTACTAGGGTCCCCCGACCTCAAGAAACAGCCGGGAGGATATCTTGATTTACGTTGTTGCGACCCTGACCATCAAGCCTGAGACACGCGCGGACATGATTGCCGCCGCAAAAGCCTGCATCGCGGAAACCCGCAAGGAGCCGGGCAATATCGCTTACGATCTGCATGAGAGCGTGACCGATCCGACCAAGCTCGTGTTCGTTGAACAGTGGGAAAACGCCGAGGCGCTGGTGCCGCATCGGTCAGCCGAGCACATGAAGACCTTCGGCCGTGTCGTGGTGAAATGCCTTGCCGGCCCGCCGAAGATCGAAGTGATCACCCCGGCGAATGTGGAAGTGCGATGATCTACGTCGTCGCCACGACGAAAGTGAAGCCTGAGCACCGCGCGGCCTATGTCGCCGGTGCGAAGGACTGCATCGCAGAGACCCGCAAGGAGCCGGGCTGCATCGCCTACGATCTGCACGGCAGCGTGTCCGATCCGGATACGTTCGTTTTCGTCGAGCGCTGGGAAAGCCATGATCATCTCGCCGCGCACCGCCTGACGCCGCATCTGAAGGCGTGGCGCGCGCTCTCGGGGCCGTTCAAGGCATCGCCAACCAATATCGAAGTCATCATTGGCGGCGAAGTGCAGAAGCTGACATCATGATCCGCGCCACGCAGGTCCGCCCGCAGGTTCGCTGGACCGAGGCCGCCGCCGACACGGTGGTGCTCGATTTCGACGACCGGCATCGCCGCCGCATGGCGATGACCGGCACGCGCGGGCTGGAATTTCTGCTGGACCTGGAAGAAGCTGTCGCGCTGCGCGGCGGCGATGGGCTGGTGCTGGAAGACGGGCGGCTGATCGAAGTGGTCGCCGCGCCCGAGCCGCTGGTGGAAATCCGCGGCGCCGATCCGCATCATCTGGTGCGGATCGCCTGGCATCTCGGCAACCGTCATCTGCCGACGCAGATTATCGGCAAGGGTCTGCGCATCCGGCGCGACCATGTGATCGAGGACATGGTGCGCGGTCTTGGCGCGCGCGTCATCGTCATCGAGGCGCCATTCGATCCCGAAGGCGGCGCCTATGCCGGCGGCGGTCATGCCGGGCATGGTCATCACGATCACCATAGCCACGGCCATCACCAGAGCGGCCACAATCACGCGCAGCATGGGCACGCTCACCACGATCATGCTCACCACGATCATGGTCATGACAAGCATGACCACGATCATCATCACGGTCACAGCCATGCTCATGACCACGGGCACTGATCGCGATCCGCTGGACCTTCATGCCGACGCAGATGAATCGGCTGCGCTGTTCCGCCTGATGACCTGGCTGTCGCCGTCGTTCCCGGTCGGCGCCTTTTCCTACTCCAGTGGAATCGAGTGGGCCGTCGAGGCCGGCGATATCACCGACGTGGCGACGCTGCAGGACTGGCTTGCCGCGATGCTGCTGGACGGCGCCGGTTTCTGCGACGGAACGCTGTTGTGTCATGCCTACCGTGCCGCCGCAGCGGCGGACGGCAAAACCCTGAATGATGTGGCCGAACTTGCCGCGGCATTTGTGCCCTCGCGCGAGCGGCATCTGGAAAGCACGGCGCAGGGGCGCGCCTTTGTCGATATGGCGCGCTCGGCCTGGCGCTGCGAAACGCTCGATCTTCTGGCTTCGCATGTCACTGGCCCGGTGACTTATCCGGTTGCAGTAGGTGTGACGGCTGCAGGGCACGGCATTCCGCTCGGCCTGACGTTGCATGCCTTTCTGCATGCAGCGACGTCGAACTGGATTTCCGCCGGCGTTCGCCTCATTCCGCTGGGACAGACCGACAGCCAGCGCGCGCTTGCGGCCCTGGAGCCTGTCATCGCCGCGACGGCGGAGAAATCACTGGACGCATCGCTTGACGATCTTGGCAGCGCCACGTTCCGCGCCGACCTCGCCAGCATGCGCCATGAGACGCAATACACCCGGCTGTTCCGGTCCTGAGAAAGGTTTTGTGATGAGCACCAGCATGAACGGCCCGCTTCGCGTCGGCATCGGCGGCCCGGTCGGATCGGGCAAGACGGCGCTGATGGACCTGCTCTGCAAGTCGATGCGCGAACGTTACGAAATCGCGGCGATCACCAATGACATCTACACCAAGTGGGATGCGGAATTCCTTGTCCGCTCCGGCTCGCTGACTCCGGACCGCATCGCGGGCGTCGAAACCGGCGGCTGTCCGCACACCGCCATCCGTGAAGACGCCTCGATGAATCTCGCCGCGGTTGCCGACATGCGGATGAAATTTCCCGACCTCGATCTGGTGCTGATCGAATCCGGCGGCGATAATCTCGCAGCGACCTTCTCGCCCGAACTGGCGGACCTCACAATCTACGTCATCGACGTGGCCGCGGGTGACAAGATTCCCTCCAAGGGCGGACCCGGCATCACGCGGTCTGATCTTCTCGTTATCAACAAGATCGACCTCGCGCCGCATGTCGGGGCGTCCCTGGAGAAGATGGATACCGATTCAAAGCGGATGCGCGGCGAACGCCCGTTCGTGATGACCAACCTGAAAAAGAATCAGGGGCTGGATCGCATCATCAGTTTCATCGAAGCCAAGGGCGGGCTACGGAGCGCGCGTCCGGCTGCCGCGCGGGGCAAGGCCGGCTGACGGAACCCGGCGTTCGAGCATGATTCTCTGTGGAGACAGGCAGGAACGGAGGCCCGGCGACGGTGTTAGTCCTGCATGAAGCAGTCATCGTTTGACATATCACGCAGGGATCGTCCGGGCCGGGACTATAGCGGCGTCTTTCTGGGCGCGATCCTGCTCGGGATACTGGTGGTCGTGACCGGCCTCGCCATGGCCGCGCCGTAGGCGCGGGCTTGCCCGTGGATTTACCATGGCCGCCGACAGGTATATTTTCCGGTCGCGGGAACCATCTCAAAGCATTTACATTAATCCAATCGTGGCGCATTCCGCGCCGGCTGTTGCCCCGACGAACTGGGCAGAAACAGAGTATCATGACCGCCAGTTCGGACGTTGCGTCGCGTTCCAATTTCTCCTGCCGCAGGCTCGCAAGCCGAGCTTTGTTTTTATCACCCGCCGTTTTCGAGTAAGTGCGTGCTTCGTCTTGGCCTCATCATCGGACTGATGGCGATTATCGGAGTTGTGATCTCCGGTCTTGTCGCCATGAAGGTCTATGATCAGGAACTTTCGATCGGCCGGATCGATCTGGCGCGCTCGGTGGATACCCATGCCAGCCTGGTGCAGGAACGCCTCAGCGAACGCGAACTGCTGGCGCGTGTCGCGGTCGGTCTGTTCCGGTTTCCCTCGGCCAATATGGCGACCGCGCTGCAGCCGCTGCGCTCCTCGATCTATGCCTTCAAGACCGATTTTCTTGTCGCAAGCTGGGTCGCGCGGGTTCCCCGCTCTGAATTTGCACGGGCGCAAAACGACCTGAAGGTCGCCGGCTTCCCCACTCCGGTGCTTCGGAATGTCGACGATACGCTGCTGAATCCGGCCACGGTGCCCGATCCGGCGGCGGTGGTGATGGACGTCGAGCCGCAGAACGACGAGACCAAGGCCTTTGCCGGGCGTGTTCTGGATAATCATCCGGTCATCGCGCCCATGCTCAAGCGCGCGATGGAGGAAGGCAGGCCGGTATCGTCCAATCCCTTTAGGCTGCTGCGCGTGGGCGGGCCGATGGGCATCGTCCTCGCATCACCAGTCCGGACCGAAACCGGGACCAGCGTCGCGGGCTTTTTGACGATTTCCTACCGCCTGGCGCCGCTGATGCTGGCCAATGACGACCAGTCGCTGTTTTCGGTGGCGCTGCGCGACCCGCGAAACGCCGCGGACAATCTTGTCGCGGACGCGGATGGCAACGTGACGCCGGTGCCGCTGCAGTCGGATGCGGAAAATCCGCCGCTGGTGCGGGTGGTGACCTTCGGCGCGCGCGACTGGACGCTGATTTATTACGCCAGGACCAACGCCGCGACTCGCGCGCAGGAACTTGCCGGCATTGTCACACTGATCGGTGTGGCGCTGACTCTCATCCTGTGCGGCCTGTTCGGATATGTCTCCTACAACAACCTGCGTCTCAGCCGGGAAATCCAGACCCGCATCGACTTCGAGCGCCGGTTGACGGCGGTGATCGACGAACTGAACCACCGGGTGAAGAACATTCTCGCGGTGATCCAGTCGATCGTGACCCGAACCATGCGCCATGGCGCGGATATCGACATCGCGCGGGATCTTCTGATCGGGCGTATTCACGCCATGTCCCATGTCGTGTCGCTCCTGAGCGAGAGCCAGTGGCAGGGCGTCAAGCTCAGGGGCCTGTTCGAGCCGCGCGCCATTCCCCATGCCGACCGCATCGCGTTGAGCGGGCCCGATGTCACCGTCAGCGCGCGCGCCGCGCAAAGCCTCTCGCTGTTGTTCTTTGAGCTTGCATCCCATGCAGATGAGGGCCTGTCGCTTGTGGGCAAGCATCCGCATATCGTTGCGACCTGGAGCGTGAGTGCGCCGCCGGATTCCGTGTTTCATTTCCGCTGGGAGGAATTCAACACCAGCGCCGCCACCCGCCGGGCCGACAGCGAATTCGGAATTGTCCTTCTGGATCGTGTGGCGCCTGAAGCGCTGGGCGGCACGTCGAAGCGGTATTTCACCGATGTCAGCTATGTCTATGAACTGACGGCGCCGATGGAAACGGTGGTGGACGAGACCGAGATGGATCGCACCGAGCGCATCGGCAAGCCGGTCAAGAAGCGCTGAAATGACGTCAGGAACAATTTTTCCTGCGCTGCATTGAGCCGAACGGGTTGATGCAGGGAAAGCGACATTTCAAGGAAAGCGACATGGGACGTTATTTATTGTTGTGGCTGCTCGGAGTGCCGATTCCAATCCTGGTTCTGATCTGGGCCTTTGGCGGCCTGAACTGAATTGGTTCACCTCATCCAATCACGTTGCAAAAAGGCGGCCACCTAGGTGGCCGCCTTTTCGCTGGTTGCATTCAGTAAGAGAGCGGTTAGCCGCTGCCTCCGCCGATGACGGCACGGATGGTGTTGTCAGGACCGAAATCCTCGGCGCCCTCGACATAGAGAAGCGCACTCAGCTTCGAGCGCGCGCGGTTGACGCGGCTCTTGATGGTGCCGACAGCGCATCCGCAGATCGCCGCCGCATCCTCATAGGAGAAGCCCGACGCACCCACGAGGATCAGCGCCTCGCGCTGGTCCTGCGGCAGCTTGTCGAGCGCGACCCGGAATTCCTCGAACTCCAGATGCGAGCCCTGCGCAGGCTGCGACTTCAGCGTTTTGGCATAGTTGCCTTCGGCATCCTCGACCTCCCGCCGGCGCTTGCGGTAATCCGAACGGAACAGGTTGCGCAGGATGGTGAACAGCCAGGCCGCCAGATTCGATCCCGGCTGAAAGGAATCGATATGCGCCAGCGCGCGCAGCAAGGTCTCCTGCACCAGATCGTCGGCGCGATCGGCATTGCCACTGAGCGAGATTGCGAATGCGCGCAGGCTCGGCACGGTCGCAAGAATATCGTCGCGAAGAGAATCCGTGAGGGGCATTAGTCCCTCCCATCTTTTGTCGGGTCTCCGGCGATCTGCGCGGCAGCTTCCTGGGAATCGAGCTGGCGGATCAGATCGGCAAAACGGTCCGGCACGCCCTGACGCACGACGTCGTCATACATCGCACGTAGCTGGTGCCCGATACGGGATTGGATTTCGGCATTGAGACCACCTTGCTTGCCGGATCCGGTGGACGCCTTACCTTGTGGAGGCTTCAAATCTTTCATTGGCGAGGTCCGCTGTCGTCCCACGTGGGAGCTAGGTTAACTAGCTGATTATGCAATGTTTTTTAACTCGTCGAAGCCTTTCAGCCCCATCGTCTTGCAGTCCTCAACGAGGGGACAGGCAGAAAGTTCCGGGGGCAAGGAACTTTTCTTGGCTTAAGGCGTAAATAGCTGGAAGCAGGGAACCGGGCGCCGCAGCGCGCGTCCTCGGCCCATATAATCCTGAATGAAGATTGATGATTGGAGGGGGTATGTCTCGTTCTCAGCTTGTCGCTGAACATCTGCCATTGTTGCGCCGCTATGCCCGCGCGCTCACCGGAAGCCAGGCCTCGGGCGACGCCTATGTGGCGGCCATGCTTGAGGCGCTGCTTCAGGATCCCTCCCTGCTTGAAGAAAAGCTGGGGCCACGGGTCGGGCTGTTCCGGCTGTTCACACAGATCTGGAATTCGGTCTCGCTCAATGAAGATTCCGACAAGGGGCCAGCCCCGGCCGCGTCGGAGCAGCGCCTGTCGAGTCTCACCGCGCCGACCCGTCAGGCATTCCTGTTGCTGTCGCTTGAAGGTTTCTCGGAAGAGGAAGTGGCTCACATTCTCGACACCGGCGTGGCGAAGGTGCGTGAACTGGCGGATGCTGCCGGCCGCGAGCTGGCCGCGGAGATCGCGACCGATGTGCTGATCATCGAGGACGAGACCTTCATCGCCATGGACCTCGAAAGCCTGGTGAAGAACCTCGGTCACAACGTGATCGGCGTCGCGCGGACACACACCGACGCCATCGCTCTGGCGAAGGCGAAGCAGCCGGGTCTGATCCTGGCGGATATCCAGCTTGCCGATGGCAGTTCAGGTCTCGACGCGGTGAACGAGCTTTTGAAATCGTTTGAAGTGCCGGTGGTGTTCATCACCGCTTATCCAGAACGCTTCCTGACCGGCGAGCGGCCCGAACCGGCATTCCTGATTTCCAAGCCGTTCCAGCCGGCCATGGTGTCGGCCGTGGCCAGCCAGGCCCTGTTTTTCCAGCGCAATTCGAGAAGCAGGCCGAAGGCTGCGGCGTCCTGATCGCGCTGCATACAGGCAGTTTCAAGCCGGAGCCGGTGGCTCCGGCTTTTCGTTTGGTTCAGCGATCTGAAAAGAAAAGAAAAAAGGGGTGCAGCCGGCATCACCACGGCCACACCCCCGTGAGCCGGTCGATTAGGGGCAGGGGGACTGACCGGCTTTTGATACGACGCGGGCTTCACGGGAATGTTCCTGAGACCGCCGGATTTTTTCTTGCTGCCGTCCGTTACCGCGCCGGAACGAAAGCCGTGCCAGCCACGTTGATTCGCAAAGCCGCGTTGGTGCGGCATGGCAACATGGTGGGTGGCAGATGGCTAATCTGGCTTCTGGAACTCTCGGAGTGGTGGCAGGGATGCTGGCACTGGGTGCCGTGCATCTGGAAGTCTCGGCCGGCAACGATCTGCTCGGCCCCATCCAGCATGGTGGCGCGCCGTCCCCGGCGGCCCGCGCAGAGCCGGTCAAAGTCAATGTCGATCGTTCTGCGAAGGGCGATCGTGCCGCGACCGTAACGCCGGCGGGCGGCGTCACGCTCTCGTTCAGAGTGCCGGGATCGGAGGACTCCTCCGTCATGGTGCGGATGCCATCAGGCAGCGCCGCGGATGCACGCAAGGCACCGGCATCCACGTCGACCGTGGGCAAGGGATCGTCGGCCGGAAGTCGGCCTATCGCCTGCGAGCCGGTGGTGAGCGTGTTGACGCCGGTCGCCAGGCAGCTTGCCCCGGGGCGTTGTATCACCTGACCGGTGCACTGCGTTTCTGAAAAAAGAGCGCCTGTCAGGCGCTCTTTTGGGTGAGTCCAGGACACAAACGGCTCGTTTATTCCTCAGGCTCCGGCTCGGCTTCAGCCTGCCGACGGCTCGCCATCACGCCAAGTGCGATGCCGCCAATCGCGACGATGGGGATGATGCGTTTCAGTCCAATGCTCCGCACGATCTGAAGGCCGGCTGCCAGCACCATGGGATCACTGAGCGCAGCCTGCATCGTGGATTTCGCGGCCTCAACCGGCCGCTTTTTGATCTGCCGCTTGCGCACCATGTAGGTGATGGCCGCCAGCATGGTCGCGACAAAGAAGACACCAGCGCCCGCGAAGCAAGCCTGCAGCAGTCCGTATTCTTGCAACACGAAGACAAAAGCTGCAGCGCACAGGAAGCATGTGGTGATGAACAGCAGCACCGCGACGGCGATGGCCAGTGACGTCAGGCGCAATGCGGTGCCTGTGCTTTCGCGAAAGTCGTCCATCAACTTCTGAAACATCGAATAATCCGATCAATATCGCTCAAACGAAAGCCGCCATCGGCTCGCGGGCCGATGGCGCCGGAAATCGGCAAGTCAGCGCCGCCACGTCACGCCGATCAGGAAACCCAGTCCGACGGCGAGGCCGACCGCGGCCAGCGGGCGCTGGGTGATGGCGTCCTCAAGCGATTCCTCGAGCGTTCCGGCATAATCCTGCGCGGCTTCCAGCGCCTCACTGCCGCGCTGGCTTGCGTCCGACATCATCGAGTCGACGTTGGCACGGGCCTGCTTGTAGGTGCGCCGGGCCTGCTTGCGGGCATCGCCCTTGAACGCTTCGATAACATCGGAAATCTGGTCGGCGAGTGCGGAGATATCGTTTTTCACGGCTTCTACATCCTTCTGAAGGCGTTCATAGGTGGCTTTGTCGGTCATCTGCCTCATCGCGTCTTCACCGTCGGTGCTCGACATCAGAAACTCCTGAAAAAAACCTGGGATGGCCGCGTTGCCTGGAGCGGAAACGCGCGATTTCCGCGAAGGTTCCCTGACTAGTCGCCGGGCAGCCGGTTGTCCTTGACCGGCATCAAGTGCTCTTTGATGACCAGGCCGACAATCAGGATCGGGGACGACAGAAACGCGCCCATCGGCCCCCACAGCCAGGTCCAGAATGCCAGCGCGAGGATGACCGCGAGCGCGTTCAGCGCGAGCCGCCGGCCAATAATGGCCGGCGTGATGAAATGACCCTCGACAAAGGCCGCGAGGGCGAAGCAGGAGGCGGCGATCAGTCCGCCGGCAAGCGTGGGGGCCGTGATGATGCCGACCGCGGCCAGGATAACGAAGGTGACGATGGGCCCGATGATCGGAATGTAATTGAGCGTCGCCGCCAGGGCGCCGAGGCCCGCGGGATTCGGCATGCCGGTTGCCGCGCAGATCAGTCCGGTCGCGATGCCAAGGCCCATGTTGATCATGGTGACGGTGAGGAGATAGCCGCCGAGATTGCTTTCGATGGCATTGAGGATTCGCAGCGTGCGCAACCGTGAGTCATGATCGGGAAATGTCAGGATCAGGGCGCGGCGCAGATCCGGCCAACTCGCGATGAAGAGCACCAGGACCGCGAAGAACAGAAGAATTTCGGTGAATGTTGGCGACAGGAATTCCAGCGTCGGCTGAACCCATTCGATTTTCGGCAACGGAAAACCGGCGTCGGACGGCGTGCCGCCGAACATGCCCTGTATCTGATGCCAAAGCGCGATCGGCCGATCGAAGATGTGGAATTTTTCCTTCAGCGAAGCCCGAAGCTCGGGAAGCTGTGTGGTCCATTCCATCACCGGCGCGGAAATCAGCGCAACCATGAAAGCCAGCCCGGCGCAGGTCGCCGCCACGATCAGCACGGCCGAAACCGAGCGCGGAATTCCATAACGCTCGAAAAATCTGGCCGCCGGCGACAGCATGGTGCCGACGATCAATGCTGTCACTGCTGGAATAAAAAAGGCCCGCGCGACATACAACACCGCAAGAATGCTGATGAGCAGCAGCGCAAGCAGCGAGAATGAGACGATGTCGGCGTGGCCGACGCTCCATGCCCGTTGATCTTCATCCTCCTCCGGTGACAAGGCCACCGGAGGATTTGGTTCGCGCACCTTGCGGCGCAGGTCGGGCATGTCAGATTTTGCCAAGCAGCAGCAGGATCACCACGATCACCAGTATGGTGCCGACAATGCCCGAGGGTCCGTAACCCCAGTTGCCGCTGTAACCCCAGCTTGGAATAACGCCGAGCAGGATAAGGATCAAAAGAATGACCAGAATTGTGCCAAGAGACATGATGAAGTCCTCGATTATCTGAACCGGCCCCAGCCGGCCTTCGGCTCGGGTAACCGGCAGCAAGACCCAATGTTCCCGCCAGCGGATGAACCTGCCCCGTGCTGGCCTGCACAAACATCCGTTGCGAGAGACTGCGCCGGAACCAAAAGCCGTGGCGCCGCGTTCGTCTGGTGTCCGCATCACACGATGCCTTCGCAGGAATCGAGGCAGGCCATGACCCATTCGACGCAGTCTTCATGGAATGGACTTCACACGCTTCGGAATTCGATTGCTCAGGTTGTCGTCAAATCCCGTCGGGGATTTGCCGTCGCGGCGATCCTGCTGCCCGCTGGCCTCGCAACGCCGGCGATGTCGCAGACCTTGGGCTATGCGGGATATGCTGCCGCTCCCGCGCAGGGATCGTTCTGGTCGGACCAGCAAGCGCTGCCGACGCCCGGCATGGTTGAGGAAAGCGACAGCGCTGCTGTCCTGCCTGAGCGGCTGCAACGGAAGGTCGTCTCCTATGCGACCCGCGAGGCGCCGGGCACCATTGTGATCGATACCGGCAATACGGTGCTGTACTACGTGCTGGGCCAGGGCCGCGCGATCCGCTATGGCGTGGGTGTCGGACGCGAGGGCTTCACATGGTCCGGCGTGCAGACGGTGACCCGCAAGGCGGCATGGCCCGACTGGCATCCGCCCGCGGAGATGATCGCGCGTCAGCCCTATCTGCCGCGGTTCGTTGCCGGAGGCCCGGGCAATCCGCTGGGTGCCGCGGCGATGTATCTCGGCTCCAGCGCTTACCGCATCCACGGCACCAACGATCCGTCGACCATCGGAAAATTCGTTTCCAGCGGCTGTATCCGTCTGACCAATGAAGACGTGCAGGATCTGGCCAGTCGCGTGTCCATCGGCACCAAGGTCGTGGTGCTGCGGAAGAACGGGCGGATCGGCGGACGGATCGAGGCCGATGCAAAGCCGCGCATTAACGTTAGCAAGCCAATGCGGATCAGCGCGTCACAAAACATCAAATTGAGCGGACTAAATTGAACTAAAAGTTGCGAAGGCGATGTACCGGATGCACAAGCTGGAAGAGGGTGTCATGCGTCAGTTCAAGTCGGCTCGTCGATCGGCGGGGATCGCCGTGGTCGTGTGCGCGGCGATTGCGGCCAGCGCGCCGTCCGCGCACGCACGCGACTTCTTCTCCACGTTTTTCGGCGGCGTCTTTAACGACAACGCTCACCGGAGCCCGCCGCCGATGCCGTTCGCGGCTCCCGATTTCGGAGACTCGCCGCAGCCGTCCGGCCGGCGCGTGAACATTTATGGCGGCAGTTACGGATCGACCACCTATTGCGTCCGGACCTGTGATGGCCGCTATTTCCCCGTCACCGCGTCCGAGGGGCAAAGCAAGGCTGAAGCCTGCCGCAGCTTCTGTCCGGCGGCCGAGACAAAAATTTTTCGCGGCGGTTCGATCGACCATGCCTCGAGCGAAACCGGCAAGTCCTACTCCGACCTTCCGAATGCATTCCGCTATCGCACGGAACTGGTCGCCGGTTGCTCCTGCAATGGCAAGGATGCCGGTGGCCTGGCTTCAATGAAAATCGAAGACGATCCGACCCTGCGCAAGGGCGACATTGTGGCTGGGGCCAACGGCCTGATGATCGCGCAAAGCAGCCGCCGCAGCGCGGCGCTGAATTTTACGCCAGCGCCGAAATCCATCCGCGCGAAATTCGAGCGGTTGCCGGTGGTCGCGTCGCAGTAAACACAGGATGGCTGTTCCCGGAATGGAACCAACCTTCATGCCGCGGGTTTAAGTGACGGGATACGGGACAAACAGTCTCGCACCTGTTTCGATTGCATGAGGGGTTGTCATGTCCTTGCTTATCAGCGTCCTGATTACGTTTCTTGTCGTTATTCTCGTTCTTTATCTGGTGAATCTTCTGCCGATCGACGGCCGCGCCAAGCAGATCGTCCGCGCCATCGTCATCATCATCGGCATCATTTCGATCCTGAAATATCTCGCGGTGTTTTAAGCGTCAGTTTTTCGGTTAACTGAAGTCGTATCGTCCTCCGCCCGTCCCCGCGAAAGCGGGGGCCCAGATCAGATAACTGGATTCTCGCACGAGACAAACAAAAAGCCCCGGCATCGCCGGGGCTTTGAGTTTGAATCAGGCTTCGCTTACTTCAGCGTCCCGAACCAGTCGTCGACGTCCTTCTTCACCTGGTCCTTGGCATAACCATAGCGCTGCTGCAGCTTGCCTTCGAGCTGTTCGCGGCGGCCTTCGATGACATCGAGATCGTCATCGGTGAGCTTGCCCCACTTTTCCTTCGCGGCGCCTTTGAACTGCTTCCAATTTCCTTCAACTCGGTTCCAATCCATCGGTCATCTCCTGTGTGGTGATGCCCGATAACGATGCGATGGACTGATTGTTCCGATGGAAGCTGCGACATCGCGCCGTGATACCCCCAAACAAAAAACCCCGGCGCGGAGGCCGGGGTTTCTTTAGCGTCAATCGAAGCTGGATCAGCCTGCGGCCTTCGCTTCCTTGCGGCGTGCGTGCAGGATGAACTCGGTGTATCCGTTCGGCTGTTCGCGGCCCTTGAACACAAGGTCGCAGGCGGCCTGGAATGCGATGCCGTCGAATTTCGGCGCCATCGGCTTGTAGAGCGCATCGCCTGCGTTCTGCTTGTCGACAATCGCCGCCATGCGCTTGAGCGATTCCATCACCTGATCCTTGGTGACGACGCCCTGATGCAGCCAGTTGGCCAGATGCTGCGCCGAGATGCGCAGCGTGGCGCGGTCTTCCATCAGGCCGACATCGTGAATGTCCGGCACCTTGGAGCAGCCGACGCCCTGGTCGATCCAGCGCACCACGTAACCGAGGATGCCCTGACAGTTGTTGTCGATTTCCTGCTTCACATCGTCCGGCGCCCAGTTCGACTGCGAGACCGGAATGGTGAGGATGTCCGACAGCTTCGCCTTCGCACGGGACTTCAATTCCTTCTGACGCGCGCCGACATCGACCTGATGATAGTGCAGCGCGTGCAGCGTCGCGGCGGTCGGCGAGGGGACCCAGGCGGTGGAGGCGCCGGCCTGCACATGCGCGATCTTCTGCGTCAGCATATCGGCCATCTTGTCCGGAGCAGCCCACATGCCCTTGCCGACCTGGGCATGACCCGGCAGGCCGTTGGCCAGACCGGTGTCGACGTTCCAGTCCTCGTAAGCCTTGATCCAGGGCTGGGCCTTCATGTCGTTCTTGCGGATCATCGGGCCCGCTTCCATCGACGTATGGATTTCGTCGCCGGTGCGGTCGAGGAAGCCCGTGTTGATGAAGCAGATGCGCTGCGCGGCGTTCTGGATACAGGCCTGCAGGTTCACCGTGGTGCGGCGTTCCTCGTCCATAATGCCGACTTTCAGCGTGTTGGCGGGGAGGCCGAGCATTTTTTCGACGCGGCCGAAAAGTTCGACCGTGAGCGCCACTTCGTCGGGGCCGTGCATCTTCGGCTTGACGATGTAGACCGAGCCCTTGCGGCTGTTCTTCAGCTTGCCCTTGCCCTTCAGATCGTGAATCGCAAGCAGGCCGGTGACGGCGGCATCAAGAATGCCTTCCGGAATTTCCTCGCCGTTGCTGTCGAGCACGGCGTCGGTGAACATGTGATGGCCGACATTGCGGATCAGCATCATGCTGCGGCCGTGCAGGGTCAGCGTGCCCTTGCCATCGGCGGTGGTGTAGGTGCGGTCCGCGTTCAGCGCGCGGGTCAGCGTCTTGCCGCCCTTTTCAAAGTCGGCGGACAGCGAGCCGTCCATGATGCCGAGCACGTTGCGATAGACTAGGACCTTGTCCTCGGCGTCCACGGCGGCCACCGAGTCTTCCATGTCCAGAATGGTCGAGACAGCGGATTCAAGGATCATGTCGGCGACACCAGCGGGATCGTCCTTGCCGATCGCGCTGTTGCGGTCGATCAGCACGTCGATATGCAGGCCGTTGTTGACCAGCAGGATGGAGGTCGGCGCTGCAGCGTCGCCCTGATAACCGGCAAGCTGCGCCTTGCTCTTCAGCGCGGTGGCATTGCCGCTCTTGAGCTTGGCGGCGAGCTGGCCGTTCTCGATGTGATAGCCGGTGACGTCGCTGTGGTTGCCGGTGGCGAGCGGCGCGGCGGAATCGAGGAACGCCTTGGCCTTCGCGATCACCTTGTCTCCACGCGCCTTGTTGTAGCCCTTACCACCTTCGCTTGGGTCGTGCGGAATCGCGTCGGTGCCGTAGAACGCATCATAGAGGCTGCCCCAGCGCGCGTTCGCCGCGTTCAGCGAGTAGCGCGCGTTGGTCAGCGGCACCACGAGCTGCGGGCCGAACATGGTGGCGAGTTCTTCGTCGACATTCGCGGTCTGCACGTCCTTGGCCGCCGGCTCCGGCTGCAGATAACCGATTTCCTTGAGGAAGGCGGTGTAGGCGTTGATGTCGAACGCCTTGCCCTTGTTGGCCTTGTGCCAGTCGTCGATCTTCGCCTGCAGCGTGTCGCGGGTCGCGAGCAGTTCGCGGGTGCGCGGCGCCAGATCCTTCACGATCCCGGCGAGGCCCGCCCAGAAGGCATCCGGTGCAATGCCGGTGCCGGCGGTCGCTTCCTTGGCAATGAAGTCGGACAGAACAGGAGCGATCTTCAAACCGCTGGCGTCGATACGTTTCATGATAAATCTCGCGGAACACGGCGAAAACGGTGCCGTCCTGGGGCTTCAGGATAAGGTGATGGGATACCGCTTAAGGCGGAAAGACTGGGCACTTTTAACGCCAAATCCGCCCAAAAGAGAAGTCCCTTCCCCGGTCAGAAAGGCGCACGCCGTGACCGCCGGTTTGGGCGGCCGGGACGGGTTTTGCTGCGGATACAGCCTGAGTTGGCGGCTAATTTCGCTCTGCGGGACAGGCGGCAAGGCAAGGCGGCCGTCGTAACGGCGCTGCCTTGGGCGGCTATGCCTCCGACGTCAGATATTGGCCGCTACGTCGTCCAGATCGCCGAACAGCACGCCGGTCTCGGCCAGCAGCCGCTCGATCGCCTCGGCGCCCTCCGCGACCGAACGTGCCGAGGTGTCGATGACGAGTTCGGCATTGGCCGGCGGCTGATAGTCGTTGGCGATGCCGGTGAAACTCGGCAGGTTGCCCGCGCGCGCCTTGGCGTAATGGCCCTTCGGATCGCGGCTTTCGCAGACTTCTGCAGGTGTCGCGACATAGACCTCACGGAACAGATCGTCCGCGATGCGCCGCGCCTGTGCGCGGTCTTCGCTTGCAGGCGAGACAGCGGCGACAATGGCGATGTGACCGTTGCGTGCAAGATGGGTGGCGACTTCCGCAAGACGGCGGATGTTCTCGGCGCGATCCTTCGGCGAGAAGCCGAGATCGCCGTTGAGGCCCGCGCGCAGCGTGTCGCCGTCGAGCAGCAGCGGCGAGCCGCCGCGTGTGAACAGCTTGCGCTCCAGCGCGCGCGCCAGTGTGGATTTTCCGGAGCCGGGCAGGCCCGTGAGCCAGACCACCGCGCCGCCATGGCCATAACGCGCCGAACGCTCATCGGAGCGCAACGCGGACTCGACCGGTACGATATCGACCGGAATGGCGCGCTGGCCGGAATCGACGCTCAACACCAGACCGCCGCCGGCGATGCGGCCGTTGATCTCGATCACCAGACGTCCGGTACGCGGATTTTCGGTGTAGGGGTCGGTGGCGACGGGCTTCGCCAGTGCGATGTCGATCTCGCCGACATGGTTGCGGCCGATGGCGGCGGAGGCGACGCTTTCAAGTTCGCCGGGATCGACCGCCTTGTCGATGGCGACGATGGTGGCGCGGCTTTCCATGGTGCCGAGACGCACCAGAACCGAGGCGCCGGCTTTCAGCGGTGCGTCATGCAGCCAGAAAATGCGGGCGCGCAGGCGGCGGGTGTCGCGCGGCGCGGCCTTGACGTGGGCGATGATGTCGCCACGCTCCAGAAACAGTTCGCGGTCCAGCGTAATGCCGACCGAGCGGCCCGCGCCTTGCCGCGTCAGCAGCGGGGTCTGCGGCCAGCTTTCCACCGACTTGACCTTCGCGACCTTGCCCGCAGGCATGATGACGATTTCATCGCCGGCACCGATGTCACCGGATTCCACACGGCCCGCGACAATGCGCCGGTCGTCGAACTTGTAGATCGCCTGCACCGGAAGGCGCAGCGCCAGTTCATCGAGCGGGCGTGCCGGGGTGAGGTGGTCGATCGCCTCAACAACGGTCGGGCCTTGGTACCAGCCGATATTCGCTGTGCGCTGGGTGACGCCATCGCCATCGCGCGCGGAAATCGGGATGACGGCGGTCGGGGTGACACCGAGGCCGGTGAGATGCGCCGAGATTTCGTCGCTGATTTCCGCAAAACGCGCCGCGCTGTAATCGACGCGGTCCATCTTGTTGACCACCACGGCAACCTGCTTCACGCCGAGCAGGTGCAGCAGGTAGCCATGACGGCGGGTCTGGTCGCGCACGCCTTCCAGCGCGTCGATAATCAGGATCGCGCCGTCCGCCTGTGAGGCGCCGGTGATCATGTTGCGCAGGAATTCCGCGTGGCCGGGCGCGTCGATCAGCACCACATCGCGCGAGGGCGTGCGGAAACGGATCTGCGTGGTGTCGATGGTGATGCCTTGGTCGCGCTCGGTCTGCAGCGCGTCGAGCAGGAATGACCACTCGAATGGCATGCCGCGCCGTGCGCTGACCGCTTGCAGCATTTCCAGCTTGCCATCCGGCAGGCTGCCGGTTTCGTGCAGCAGGCGACCGACCAGAGTCGATTTGCCGTGGTCGACATGGCCGACAATGACGATGCGCACCTGCGGGCGGGCGATCTGGTTCGGCGCGGAAGCGAGGGAAGCCTCGGATTCGATTTTGGAGACAGCGATGTTCATCGGGGCGCTCATATGACGTCAGAGGTAACCGGCGACACGCAGCCGCTCGAAGGCATCTTCGGTTTCGTGATCGAGCGCGCGCCCGGCGCGCTCCGGAATTTTCGTCGCTTTCAACTCGGCCAGGATTTCCTCGATGTTCGAGGCGTCCGACACGACGGGATTGGTGATGTCCTGATCGCCCAGCGAGCGATAGCGCTTGCCGTCCTTCGACAGATAGAGCGGAATGATCGGAATGTTCTCGCGCGCCGTGTAGGCCCAGATATCTTCCTCGGTCCAGTGCAGGATCGGGTGGATGCGCAAGTGCGCGCCCTGCGGCGGCGAGGCATTGAAGTGGTCCCAGAATTCGGGCGGCTGATCGCGCACGTCCCAGCCGCCTTCAAGACCGCGCGGTGAAAACACGCGCTCCTTGGCGCGGGTCGCTTCCTCGTCGCGGCGGATGCCGGCGATCAGGCCGTCGAAGCCATACTTGGCGAGCGCGAGCTTGAGGCCTTCGGTCTTGCGCGCGGCGGAGCGGGCCGCGGGCGGCAAGGTCGGATCAATGTCCTCGATCGGCGGGCAGTAATCGACCTTGAGATCGAGGCCCCATTCCTTCGCGTATTGATCGCGGAAGGCATACATTTCGGGAAACTTCTTCTGCGTGTCGACATGCAGCGCGGGGAAAGGCACCTTGCCGAAGAACGCCTTGCGCGCGAGCCAGATCATCACATTGGAATCTTTGCCGAGCGACCAGAGCAGCGCCAGTTTCTTCAGCCGGGCGAAGGCCTCGCGGAAAATGTAGATGCTCTGCGCTTCCAGCTCGTCGAGATGATCCATCGACGGCGCCGGCCTGGACACAAGCGAGCCGGGCGCCAGCGCAGCCTCGGGCACGAGAACGGACTTCGGTGCGGAAGACGCTGCCAGAGATGTCGCCGAAGGAGTGGCCATGGGATTACTCCGTCCCGGGCGCGGGCTGTGCCCGCAGGCCGGTGTGAGCGCGGGATGCAGCAGCACGCGTGCGGGGCAGGTCGCCGTCCGGATGTGACACGAGAAGATGCATCTCTTTAGCGCGGGGTTCGTGGTACAGATTTCTAAGTTTGCGGCGCAGCGTAGAAGAAATAATTTTCTCTTTATGCCGCTTGCAAGATACATAAATAGAAAATAATTTCAGTCAACCCCGTAATTGGGGAGCGGAGTTTCACATGCGGTTTCTGCCCGTCTTTCTCGACCTGCAAGCTGGACCAGTCGTTCTGGTCGGGCAGGGCGAGCTTGCGCAAGCCAAGCTGCGGCTGCTGCTGGCGGCAGATGCGCGCGTGCGCTGGTACGCGACCGATGGAAGGCACGATGTCTCGCGCCTTGATGCGGCCGCGGCGTCTCGCGTCGAGCGCGCCGAGGGCGATCCGCTCATTGCCGACCTTTCCAATGTGATCGCGGTTCTGTGCGCAGGCGCGGGCGAGACCGGTCATGCCGTGGCCGCCCGCGCACGCACGCTCGGCATTCCTGTCAACGTGATGGACGAAGTCGCGCACTCCACCTTCATCTTCCCGGCGATTGTCGATCGCGGCGATGTCGTGGTTGCCGTCGGTACCGGCGGTGCTTCGCCGGTGGTGGCGCGCCGCGTGCGCGAGCGCATCGAGGCGATGCTGCCGGCGCGGATCGGCGATCTCGCCTCTTTCGCCGGCCGCTGGCGCGATGCGATCAAGGCGCGGCTGCCGGACGTGGCGATGCGCCGCCTGTTCTGGGAGCGTGTGATTGACGGTCCCATCGGCGCGGATGTGCTCGCCGGTCGCGTCAGCGATGCCAGCCGCAAGCTGACATCCATTCACGATCCGGTGGCGTTCGCCGCCAGCGGTGGCGAGGGCATTGTCACGCTGGTCGGCGCGGGGCCGGGCGATCCTGATCTTCTCACCGTCAAGGCGCTACGCGCGCTGCAGGACGCGGATGTGGTTTTTTACGACGATCTGGTGTCGCCCGAGATTCTCGACCGTGCGCGCCGCGATGCCGCGCGCGTGCCGGTGGGCCGCCGCGTCGGCAAGCCTGGCATCGGGCAGGACAAGATTCATCGCCTGCTGATTGAGGCCGCCCAGTCCGGAAAACGTGCTGTACGGCTGAAGGGCGGCGATCCCTTTATCTTCGGGCGCGGCGGCGAGGAAATCGCGGCGCTGCGCGCGGCTGGCGTCGCCTATGCCGTCATCCCCGGCATCACCGCAGGCCTCGGCGCCGCTTCACAGTTCGAGGTGCCGCTGACCTATCGCAAGGAAGCGCTGCGCATCACTTTCCTCACCGCGCACAAGGCGGAAGATGCCGGCAATGTCGACTGGTCCGCGCTGACCGACACCAAGATGACCGTCGTTGTCTACATGGGCATGACGGCGGCCCCGGCCATCCGCGAAGGCTTGCTCGCCGCGGGACGCTCGCCGGACACGCCGGTCGGCGTGTTCGCGCGTGTGACGCGAACCGATTCGCAGGCCGTGGTCGGCACGCTTCGCGATCTGCCATCGCTCGCCGATCAGGTGAAGGCCGGTCCCGCCATCCTGATCATTGGCGATGTCGTTTCCCGCTCCGCTCCGTGGCGGAACGGGCAAGTTCAAGCAACCCCTGATGACCTCATCTCTGACCTGTTAATGGCTGCCGAATGACCTCACCTCTGCAACAGAAAATCAAGATCACCGGTCCTTCCATTGTCACCGCCAACCGCACTCGCGACGGCGCGGTGATTTATCGGACCTCCGCCCACGGCTGGTCCGTGAAACTCGACGATGCGGCTATCGTGCGCAACGCCGACGATGCGCGCGCATTGCTCGCTGAATCCGTCGCCGACGATGTCGGCTCGGTGGGTGCGTATATCGCGCCGGTGGAAATCGGCGAGGATGGCATCCAGCCCGGCAACCTGCGCGAGAAAATCCGTCAGCAGGGCGTGACGATTGATCTTCTCGTCTCGGCCTGAGCCGCGACAGCTTCAAGGCAAGCATTATGTACGCTTACGACGAACTCGACCGGACCATTGTCAACGAACGTGTTTCGGAGTTTCGCGACCAGGTCGCGCGCCGGCTCTCCGGTGAGCTGACCGAAGACGAATTCAAGTCGCTGCGGCTGATGAATGGCGTTTACCTGCAATTGCACGCCTACATGCTGCGGATCGCGATCCCCTACGGCACCCTGTCGTCGAAGCAGCTTCGCGCGCTGGCCCATGTCGCGCGCAAGTATGACCGCGGCTACGGTCATTTCACCACGCGACAGAACATCCAGTACAACTGGATCAAGCTGGCCGAAATTCCCGATGCGCTGGAGCATTTGGCCAAGGTCGGCATCCACGGCATGCAGACCTCGGGCAACTGCATTCGCAACGTCACCTCCGATCAATGGGCCGGCGTCGTGCCGGACGAGGTCGAGGACCCGCGCATCTGGGCGGAGATTTTGCGCCAGTATTCGACGCTGCATCCCGAATTCTCGTTCCTGCCGCGCAAGTTCAAGTTCGCGATCACCGCCAGCGATCATGACCGGGCGGCGATCAAGGTCCATGATATCGGCTTGCGCATTCACAGGAATGCCGCGGGCGAGACCGGCTTCGAGGTGCTGGTCGGCGGCGGTCTCGGCCGCACGCCTTTCATCGGCAAGACCATCAACGAATTCGTCAGCCACCGCGACATCCTGAGCTATGTCGAGGCGATTCTGCGCGTCTACAATCAGTACGGCCGCCGCGACAATATCTACAAGGCGCGCATCAAGATCCTCGTCCACGAGCTCGGCATCGAGAAGTTCAAGCAGGAGGTCGAGGAGGAATGGGCGCAGATGCGCGACGGCGCGCTTGCGCTTGACGAGGCCGAGATCGAGGACATCCGCTCGCGCTTCTTCTATCCGGACTATGCGAAGCTCGACGACACGCCGCCGGAATTAACCAAGGCGCTGCAGAATCCGAACTTTGAGGCCTGGTACAGGAACTCGGTTGCCCCGCACAAGCAGCCGGGCTACGGCATCGTCACGCTGTCGCTGAAGCCGGTCGGCGGACCTCCGGGCGATGCCACGGCCGAACAGATGGACGAGATCGCCGATCTCGCGGACAAGTATTCGTTCGGCGAAATCCGCGTCGGCCACGAACAGAACCTGGCGCTGCCGCATGTCGCCAGGCGGGACCTGCCTGCGCTGTGGCGCGCGCTCGACAGGATCGGCGTGGCGACTCCTAACGTCAATCTCGTCACCGACATTATCGCCTGCCCGGGCCTTGATTACTGCTCGCTCGCCAACGCACGTTCGATTCCGATCGCGCAGGAGATCACCCGCCGGTTCGCCAATATCGACACGGCGAACCTGATCGGCCGGCTGCATATCAACATTTCCGGCTGCATCAATGCCTGCGGCCATCATCATGTCGGCCACATCGGTATTCTCGGTGTCGAGAAGAACGGCGAGGAATTCTACCAGATCACCATCGGCGGACGTGCTGACGAAGGCGCCACACTTGGACAACTGGTCGGTCCGGCGGTGCCGTTCGATCAGGTCGCGGACGTGATCGAGGATATCGTCGAAGCCTATCTGGCGCTGCGCCAGCGGCCGGACGAGTTGTTTGTCGATACGGTGAAGCGACTCGGTGTCGAACCTTTCAAGGAGCGGGTCTATGCCACTCGTTAAGGGCAACACTGTCGTCGCCGACGAATTCGCGCACCTTGCCGACGATGCGGAACTGCCGTCCGGCGGCGCGGTGCTTGTGTCTGCGGAGCGCTTCCTGAGCGATCCGGAAGCCGTGCTGTCGCGGTGCGGCAAGGCGGGCGTGATCTGGCCCAACAACCGCGACATCGACGCGTTGCTGCCGTATCTGGATCGTCTGGCGGCGATTGCGCTGGTCTTTCCGATCTTCCGTGACGGCCGTGCCTATTCGCAGGCCCGGCTGCTGCGCGAGCGTCATGCGTTCAAGGGCGAGTTGCGTGCCACCGGGCAAGTTCTGCGTGACCAGTTCCTTTTCATGCTGCGGGCGGGTTTTGACGCCTTCGAGGTGAAGAAAGAGAAGGATGCGCAGGTATTCGCGGAGGTCGCACATCGCTTCTCGGTGTTCTACCAGCCGACCGGTGACGGCCGTGTCACCGCGTTTCATCGCCGGCTGATGCATCTGGCGGAAGGAGTGCGCTCATGACCACGGTTGCACCGTCGTTTCTGTCGCAAACCCCGGGCGTTTCTTCAGCGCTGATTGTTGCCGAAGCCGCCGAGCTTGACCGCGCGCTCACCAAGGCGTCGCCGACAGAAGTTATCGCAGCCGCGGTCAAGGCTGTGGGCCGCGACCGGCTCGCCGTGGTGTCGTCATTCGGCACGGAGTCCGCTGCACTGTTGAAACTCGCAGCCGATGTCGATCCGGCGATTCCCGTGGTGTTTCTCGACACCGGCTGGCTGTTCGAGGAAACGCTGGCCTATCGCGATACGCTGACCAAGCTGCTCGGCCTGACCGATGTGCGCACAATCCATCCGCTGAACGACACGCTCGATCGCGAGGACAAGGATCGCGACCTGTGGTTTTCCGATCCCGACCGCTGCTGCTTCATCCGCAAGGTCGAGCCGCTGGCGCGGGCGCTGTCGTCGTTCGATGGCTGGATCAACGGCCGCAAGCGGTTTCAGGGCGGTGACCGTGCGTCCATTCCCGTCGTGGAAGCAGATGGCGCCCGGCTGAAATTCAATCCGCTCGCCAATGTTTCGCAGGATGATCTCAAGGCCTTGTATGCGGCGATGGATCTCCCGCCGCATCCTTTGGTCGCATCCGGTTTCACCTCGATCGGGTGTATGCCTTGCACCAGCCGCACGCTTCCCGGCGAGGACGCGCGCGCGGGCCGCTGGCGCGACAGAGGCAAGACGGAGTGCGGCATTCACGTCACCAAAACTCCGTAAAATTCTGCCTTTCTGAAATTCGTGATTTCTTGGAATGTTCGTTCCCGCAATCCTGATAAGAATGAAATCCGGTTTCGTTGACAGAGCCTCATGATTTCCAGAGTTTCATGCCTCCTGACGACAACAATGTCGTCATGCCGAATGGAGATTGAAATGGTTCGCAATTCGTTTGTCGGCCGCTTGCTTGTGGCCGGAAGTCTGCTGTGGGCCAGCTCCGCGCTCGCCGCCGACGTGACGCTGCTCAACGTGTCGTACGATCCGACCCGCGAACTCTACGTGGAATTCAACAAGGCCTTCTCCGCTGCCTATGGCAAGGAAACCGGCAAGAGCATCGAGATCAAGCAGTCGCATGGCGGTTCGGGCTCGCAGGCGCGCTCGGTGATCGACGGATTGCAGGCCGACGTGGTTACGCTGGCGCTGGCCTATGACATCGACGCCATCGCCAACAAGGGATTCCTGAAGAAGGATTGGCAGAAGACGCTGCCGCAGAATTCGTCGCCGTATACGTCGACCATCGTGTTCCTGGTGCGCAAGGGCAATCCGAAGGGCATCAAGGATTGGGACGATCTGGTGAAAAGCGGCGTGCAGGTGATCACTCCGAATCCGAAGACCTCGGGCGGCGCGCGCTGGAATTATCTCGCGGCGTGGGGTTACGGCCTGAAGAAGTACGGCTCGGAGGACAAGGCGAAGAAGTTCGTCGGCGATATCTACAAGAACGTGCCGGTGTTGGACACGGGCGCGCGCGGCTCGACCGTCACTTTCGTGGAGCGCGGCGTCGGCGACGTGCTGCTGGCTTGGGAAAACGAAGCCTTCCTCGCAGTGAAGGAGTTCGGCAAGGACAAGTTTGAAATCGTGGCGCCGCCGCTGTCGATCCTGGCCGAGCCGCCGGTCGCGGTGGTCGATAGCGTCTCCGACAAGAAGGGGACGCGCGCCGCCGCCGAGGCTTACCTGAAATACTGGTACACCAGGGAAGGCCAGGAAATCGCGGCGCGGAATTTCTATCGTCCGCGCGATGCCGCGGTCGGTGAGAAATACGCCGACTCCTTTGCGAAGGTTGAACTTTTCACCATCGACGACGTGTTTGGCGGCTGGACCAAGGCCCAGAAGGAACACTTCGCCGAAGGCGGTGTTTTCGACCAGATCTACAAGAACTGATCCAGAACGCGGATTGATGGGGGCATCGTGAGCGGAGGGACAGGACGACGAGGAGCACTGCCGGGCTTTGGTCTCACCATGGGACTGACGCTGACATGGCTGTCGATCATCGTCCTGATTCCGCTCGCGGGCCTTTTCATCAAAACGTCCGAACTGAGCCTGCTTCAGTTCTGGGATATTCTCACCGCCCGGCGCACGCTGAATGCGCTGAAGATTTCATTCGGCCTCGCGTTCCTGGCCGCGCTCGTCAATCTCGTGATGGGCATGATCATTGTCTGGGTGCTGGTGCGCTACAAATTTCCCGGCCGGCGCATTTTCGATGCCATCGTCGATATCCCTTTCGCGCTGCCGACCGCGGTCGCCGGCGTGGCGCTGACCGCGCTGTTCGCGCAGAAGGGCTGGCTCGGTGCGCCGCTCGCCGACATGGGCATCAAGGTCGCTTTCACGCCGATCGGCATTTTTGTCGCAATGATCTTCATTGGATTTCCGTTTGTGGTGCGCACAGTGCAGCCGGTGCTGATTGATCTCGAGATCGAGGTGGAGGAAGCGGCCGCCTCGCTCGGCGCATCGCGCTGGGATGTTATCCGCCGCGTGATCCTGCCGAGCCTGACGCCCGCGATTCTCACCGGCTTTGCGCTGGCCTTTGCCCGCGCCGTCGGCGAATACGGCTCGGTGATCTTTATCGCGGGTAACCTGCCGAACGTGTCAGAAATCGCGCCGCTCCTGATCGTGATCCGGTTGTCGGAATTCCGCTATGCGGACGCGACCGCCATCGCGGTGATCATGCTGATCGTCTCGTTCCTGATCATCTTCAGCATCAACCGCATTCAGCGCTGGGCGCAGACGCGCGGCGTCGCGGTTCAGGTCTGAGAATTGTCATGGTGATCAACCGGCCAAAGTCCGCGTCCGCGCATGAAATCCGCACCGAGCCGTTTCTGGTGCGCTGGACGCTCATTACCATCGCGGTGCTGTTTCTGACAGTCTTTGTGGTCCTGCCGCTGGTGGTTGTCTTCTCCGAAGCCTTCTCGCGCGGTATCGGCGCCTATCTCGCGGCGCTGTCTGATCCGGAAGCGCAGTCCGCGATACGGCTGACGCTGACGGTCGCCGCGATTTCGGTGGGTCTCAATCTCGTGTTCGGCGTCATCGCGGCATGGGCGATCGCCAAGTTTGAATTTCGCGGCAAGGTGTTCCTGATCACGCTGATCGACCTGCCGTTCTCGGTATCGCCGGTGATTTCGGGGCTGGTCTTTGTGCTGCTGTTCGGCGCGCAGGGCTATTTCGGCACCTGGCTGCAGTCGCATGGCATCCAGATCCTGTTCGCGGTGCCGGGAATCGCGCTGGCGACGACCTTCGTGACGTTCCCGTTCGTCGCGCGGGAATTGATCCCGCTGATGCAGGAGCAGGGAACGCAGGAGGAGGAGGCGGCGATCTCGCTCGGCGCCTCGGGCCTGCGCACCTTCGTGCGGGTCACCATTCCCAATATCAAATGGGGCGTTCTTTATGGTGTGCTGCTGTGCAACGCCCGCGCCATGGGTGAGTTCGGCGCGGTTTCGGTGGTTTCCGGCCATATTCGCGGGGAAACCAACACCATGCCGCTGCTCGTCGAAATCCTCTATAATGAGTATCAGTTTGTGGCCTCGTTCGCGATTGCGTCGCTGCTCGCGTTCCTGGCACTGGTGACACTGATCGTGAAAACAATCCTCGAAAGCCATCTCGAAGAAGGACAGCCCGCAAGTGACGATTGAAGTCCGTAACATCGTGAAGCGATACGGCTCCTTCGCCGCGCTCGATCATGTCGATCTCAAGGTCGCGACCGGCGAACTGGTGGCGCTGCTCGGCCCATCGGGCTCGGGCAAGACCTCGCTGCTGCGGATCATCGCGGGGCTGGACTGGCCCGACGAAGGCTCGGTGATTTTCGATGGTGAGGATGCGCTGTCGCGCGGCGCCGGCGAGCGTCATGTCGGATTCGTGTTCCAGCACTACGCGCTGTTCCGGCACATGAGTGTGTTCGAGAATGTCGCGTTCGGATTGCGGGTGCAGCCGCGCGCGATCCGCAAGGACGAAGCGCATATCCGGAAGCGCGTGAAGGAACTGCTCGACCTCGTGCAACTCGACTGGCTGGCGGATCGCTATCCGAGCCAGCTCTCCGGCGGCCAGCGCCAGCGCATCGCGCTGGCGCGCGCGCTTGCCATCGAGCCGCGCATTCTGCTGCTGGACGAACCGTTCGGCGCGCTCGACGCCAAGGTGCGCAAGGAACTGCGCCGCTGGCTGCGCCAGTTGCATGACGAGATTCATGTGACGTCGATTTTCGTCACCCACGATCAGGAAGAGGCGCTGGAAGTCGCCAACCGCGTGGTGGTGATGGACAAGGGCAAGATCGAGCAGATCGGTACGCCCGGTGACGTTTACGACAATCCGGCCACTGCTTTCGTACATGGATTCATCGGCGAGTCCATCGTGCTGCCGGTGCAGGTGATGGATGGCAAGGTGCGTCTCGGCGACAAGGTTTTGAATCTCGAGCCGCGCGACGCGGTGTCGGGCCCGTCGAACCTCTTCATTCGCCGTCATGACGTCTCGATCGTTCCGGCGGGCAGCGGCATTCTTGAAGGCGACGTGCGGCATGTGCGCGCCTTCGGCCCGACCCAGCGCGCCGACGTGGTGCTGCACAATGGCGCGACCGAAACGCTGATTGAAATTGACGCCCCGCGCGACCGCGATCTCAAGCCCGGCGATGTGGTCAGCCTTCAGCCCCGGCGGTACCGGTTGTTTCCGGCGCTGACGTAGAAGGGGATCGTCATGCCCGGCCTTGTGCCGGCCATGACCTATGTAATTTGTCTGGATCTCCTGTTCCCGCTCATTCCCGCGTAAGCGGGAATCCAGTGCATCAATGAGCTGGGTCCCGCTTTTGCGAGGACGCACGGACACTCAGTGTCTGCAGATTGCTTTCCCCAATCTCCCTCGCGTTCACCTTTCAGCCACGGTTGGTGTGCAACAACCCCTGATCAACCGTTGGGGACTCAAATGATGCGTGTGGCGGGGGCCATTCTGGCGCTGACAATTCTGGCGGGATGCACGTCCGACAGCGGGCCATCCACCGAGCAGCCAGCCTTCTATGTCAGCATGGCCAGCGCGGGCGCGAAGCTCGATCCGAATGTCGCGGCCTCGATGATTTCCGGCTACCGGCAGAACAACGGCCTCGGCGCGGTGCAGGTGGACCCGTTGCTGATGAAAGCCGCCGAAACGCAATCCCAGGCGATGGGCGCCCGCAACAAGCTCGATCACAACGTGGCGGGGACACTGGACAAGCGGATCAAGGCCTCGGGCTTCGATGCCACCAAGGCGGTCGAAAATGTGTCGGCCGGGTATCACACGCTGGCGGAGGCTTTTTCGGGCTGGCGGGACTCGCCGCCTCACAAGGCCAATATGCTGGCCAGCGGTGTCACAAAAATGGGCATTTCGGCGGTCTATGTTCCGAATACCAAGTACAAGGTGTTCTGGACGCTGATTCTCGCCGCGCCGGACGGGCGCTAGATAAATCTTCTGTGACAGTCCTTACCTTTTCGCCAATTGACGCGGCTGCGAAGTGAGGCCACCGTACTGCAGCATCGGTTCCCGCCGATGCTGTGAGTAGCCGCCATGGACCAGCTTTCTCCTTCGACAAAATCGGATGCATCCATTCCCTCGAAGGCCCGGCGCGTGCTGGTGCTGCAGGGCGGCGGCGCGCTCGGCTCCTATCAGGCCGGAGCCTATCAGGCGCTCTGCCATCATGATTTCGAGCCGCAATGGATCGCCGGCATTTCCATCGGCGCGATCAACGCGGCGATCATCGCGGGCAATCCGCGCGAGGCGCGCGTCGGCAAGCTGAAGGAATTCTGGGAGATGGTGTCCTCGGCGTCTCCGATGCCTTGGGCGCCGCTGGTCCGGACCGATCAGATCCGCTCCGTCTTCAATGAAACCAGCGCCGCGCTGATCGCGACCTTCGGCGTGCCGGGTTTCTTCACGCCGCGTTTTCCGCCCGCGCCGGTCTGGCCCGCGGGCACGCCGCAGTCGCAGAGCTATTACGACACCTCGCCGCTGCGCGCGACGCTGGAGCGGCTGGTGGATTTCGACCGCATCAACAATGACGGCGTGCGCCTGAGTGTCGGCGCGGTCAATATCAGGACCGGCAATTTCGAGTACTTCGACAATCACGAGTTCAGGAAGCGCGGCAAGACAATCGGCCCCGAGCACATCATGGCCTCGGGCGCGTTGCCGCCGGGCTTTCCGCCGGTCGAGATCGAGGGTGAGTTTTACTGGGACGGCGGCATCGTTTCCAACACGCCGCTCGATTACGTGCTCGAGCACGAACGGGATGACGATCTCCTGATCTTCCAGGTCGATCTGTTCAGCGCGCGTGGCGACGTTCCGGCCACCGTGCTGGAAGCGGCGGAGCGGGAAAAGGACATCCGCTATTCCAGCCGCACCCGCATGAACACCGACATGAACAAGAAGATTCACGACGCCAAGAAGGCGGTACGTGAGCTGATCGCCAAGCTGCCGGAGAGTTTCAAGGACGATCCGCTGGTCGCCACGTTGAATGAAGCGGCGAAGGAAAACACCGTTACGGTGGTTCACCTGATTTATCGCAGCAAGCTGCACGAGACATCGTCCAAGGATTACGATTTCTCGCGCCTCGGCATGACCGAACACTGGACGGCCGGGGAACGCGATGTCTACGCCTCGATGACTCATCCGGAATGGCTGAACCGGCCACAATCCGATGAAACCATGGTCACCTACGATCTGTGCGAGAACGGATCGGGCTATATCAAGCGGTAAACAGGAGCGAATGAATGGGTACTCTTTCCGGCAAGACAGCGGTTGTGACCGGCTCGACCAGCGGCATCGGCCTTGCCTATGCGCGCGCTTTTGCCAGCGCGGGCGCCAATGTCGTGATCAACGGGTTTGGCACGCCGGCGGACATCGAGAAGGAGCGGTCGAAGATCGAATCCGATTTCAAGGTCAAGGCAGCCTATTCGCCCGCCGACATGAGCAAAGCTGCTGAAATCGCCGGCATGATCGAACTCGGCGAAAAGACCTTCGGCTCGGTCGATATCCTCGTCAACAATGCGGGCATCCAGTTCGTGTCGCCGATCGAGGATTTTCCCATCGAGAAGTGGGATGCGATTATCGCGATCAACCTGTCCTCGGCGTTCCATGCCATTCGTGCCGCTGTGCCGGGCATGAAGAAACGCGGTTGGGGCCGCATCATCAACACCGCGTCCGCACACTCGCTGGTGGCCTCGCCCTTCAAGTCAGCTTACGTGTCGGCCAAGCACGGCATCGCCGGTCTCACCAAAACGGTCGCGCTGGAAGTCGCGACCCACAAGATCACCTGCAACTGCATCTCGCCGGGCTATGTCTGGACGCCGCTGGTGGAGAAGCAGATTCCCGACACCATGAAGGCGCGCAACATGACCAAGGAACAGGTCATCAACGATGTGCTGCTCGATGCGCAGCCGACCAAGGAATTCGTGACGGTTGAGCAAGTCGCGGCACTGGCGCTGTTTCTGTGCGGTGACGATGCGGCGCAGATCACCGGCACGAACCTGTCGATTGACGGCGGCTGGACAGCGGCGTGATTTTCCCTCTCCTTGTGGGAGAGGGTGTCCGAACATAGCGAGGGCGGGTGAGGGGGCGAAGGTCGGACGCGAGATATTTCAACTCGTCATCACCGGGCTTGTCCCGGTGATCCACGACTTTCTTCACTGAGCATCAAAGACGTGGATGGCCGGGACAAGCCCGGCCATGACGGCTGAATTAGAGACGACGGCTAGATTGAGGACGTTCTCTTCCCAAACGCGAAAACGTGGAAGCCGAGACGGCTTCGGGTGATCCAGAACAGCAGGATCGTCTCGAACACCAGCGCGATGGAGGTCGCGGCGGCGGCGCCGTAACCGCCGAAACGCGGCACCAGCAGCACGCACAGCACGAGATTGACCAGGAACGCCAGCGCATAGGCCAGCGCGCACATGTTCTGGTGGCCGAGCATGTTGAGCAGCCGTTCCACCGGGCCGATGGCCGAGCGCACGATCAGGCCGATGGCCGCGACGAACATGATGCCGTAACCTGCGGTGAATTGCGGGCCGAACAGCCAGAGCAGCGGCTCGCCCAATGCCAGCAGCACGGCGGTCGCCGCGACCGACGGCCAGAACGTCCACTTGATGGCGTGGGCGATGTAGGCCTCGAGCCGTTCCTTGTCACCGGAGGCGTGATACTCGCTGAAACGATGTGCGGTGGTGGCCGACATCGCGTAGTGAATGAACGACACCAGCGCCAGCGTCTTCACCACGGCGAAGTAGACGCCGACTTCTTCAGATGAGCGGAACTGCTGCAGCACCAGCACGTCGGTGTAGGACAGCAGCAGGTAGAAGCCTTCGACCATCATGATCGGCAGCGACACCTTGAGCCAGGCGCGGATGTCGTAGGTCTTCGGACCGGGCGCGACGCTGGCATTGAGGCGGCGGTTGAGCACGATCAACTGGCCGAGCATCGCGATCCAGACCGCGGCGGCGCTGGCGATCATCGCGGCGGTGGCGCCGAGATTCATGCCGAGCACAACGGCACCTGCGGTGAAGCCGATGATCAGGGTCTGCCGCACGATGAACTGCGGCATCAGGCCGAGGCGCATCCAGTCATGGGAGCGCGCAAGGCCGTCCTGCGTGTTGGCGACCACGAACGCGGGCAGGGTGAGGCAGCCGATATAGAGCGGGACGATGGTGTGGGCGTCGACCCACGGCGACAGAAACGTCACGATGGCCGCGAGCAGCAGCGCCACCGCGCTCGAGGCGGCGAATGTCATCCAGCGGCTGCCGGAGAGAAAGCCGCGCAGCATCGAAAGCTCGCCGCTGGCGCGATATTCCGGAATGATTTTCTGTGCGGAGACGGCGATGCCGAAGTCGAGCACGCTGCCGAGCAGCAGCACCCAGGTCCAGACATAGACGTAGACGCCGTAATCAGAGCCGCCCATCCATCGCGCGAGAAGGACCTGCGAGAAATAGGCTAGGCCCGCGCTCAACACGCGGATCAGGAAGACGGTGCCGGCGAGCCGCTTGGTCAGGGAGGCTTCGGAGGTGCCGGTCAGAACGCCACGCAGCCGGGCGATCAGGCCCGCGGGTTTTGCTTCCGACGCGCTTTGAGCTTCCACCACCGCCACGATATTCCATCCTGCTCCGCCTACATGGCGGCAGGATGCGCCTTAGCAAGGATTCGTTAAGATTTGGTTGGATGCGAAGCCTCGGGAACGATAGCGACATCGCAGGCGGAAGTGATTTACATTCAGGGTCGTCCCCGCGCAGGCGGGGACCCATAACCACAGGCTGTCGTGTTTGCTAAGGACCCGCGATAGCGGCGAGACCGATGGTTGAGGGAGTATGGGTCCCCGCCTGCGCGGGGACGACGGTGGGATCACCCCTTGAACCCGCCCTCATCCAGAAACGCCGCTTCGTCCGGTGTCGTCGCGCGTCCCAGCACGGCATTGCGGTGAGGGAAGCGGCCGAACTTGCGGATGATGTCGGCGTGTAGTACCGCCCATTTCAGGCTGTCGGCGCCGAGCGGCTCGAACAGCGCGATGCTGCGCTCCTGATCGGCCATGTCTTCGGAATGCTCGAACGGCAGGTACATGAAGCTGCGCATGCCTTGTTCGATGCGCCGGTCGCGGCCTTCCGCGATGGCGCGCGCGGCCACGCTGCGCGCAAGTGCATCGGTCGAGAACGCGCGCGCGTCGTTTCGGAACATGTTGCGCGGAAACTGGTCGAGCACGATCAGCAGCGCCAGCGCGCCCTCGTCGCTGTCCTGCCATGCGGTGAGCTTGCCGTCGCGCGCAGCTTCCCATGTACCCATGAAACGGTCGCGCAGTTCCTGATCGAACGCGTCGTCCTTGGCGTACCAGCGTTCATATCCGGCATTGCGCCAGAAGGTGACGATGTCGGAGGGGGAGATGTGCTCAGTCATAGCGGCATCTTATCGGCAAGATGTGAATCATCTGCGTCGTCCCCGCGAAAGCGGGGACCCATAACCACAGGGGGTTGTGATTGGGAAGAAAGAGGCGGTCTGCGATCGCGTCAAAACCGATACTTCGGGGAGTATGGGTCCCCGCTTTCGCGGGGACGACCATGGAGTGTGTTTCGCGACAGCGACGATCAACTCGCCGCCGCAGCCGCAGCCTTCGGTTTCTCGTCGCGCAGTTCGCGGCGCAGGATCTTGCCGACATTGGTCTTCGGCAATTCCGTCCGGAACTCAACGTGCTTGGGCACCTTGTAGCCGGTGAGTTCGGTGGCGGCGAACTTGATGACGTCCTGCGCGGTGAGGTTGGGGTCCTTCTTCACCACGAAGGCCTTCACGGCTTCGGTGGACTTCGCATCGGGCACGCCGATCACCGCGCATTCGAGCACGCCCGGATGGCTGGCGATCACTTCCTCGACCTCGTTCGGATAGACGTTGAAGCCGGAGACCAGGATCATGTCCTTCTTGCGATCCACGATCTTGGTGTAGCCGTCCGGCGACATGATGCCGATATCTCCGGTGCGGAAATAGCCGTCGGCGGTCATCACCTTCGCCGTTTCTTCCGGGCGGTTCCAGTACCCGGCCATCACCTGCGGACCCTTGGCGCAGATTTCGCCCGGCTCGCCGAGCGGCACTTCGTTGCCGTCGTCGTCGCGGATCGAGAGATATGTCGAAGGCACCGGAATGCCGATCGAGCCGGAGAACTTGTCGGTGTCCGCCGGGTTGCAGGTCAGGGTCGGCGAGGTCTCGGAGAGGCCGTAGCCTTCCGACAGCGCGACGCCGGTCACCTGCGTCCACTTGTCGGCCACCGGCTTCTGCACGGCCATGCCGCCGCCGAAGCAGCTCTTGAGCTTGGAGAAGTCGAGCTTGTCGAAGCCGGGCGTGTTGAGCAGGCCGTTGTAGAGCGTGTTCACCGCCGGGAAGCTGTTGACCTGATACTTCGACAGTTCCTTGACGAAGCCCGCCATGTCGCGCGGGTTCGGGATCAGGAGGTTCACGCCGCCGGCGCGCACCGCCAGCAGGTAGCATGCCGTCAGCGCGAAGATGTGATAGAGCGGCAGCGCGCAGACGATGAAAAGCTGATCGACAACCGGCGGCTTCTTGAGTGCGGGCTGCAACCACGCATCGTTCTGCAGCACGTTGGCGAGAATGTTGCGATGGAGCAGCGTCGCGCCCTTGGAGACGCCGGTGGTGCCGCCGGTGTACTGCAGGAAGGCCACGTCGTCGCCGGTCAGCGTTGGCTTGTTCAGCTTCAGCCTGCGGCCCTGCGCCAGCGCGTCATTGAACGGGACGGCACTCGGGATCGAATAGGCCGGCACCATCTTCTTCACGTTACGCACGACGAAGTTGACGATCACCCCCTTGAAGCCGAGCAGATCGCCCATCGAGCCGATGATGACGGTCTTGACGTTCGTGTTGGGCAGCACCTTCTCGAGCGTGGTGGCGAAGTTTTCCAGCAGCAGGATGGCTTCCGCGCCGGAATCCTTGAGCTGGTGCTCGAGTTCGCGCGGCGTGTAGAGCGGATTGACGTTCACGACGGTATAGCCGGCGCGCAGGATCGCCGCCGTGCTGATCGGATTCTGCAGCACGTTCGGCATCATGATGGCGACGCGCGCGCCCTTCTTGAGGCCCTTGCTCTGCAGATAGGCGCCAAGCGCAGCCGACATCTCGTCGAGGTCGCGATAGGTGATCGCCTTGTCCATGCAGATGAAGGACTTGCGGTCGGCGTATTTCTTGAAACTTTCCTCCAGCAGCTCCACCAGCGACGGATATTGATTGACGTCGATGTCGGCGGGCACGCCAGCCGGATATTGCTTGAGCCAGATACGTTCCATGGTGACTCCCCTCAGATGTTTCCTGACGCCCCCGTCTTGAGGCGGGGTGCGCGGTTTGGCAGGTATTGGGGGAAGTATTGAGCGAAGCGGCGAGCCATAGCAAGCCTGTGCGCGCTAACGACGCACTTTAGAAAGTTTGTAGGTTACCGCCGCCATCCGCGCAGACTTTTGCAAAGCACAATTTTCAGAAACTAGCTGCGCGGGGCTGCGTCGGTTTTCTTCTGGGCAGCAGGTTTCGCGCCACCTTTCGCAGAATTGGCAGGTTTCGCGGCGGGAGCAGGTGCCGCAGGCTTGGCGGCAGCGGGTTTTGCAGCGGGTTTTGCCACGGCGTCGGGCTTTTTGTCCGACTTCGGCGTTGCGGCAGGCTTCGGCGCGGCGGCTGCGGTCTTGGGCTTCTGGGCTGCCACCGGCTTCGTCTCGGGCTTCGCGTTGGATTTTTTGTCGGGTTTCGCAGCGTCCGCCTCCGGCTTGGCGGCCGCCCTGGAGGCCTTCGCGCCCTTCTTGCGCTTGGCGACATTGGCGGCCTGGGCCGCGGACTCCGCGGCGTCGGCCTCGAGCACAGCCGCGCCGGTGCGGGCCGGACCGGTATAGACGATCACCGGCGTCGCCGCCGCAGCCGGCATGGCCAGCAAGTCGGAGACCTTCATGGTCGGCGCCTGCAGGCCGGCGGTGAACATCGACACGCCGGAGTCGTTGCTGCCGTCGGCGACCACATCCGGATCGTCTTCCTCGTTTTCCGCGGCGGGCCGTTTGCGCTTCGGGCCGCACATCTCGTCGCGCAGGTTGGGCGGCGAGGCGTCGATCGGCGCCAGCGCATCGACAGTGCCGAGCGAGGGCTTGAGCCAGGACAGCTTGTTGCCGTTGAACCCGCGTTCAAGCAATTGCGCCGCCTTGAGCGCGCGCTGCGATGAAGACTGCGCGCCAAGCACGACGGCGATCAGCCGCTTGTTGTTGCGGGTCGCGGTCGCGACCAGATTGAAGCCCGATGCGCAGATGAAGCCGGTCTTCATGCCGTCGGCGCCGGGATAGCGGCCGATCAGCTTGTTGAAGTTCGCAGTGACGCGGCGGCCGAACTTGATGGCCGGGATATGCATGAAATATTCGTACTCCGGCAGGTCGCGGAGGATCGCGCGCGCCAGAATGCCGAGATCGCGCGCCGAGGTGATCTGTCCTTCGGCGGGCAGACCGTTCGGGTTGACGTAGCTGGTCTGCGTCATGCCGAGCCGCTGCGCGGTCTTGTTCATTTCGGCGGAGAAGCCGTCGATGGATCCGCCGACGCCTTCGGCGATCACAACGGCGATGTCGTTCGCCGACTTCACCATCATCATCTTCAGCGCGTTATCGAGCGTCACCTGCGTGCCGGGCTTGAAACCCATCTTCGACGGAGATTGCGCCGCCGCTGTCGGCGACACGGTGAGCAGCGTGTCGAGCGTCATGCGGCCGTCCTTCACCGCTTTCAGCGCGACATAAGCCGTCATGATCTTGGTCACGGAGGCCGGATACCACGGATAGGTGGCGTTCTCCGCCTGCAGCACCTTGCCGGTGTCGGCTTCGATCAGCAGCAGCGCCTCGGCCTTCGCCATGCGTGGCGCGCTGATCGCAAGCAGGGCTGCGAGTGTCAGCAGCGTCGCGAACCTGAATGAAGTGAAGATGAAAGCCACTACCGCGATCCGGAGATTGAGGGCATGCCGGCGGCGAATGAAACCATGGTCTCCTCGGCGTGTTGCATGCGGTTTCAAGTACGATCCGGAGCGGCAAATCAGATGCGCTGTCGGGCTCACTACTTATACCGGACAACGCCCCGCCGAACAGGGGTCTCGAGGCTCATTCAAGCATGAAATGGGCCAAAATTCGGCGATGCCCACATGATGGTGCGGCATAACCATAACGCCATTGTGAGGCGCATCCGACGAAGCAATACCACGGTATCAGCCCGGCGATGCAGCGGCGCGGGCCTCGTCCTGAACCATGAACTGCGCCCTCGCAAGTTTGGCGAAATAGCCGCCGCTGGCGACCAGTTCATCGAAAGTTCCGCTTTCGATCACCTTTCCTTTGTCGAACACCAGAATGCGCGTGGCATTGCGGATCGTGGACAGACGGTGGGCGATCACGAAGGTGGTGCGGCCCTGCATGACGGTATCGAGTGCCGCATTGACCTTGGCCTCGGTGACCGCGTCGAGCGCGCTGGTGGCTTCATCGAGGATCAGGATCGGCGGGTTCTTCAGCAGCGCGCGCGCGATCGACAGGCGCTGGCGTTCGCCGCCGGAGAGCATGCGGCCGCGCTCGCCGGCATTGGTGTCGAACTTCAGGTCGCTGCGCTCGATGAAGTCGAGCGCCTGCGCGCCCTCAGCCGCTGCGCGCAGTTCCTCATCGGTCGCGTCAGGTTTCCCGACCCGCAGGTTCTCGGCGATGGAGCGGTTGAACAGCAGCGCTTCCTGAAACACCACGCCGATGTTCCGGCGCAGTGCCGCAAGCGTCATGCCGCGAATGTCCATGCCGTCGATCTTGATGAAGCCGGACTGTGGATCGAACGCGCGGTGAAGCAGGGCGATGGCGGTGGATTTGCCCGCGCCGGTTTCGCCGACCAGTGCGAAGGTCTGTCCCGGCAACGCGGTGAACGACACATCCTCGACCGCGGGCCGCTTGCCGTCATAGGAGAACGAGACGTCGTTGAATTCCACAAGGCCGGTGAGGCGGCCGGGATCAATCGCGTCTGGCCGGTCGCGCACGGCGGGAACCGCATCGAGCACGTCGAAGAATTCGCGCAGGCGCGGCGCTTCCATGAACACGTTGTTGATGAAGCTGACCACCTGTTCGAGCTTCTGGATGAGCATGGTGGCGAAGGAGACGAACATCACGATCTCGCCGACGCTGGCCTGTCCCCGGCTGTTGAGGATGATGCCGACCACGAAGATCGCCAGAATGGTGATGGTGGTGGACGCGCGGGTCATGACAGCGACCAGCGCCCACCACGACAGCACCGGCAACTGCGCCGACAGCAGTTTGTCGGCGACGCCGCGCAGCCCCTGCACTTCGGCCTCGACCCGCACAAAGCTCTGCACCAGCGCCACATTGCCGAGCGCGTCGGAGGCGCGGGCAGCGAGATCGCCGTAATGCTCCTCGACCTCCATCTGCAGGCCGTAGGTCTTGCGCACCACCAGCGTGGTCAGGATGGTGAAGACCACGCAGAGGATGAACAGCAGGATCGCCAGCCGCCAGTTGATGTAGAGCGACAGCGGCAGCAGCACGACCAGCGAGACGATGGACGCGAAATGCTCGCGGAAGAAACTCAGCCACAGCCGCCACAGCGCGTCGGTGCCCTGGAGCATCACCTTCATCAGGCGTCCCGAATGGGTGCCGGTGTGGAAGGTGAGCGGCAGTTGCATGATGTGCTCGAAATAGCTTGTGAGCACAGCCTGGCGCTGGCGATGAGCGAGGCGGTCCGCCTGCAGGGCGACGAACGCGCCGCAGATAATCGTGAACAGGCCGAAACCGACCCACGCCCCGAGCAGCGGCCACGGTGAGGTGATCGCCCCAAACAGCGTGTCGGGCCCCGGCTTTCCTGACAGCACGTCGATGATGCGTCCGAACAGGACCGGCTCGGCGAATTGCGCCACGGCCAGCGCGAGGTTTGCCACGGCGAGGAACCAGCCGAGACGGGCTTCCCTCCCGAGCAGTTCAAGAACACGGACATAGAGGCGGATCAATGGAATGGCCTTGCGGGTCTGGCGTCAGAGAGCAGCACCATTCTACCCGTGGATCGCAGCCGAATACAGAGCTCCCTCTGTCTTCCCCAGCCGATCCACGACTGCGCATCGGATCAATCAGCGATAGGTCATCCCTGTTCTGCCGGGAGCGGTCAGTCGCCCAGTTCAGCCCGGGTCGCGCGAAGAATGTCGTCCGACAGTTCGGGATCGTTCACGGCGCGGGCAAGCACGAGTGCTCCGACCATGGAGGCGACGGCCGCAAGCGCCTTGTCGCGCTGGCGTTGTTTCTTCGCATCCATCCGGCTGCTCAGCAGCGCGATCATGCCCCGCACACCGGCTGTAAAGCGCTCTCGCACAGCCTTGCCCTGACGTGGCATCTCGGAACAGAGGGCCGACAGGATACAGCCGGTTGCAGGCGTGTCGCGATGTGCCGCCGAAAGGTACTCTGATTTATAATCGTCGAGCGTAAACACGTCCGGCAGTTCCTGCGCCTTGGCAGATATGGCGTAGGCCACGGCTTCTTCGACAAACCGTTCCTTGGAGCCGAACTGGCTGTACAGGCTGCCGTGAGTCATCCCCGCGGCTTCTGCCAGCGCATCAACGCCGACGCCGGCGATCCCGCGCTCTCGCATCAGGCCGGAGGCCGCCCTGAGAATACGCTCGCGGTTTCTGGCCGCTTGTTCCTTTGAAACACGCACGTCGCGAGTCCTTTCCTGTCGGTCTTGACAATTATAGTAGCGATCGTCATTTATATCAATGATTACGATCGTAATCTAATTTGGCCAGATCCCGTCGGGAGAAATTCATGAGCGATCTCAATGCGAAGGTTGCGCTGGTGACCGGCGCCTCATCCGGCATCGGCGAGGCAACGGCGGAGCGGCTCGCCCAGGCTGGCTACCGGGTCTACGGCACGAGCAGGCGCGGCGCACAGGCAGGCCGGAGACCATTCGAGATGCTGTCGCTCGATGTGACCAGTAACGACTCAGTGGAAGCCGTCGTCAATGAAGTGATCCGGCGCGAAGGCCGCATTGATCTGCTGGTGAACAACGCGGGCTTCGGTGTTGCGCCTGCGGGAGCGGAAGAGAGTTCGCTTGATCAGGCCCGGTCGATTTTCGATACCAATTTTTTCGGGTTGATACGGATGACTCGCGCCGTCGTGCCTCACATGCGTCGCCAGGGGAGTGGCCGCATTCTCAACATCGGCTCGGTGCTCGGCTTTATACCGATGCCTTATGGCGCGCTCTATGCCGCGACCAAGCATGCCGTCGAAGGTTATTCGGAATCGCTCGACCATGAGTTGCGTACGCGGGGCATCCGGGTCTCGGTCATCGAGCCCGCCTACACCAAGACGCCATTCGATGCGAATCTGATCGCGCCTGATGCGAAGCTCGAAGAGTATCGCGAGGCGCGTGAAGGCGTGACGAAGCGCGTGGCCGAGGTGATGGCCACCGCCGAACCACCAGGTGTGGTTGCCGAAACCGTGCTGAAGGCGGCAAGCGCGGCGCACCCGAGATTGCGATACGCGGCAGGAAAGCTCGCAAAGCGTTTGCAATTTCTTCGCCGGTTTGCGCCGGCCTTCGCGGTGGACGCCGGACTTCGCAAGGATCTGCGGCTTGATGCGCCGAAAGCGTCGCGGCCGACCCGTACCGCTCGCGCATTTTAACGCTGTGCAACCGGTGCAGCAGCACTGGACAAACTCATTGGGATTCAGAAAAACATGAAGGCGTTTGTTTTCAGGCGTTACGGAAAGCCGGATCAGGTCGGGTTCGCCGATACGCCCCGGCCTGTGCCCCGGCCCGATGAAATTCTCGTTCAGGTCCACGCCGCAGGCCTCAATCCCATCGACAACATGATCCCGAAAGGAACCTTCAAGCCGATGCTCCGGTTCAAGCTGCCCGCGACGCTGGGTAGCGATCTGGCCGGTGTGGTGGTGGAGGTTGGAGATCGCGTGACCCGCTTCAAGCCGGGTGATGCGGTGTTCGCGAGCATCTTCGACCAGGGGACGGGGTCGCTCGCCGAATTCGCCATCGTGCCCGAGAAGGCAGCGGCGCTGAAACCCGCAAATCTGGATTTCGTTCAGGCGGCCTCGATTCCCATGGTCGGCCTGACGTCATGGCAGGCGCTCAAAGACCGTATCCGTCTCAAGCCGGGCCAGAAGGTGTTCATTCCCGCCGGCTCCGGCGGCATCGGCACATTCGCGATCCAGCTTGCGAAAGTCCTTGGCGCAAAGGTCGGTACCACCACCAGCACCGGAAATGTGGATATGGTGCGCAGCCTCGGCGCGGATGAGGTCGTCGATTACAAGAAGCAGGAATTCGAGAACGTGCTGCGTGACTACGATGCCGTGCTAGGCACCGTCAGGGGCGATGCGCTCTTGAAATCTCTTCGGATTCTAAAGCCGAACAGCACCATCGCTTCGCTGATCGGTCCGCCGGACGCCGCATTCGCGCGCGCCCGCGGGATGAATGCCTTCTTCAGGTTCGTCTTCGGATTGTTGAGCCGCAAGATCATTCGTCAGGGAGCGAAGCGCGGCGTCGCGTACTCGTTCCTGTTCGTGCATCCCGACGGCATACAGCTCGCGGAGATCGGCAAGCTGCTTGAGGCCGGACGCATCCGGCCGGTGATCGACAAGGTGTTTCCGTTCGAGCAGGCGAGGGAAGCGCTGGCCTATCTCGCGCAGGGGCGCGCCAAGGGCAAGGTCGTGGTCCAGATGCGGTAACGCCGTCGCTAGCGACTTCGATCCGAAGCCGCGGCTCAGTTGATCCTGCGCGCACCGGTCGGCGGCAAGAAAGCATCGTCGAAAATATCGCCGGCGGATGGCCGCTTGCGGAATTCGTAGTCGTCCGCGATCTGGCTGATCCCCGCGTCGAAACGGTTCGGTTCAATCCCGCCAAGGCCGTTCTTTTTCGCTTCGTCGGTGGCGATGTTGTCGTTCAGCACGGCGCGCAGCCGCGCCAGTTCAACGTCACGCACGCCGCCACTCATCTGCGCGAGTACATCGTCAACGGCTTGGGCCGGATTCTTGATGGCGAGGCGGACGCCGGCAACAGTGGCGCGGATAAAGGCCTTGACCGCTTCCGGATTGGTGCGGGCGAATTTCGGATTGACGATCAGCGCATGGCCGTAGACTTCGCTGCCGAACTCCGAAAAACGCAGCACGACAAGATCGTTGGCCGGCACGCCGCGATCGCGCAGGTTGATCGCCGACAGAAATGAAAAGCCGGTGACCGCATCGAGCTGCCCTGCGGACAACATCGGTTCGCGCACCGCCGGACTGATCTTGTCCACCTTGAGCTTGCCCGGCCTGATGCTGTTGCGGCGGGCCATCGCGGGCCAAAGCCGCGCGGCGGGATCGCCGTCCACAAGGCCAAGCGTCTTGCCCTCGATATCGGTCATCGTGACGATGCCGCGGCTCTTGCGCGCGACGATCGCGTAAGGGGCCTTGTTGTAGAGCACGAACACCGCTTTCACCGGAGCCGCGCCCTCCTTGTCCCGATACCGGATCAGCGCATTGATATCGGCGAGGGCCATCTCGCTGCTGCCAGAGGCCACGCGCGCGATGGCGTCGACCGAGCCATTGGCCTGTCCGGTCGTGACATTGAGATCTTCGGCGCGGAACAGGCCGCGCGCCGATGCCACCACAAAGGGAGCGGCTGCGCCGTCGATCGCGCGATCCAGCGCGAAATGCAGGGCGGTGACCGCCAGTCCCGGAGTTGCACCGGCCGCGCAGGCCCACCCCAGCAGCGTCAGCGACAGGAGAGCTCTGCGAAAAGTCTGGCAGGCGGTGACTGGCATGGCGTGTTCTTGGTCTTGTTTCGCGAACGGCTGAACGCGGCTTTTCGGTAGTCGCTGTGGTGGGATGATGACAAGCACACAATCCGGATTTCGTCACCTTCCGGCCGGTTCCGCGCCAGTTTGCCGCAATTTTGCCGCTGAGTGTTCAGCTTGCATTCGGGTTCGGGAACCTAATGTAATGATTGGGGTTATCCTCCACTGGCCGGTTCAGGCCGGGGTTGACCCGTGAGGACATTCAAATGCTCATTCGTAAGACTTTGCCTTCGCCCTTCAGCCGAGCCGTGGTTCTGGCGACGGCTGCTGCGCTGGTCTTGACGGTGGTTGTCCCGCCGGTCGCGCAGGCGCAGCCTCTGCCGGCGTCAGCGGCGAAAAGCACCTCCGCCGAGCCTGCCAAGGTCAGCGAGGCCACCGATTTCAGTTCGCGCGCCCGCCGTCGGGCGGTTCGCCGCGGCTATAACAACGCCGCCGGCGCCGCCTTCATGGGCATGGCGCTCGGCACCATGGGCGCCATCATCGCCGAACAGCGCCGCCGCGATTACTACCGTGACAACTATTACTACGGCGGCGGACCGTACTATGGCCGGCGCTACTATGGCGGTCCGGCCTACTACGGCGGCTATCCGTATCAGGGCGGTGGGTTTTACACCGTCCCTCATTACTGAGCGCCGCAAGGCATTGTGAATCGGGTCGCCGGGAGCAATCCCGGCGACGTGCTTTTTGGCCGTATTTTCAGCCGGTTGGAGCCGCCGTTAACGCACTGGCGAGGGATTTGATCTAGGGTTTGAGCCATGAGTGATTCGCTGGAACGGCTCTATCACGCAATCATCGCGGCCAAGGATCTCGATCCGGCGACGTCACGGACGGCACGGCTGTTTCAACACGGCCCTGCGAAAATGGCCAAGAAACTCGCCGAGGAAGCCATCGAGGTCGTGATCGACGCGGTCAATGGCAAGCCGGATGCGGTGATCCGGGAAAGCGCCGATCTTCTCTACAATCTGTCGGTGCTGTGGGTTGCCGCGGGTGTCCGCCCCGGGGATGTCTGGGCTGAGATGGACAGGCGCGAACGGGCACAGGGCATCGCCGAGAAACTGCCGAAAGCATCGGGCCGCAAGCCAAATCCCAAGGTTTTTGCCGAAAAGGCTTTTGTCGAGAAGGCTGCCGCCGGCATCACCCCGCCCAGTCCGGAAACCGTGGCGCGGCGGCCGATTGTCGCGCAGGGCGGCCGCCTGACCAAGCGCCGCTGACCAGCGGCCAAATTACACATTCCCGCACATGGACAAATGGCCCGGACGGTGGTTCATCGCGCCATGCTGAGACGAATGTATGACTGGTGCATTGCCGCCGCCGACAAGCCCTATGCCCTCTGGCTGATGGGGGCTGTTTCGTTTGCGGAAAGCTCGTTCTTTCCGATTCCGCCGGATGTGATGCTGATCCCGATGTCGCTGGCGCGGCCGCAGAAGGCGTGGCTCTACGCGCTGGTCTGCACGGTCACCTCGGTCGCGGGCGGTGTGGTCGGCTATGCCATCGGCGCGCTGCTTTATGATTCGGTTGGGCAATGGCTGATCAATCTCTACGGCTACGGCGACAAGGTGGAGGCCTTCCGCGCCGGTTATGCCGAATACGGCGCGTGGATCATTCTCCTCAAGGGGCTGACGCCGATCCCTTACAAGCTCGTGACCATCACCTCGGGTTTCGCCAATTATAATCTGCTTCTGTTTGTGGTTTTTTCGATCATCGCGCGCGGCGGCCGGTTCTTCTTCGTCGCGGTTCTGCTGAACCGCTACGGCACCTGGATTCGCGAGGTGATCGAAAAGCGTCTCGGCCTGTGGGTCGCCATCGCGGCTGGCACGCTGGTGATCGGTTTCATTATCGCGTTCCGCATGTTCTAGAGCGCGGTCGCGATCCGCTTACGATCATCTTTTCCTTGTCGCGCAGGCGGGATACGCTGGCGCATGTCCACTCACCCGGCTGATCTGTTTGTGAGCTTGCGCGGACGCACAATCCTGATGGCTGCGGTTGTCACGGTGGTGTGGGCGACGGCCGCTGTGCCGCAGCAGGTCCAGCCGCAGCTTCAGGCCGCGCCATCGCAGCAGCCCGCACCGCCACCTCCATCCGCGCCTCCGCCCGCCGATCAAAGCAATCCGGGACTGGTCGAGGAAATCGGCAAGCTGCTGAAGGATTCCGCGTCGGGACTGAAATCGACACTGTCAGGTTCGGGCCAGGTGCTCGACGGGTTGAACTCCGGCGCGAAGGATGCGGCCAGGGGCGCCACAGATAGCCTGAAACGGATCGCGCCGCTCTCCGGCCAGACGGTGGCGACCGGACGCACGCTTTGTCCGCCGGCGGCCAATGGCGCACCGGATTGCAAACTCGCGGCAGAGCAGCTCTGCAAGGAAAAAGGCTACGGCGCGGGCAGCAGCGTCGATATCGAATCCACTCAGAAATGCTCGGCAAAGGCCTACTTTTCCGGCCAGAGTGCATGCCGGACCGAAAATTTCGTGACCCGGGCCATGTGCCAGTAACGTGGCCAGTCAATACAAGCCTCTTTCAAGAAATCCCTGTAGCCCCTAAGACCTTGGCGAGTGCTGCGGCCTTGTGCCCGCGCGTGTTTCATTCTGCGGAAGAGGATTGTTTCGATGTCGATGCCTGCCCTGTTCAAAGGTCGCCTTTCGATTCCGGCGATCGGGTCGCCACTGTTCATCGTGTCGGGACCGGATCTCGTCATCGCCCAGTGCAAGGCAGGCGTGGTCGGATCGTTTCCGGCATTGAACGCGCGCCCGGCGGCGCTGCTCGACGAATGGCTGCACCGGATCAAGGAAGAACTCGCGGCCCACGACAAGGCGCATCCTGATCGTCCGTCCGCGCCATTCGCGGTGAACCAGATCGTCCACAAGTCCAACAATCGTCTCGATCAGGATCTTGCGGTCTGCGAGAAGCACAAGGTGCCGATGGTGATCACCTCGCTGGGCGCGCGTGAGGAATTGAACCAGGCGGTGCATGCCTGGGGCGGCATCACCTTCCACGACGTCATCAACCAGAAGTTCGCGCACAAGGCGGTCGAGAAGGGTGCCGATGGTCTTGTGCTGGTCGCGGCCGGCGCAGGCGGACATGCCGGCGCGATCTCGCCGTTCGCCTTTGTCGCCGAGACGCGGCAATGGTTCGACGGCCCGATCGCGCTGTCGGGCGCGATGGGCAACGGCCGCGCGATCCGCGCGGCACGCGTGCTGGGCGCCGACTTCGCCTATATCGGCTCGGCTTTCATCGCCACCAATGAAGCCAACGCGCCCGACAACTACAAGAACATGATCGCGGCTTCATCCGCCGACGACATCGTCTACTCGAACCTGTTCACCGGCGTTCACGGCAACTATCTCAAGCCGTCCATCGTCGCCGCCGGCATGGACCCGGACAACCTTCCGGTGTCCGATCCGTCGAAGATGAACTTCGGCACCGACGCGAACGGCGAGCGCAACAAGCCGAAGGCCTGGAAGGAAATCTGGGGCAGCGGACAGGGCATCGGCAGCGTCGACAAGGTGATGCCGGTCGCCGAACTGGTGGCGCGCTTCAAGAGCGAATACGAGGCGGCCGCCGACGCGCCGCTCCAGTAAGGAGCCACGCGCATCATGGAAGCGGTCTTTCGCGTCGACGGCAATCGTGTGGCCACGAGCGAACATGCTGCGGGTCCGTGGGACCCAAGCATGCAGCATGGCGGCGCGCCGTCGGCGCTGATCGTGTGGGCCGCCGAGCGTATTCCGACTGCGCAGCCGATGCATATCGCACGGCTGACGGTCGATCTGATGCGCCCGGTGCCGGTGGCGCCGCTCACTATCGCGACCGAGGTGCTGCGCGAGGGCCGCAAGATTCAGCTCTGTATGGTCCGCCTGTTGGCCGAAGGGGTGGAGGTCGCGCGTGCCACCGTTCTCAAGATCAGAACACAGCCCGTGACGTTTCCAGACAAGAGCATCGGCGCGGCGGCGCTCGACTTGCCGTTGCCCGAGGCAGGCACAGTCGACGAAGCCGGAAATTCCAGCAAGTTCATTCAGGGGCTGACGCTGCGCGCCGTGCGCGGCGGGTTTCTTCAGCCCGGTCCCGGCGCGGTGTGGTTTCGCGCCAACCGCCCGATGGTCGATGGCGCTGTAACGTCGCAGGCGATGCGCGCCGTGCTCGCCGCCGATTGCTCCAATGGCGTGTCCTCGGAACTGGACTTCAAGACCTGGAGTTTCATCAACGCCGACCTCACTGTGACATTCGCGCGCGAGCCGGTCGGTGACTGGATTCTGCTGAACTCGAGGATGACCCTGGGCGCTGATGGTGCCGGCGTCGCCATCTCGCGCCTCGCCGACGCGCGCGGGTATTTCGGCGAAGCGATCCAGTGTCTTGTGGTCGAACCGCGCTAGCGGGATGAGCCAATGAGCGCGCGCATCGTTTTATCGCTGGTGGTTGCGCTGCTCGGCGTGCTTCTCGCCGCACAAAGCGCCCTGGCGACCGGCAATCTCGATTGTGCCATCAACGACAAGCAACTCGACTTTGAGCTGTTTGCCCTGACCGGTGGCGCAGGCGGCATCGTGCAGGTCAATCAGGGGACGATCGAAATCAAGGTCAGTGACGGCAGGACGCTCCGCACCAAACGCGCCATCGAACTCAAGCACATCGAGCAGCAGTGGATTTACGGCAAGGAACTGCGGCTCCGGTTCGGCATTGCGAACGAGAAAGACGAGCCTGTCGCCAGCCTGATCCTGATCGGCGCGTACAACGCCGGCAAGGACAGCTATGCCGGGCATTATGTTCTCTTGGTGCCGCAGGCCGGCGAAGAAAAGCAGTTCAAGGGCAAAATGAAGTGCGGCTGAGGCGCCGCTTCATCTCTCTTTATTTAATCGGCGACCCGGGTCAGGACAGCCTTGAACGCAAGGCTGGGAACTTCCGCGGCGGTGCCCTCGCAGATCGCAAACCCGCCCTTGACCGTGCCGTTGAAGCTGATGCGGACCTCGTCGTGCCCGAACACCGAGGGCAAGTTTTGATCGCGGGTGTGGCGAAGGCTGGACACCGTTCCTGTCACCGTCTGGCCGTTCTGGGTGTAGGATCCGACATAGGCGAACGCCGAGCTTCCGCCCCGGAGCTTTCCATTCTCGGCGTGGATCACACCCAGCGCCTTGCCGCGCGGCGTCTCGAACTCAACTTTGTATAAACCTTGAAGCAATGCGGTATCCGCGCCGGTGGCGGGAGAGCCGCCTGCGGTGGGAGCGTTGGCCTGATGGGGCATTGGCTGTCATTCCAGAATTACTTGAGACGTGAAACTGTCTCGGGCGGACGTCGATGGGCGCGTGTTCGATGTAGAATCAGGCGGGTGGGACGTCACCGGAGATGTCTCGCCGATGGCTGGGTCTTGGATAGCTCGGTCTTCGATCGCTTGGTCGTCATCAAGAAGGTTTGGTGCCCCTGGCCGGAATCGAACCAGCACTCCTTGCGGAACTCGATTTTGAGTCGAGCGCGTCTACCAATTCCGCCACAGGGGCCCGCAGGACCGCCGCCCCGGGGGCGAACGGTCTGAAGCGGGCGGAATATAGCTCGCGCGAAGATGCGGTCAACCGCCTGTGATTGGCCATCCATCGACACCAGGCACCCGGCGGGGTAGGACCCTTGCGGAATAGGAGATTTTACTCGTGACAAGCGGCATGACCGTGACTTCCGGACACGCGAATAGCTCGACAGATGCCGTCTTTGTTGCGGGCGCCGTGATCGCAGTGGTGGCCGCGCTGACCCTCGCAGGCGCCTGGTTCTTCCAACTCGTGCTGGATATCCGGCCTTGTCCGCTGTGTCTCGAACAGCGCTATGCCTATTACCTCGCCATTCCGCTGGCGGCGCTGGTGGCGTTCGCCGCCTCACGCGGGGCGTCGCGCCGATTGCTTGTCGCCGGCCTCGTTGTCCTTGCGCTGACGCTGCTCGCCAATGCGGGGCTCGGCGTCTATCACGCCGGCGTGGAGTGGGGCTTCTGGCAGGGCCCGACCGACTGCAGCGGACCCATCGTCGATTTCGGCAGCACCGGCAACCTGCTCGACGGCCTCAACAAGGTGAAGGTGATCCGTTGTGACGAAGTGCAGTGGCGCTTTCTCGGATTGTCGCTCGCTGGCTACAACGTGCTGATCTCGCTTGCGCTGGCGGCGGTCGCCGCCTGGGGCATCGCGAAAGCGCGATAACACACACCTCTAGTCGTCCGCATCGACCTGCGGCTGCCCGAACAGATGAACGATGCCCGGTGTCGCGATCGAGACGAACACGAAGCGCGACAGATGATGCGCGCCGACAAAGATCGGGTCGATATGCAGCGTGAGCGCCAGCGCCAGCATGGCGTCCATCGCGCCCGGTGAGAAAGCCACCACGATATCGCCGAACCGGGCGCTGGTCGTCATTGCGACGATTGCGACAAAGATCGCCGAGATCACAATCGCAACACTGAACGATCCGAGAGCCGCGGCCATGTGACTGAGCAGCGTGCGGGCGGAAATCCGTGCGAACCGCGTCCCGATCAGCGCTCCGATTCCGATCAGCGCGGCGGCATAGGCCCAGGCGGGCAAGCCGCCCTCGATCATGCCTGTGCCATGCAGGATGCTGGAGCCGAGCATGGCGCCGAACATCCAGCTTGCGGGAAATTTCAAAAGACGCAGCGTCAGCGCGGCGGCGACGCATCCCGCCACGAGCAGCGCGAGCGCCATCGGCGTCGCCGGAGCCGCATGGATGGACGAACCTGCATGCTGCGCCAGTCCGGAGGCGGCGAGGATCAGCGGCAGCGCCGCCGTCAGGATGATCACGCGCATGGTCTGCACCACCGCGATGCCTGCGACATCCGCGCGCCGTTCGTTGGCCAGCATGATGATTTGCGACAGCGCGCCGGGGCTGCCTGCGAGCAGCGCGGACGTCCGGTCCCAGTGATGAATGCGCTGCAGGTAGTAACTGCTGCCCATGGTGGCGCAGAAGGTGGAGACGGCGAGGATCGCGATGCTGACCGGGTAGGACGCCATGTTGGTCAACATCTGCGGCGAGACCATCGCGCCGAGCGACAGGCCGAGTGTCATGAGGACAACGTGGGCCATCAGTGGCGGCAGACCCATCGGACGTCCCGCGATCGCAGCGGCGCCGACGGCGATCATCGCGCCGGAGATCAGACCGCCGGGCAGTTGCAGCCACTGGAAAAACGCGCCGCCCGCAAGCCCGATCAGCAGCGTTTCAAGCGTATGCAGGATGTCCCGCGCGGTGATGTTGCGAAAGGCGTGGGATAGTTTTTGACGGACAGATGTCATTGCGGGGGATTCGATAAGCGGCCAAGCCGTTATCCCAAATCCCGCTGTGGGCCGCAAACAACGCGCGAGCATGGCTCGCGCATTGTCCATGCGTGGCGGGAGAAAAGGCAGGCCGGGAGGGCCTGCTCTTCGTTGCGCCTCAGTTCGCCTTGCCCGCGTTCTTCTTGCACTCGGAGCGGAATTTCTTGCGCTCCTTGCCGTGCAGGCCCTTTGCGTCTGCCTGTTTCGAGCATTCGAGCGAAACGGCGGTGCGTTCGGGCTTGGCTGCCTTCGGTGTGTCCGCCTTGGTGGGCGCGCTGGCAGGTGCGGACTTGGCGCTCGGGGTTGCGGGCGTTGCGGGAGCAGTGGTTTGCGCGAGCGCCGATCCGGCAAGCATCAGGGATGCTGCGGCGGTGACCAGAAGGCGAGACGTAAAGGTCGTCATGGGCTGAACCTCATGTTGCAGAGGGCGCGAGCCTTTGCCCGGGAGCATGAACCGTGGGTGAACGGGCGGCGCGCGCCGCTCATTATTTTTTGATCGGCATGAGAGCGGCGCGTTGAAAGCAAACCGGCGTGAGCTAGGATGTGCGGCGTTCGATATCCCTTATCAGGAGAGTTCGATGACAATCCGAGCCAATCTGTTGTGTGCGGCGCTGCTGGCTGGCGCAGCCACGTTCGCCGCGATGCCTGCGCAGGCGCTGACCGCCCAGGAGTGTAGTGCGAAGTATCAGGCCGCGAAGGCCGCCGGCACGCTGGGCGATCAGAAGTGGAATGATTTCCGAAAGGCGCAATGCGGCGCCGATGCCTCGCCGGCTGCGGCGACAACCGCCGCTCCAAAGGAAGCGCCGAAAGCAGCGGCTGCGCCCAAGGAATCCGCCAAAGCCGCCGAAGCGCCGAAGCCGGCCGCGGCTCCGGCCGCCGCAGGCGCGGCGGTGTATCCGACCGCGATTTCGCCGAAGTATTCAAAGGAAACCGCGGGCAAGGCGCGCATGCACACCTGCGTCGATCAGTACAACGCCAACAAGGCCACCAATTCCAATGGCGGGCTGAAATGGATCCAGAAGGGCGGCGGTTACTACAGCGAATGCACCAAGCGGCTGAAGGGCTGACACCGGTGCGGACATAGAGGCGCCGGGCGTGAGCCCGGCTGGCCGTGCGCCCCGGCGATGGTCGCGGAACATGAAGCGCACGCTGATCGTGCTGGGCTTCTTCCTCGTGGTTTACGGGGCCATCGCCTATATCCTGCTGCCGTCGTTCTGGCGGCACTACGAACATCAGAAAAAGCTCGACGGCCTGCCGATGGTCACGGTCACCGCGCAGGGCATTCCCGCCGATCCGATCAATGTCGGACTGGTCGGATCGTCGAGCGACGTCCTTTGCGCCATGCGCGAGGCGGGATGGACGCCCGCCGATCCGATCACCTTGCGTTCGTCACTGGAAATCTCGGGGAGCGTGCTGCTGGACCGGCCCTATCCGAGCGCGCCGGTCAGTCCGCTGTATTACGATGGCCGCCGCGAGGAGTTCGCTTTTGAAAAACCGGTCGGAAAGAGCGCCGACCGGCGGCATCACATCCGCTTTTGGATGGTGTTGAAGGATGGGCAGGAGAAGCGTCCGGTCTGGCTCGGCGCGGCGACCTTCGATCGTGGCGTCGGGTTCAGCCACTATACCGGCGCGGTGACACATCATATCGCGCCCGACGTCGACGCGGAGCGGCAACTGATCGAAACGGATCTGCAGGCGGCGGGGATGATCGAGGCCCGATACACGGTGACCGGTGTCGGTCCGACGCTGAACGGTCGCAACGGCGAGGGCGATCTCTATTACACCGACGGAGAGGTGTGGATGATGCGGCTGGTGGAAGGCTGCGCGCGGCGTAACAAGCCGCCTGTTATCCTGTCCGGCCCCGCGGCGAACGAACTCAAGGATGCGATCTGGAAGAGCATCGCTGACTTGTACCGGCGCACGCAGCAATGACGTGCGGGTCATGCACGGGATGCGATTGACAGCTCCGTGTCGGCGCGCGTGATATGCGGCGTTGTTCCGGGGTGCCGCATGATCGCAAGCCTGAGTGTTATTCTGATCTGTCAGTTGATCGGTGAGGTGATCGTGCGCGGGCTGCGCTGGCCGTTGCCGGGCCCGGTCATCGGCATGGCGCTTCTGTTCGCGCTGCTGATGCTGCGCGATCGTGTCTCCGGGCTGGCGCGCGGGCCGCTGCGGGACAATGCCGTGGAAGGCACGGCAAAAGGGATGCTGGCGCATCTGTCGCTGCTGTTCGTGCCCGCCGGCGTGGGCGTGGTGCAGAATCTCGATCTGCTGGCGCAGCGGGGCGTCGCCATCGCACTGGTGCTTGCCGCCTCGGTCCTCGTGACGCTGCTCGTGACGGCTGGCACCTTTCTGGTCATCAATCGTCTTCTGGCCGGGAAGCGTCAATCATGACGGATAATCCCTTCGCGCTGTGGGTATACCTGTCCCAGACGCCGCTGCTGTGGCTGTCGGTCACGCTTGCAGTCTATGCGGTGGCGGATGCGCTGTCGCTGGCGACCCATCGCAATCCGCTGATGAATCCGGTGCTGCATTCGATCTGGGTCATCGGCATATTTCTGTATCTCACCGGCACCAGCTACACGACCTATTTTGGCGGCGCGCAGTTCGTGCATTTCCTGCTCGGACCCGCGACGGTGGCGCTGGCCGTGCCGCTCTATGAGAACCGGGCGCGCGTCGCGGCGGCGATCCTGCCGATGCTGGGCGCGCTGTTGGTCGGTTCGGCCACGGCGATTGTCTCGGTGATGCTGTTCGCCGAAGCCGCCGGGTTGCCGCGTGAGATCGTATTGGCGCTGGCGCCGAAATCGGTCACCGCCGGTGTCGCCATGGGTATCAGCGAAATGCTGGGAGCCAATCCGGCCATCACCGTGATCGCCACAGTGCTCACCGGCGTGATGGGCGCGATCGTGGTCACGCCGACGATGAACCGGCTGGGGATCACGGATTTTCGCGCGCGGGGCTTCGCGGTCGGGCTGGCGTCGCATGGCATCGGCACCGCGCGGGCATTTCAGGTGGATGAAGTCGCTGGCGTATTCGCCGGAATCGCGATGGGCCTGAACGCACTGGTGACGTCGCTGCTGGTGCCGCTCGCAGTCACCCTGCTGTTGCGATGACAAGGCCCTCGCCGGTGCGCGAGGGCCTTGTTTCATTCAGGGAAGCCGAAAAGCTATGCAGCGCTTTTCTTCTTGTAGCGGTCGGCGGCTTGCGCCCGCGACAGCTTCGGCGTGAGCGCTTTCCGGGCCGCGTCGTAGTTTTCCCATTCCTTCACGTCAGGTAGCGATGGGATGGTGATGAGTTCGCCGAGATCGAGTCCGGCGAGCGAGGCATCCACCATCTCGTCCGCCTGCATCACAATGCCCTGCGGAAGATGCGCGACCGGCACACCGGCGACATCCCAGAAGTTCGTCGCCGTCGCGCCCGGGAGCACGGCCTGCACTCGCACGCCGCTGTCCTTGAATTCCTTGTGCAGGGCCTGGGTGAAGTTCACCACATACGCCTTGGTGCCGCTGTAGGTGCCGTTCAGCACGTCGGTGTCCAGCGCCACGATGGAGGCGATGTTGATGATGAGTCCGGTCTTGCGGGCGACGAAGGCGGGCGCCGCCGCCAGCGCCAGCCGCGTCAGCGCGACGACGTTGAGCTGGATCATCGCATCCATGTCATCGACATTGGAAGTGAGCAGGGGAGCGGCGGAGCCGACACCGGCATTGTTGACCAGGGCGGTGATCCCCGGATCTGTCTTCAGACGCTCCTCGATGCGGCGGACATCGGCCTTTGCGTTCAGGTCGGCTGCGAGCACCTCGACCTTGCGGCCGGTTTCCTTCGTCAGTCTGGCAGCAAGAGCATCCAGCTTGGCTTTGTCGCGCGCGACAAGGATCAGGTCGTAGCCGCGGCGGGCGAGGCGGTCGGCATAAATGGCGCCGATGCCGGATGAAGACCCGGTGACGAGGGCGACGCCCTTGGTGGTGCTTTGAGACATGGTCGTTTCTCCTTGGTTCAGTAAGGCGGGAGGAATCCCGTCTGCACGGAGAAACTAGGTGCTTGCCGTCATGTCTTAAATGTCATATAAACCTCGTTTCAGGACATTGGGGAATTGGGTGTCGCCATGAAACGGATCGGTTTCGTTGTGTTTCCCGGCTTCCAGATTCTCGACCTGGTCGCCGTGACGGTTTTCGAGGTCGCCAATACGCTCGGCAAGGCGCCGGCTTACGCGGTTGAGCTGTTGTCTGAAACAGGCGGCGGGATCATCAGCTCGTCCGGCGTGTCGGTTGAGACCAGGCCGTTTGGCGAGGCACGCTTCGACACCGTCATGGTCAGTGGTTGGATCGCGCCGCTCGCGCCTTCTCAGGGGCTGCTCGACTACATGAACGCGGCAAGCCAAACAGCGCGCCGCACCGCAAGCATCTGCACCGGCGCTTTTGTGCTGGCCGAGGCGGGTCTGCTCGATGGACGCCGCGCGACCACGCACTGGGCCTTTGCACGCGACATGCAGGCGCGGTTTCCGAAGATCAAATTGCAGGAAGACAAGATCTACATTGTCGACGGGCCGATCTGGACGTCCGCGGGCATGACGTCGTGCATCGACCTCTGCCTGGCGATGGTCGAGGACGACCTTGGCGTCGACATCGCCCGCGATGTCGCGCGCAAGATGGTGGTGTATCACCGCCGGACCGGCGGGCAGTCGCAGTTTTCGGCGCTGCTGGAACTGCAGCCGAAATCCGACCGCATTCAGGACGCGCTCGCCTTCGCGAAGAAGAATTTGAAGCGCGAACTGTCGGTGGAGATTCTTGCGGAGGCCGCCCGGCTCAGTCCCCGGCAGTTCAGCCGCGCCTTCCGCGCGGAAACCGGACAATCGCCGGCCAAGGCCGTGGAGAACCTGCGTGTCGAGGCCGCACGCATCCTGATGGAAGAGGCACAGCATCCCGTCGAGGTGATCGCGCGGGAAACCGGATTCTCCGATCCGGAGCGGATGCGGCGGGCGTTTCTGCGGGCCTTCGGCCAGCCGCCGCAGGCGATCAAGCGCGCCGCGCGGGCGGCTGCCGCATAGCCGCGCGTAGAGCTGCCATGCGTGCGGTTTGCCTTCAAACAGGGAAGCGGGCGTGATCTGGTGCGCCTCGAATTCCTGACGCCGACCCGGAGGCTTTGATCAATGTCTGCTTCGCTCTATTCGCCGCTCAAGGTCGGGCCCTATCAGTTCAATCACCGTGTGGTCATGGCGCCGCTGACCCGGATGCGGGCCGCGCAGGCCGATAACGCGCCGCACGGGCTGAACGTGGAGTATTATTCCCAGCGTGCCACCAAAGGCGGGCTGATCATCGCGGAGGCCTCGCCGGTGGTTCAGACCGGGCGCGGAAATCCCAGAACGCCAGGCATCTATTCGCGCGAACAGATCGCAGGCTGGCGCCAGATCACCGACGCGGTTCACGCCAAGGGCGGAATCATCTTCCTGCAGCTCTGGCATGTCGGGCGGGTGTCGCATTCGTCATTCCAGCCCGGCGGCGCGCTTCCGGTCGCGCCATCTGCCGTTCCCATCTCCGGCAATTTCACCGCCATGACGGCGGACGGCAAGCAGGTGCCCTATGAGACTCCACGCGCGCTCGAAACGAGCGAGATCGCAGGCATCGTCGAGAGCTTCCGCGAAGGCGCCCGCAATGCGCTGGAGGCGGGATTCGACGGCGTCGAGATTCATGGCGCCAACGGCTATCTGCTCGAACAGTTTTTGCAATCGCGCATCAACCAGCGGACAGATCAGTACGGCGGCTCCGTCGAAAATCGCGCACGGCTGCTGCTGGAGGTGACCGACGCCGCCATTGGGGTGTGGGGTGCCGATCGTGTCGCGGTGCGCCTGTCGCCTTACGGTGTCGCCAACGACACCGGCGAAGCCGATCCGATGCCGCTCTACGGCCATATAGTGAAGGCTCTGGGCACGCGCGGTCTTGCCTATCTGCATTTCATCGAGCCGCGCAGCAGCGGCGCAGGGCGTGCCGACGTCAATCATCAGAACGTGCCGTCGGCGATGGACCTGTTCCGGCCGCTATGGTCCGGCGTTCTGATCACCGCGGGCGGCTTCACCCGCGAGGCGGCGGAAGACGCCGTGGCATCGGGCAAGGCGGACGCCATCGCATTCGGGCGGCACTTCATCTCGAATCCGGATCTGCCGCATCGGCTGAAGGAGAAGGCGCCGCTGACGCCCTACAACCGCGCGACCTTCTATGGCGGCGCGGAGACCGGCTACACCGACTATCCGTTTTACGAAAACGCCTGAACGCGAACTGTTACGGATCGAGTTCGGTGTCCCAGTAAAGATAGTCGAGCCAGCTTTCGTGCAGGTAGTTCGGCGGGAACAGCCGGCCGTTGCGGTGAAGCTGATGCACCGTCGGCGCGAACGGCGTCTGGCGCGGGTGCATCTTCGCCTGCGCCATGGTCATGTTGCCCTTGCGCAGGTTGCACGGCGAGCACGCCGCCACGACGTTTTCCCATGTGGTCTGGCCGCCGCGCGAGCGCGGGATGATGTGATCGAAGGTCAGATCCTCCGGTGAGCCGCAATACTGGCAGGAGAACCGGTCGCGCAGGAAGACGTTGAAGCGCGTGAAGGCGGGATGCGTCGTCGGCTGCACGAACGACTTGAGCGAAACGACGCTCGGCAGCTTCATCTCGAACGAGGGGCTGTGAACCGCGTGATCGTAATTGGCGACGATATTGACACGGTCGAGGAACACGGCCTTGACAGCATCCTGCCAGGACCAGAGCGAGAGTGGATAGTAACTCAGCGGCCGGAAGTCCGCATTCAGCACGAGCACCGGCCAACCGCCTTGTGACACATGTGCGTTCAAGTAACGCTCCTGGCCCCAACCCCAATTGGCTGCGAAGCAGCTTGGGATGACATACTACAGGCAGCGTGACGGGATTGTGAAGAGCGTTTCGGCTCACCTGCCGGTGAGCGCCACGCCTCAGTCGGCCATCGACAGCATGTGCGCTTGTGCCGGTTTTACGCGGCCTTTCAGCGTGTCGAGATAGACCTGCTGAACCGCATCGGAACCTCGGCTTTCCACCACATCGAGCTTCGGCCCCATGGCGGCGGTGAAACCCGACCAGACCGCGCCGAATCGCTGGTCGATTCCACCCGGCCCCCATTCCTTGGCGCGCTTGCGAATCTGGTCCGGCGCGAAGAACCATGTCGGTTTCGCACCCGGCAGCGAATCATCGTCGGGCGCGGCGTCCTGATGGGTCAGGCCGACCCGTCCGCTATAGACCAGCCGGTCGCCGAAGTGCTTGTGCAGGCGGGTGCGCAGGTCGGGATTGCCTGCCATATCGACAAAGGCGGCCGCTTGCTGCGGCATCGCTTCAATCTGGTCGTAGGTGATGACCTCGTCGTAGCAGCCAAGCGACGTCACGAAGTCCTTGTTGCTTGCCGATGTCAGTCCGATCACGCGCACCGGCTTGCGGTGGGTGTGCAGCAGCCACGCGAGACCGAACGCGGTCTTGCTCGATGCGCTGGACAGGATCACGCTTTGCGCGCCGAAGAAGTCCTTGTCGGCAAGAAAATCGTCGACCAGGAACGACAGCATGAACAGCGGCCGCAGCAGCGCCTGATAATCGCCCTGACGTCCCTCGAAGGCGGGATCGCCGGTGACGCGCGCATAGGCGTTGTAAACCGGTGAGACGCCTTGGCGATGCGCGGCGGCGTCGCGGAAGCCGCCTTTCTTCACATCGGCAGCCTCGATCACCAGATGCGTCGCCATCGGCAGATAGCCGAAGATCACTTCGCCTCTGGCGATATCCGGATGGCGCGATTCGAGCACGCGCCCGAACCCCCAGACCGGAATGTTGCCGAAACCCTCGGGCGCGGGAAACAGGTGCCAGTATTTCAACTGCTCGCCCATCATCGCATAGGTGATGTTGTTGGCTGTGAACGCGAAGCGATCGACCTTCACCAGCAAACCATCGTCCGGAAGTTGGGTGATGCCCGGCATCGGCACCTCCATCACCCTGCAGGTGCCGAGATCGTTGCGTCCGACGACGAACTGAGTGGAGAATGTCATTTTCGCGCTCCGGCTTTTTTCGCTGCTGTCTTTCGTAACGCAGTCTTGGCCGTCTTCGCTGACGATTTTGCGACGCGGGATTTGTTTAAAACGCCTTTGGTGTTTGAAACGGATTTCGGTTGTGAGGGCTTTTTCTTCGCGGTTGTCCTGTTCGCGAGAGTCATTTTCGCAAGTGTCTTTTTCGCAGGCGGTTTGGGCGACGCTGTCGCGGCGCCTGCGATCACGCCCTCGCGTTTCTTGATGGCGTGATAGTACGACCACCACAAATGCGCCGCCGCGCCACGCAACGGCCGCCATGGTTCCGCGAGCGGCTGCATCTCTTTCACCGTCGGGCGTGATTTCAAACCGAGCCCGATCCGCATCGCTTCCTGAATGGCGAGATCGCCGGCGGGCCAGGCATCGCCATGGCCGAGGCAGAACAGCAGATAGATGTCCGCGGTCCATGGGCCGATGCCGTGCAGCCGTGTCAGCGTCGCATGCGCGGTGTCGGCGTCTTCTTCCGCGAGGACGTCGAGATTGAGCCGCTCCTCGCTCAATTCGCGCGCGATGAACTTAAGCGACTTGATCTTCGCGGCCGACAGGCCGAGGCGTCCGAGCCGGTCGGCGCGCGCCTTCTTCACCACATCATGATGAAACGGATCGAAGGTGGTGCTGACGCGGCCCCAGATCGCCGCGGCGGCCTTGGTCGACAACTGCTGGCCGCAGACGATGGCGGCGAGACCGGCAAATCCCGGTTCGCGCCGCCGCAGCACCGGCATCCCGGCGGTCTCAAGCACCGGGCCGAGACGCGGGTCGCTGCGGACCAGCGCATGGATGGCGTCATCAAGGTCGGCTTGCGTGTCGAGATGGACTGTCATTGGATTTGTGAGCATGAATGGAATCGGACGCGAGTGCAATTGCGCCGCGCGTCGGACAGGTTTGAACCATGCCGCCACCCGTTTTCCGTTTTGCGCCAAGCCCGAATGGATTTCTCCATCTCGGACATGCGCGCTCGGCCTTGCTGAATTCGGATATCGCGCAACGATCCGGCGGGCGGATGTTGCTGCGGATCGAGGATATCGACACCACGCGCTGCAGGCCGGAATACGAGCAGGCGATCTATGATGACCTCGCCTGGCTCGGCATGGCGTGGGAGCAACCGGTGCGGCGGCAATCGGAGCACCTGCCGCTTTATCGCGACGCGATCGAGCGCCTGATGCGCGACGGGCTGATCTATCCGGCATTCGAGACCCGTGCCGACATCGCCCGCGTGGTTGCGGAGAAGGAAAAATCAGGGTCGTGGCCGCGCGATCCCGATGGCGCGCCGCTTTATCCGGGAACCGGCCGGCATCTTCCAGCGGGCGAGCGCGAACTAAAGATCGCTGCCGGCGAGCCCTATGCGTTGCGGCTCGACATGGCTGAAGCCATTGCCCGCACCGGTCCGCTCTGCTGGATGGAGGAGGGGCAAGGTCCTGACGGTGAAACCGGCGACGTCCCCGCGCGGCCCGAGCAATGGGGCGATGTTATCCTCGCCCGCAAGGACACGCCCACGAGTTATCACCTCTCGGTGGTGATCGACGATGCCCTGCAGGGTGTGACCCATGTTGTGCGTGGTCAGGACCTGTTCCGGGCCACCGGTGTGCATCGTTTGTTGCAGAAGCTACTCGGACTGCCGCAGCCGGTTTATCGCCATCACGCCCTCGTGCTGGACGAGGCCGGGCAGAAATTGTCGAAATCTACACGGTCAACAGCCTTGCGGGAATTGCGCGCCGGCGGAATGACACCGGACGAGGTGCGGCGCCTTGTTGGTATTACAAGCCGTTGAACTCGCGATGGCGTGACTCCCGCGCCCCCGGCATGCCATGTTGGATGTGGATGGGGGAATCATGGCGGCGAGATCGCGCGTCAAGCGTAGCCTGAAGACGCGCGTCAAGCGCGGCGCGAAAGCGCCTGCGCGGCAGTCTCCTGCGGCGAAAAAGGTTGCTCCCAGCAAGGCCATTCCGAAGAAGGCCGCTCCCAAAAAGGCAACGGAAAAAAGGCCTGCCCGCAAACCATCCAGGACACCTCCGGCCAAAAGGCCCGAGGCGGACTCCCGGATCGTCGAAGCCGCGCTCGCCGCCTTTGCGCATGAAGTCCGCACCCCTCTGACCGGCATTCTGGCGATCAGTTCGCTGCTGGCGACCTCAGAACTCGGCGAGCGCGAAAAGCGCTGGGTCGATACCATCAAGGCTGGCGCGGAGCATCTTGCGGCGCTGGCGACGCTGTTCGTCGATGCCGCACGCAGCGGCAGCACCGGGCTTGCGGTGCGTCAGGACTTTTTCGATCTGCGGACGCTGTCGCGGACACTGGGGGATTCGCTGGCCGGACGGGCTTCCGCGAAGGGCCTGCAATCCCAGGTCGGCGTCGCCGACGATCTGCCTGCCTTTGTGATCGGCGACCCGGTTCGCTTGCGCGCCGCTCTGGAAAACCTGATCGACAATGCGGTCAAGTTCACGCAGCAGGGCAATGTCGCGCTGGACGTGTCGGTGAAGGCCGGTGCGGGCGGGCGGCTTCGCGCAAGGTTTGCCGTGTCCGACAGCGGTATCGGCCTCTCGCTTGCGGAGATCAGGCGGCTCTTCAAGCCGTTCTCTCAGGCCAATGTCAGCATCGCCTCCCGCTTCGGCGGCGCCGGTCTCGGGCTGTCGTCGGTGAAGCAGCTCGCGCGCGCGATGGGCGGCGACATCACCGCCAGCCAGCGCAGCGGCGGCGGAACCACGTTTGTCCTGACGGTGGCGTTGAAATCGGCTGACGGATTGAAGCCGCCGCCAGGCGTGGAGATGCCCACGTCCGCCCCGCAGGGCCTGCGCATTCTGAGCATTGAGGACAATCCGTTCGGGCGCGTGGTGCTCAACGCCATTCTCACCGAACTCGGTCATCAGGCCGAATTCATCGGGCGCGGCGAGGCGGCGCCGGAACGGATTGCGCAGGGCGGGTTCGACGCGGTGCTGATGGACATGGTGCTTCCCGGCATCGACGGCATCGAGGCGATCCGGCGGATCCGCGCGCTGGGGGGGGCGTGCGGACGCATCGCGATCATCGGCGTGTCTGGCCGCGCGGAAGATGAGGAGCCATCGCTAGCGGCCGGTGCCGACGGGTTTCTCACCAAGCCGGTCAGCCCGCGTGCGCTGGCGACAGCGCTTCTCCGTGCGGTGCGGCGCTAGTTCTTTATTGCGTTTTCTTTACTTGAACCAGTTTCCGCGCCGTCTGGAAGCGCTTTGGCCTTTTGCCACTTGGCGATCGACGCATTCAGTTCGCCGCCATAAACGAAAATCGCGGCGATGAAATACAGAAACACCAGCGCGATCATCACCGAGGCGAGACCTGCATAGGTCGTCACGTAATTGCTGGCGAAGCGCGCGAGATACTGGCCGAACACCACGCCGGAGACCAGCGAGCCGACCATGGTGACCACGATGCCCGGCATGATCTCGCGCATCCGGCGCGTTCCGGCAGGCAGCCATTTGTGCAGGATCACCAGCGCTACGATCAGTGCGGCGATGGTCAAGCCGAAACGCAGGATCGTCAGCATGTCTTCGTTCGACTCGATCCGCAGCGGGATATGTCGCCGCGCGGCCTCGATGAGCAGGGGGCCGAGCACGATCAGGAAGGCCAACGCCAGTGAGGTAATGGCGGCAACCATGGTGTAGCCGATGGACTCCAGCCGCAGCCAGTACCAGCGCCGCTGTTCGATCACGCCATAGGCACGGTTCAGGCCGACGCGCAGGCTTTCGACACCGTTCGAGGCGAAATACAGCGCGAGCACAACGCCGATGGTCAGCACGCCGCTGTGCGACTGGGTCAGGACATTGTGAACTTCGCCGGACAGCGCATCGGCGACCTGCGATGGCCAGGTTTCCAGGATCATCTCGGCGGCCTGGTCGGCAAGTTCTTTCGAGCCGAAGAAGCCAGCGAGGGAGGTGATCACGATCAGGAAGGGAAACAGCGCCATCAGCGCCGACAGCGCGATGTGGCTGGCAATCGCCCAGCCGTCATCGGCCAGGAACGTATAGAACGCATCGAGTGCGATATTGAACGCGTCCCTGATCAGCCTCACGGTTCACCCTGATCCATCACACCCATGATTTACCGTGCCGGTCACGCAAAGTCATGTACGGCTGAAACGCGAAAAGGTTCTGTCCCGCGTTTTCCGCCGGGTGGCATGAGGCCGCCCGCGGTGTTATGTACCCCTCATGACATCGTTCCTTTCAAGTATCGCCCTTCCTATTGCATTGGCCGCGGTCACCATCGTGCTGATGCTCGGCCTGTTCAACATGATGCGCGGCGGCTCGCCCAACACCTCGCAGAAGCTGATGCGGCTGCGCGTGCTGTTTCAGTTCATTGCTATTGTCATCGCCATGCTTGCCGTCTGGGCGCTGGGCCGGAGCTGACGCGCCAACCGCGACAACGGATCAACACCATGGTCATTCTCAACCGGATTTACACCCGCACCGGCGATGACGGCACCACGGCGCTCGGCAGCGGCGAGCGCCGTCCGAAGTATGATCTTCGCGTCAGTGCCTATGGAACCGTCGATGAAGCCAACGCTGTCATCGGCGTGGCGCGGCTCCATCTGGCGCAAGCGCATGAACTGGAGCAGGCGCCTGTGATTGATGCGATGCTCGGGCGGGTACAGAACGATCTGTTCGATCTTGGTGCCGATCTGGCGGTGCCGCAGCGGGACGGCAAGGCCGAGCGGCTGCGCGTCTTGGGAACGCAGGTCGAACGCCTTGAGCAGGATATTGATGCGCTCAATGCCCACCTTGCGCCGCTGACCTCGTTTATTTTGCCTGGCGGAACACCGGCCGCCGCTCATTTACATCTGGCGCGGACGGTTTGCCGCCGTGCGGAGCGGCTGGTGGTGGAACTCGCATCCCAGCCGGATGAGCCGGTGAACGATGCGGCCATTCAATATCTCAACCGGTTGTCGGATTTTCTTTTTGTGGCCGGCCGGTCGGTCAATGACAACGGGGCACGGGATGTTCTCTGGGTGCCCGGTCAGAACCGCTGAGCCGTGATATTAGGTATACCTTCCTCGTTTTCCATTTTTCGCGCGTTGACCCGGATTGTCGGGACCATTAGGTTCCGCCGCCACCCGCATTAATGTGGATGTGATCAATCATTTCAGGACGAAGGGGAACCGATGAAGGTTCTGGTGCCGGTTAAGCGCGTCGTTGACTACAACGTCAAAATTCGCGTCAAGAGCGACGGAACGGGTGTTGAACTCGCGAACGTCAAGATGTCGATGAATCCGTTCGACGAAATCGCTGTTGAGGAAGCTCTTCGCCTGAAAGAGGCGGGCAAGGCGACCGAAGTGGTTGTCGTCTCGATCGGGCCTGCACAGGCGTCGGAGACGATCCGCACCGGCCTCGCGATGGGCGCGGACCGCGGCATCCTTGTGAAGACCGATGCGAATGTTGAGCCGCTCGGCGTAGCCAAGATTCTTCAGAAGGTCGCCGAGGAGGAAAAGCCCGGCCTGATCATTCTCGGCAAGCAGGCGATCGACGACGACAGCAACCAGACCGGCCAGATGCTCGCAGCGCTGCTCGGCTGGGCGCAGGCGACCTTCGCCTCCAAGCTCGAAGTCGACGGCTCGGACTTCAAGGTTACACGCGAAGTCGACGGCGGCCTGCAGACGGTCAAGGTCAAGGGCCCGGCGATTGTCACCACAGACCTACGCCTCAACGAGCCGCGCTATGCGAGCCTTCCCAACATCATGAAGGCGAAGAAGAAGCCGATCGACGAGAAGGCTGCCGACAGCTTCGGCATCGACCTGTCGCCGCGCCTCGAAATTCTCAAGACCACCGAGCCTCCAGGCCGCAAGGCCGGCGTCAAGGTCAAGGACGTCGCTGAACTGGTGTCGAAACTCAAGGAAGCGGGGGCGCTCTGATGGCCACGTTGCTGATTGCTGAACACGATAACGCATCCATCAAGGACGCCACCAACAAGGCGCTGACCGCCGCCGCCGCGCTCGGCGGCGACGTGGATGTGCTGGTTGCCGGTGAAGGCGCCAAGGGCGCGGCGGAAGCCGCTGCCAAGCTCAAGGGCGTCCGCAAGGTGCTGCTGGCTGACAACGCTGCTTATGCGCACGATCTTGCCGAGCCGCTGGCCGCGCTGATCGTCTCGCTGGCCAGTCCCTACGACGCCATCGTCGCGCCGGCGACCACCCGCTACAAGAACACGCTGCCGCGCGTCGCGGCGCTGCTCGATGTCGCGCAGATCTCCGAGATCATCAAGGTGGTGTCGCCCGACACGTTCGAGCGCCCGATCTATGCCGGCAACGCGATCCAGACCGTGAAGTCGAAGGATGCCAAGAAGGTCATCACCGTCCGCACCTCGACCTTCGGTGCGACCGGCGACGGCGGCAGCGCCTCGGTGGACAACGCGGCGGCCGCGGCCGATCCGGCGCTGTCGAGCTTCGTCGGCGAGGAAGTCGCCAAGAGCGATCGTCCGGAACTGACCTCGGCGAAGATCATTGTCTCCGGCGGCCGCGCCATGCAGAGCCGCGAGAACTTCACCAAGTACATCGAGCCGCTGGCGGACAAGCTGGGCGCGGGTGTCGGCGCTTCGCGCGCCGCGGTGGACGCGGGCTACGCGCCGAACGACTGGCAGGTCGGCCAGACCGGCAAGGTGGTGGCGCCCGAGTTGTATATCGCGATCGGCATTTCCGGCGCGATCCAGCATCTGGCCGGCATGAAGGACTCCAAGGTGATCGTCGCGATCAACAAGGATGAGGACGCGCCGATCTTTCAGGTCGCGGATTACGGCCTGGTGGCAGACCTCTATCAGGCTGTCCCGGAACTGACCTCGGCGCTGTAAGCTGAACATCCAGGCGCTCTGCGCCCGGCTTCATGAATGGCACCGGCCGGCGGAAATTCCGCTGGCCGGTGTTTGACTTCCGGGGAGAGGGTGCGGCATGGTGGCCGTATCTGCGGGGGCGCAGGCTAAAGAAGACCGAAAGCGAATGGCAGCGATCAAGACGGTTGGTGTGATTGGGTCAGGGCAGATGGGCAACGGCATCGCGCATGTTGCCGCGCTCGCCGGGTTCAACGTGGTGCTCTATGATGTGTCCGCCGATCGCGTGAAGTCCGCGATGGCCACCATCAATGGTAATCTGACGCGCCAGGTCGCCAAGAAGACCATCACCGAAGACGCGCACAAGCAGGCGATCGCCAGGATCTCGTCCACGGACAATTTCGACGGCTTCGCGAACTGCGATCTCGTGATCGAGACCGCGGTCGAGAAGGAAGACGTCAAGCGCAAGATTTTCCATGATCTGTGCCCCGTGCTGCGGCCGGACGCGATCGTTGCGTCGAACTCGTCCTCGATCTCGATCACCCGCCTCGCGGCCTCGACCGACCGCCCGGAGAAGTTCATCGGCATTCATTTCATGAATCCGGTGCCGGTCATGGAACTGGTCGAACTGATCCGTGGCATCGCCACCGACGACGCGACCTTCGATGCCGCGCGCGGCTTCGTCACCGCGATGGGCAAGCAGATCGCGGTTTCGGAAGATTTCCCGGCGTTCATCGTCAACCGCATCCTGCTGCCGATGATCAACGAGGCAATCTATACGCTGTACGAGGGCGTCGGGAATGTTGAAGCCATCGACGCGGCGATGAAGCTCGGCGCGCATCATCCGATGGGACCGCTGGAACTGGCGGACTTCATCGGCCTCGATACCTGCCTGTCGATCATGCAGGTGCTTCATGAGGGGCTGGCGGATTCCAAGTATCGTCCGTGTCCGCTGCTCGTGAAGTATGTTGAAGCGGGCTGGCTCGGCCGCAAATCGCAGCGCGGCTTCTACGACTATCGCGGCGACAAGCCGGTTCCGACGCGATAGCGCGGAAAATCAATAATCCAGACTTTGTTAACCCTCTCCGTTTAGGTTCGCGGCCATTAAGCGGAGAGAGTGCGTTTCCATGGACGTGATGAGCATCGTCAGCAGCATGATGGCCATGCAGGCTGCCAACACGCAGCAGCAGATCGCGACCAGCGTGATGAAGCAGAATATCGATTCGGAAAAATCGGTGCTGCAACTACTCCAGCCCGCTGCGAACAATGCGCCGGGCGTTGGCGGCAATCTCGATATTTCGGTCTAGTCGTCCACCGGCGTGATCCATCCGATGCCGGCGCCGCCGGGTTCGGTCAGGATCGCGATGCGCCCCACATGCGGCACGTCGAAAATTGGCCGCATCAGTTGCGCGCCGGCTGCGACGGCTGTCTTGACCCGCGCATCGACATCGTCGACAGCCAGATAGGACATCCAGCCTTCGGGCACGCCCTCGAATTCGGGGCGGTCGGTCGGAAAGATTCCTGCCGCCATCTCGCCGTCGGCATAGGCAACCCAATAGGTCGCGCCGTCCTCCATCGGCATCGGCTCGAAGGTCCAGCCAATGGTCTTTTTGTAGAACTGCATGGCGCGGTCCGCGTCAGGCGTCACCAGTTCATTCCAGTGGAAATGTCCGTGCGCCGTCATGGTGGTGTCCTCGTTGCTGTGCGCGGGACGCGGCGATCCGCCTATATCATGCCCTTGGCATCTATCACCGACAGGATGTTGCCTGCGGGGTCCTTGAACCAGGCGATGGTAGGCCCGCCATTGTTGCGCGAAATGCCTTTGGCATCTGTCTTGAACCCCGGGTCGTCATAGATTTCAAAACGCACGCCGCGCTTTCCAAGTTCATCGACGGCCTGATCCACATTCTCGACCGGAAAGTTGAGGACGGTGAACGTCGCCGGCGTATGAGCAGCTTTCGGGTAGATCAACACATCGGCGCCGCCGCCGAGATGGAGGATCAGGATGCCGTTCTCCTCCGAGAGGCCGAGGCCGAGTGTGCGGCCGTAGAACTCCCGGGCCTTCCCGATATCGTTGGCCGAGAAGCCGCTGAATGCCTTGCTTGTCTTCAACATGGCCTGTCTCCCTTGCTCCGCGGCCGCTTCGGCGTGAGCCCACGCCATGTTGAACGCCCGCGTATAGAAATTGGTTGCAGGTTCCATCGCTGGAATGACCGCAAAGCCATTCCGGCGGCGAGTCTTGCAGGGTCGAGCCGGTTCAGGCTGCCTTGTCATAGGCCTGTTTTAGGGTTGCGATGTCGAGCTTGGTCATTCGCATGACGGCTTCCATCATCTTCTGCGATTGTGCGGGTGACGCACTGCCCATCAGGTGCGGCATGTCTTTCGGAACGATCTGCCAGGAGATGCCGAACCTGTCCTTGAGCCAGCCGCACTGCTGCGTCTCGCCGCCGCCCGCAGAGAGCTTGTCCCAGTAATGGTCGATCTCCTGCTGGGTCTCGCAGTTCACCATGAACGAGATGGCCGGCGTGAAGGAGAACATCGGCGGTCCGTTCAGCGCCAGAAATTTCTGGCCCTCGATTTCGAGTTCTGCCGTCATGACCGAACCGTTGGGCATCGGCATGTTGTCGCCATAGCGGGAGACGTGGCCGACCTTGGCGGACTTGAAAACGGACTTGTAGAAATTGACGGCGTCCTCGGCTTTGCCGTCGAAGAACAGGCAGGGCACGATGGTTTGCATGGAGTTGCTCCCTTTGTCTCTGAACGGAAGGATCGTGCGGGTCATGCCGTCACGATGGTCTCGAAGCCGCCGAAGAACATGCGCTTGGTATCGAACGGCATTTTCTTCGGGTCCATCATCGCGCCGAGCCGCGGATCCTTCATGACTTTTTCCATCACCTTGTCGCGATGCTTGCGGGACTTGTAGGTGATCCAGGAAAACACCACCGTCTCGCCGGCCTTCAGTTTCACGCTCTGCGGAAACGAGGTCAGCTTGCCGGGCTTGACGTCTTCGGCGACGCATTCGCGATAGTCGAGCGCGCCGTGTTCGAGCCAGACCTTGCAGGCCAGCTTGGCCAGCGCGGTGTAGGCCTTCAGGTTCTTCTTCGGGACCGGCAACACAAATCCGTCGACATACTGCATTTCAGACTCCTTGGTGGTTGCCGGGTTTGATCCGGCGGTGAACGCATTCCTTCGGGTTCAGGCAAAGAACTTCTCGAGCTTGTCGAGAGTTCCGGTCCAGCCGCGCTTGTGGCCGTCCCGCGCCGCTTCATCGAAGAACTTGTCATGGGTCAGCGTGAGCAGCGTGACGTCGCCTTCCTCGCGCAGCACCACAGTGACCTGCGAGACACGCTCCGGTGTCGAATGCCAGGCCCAACTGAAGACGAGGCGTTGCGGAGGTGTGACTTCGAGATACTTGCCGCCGACCTGATGCGACTGGCCGTCGTCGGTGCTGAAGTTGATCTGGAAATGGCCACCAACACGCACGTCCATCTCGGCCTGCACGCTGTCGCCTATGGCGTGTCCGGGTCCGAACCACTGGACGATTTTGGCGGGGTCCGTCCACGCCTCGAAGACTTTTGCAGCGGGAGCTTTGAGCCGTCGGGCGAGGGTGAGGCTGGGCTGGGTGAGCATAAGTCCTTCTCCACAAAAGCGGCGAGACGATCGAGTTGCGCGGTCCAGAAACGCTGGTAGCGGCCGAGCCATTCCATTGCCTGCTCCATCGGCGCCGCGGTGAGGCGGCACGTCACCGTGCGGCCCGTTTTGGTCTTGGTGATCAGCCCGGCATCCGAAAGCACATCGAGATGCTTCATCACGGCCGGCAGCGACATCGCGAAGGGCTTTGCGAGCTCGCTGACGGTGATGTCGCCGCGGCCCTCGAGTTCGGCCAGCAGAGCCCGCCGGGTCGGGTCGGCGACGGCGGCAAACACACGGTTCAAATGATCGGACGAATAGTAAACCATTTGGTTAAGTATAGAGACGCGGACGATCCCGTCAAGAGGACAGCCCGGACGGATCTGCGGCGTTATTTCGCGGTAGCGGCCTTGATCAGCTTGAAGGCGTCCTCGCTGGCCCACTCAGCCGGACCTGCGATGGTGCCGATCTCGCAGCCCGCGCCATCGACCAGCACCGAGGTCGGCATGCCCAGCGCCCGTCCTGCGCTCTTCAGGTCCTGGAACACCCTGGCCTTCTGGTCGTGGAAGTAGGCGAGTTTGGTCAACCCGGCGTCCTTCAGGAAGGCCTTCGGCTTCTCCGGGTCGCGGGTGTCGATATTGATCGCCACGACCTCAAAATCCTGCCCTCCAAGCGTCTCCTGCAGCTTGTCGAGCGCAGGCATTTCCTTGCGGCAGGGCACGCACCAGGTCGCCCACAGATTGATCAGGACCGTGCGGCCCTTCCACTCGGAGAGCTTTCTGGTTTTTCCGTCGGAATCCTGAAATGCGAGATCGGGGATCTGGAGCGGGGCGGTAGCCATGGTTAACGCGGCGACCTCGCCCTTCACCAGGGGAGAGATTTTCCTGGCCAGATCGACCGCAGGGGCACACTGGGCCTGCGCCTGTGCATTGCGCATGAACCCGCCGATCCCGTATACCCCACCCACTCCGGCTGCGGCCGCCAGAACTGCGGTAATGGCAACGAGCCGGATGCGAAATCCACGCGTTTGGGGCGCGCCGGAAGTCACGGGATCGGTCTTGTTCATGGTTTTGGGCATGGTCTTGTCTCGGTTGACGCGGTCATTGCGCCATTTCCGCAACGGTTATGGCAATTTGACGGAGGGCTTTCGGTGACGACTGGATTTCTGAGCAGGAACGCGTGAGTAGCAGACAATGAGTGGCGGACAATGAGCAACAAGATGTGGGGCGGCCGCTTCGGGGAAAGTCCCGATGCGATCATGGAGGAGATCAACGTCTCGATCGACGTCGATCAGCACCTTTACGCCCAGGATATCGCTGCGTCCAAGGCTCACGCCGCGATGCTCGCGGCTCAGGGCATTATCACCGCCAACGATGCAAAAAACATCACGAGCGGTCTAGACACGATTTTGTCAGAGATCGGCAAGGGTTCATTCTCGTTCAAGCGCGCGCTTGAAGACATCCATATGAATGTCGAGAGCCGTCTTGGCGAACTGATCGGGCCAGCCGCAGGCCGCCTGCACACCGCGCGTTCGCGCAACGATCAGGTCGCGACCGACTTCCGTCTCTATGTGCGCGATGTCATCGACGACATCGACCGCGCGCTGGCGGCGTTCCAGCGGGCGTTGGTGGATCGCGCCATTGAGCATGCCGACACGGTGATGCCCGGCTTCACCCATCTGCAGACCGCGCAGCCTGTGACATTCGGTCACCACCTGCTGGCGTATACGGAAATGGCCGCGCGCGACCGTGGCCGCTTCGCCGATGCGCGCAAGCGGCTGAATGAAAGTCCGCTGGGTGCTGCGGCGCTGGCCGGGACTTCGTTCCCGATTGACCGGCATGCGACAGCGCGGACGCTCGGCTTCGACCGACCGATGGCGAATTCGCTGGATGCGGTGTCGGATCGTGACTTCGTGCTCGAAGCACTGTCGGCCTCCGCGATCGCCGCCGTGCATCTGTCGCGGTTCGCCGAGGAGATCGTGATCTGGACCTCGCCGCTGGTCGGACTGGTGCGCCTGTCCGACAAGTTCACCACCGGCTCGTCGATCATGCCGCAGAAGCGCAACCCGGATGCCGCCGAACTGGTGCGCGCCAAGACCGGCCGCGTGATCGGTTCGCTGAATGCCCTGCTGATCGTGATGAAGGGCCTTCCACTCGCCTATCAAAAGGACATGCAGGAAGACAAGGAAGGCGCGATGGAGGCCTTCGTCGCGCTGTCGCTTGCGATCCGCGCCATGACCGGCATGACGCTGGACCTGGTGCCCGAAGAAGCACGGATGAAGGTGGCGGCAGGCGAGGGCTATGCCACCGCCACAGATCTCGCCGACTGGCTGGTGCGCACACTCAAGATGCCGTTCCGGGAGGCGCATCATGTCACCGGTCGGATCGTCGCGAAGGCGGCGGAGCAGGGCATCGCCCTGCACAAGGTCCCGCTCGGCGATATGCAGGCGATCGAACCGAAAATCACTGAAGGTGTGTTCGACGTACTGTCGGTGCAGGCGTCGGTGGAAAGCCGCACCAGCTATGGCGGCACCGCCCCGGCAAACGTGCGTGCGCAGGCCAAGGAATGGCTCAAGCGGCTGGAAAAAGAGCAAAATTCGGGCTGACCTTGGAAATTTTCGTTCAATCCAGCCCTCGCCAGAGCGGCACCTTCTTTGTATGGTGGCGCGCCATTTCAGGGACGGGACGGAGTGATCCGGTTCTGACATTCGCGCTCCATCTGCGCAGGCACTTTGCGAATGTCAGAACCAAAGGATCACTCGAAACATAATTTGCTGGTGTCCTTTCGTATCCGGCGTTTGTACGGAGGATGCTGCAGAATGACCCAAACGCCGGATACGGGACAACAGCGCGTGACTGCTCGTTCGAATCGCTCCTTCTCGAAACTGACCGCCATCGGGCTGATTGTCGCGTCGTGTGCGCTGGCCGGCTGCGGCCGCAAGGCCGGCCTCGATCTTCCGCCCGGCGCGGCGGAGGAGCAGAAACTGAACAGCGGCACCGCTGACACCGCCGACCGGAACTCCGCTGGCAATCTGCAGAGCCAGGTTTACACTCCGCCGGGTGGCAAAAGCATCGCGGTCGCTCCGCGCGGCGAGAAAAAGCGCATCCCGCTCGACGCGATCCTGGACTGAGATCACAATGAACCACTTCCAGTATCGTAACGGCGTGCTGCACGCCGAAGACGTGAGCTTGGCCCGCCTCGCGGACGAGGTGGGGACGCCGTTTTATTGCTATTCGACCGCGACGCTGGAACGTCACTACCGCGTCTTCTCCGGCGCATTCGCTGGCACGCCGCATCTGGTCTGCTACGCGATGAAGGCGAATTCCAACCAGTCGGTCTTGCGCACGCTGGCCAAGCTCGGTGCCGGCGCGGATGTGGTGTCGGGCGGCGAACTGATGCGCGCGCTGGCGGCCAAAATCCCGGCGAACAAGATTCTGTTTTCCGGCGTCGGCAAGACGGCGGACGAACTGCGCCTCGCGGTGTCGCACGACATTCTGTGCATCAATGTCGAATCCGAGCCGGAGCTTGAGGCCCTGTCGCGGATCGCATCCGCCATGGGCCGCACCGCGCGCATCTCGATCCGCGTCAATCCGGATGTCGATTCCGGCACGCATGCGAAGATTTCCACCGGCAAGTCGGAGAACAAATTCGGCATTCCGATCGCGCGGGCGCGCGAGGTCTATGCGCGCGCGGCGAAACTGCCGGGCATCGAGGTCACCGGCGTCGACATGCATATCGGCAGTCAGATCACCGATCTTGGCCCGATGGAGGCCGCCTTCCGCCTGCTCGCGGAGTTCGTCACCGTGCTGCGCGGTGACGGCCACACCATTTCGCATGTCGATTTCGGCGGCGGCCTCGGTGTGCCTTATTACGAGGATCGCGCCGCGCCGCCTGAGCCTGTCGCCTATGCCGAGATGGTCAAGCGCGTGACGCACAATCTCGGCTGCACGCTGATGTTCGAGCCGGGCCGCATGATCGTAGGTAATGCCGGCATCCTGGTGTCGCGCGTGATCTATGTGAAGCACGGCGATGCGCGCAACTTCGTCATCATCGACGCCGCGATGAACGACCTGATCCGCCCGACGCTCTATGAAGCCTATCACCAGCTCATGCCGGTGCGGGCGGCGGCGCCTGACGCGCCGGTGCTGGTGGCGGATGTGGTGGGACCGGTGTGCGAGACCGGCGATTATCTCGCGCTTGGGCGTAACCTGCCGGAGCCGAAGGAGAGCGATCTGCTCGCCATCATGACGGCGGGGGCTTATGGCGCCGTCCAGTCCGGCACCTACAACACCCGCGCGCTGGTGCCCGAGGTGCTGGTGAACGGCGATCAGTATGCCGTCGTGCGTCCGCGCATCGACGCCGAAGCCCTGATTGCGATGGATCGCGTCGCACCGTGGCTGTAGCTGGGCGGTGCCCGCTTGCGTCGTCTATTGATGCAGAATTGCGGCATTCAGCGGCGTTTTCCGAACCGGAAAAATGATCTTCTCGTTGCCGCTGATGCGCGAGACGGATCCACCAGAGAGCGAAATCATTTCGCAATAGCATTTCATTGCTGAAACGCGCATCCGGGACGATCTTCAAGTCTCATCACTGGCGCTTCGGTCATTGAGACGTTGCGCTGCCGGCCAGATCATCAGCGCACCGTCGACGCGATCAAGCGAAGAGAATGGATGCGTATGACTCCTGACCGGATGCCAGGAGAATTCGTCATGCTGTTTTTTGGTTCTCATCGTCTTGTTGTCGCAGCCGTGGTTGCGTCCGGCCTGTTTGTCAGCGCCGGTACAGGAGCCTCGGCCGATGCCGTGAATGGCTGGCCGAGCCGTTCGATCAAGCTGATCGTGCCGTTTCCGGCGGGCGGAGCTGCAGACACCATCGCGCGGATCTATGGCGAGAAACTCAGCGAGGCTTTGAAGCAGCCGGTTGTGATTGAAAACAAGGCGGGCGCCGGCACCGCGATTGCCGCGGAAACCGTCGCCGCGGCCGAGCCCGATGGCTACACATTATCGCTCGCGCCCGCGGGACAGCTCACGATCCTGCCGCACGTCAACACGTCGATCAAATTCGATCCGTTCAAGAGCTTCGCGCCGGTGTCGCCGCTGGCGTCGGTGCCGTATGTGGTCGCGGCCAGTCCGGATGCGAAGGTGTCGAACCTGCACGAGCTGATTGCCGCGGCGAAAAAGGAGCCGGGCAAGTTCACCTATTCATCGTGCGGCCCAGGAACGCTCTGCCATCTGAGCGGAGAACTGTTCAAGAGCCAGACCGGCACCGATCTCCTGCACGTTCCCTTCAAGGGGAGCGCGCCCGCGATCAACGCCCTGCTTGGCAATCAGGTGAACCTTGCTTTCGATACGCTGACCGTGCTGGCGCCGCAGATCAGGGACGGCAAGGTGAAGGGACTGGCGGTGACAAGCCGTGAGCGCTCGCCGCTGCTTCCGAATGTGCCGACGGCAGCAGAGGCGGGACTTTCCGATTTCGTGGTCGACTCCTGGTTCGGTCTTGTTGTGCCGGCGTCGACGCCGGTTCCGATCGTGGAGCGTCTGAACGCGGAGGTGATCCGGATCGGAAAACTCCCCGATGTGCGTGAGCGCCTTGAAGCCCAGGGCCTCAGCGTGACGACCTCGACGCCCGAGGCCTTCAGCAGGCTGATCCGTGCCGACTACGAGCGTTGGGGCCGGGTCGTGGATACCGCGGGCGCAAAGATCAACTGACAAACCGGAACGGGCGGCAAGCCATTCGCCTGTTCCTGATTCGAGATTTTCCGGCTCCGTCACGCTTTCGTGAGAGATCGGCTTCGGTCGCGGCAGGGGGCTTGCATGTGGGTATGCGGCATCGGGGCCATGCCTCATTGCCGCCGCCGTGGTAAGCTGCACTGAACCGAAGCCGGAGAGCCCGTTGATCGGATCGAGCCCAGACCCATCGGAGCGTCCGCGGACCGCCGAGGACGCCCGGAAAGCCGAGCTTGTGCAGGCCTTGCAGCGTGCGCGGCTTGCGGTCGCATGGGAGCGCGGCTGGCCGCATATCGCGCGCATTCTGACCGTTGCGGGCCTGTTCCTGGCAGCATCATGGGCCGGCTTGTGGATCACGTTTCCGCTGACCGGACGCATTATCGCATCCGTGCTGTTTGTGGTGCTGGCAATTGCCGCGCTGGCACCGGCGATCCGGTTTCGCTGGCCGACGCGCGAGGACGCGCTGCGCCGTCTCGACCGTGGAACCGGAATTGCGCATCGTCCCGCCACGGCGCTGACCGATACGCTCACCTCGCAGGATCCGCTTACACAGGCGCTCTGGCAGGAGCAGCGTGCGCGCACGCTCGCGTCAATCAAGCGCATCCGCGCCGGTCTGCCGTCGCCGCGCCTCGCACTACATGATCCATGGGCGCTGCGCGCGCTGGTCGTTGTGCTGATGGTCGCGACTTATGTCGCCGCCGGCAGCGACCGCTTCGCGCGGGTGGTCGCGGCGTTCGATTGGGACGGCGCGTTCTCCGCCGCCAATGTTCGTGTCGATGCCTGGGTGACCCCGCCGCCTTACACGGGTCGTCCGCCGATCATTCTGTCGGCTTCGGCCAACAAGGATGCGCCGCCGTCGGATGCGGCTCCGGTGTCCGTGCCAGCGGGGAGCACGCTGATCGTGCGGTCCAGCGGCGGCCGGCTTGACGTCGCGGTGAATGGCGGCGTGACGGAGGTCCCTGTCACCGGCAATGCGCCGCAGGGCACCAGCGAGCGGCACTTCACTATTGCGGGCGACGGTACCGCGCATGTCCGCGCGCCCTCGGGGCAGCCGCAATGGGCTTTCCACGCCACGCCGGATCGCGCGCCCGGCATCTCGCTCGCTAAGGATCCGGAGCGGCAGGCCAAGGGCGCGCTGCTATTGTCGTACAAACTTGAAGACGATTACGGCGTCACCGAAGCGCATGCGCAGTTCACACCGCGCACGCCTAAAGCCGATGACGACAGCGCGCAGCCGCAACCGCTGTTCGATCCGCCGTCGATCACGCTTGGCCTGCCGAATGCGCGCACCCGTAACGGCGTCGGCCAGACGGTGAAGGATCTGAGCGAAAATCCCTATGCTGGCGCGGATGTCCTGCTGACTCTGTCCGCGAAGGATGAAGCAGGCAATGAAGGCCGCAGCGAGCCTTTCGAGATGCGCATGCCGGAGCGGCTGTTCGTCAAGCCGCTGGCCCGCGCCTTGATCGAGCAGCGCCGCAATCTTGCGCTCGATGCCAACCAGAAGCCGCTGGTGCTGATCGCGCTCGAGGCGCTGACGATCGCGCCGGAAGCCTTCATGCCGGAGCTTGGACATTATCTCGGTCTTCGCAGCGTTTCGGGACAGCTTGTCCGCGCCAACACGCGCGATGCGATGCGCGGTGTGGTGGACAGCCTGTGGGCGCTTGCGGTTGCGATCGAGGATGGCAACATCACCGATGTCGAGAAGGCGCTCCGGGCCGCGCAGGATGCGCTCAAGGAAGCGCTGGAGCGCGGCGCCAGCGACGAGGAAATCAAGAAGCTCACCGACAATCTGCGCGCGGCGCTGGACAATTTCATGCGTCAGCTCGCCGAGCAGCTCCGCAACAATCCGCAGCAACTGGCGCGTCCGCTCGATCCCAACGCCCGGGTCATGCGCCAGCAGGACCTCAAGAACATGATCGACCGCATGGAGCGCTTGTCGCGCTCCGGCGACAAGGATGCGGCGCGTGCGCTGCTCGACCAGATGCAGCAGATGCTGGAAAATCTGCAGATGGCGCAGCCAGGACAGGGCGGCGACGGCGACATGGAGCAGGCGCTGAACGAACTCGGCGACATGATCCGCAAGCAGCAGCAGTTGCGCGACCGCACCTTCAAGCAGGGGCAGGACTCCCGCCGCGACCGCAGCCGCGGCGAGCAGGGTGACCAGAGCCAGATGGACGGTCTGCGCCAGGACCAGCAGGCCCTGCGCGATCGTCTCGGCAAGCTGCTCGACGACATGAAAAAGAACGGCATGATGCCCGGCCAGCGTGGCGACAAGGGTCAGCCGGGTCAGGGTCAGCGCGGCCAGCAGGGGCAGGGGGGTGAGGACGACGGCGATTCGCTGGGTGATGCCGATTCCGCCATGGGCGATGCGGGCAACCAGCTTGGCGAAGGCAATGCCGACGGTGCGGTGGGATCGCAAGGCCGTGCGCTCGAAGCCCTGCGGAAGGGTGCACAGAATCTCGCGCAGTCGATGCAGCAGGGCGAAGGGCAGGATGACGGTCCCGGCAACCGCGCCGGCCGCCAGCAGAACAGCGGCAACACCACCGATCCATTGGGCCGTCCGCTCAATGGCCGCGAGTGGAGCGACGATCTCACCGTGAAAATTCCCGGCGAAATCGACGTGCAGCGTGTGCGGCGCATTCTGGAAGAACTGCGCCGCCGTCTAGCCGACCCGAACCGGCCGCAGATCGAACTCGACTATATCGAGCGCCTGCTCAAGGACTATTGAGCCTTCGACGCGAGGGCGTTCCCGCCCGACATTTCCCGCATGACGCTGCTTGACTATGTCCTGCAACGGCTGTATTTAACCGATGAGTTATTTAACCGAATGGTTATATGGAAGCCGTAATGGACCCCCTCAGCATCAAGTTCGCCGCTCTTGCCGATCCCACCCGCCGCGCCATTCTCGCCCGGCTGGTGCTGGGCGAGACGTCGGTGACGGAGCTTGCCGAGCCATTCGCCATGAGCATGCCGGCGGTCTCAAAACACCTCAAAGTGCTGGAGCATGCGGGCCTCGTCACGCGCGGTCGCGCGGCGCAATGGCGTCCGTGCAAGATCGAACCCGCGGCGCTGAAGGATGTTGACGATTGGCTGGAGAGCTATCGCCGTTTCTGGGAAGCGGGGCTCGACCGGCTCGAAGCCTATCTCGGCGAACTGCAGGCGACAGAAGCGCTTGAAGCGCCGGTCAAGCAGCGCAAGCCGGTGAAACGCAAATCACCGAAGCGGACTTCCTCCTTGAAGAAATAGACATTCACGTCAGACCACCCAAACCCGCGTCAGGAGTTTCACAATGACCGATCAGACACCCCAGCTTCCCCCGCTTGTTCCGCATCTCGTGGTCGAAGGCGCGGCCGATGCGCTTGAGTTCTACAACAAGGCTTTCGGCGCCACCGAAATCATGCGGATGCCGGCGGAAGACGGCAAGCGCCTGATGCACGCCCAGATGATGGTGAACGGCGCAACCGTGTTCCTGATGGATTACTTCCCCGAATACTGCTCGCACGGCGACGGGAAAACCGAATCGCCGAAGAAACTTGGAGCTTCGACCTTCCTGATCCACCTCGAAGTGCCGAACTGCGATGAAGCCTACAAGCGCGCGATTGCCGCCGGCGCGGTGTCGATCCTTGCGCCATGGGACGCGTTCTGGGGCGCACGCTATGCGCAGGTGCGCGATCCGTTCGGACACGGCTGGAGTCTCGCCCATCCACAGCCTGTGCCGGCGGCTTAAGACGCCGTACCGATGGAGACGAAACATGACAACTCTCATGTATATCGCGATCGCGCTGGCCATCCTGATTGCCGTCGTCGTCGTTCTGGCGGCGATGCGACCCGATACGTTCCGGGTGCAACGTTCGATTGATATCAACGCGCCCGCGGACAAGATTTTTCCGCTGATCAACGATTACCGGAACTGGGGATCGTGGTCGCCCTACGAGCACGTCGATCCCGACATGCAGCGCACCTTCAGCGGCCCGCCAAGCGGCAAGGGCTCCACTTACGAATGGCGCGGCAACAAGAGTATCGGCCATGGCCGCATGGAAATCCTCGACACGGCCCCGCCGTCGAAGGTGGTGATCAAGCTGGATTTCTTCAGCCCGTTCGAGGCCCACAACATGGCCGAGTTCACCATGCAGCCGAGAGGCAGCGCGACAAACGTCACCTGGGCGATGCACGGCCCGGTGCCGTTCATGGCGAAGATCATCCACATGTTCATGAACATGGATCGCATGGTCGGCGGTCAGTTCCAGCAGGGGCTGGTCAGCATGAAGGCCGTCGCGGAGAAATAGCGGAGCGATGCGGTGTCCGCGCTAGCGATCGAACATTCTTGCGCCGGGACCTTGCGCCGCGGCCCTGTCGCCGGGATTGCGCAGCGGGCAGGTCTTGAGCGACAGGCAGCCGCAGCCGATGCAGCCGCCGAGATGGTCGCGCAGCCGGGTCAGCCTGGCGATGCGCTCGTCGAGGTCCTTGCGCCAGCTTGCGGAGAGCCGCGCCCAGTCCCGCGCGGTCGGCGCGCGCCCCGCCGGCAACGTCTTCAGCGCGTCGCGGATCGCAGCAAGCGGCACACCGGTGCTCTGCGCCACCTTGATGACGGCGATCCGGCGCAGTACCGCGCGGGAATAGCGGCGCTGGTTGCCCTTGTTGCGCGAACTCGCGATCAGGCCCTTCGATTCATAGAAATGAAGGGCCGATACCGTGACGCCGGAGCGGCGCGCGACATCGCCGACAGTCAGTTCGCGGGAGATCGCCGCCGGCTTTCCATTGTTTCCAATCGTCATCGCTTGACCTCAAGTTAACTTGAGGTTGTAGGCTGGCTTGAATGTTCCCGCAAGCATTCGCGGAAACCTGCAAGTCTCCTAAACAGTCAGGAACCAACGATGAGCATCCATCACGATCGGACCCAATCACCAGGCAGCACGCCGCGGCCGTTTGTTCTCATCAACAGTTTCACGCCCAAGCCGGGCAAGCTGGATGAACTCGCCGATCTTCTGGAAGCCGCGCGGGATCGTTTCGCCGATGAAGTTTCCGGGTTTCATGGCGGCCGGATTTATCGCGATGTCGATGGAAGTTCGGCGCTGATGATCGGGGTGTTCGAGACCGAGGATCACTACGAAAGCTGGATCGCATCGAATCTGTTCGTCCGTTACCGCGAACAGATTCAGCCGCTGATCGACAGCATGGGGCAGTCACGGGTAGAGGCGGGCAATGCACGCAAAACCGCACATCACAGACCGGCGGATCATCGGGGCGGCGCGGCGGCCTGATGACCGCTGCATGTTGCCGTCAGCCGTTGCGGCCCTCGCCGCGCAAGGTCGGCAGGCCGATGCCTGTCGCCTCGAATCCGCCGTCGACGCACAACATCTGTCCGGTGATATAACTGGCGCGGTCGCTGCACAGGAAGAAGATCGCCTCGGCGAGTTCTTCCTCGAGGCCGTAGCGGTTGAGCGGAATGGTGTCGTGATAATCGGCGCGGATCGCCGGGGTGTGAACCGCCTTCGCCATGGCGGTATCGACCGGGCCCGGCGCTACGGCGTTGACGCGAATACCGAGTCCGGCAAGTTCGACCGCGAATTGCTTGGTCAGATGGGCGAGGCCCGCCTTGCTGGTGCCGTAAGCGGTGCGCAGGGTCGAGGCACGAAGCGCCGAGATCGAGGTGATGTTGACGATGGCGCCGCCGCCGTTGTCGCGCATCAGCGGCGCGGCAGCCTGGGTGCAAAGAAACGGCCCGGTCAGATTGACGGCCAGTACGCGGTCCCAGTCGGCTTGCGTGGTTTCGAGCAAGGGCTTGAAGATCGCGATGCCGGCGTTGTTGACCAGCGCATCGAGCCGGCCGAAATGTACGATGACCTGCCGGAACGCGGCATCGACCGCGCCGGCGTCGGAGACGTCGCAATGGATCGCCAGCGTCGTATCGCGCGCATTGAGCGATTTGAAAGTCTGGGCCAGCAACTCCTTCTCGATATCGAGAAGCGCCACATGCCAGCCTTCAGCGAGAAAACGCTTCGCGGCCGCAAGGCCGATACCCCGTGCCGCGCCGGTCACCAGCGCAACCTTTATTCGTTCCTTGGTCATGTCCCGTTCCGTTTCTTGATTGATGCCTCAAGCGTCCGATCTGGCATTGACCATTTTTTCCGGCGGATCACAACCGCCTCTCGCGGGCCGCGCATCGCCTGACCGTGCGACGGCCCACACAATCGCCCAGAATATCGAGGATACCTCACGTCATGCCGTCCACTTCGATGTCATCCAGCTTTGTCAGGAACGCGATCGTTCTCGGTCTTTTGTCCGCGATCGGGCCGTTCGCCATTGACATGTACCTGCCGGCGCTGCCGGCGATCGCGACGGATCTGCAGGCGTCCACCGCCGCCACACAGATGACGCTGATGGCGTTCTTCGTCGCCTTCGGTGTCTGCCAGATCGTCTATGGGCCTGTGTCGGACATGGTGGGCCGCAAGCCGCCGCTCTATTTCGGGATTGTGCTGTTTGCGCTCGGCAGCGTCGGTTGCGGTCTTGCGCCCAGCATCACATGGCTGATTGTCTTCCGCTTCGTGCAGGGCCTCGGCGCGGCATCGGTGATGGTAATTCCGCGCGCGATCATTCGCGATTTGCACACCGGTGCCGATGCGACACGGCTGATGTCGCTGGTCATGCTGGTATTCAGCGTCTCACCGATCCTTGCGCCGCTGGTCGGCAGCGGATTGATCGTGCCGTTCGGCTGGCGCGCGGTGTTCGTCGCGGTTACGCTCGCGTCCGTCCTGTCGTTTCTACTGGTCGCCTTCGTGCTGCAAGAAACCCGCCCGCCGGAAGAGCGGGTCGAGGTCAGTGTCCGCAGTGTGCTTGAAGGCTTCGGCGAATTGTTCCGCGACTGGCGCTTTCTCGGCCTGACCTTCATCGGCGGCTTCGGCATGGCGAGCTTCTTCGCCTTCCTTGCCAGTTCGTCCTTCATCTACATCGGCCATTTCGGCCTGACCCCGACCCAGTACGGCCTGACTTTTTCCGTCAACGCCATCAGCTTCATCGGTGCATCGCAGTTCAGCGGCTACCTCGCCGAACGCTTCGGCATCGCGCGGGTGGTCTCGGTGGCGGTGAGCTGTTTCACCGTGGCGACGTTGGCGCTGTTTGCGATCACCGCGGCCGGTGTCGACAGCCTCGCGGTCCTTGTGGTGATGCTGTTCATCGCCAATGCGTGGCTGGGCCTTGTCATCCCGTCCACCATGGTTCTCTCGCTGGAGGACCATGGTCCGATCGCGGGCATGGCGTCGGCGCTGGGCGGCACGCTGCAGATGATCACGGGAGCGGTGATGATTGCCGCCGCCAGCGCGTTCTTCAACGGCACGGCGCTGCCGATGGTGACGACCATCGCGGTCTGTGCGGTGGCCGCTTTCATTTTGACGCGGCTGACATTGCGTTCCGGCAAGGCCGCGCCGCAACTGGCGGAATAATGTGAGCTAAAATGACTCAGGCCTTGCGCGACGCCAGCGCATCCGCGACCGCGGTGCGGATATCGGCGACGGCGAACGGCTTGGTGATGACATCGTGGACGATGGCGTCCAGCCCCGAGGCGCGTTCGCGCTGATCCGCAAAGCCGGTCATCAGCAGAATAATCACATGCGGAAAGTCGCGCGCCGCCGCGAGCGCCAGCGCGATGCCGTCCATCACCGGCATCTTGATGTCGGTCAGCAGAAGGTCGAACGCACCGTTGTCGCGGGTGAGGATGTCCAGCGCCTCTGCACCGTCTTCCGCCGTCACGATCTCATGCCCATCCATGGCAATCGCGCGCGCGACGAGCAGGCGCATCGACTCTTCGTCGTCGGCAATCAGGATGCGCGGCATTCAGGTTCCTCCGGACGCGATGTCCAGCTTGTGGAAGAACCTCACGGCTATTTCGCGGCCTTCCGCCGGCGGCGAGGCGAGGCGCGTCTTGAACCACGCTTTCTCGCCGGGATTGAGCACAGGCTGCTCCAGCACGGCATTCCATGCGTAGATGTCTGCACCTTTGGCGTCACGCACGATGAACCGCAGCCGCGGAATCTCGACCGGTTTGCGGGTGATATCGACAATCGCGCCCTCGATCAGCAGCACCGGCTTGTTGTTCACGGTCTCGGTGCTGATCTTGAGATCCTCGAACGCGAGACCGCGCAGGTTCACGCCCATGCCGGTCATCTTGAAGAAAGCGGCAGTCTGCGGCATGGCGCGCACCACGTCGGCGCGCCAGATCATCAGGCTGAACACCACCGCGCTCAACACCACCGCGACGGTGGACATGTTGAAGGCACGGGGCAGGGCGTTTGACCACGTTCCGAACTGGAGAAAAGGAACCGCAGATGCCTTGATTTTCCCGAACCGGGAGGCTCTGGCCGGGGCGGCTTCGGTCATCGCGTCCTGCCGCGCCAGCGTCGTCCAGGTTCCGTCGGCTTCGCTGACGGGTTGAGCGGTGGGGTCCGGCCATGCGGCGGAGATCGACGGGCTTTCGATATGAGGGGCGGCCTCGTCGCGCCAGTCGTCGGCTGCGCTGTCGGGCGATCCGAATCCACTTGGGGGACGGCTGTCCTCGATATCGGAGGAAACCAGCTCCTGCGGCACTGCCAGCCAGATTTCCTGACAGCGCGCGCAGCGGACTTTCCGCCCGCCTGACCCGAAATTGGCCGGATCGACCGCGTAGGATGTCGTACAATGGGGACAAACGATATGCATGGACGAATCGCCGGAGTGACCAGAAACGGACGCAGCCAGAAGCTATCCTGCGTCCGTTAACGAATCGGAAACCATAACGGCCTCAAAAGCGTTTATGGCGTCCGCTCCCGCGGTTGGGCCACTAGGCGGCGTCTCCATCGGTCATGTCGAACGGAGCTGAGATTGGTCCGGTTCGAAAATGTCGGTTTGCGCTACGGGCTCGGCCCGGAGGTCCTGCGCGACCTGACCTTCCAGATTCCCGCGCGTTCGTTCCAGTTCCTCACCGGACCCTCCGGCGCCGGCAAGACGTCGCTGCTGCGGATGCTGTTCCTGTCGCTGCGGCCCACGCGGGGACTGGTCAACCTGTTCAACAAGGACGTCTCGTTGCTCGACAAGGACGGGCGCGCCGAACTGCGCTCGCGCATCGGAATCGTGCTGCAGGACTTCCGGCTGCTCGACCACATGACGACCTATGAGAACGTCGCGCTGCCGTTCCGGGTGATGGGTCGCAGCGAATCCAGCTATCGCAAGGAAGTCATCGACCTGCTCAACTGGGTCGGCCTCGGCAAGCGCATGGATGCGTTGCCGCCCATTCTGTCCGGCGGTGAAAAGCAGCGCGCGGCGATCGCGCGGGCGGTGATCGCCCGGCCGCAGCTTCTGCTGGCGGACGAGCCGACCGGCAATGTCGATCCCTCGCTGGCGCGGCGGCTGCTCAGTCTTTTCATCCAGCTCAACAAGTCCGGGACCGCCGTCATCATCGCGACCCACGATATCGCGCTGATGGATCAATACGAGGCGCGGCGCATGGTGCTCCACGAGTCGCGGCTGCATATCTATGACTGAGCGCAGATCATGATGGATCTCGGCGACAGCACATCGGAAGTGGCGGCGCATGCGCGCAACATGTCCCCGATCGTGCCGCGCGGGTCGATCGCGGGACGTGCGTTGATCGCCGTTGTCGCGATCATGACCTATCTGGCCTCGATGACGACCGGCGCGGTGCTGCTGGTGCGGGCGTCCGCGGCCGAATGGCAGTCCGATGTCTCAAGCGAACTGACGATTCAGGTGCGTCCGTCGCCGGGACGCGATATCGAGCGCGATACCCGCAGCGTGGTGGACGTGACGCAGGCGCAGCCGGGTATTCTTGAGGTGCGGCCCTACACCAAGGATGAATCCGCGAAACTGCTGGAGCCGTGGCTTGGCGCCGGACTGTCCCTGAACGACCTGCCGGTCCCGCGTGTGATCGTGGTCCGCGTCACGCCGGGCGCATCTCCTGATCTGGCGGCCTTGCGCCGAAATGTGTCGCAGGCCGCGCCGTCGGCGACCATCGACGATCATCGCGCCTGGATCGAGCGGATGCGTTCGATGACCGGCGCGATTGTTCTGGCAGGCACCGGCATTCTCATTCTGGTGATCGTCGCGACGGTGATTTCGGTGTCGTTCGCCACGCGCGGCGCGATGGCGGCCAACCGTCCGATCGTCGAAGTGCTGCATTTCGTAGGGGCGCAGGATCGCTACATCGCCAACCGCTTTCTGCGCCATTTCCTGCGGCTCGGCCTTGAAGGCGGCCTGATCGGCGGTCTGGCGGCGATGCTGACATTCGGCTTTTCGGAATCCATCGCAAGCTGGTTTTCCGGCACGCCGGTCGGCGATCAGTTCGCCGCGCTGCTCGGCACCTTCGCGCTTCCGGCGTCGGGTTATCTGGTACTGGCGGCCCAGACCCTGATGATCGCTGCGGTGACGGCCTGGGCCTCGCGGCGGACGCTTTTCGCGACCCTTGAGGAGATTGACTGAAGGCTTTTGCGTGCGGGCAGGTATGGGCTAGAACCTTGTCAAAACATGGTGTTGGCGGTGTTTCAGGCCACAGCCGCGCCGGATTTTGCAATAGACTGGCGGGTGAACGCGCAGCACCCATGAACAGCACCCGTGACGTGCGCCTGAGCGAGTTGGGATTGTCGGAGGCCTCACAGAGTTACAGGACTGGACGCACGCACGGGCGGCTGCGCCACCGTGTCGCGATGCTGGTTGTCTGCGGCTTGCTGCTGTTTGTCGGTCTTGGTTTTGTCGATTTCCTGTCGCGCGTGCCGCCTGCCGAGGAGCGGCCGCCGCGCAACGCCGACGGCATCGTGGTCCTGACCGGCGGATCGTCGCGGATTTCGGATGCGCTGGAACTGCTGTCGGCCGGGTACGGCAAGCGGCTGCTGATTTCCGGCGTGCATCCGACCAACGGCTACGGCGATATCCAGCGCACGCTGCCCGACAGCAAGCGTCTGTTCGCGTGCTGCGTCGATCTCGACTATTCCGCGGTCAACACCCGCAGCAACGCGACTGAAACGCGGCGCTGGGCTATGGAGAGGGGCTTCCGCTCGCTGATCGTGGTGACGTCGAACTATCACATGCCCCGCGCGATCGTTGAACTGTCCCATTCCATGCCCGATATCGAGCTTGTTCCGTTCGCCGTGGTCGGCGAAAAGTGGCGCGAGGAGCCGTGGTGGACGAGTGGCGCGGCATTGCGGCTCCTGCTATCGGAATATGCGAAGTATGTTTTTGCGCAGGCGCGGGTGGCCTTTGGCGGCGTGGGGCAGGGCGGTATGCCGGAAACCGGCACGCAGGCATCACCGCCCGCGAAGCCGGCCACCGCATCCGCCAATTAAATCGGATTGATAGATGGTTTCGGTATTTTTGCGGTCGCTGCTCTACAATATCGTTTTCTATCTGAACCTTGCGTTCTGGATTCTGCTTGGCCTGCCGACCTATTTCATGCCGCGCAAGGGCATCATCTGGATTGCGACCAACTGGGGCAAGACGAGCATCTGGTGGATGCGGATCATCTGCAACACCAGGGTCGAGTATCGCGGTGTCGAGAAAATCCCGAAAGGTCCGCTGATCGTTGCCGCCAAGCACCAGTCGGCGTGGGAAACCTTCGCGCTGCTGCAATTCTTCGACGAGCCGCTCTACATTCTCAAGCGTGAATTGACCTGGCTGCCGCTGTTCGGCTGGTACCTGCTCAAGGCCGGCATGATAGGGGTCAACCGCAGCGCCGGCGGACGGACGCTGATCGAGACCACGAAGCGCGCCGCTGAAGAAATCCGGCGCGGCCGTCAGCTCCTGATCTTTCCGGAAGGAACGCGCCGTCCGGTCGGAGCGCCGCCGGCTTACCGAAACGGCGTCAGCCTGATGTATGGCGCCGCCGGTGTGCCCTGCATTCCCGTTGCGCTGAATTCCGGCCTGTTCTGGCCGCGCCGGACATTCCTGCGTTATCCGGGAACGCTGGTGATGGAATTCCTCGATCCGATCCCCCCCGGCCTTCCACGCGATGAATTCTCGCGTCGCCTGCAGGCGGCGATCGAGGAGGCCTCGAATCGTCTTGAAAAAGCGGGCCGTGAAGAACAGGTGCGGCTGATCGGCTTCTCGGCCCCGGTCGTGGCATCGGCCGCCGATCAGGGGTGACGATGCAGCGCCGCCTCGCCATGCAGCAGCGCTGCGAGGCGATGCAGCGGCGCATCGCGTACGCCCTGCGCCTCAAGGGCCGTCACCGTTGCAATGACATACTCGTCGTTCGGCCCATAGGCACCGTGCCCCTGCCGCACCAGCCGTAACTGTTCATCCATGGTCAGGCGGCCTGCATACTGGTCGTGGCTTCTGTCCGCGACATAGGCGAGGGCGCGAACGCGCTGGCGCGCATCGCCCTCGAGCCAGACGGAGCGCATCACCTCGCGATAAACGCCGGTAACCTGTTCGCGTTCACGCAGATAGGAGACAGTGGTCTTTCGCTCGCTGGCCGCGACGCGGAAGGCTACGCCCTGGCAGGCGCCGCCGCGATCCAGGCCCAGCACCAGTCCCGGTTTTTCCGGCGTGCCGCGATGGACCATCGAATAGATGCAGAGCGAACGATGCTCGCCGATCAGCCGCGCCGGTTTCTGTTCAAGGAAGGTAAAACCGGGTTTCCAGATCAGAGATCCATAGCCGAACACCCAGAGATCGTCCTCCGGAAACTCCGATTCTGAAAGGATTTTTGCGGCCATGGCGACGACGTTACCTGAAGGATCACGCCTATCAGCCCGGCAAGGCGTGTGCAACTGTCTGGACTTCAAGGAAATTTGCGAGAATGGTGCGATCTTTCAATTGCCCGATTCCAGTGATCTAGCTCGCATCATGCCGACATCTCCCATCGCACCTCGCCGCCGTCTCTGGCCCGTTTTTGTAATGCCCGTGCTTGTGGTCGTCGCCGCGGTGGCATGGAGCGGGTTCTGGTTCTATGCAGCCTCGCATGTCGACGAGAAATTCGACGAGTGGCGCACGCGTGAGGCCAGGTCCGGCCGCGCCTATGACTGCGCCAACCGCTCTGTGGCGGGTTTCCCGTTCCGTCTTGAGGTCCGCTGCGGCGATCCGGTGGTGACGTTGACCTCGCAGACCGCGGACCGGAGTCAACTCATCGCGCGACTGAAGGACATTCTGGTGGTCGCGCAGGTTTACGATCCGACGAAGATCATCGCCGAATTCACCGGCCCGGCGACTGTCAGCGCGGGCGGTGAAGCGCCGTCGTTCGTCGCGGGGTGGGCCGCCGGCCGCGCCAGCGCATCCGGTCTGCCGACGCCGCAGCGCGTCTCGCTGGTGTTCGACGATCCTGCCGTGGATCGCATGAATGGGACGACGCAGTCACCGCTGCTCCGTGCAAAGCATCTCGAACTGCATACGCGTCTGCTGGAAGGCTCGCTGTCGAGCAACCCGGTGGTCGAGACGGCACTGCAGATCAATGCCGGAAGCCTGCAGGGTCTGCATCCGATCCTCGCCGAACCGTTCGATGCGGATATCCGCGCGCTGCTGCGTGGCCTGAAGGACTTTGCGCCGAAGCCTTGGCCCGAGCGCTTCCGTGAAATTCAGGCGGCGGGGGGCCGTCTCGATTTCACCCAGTCGCGCGTGCAGCAGGGCGAGACCATCGCGGTCGCGGCGGGTTCTCTTGCTATCACGCAGAACGGTTATCTCGATGGTGAACTGACCATGACTGTCGCGGGCATGGAGCGCATTGTGGCGCAGCTCGGCATCGACAAGCTCTTGATGGACGGCGTGCCGCAATCGACGGTGGATCGCATCGCGCCGGGCGTCAGCGCGCAGGATGTCAACAAGGTGATCGGCGCGCTGGATCGGATGATTCCCGGGCTCGGCAATCTCGCGCGGAAGAACGCCAATGCGGGCGTTGTCGCGGGCATCAACATGCTCGGTCAGGCCTCGACGCTGGAAGGCAAGCCGGCGCGGGCATTTCCGCTGAAGTTCACCGAGGGGGTGATTTCCATCGGCCCGTTGCGGATCGCGCAGACGGCGCCGCTGTTTTAGGCGCGACAATACGCGCTGTCATGGCCGGGCTTGTCCCGGCCATCTCGATTGAATGGGCACCATGCTCAATTGATCGGGATCACCGGGACAAGCCCGGTGATGACAAGTTGAGAGATTGGTGCGCTACGACTTCCCGTCAGGCTTCGGCAGATTTGCGTGCTTGCGGCCGAAGTCGGGATCGGCGGTTTCCTGCCCGAGATTGACGATGCCGCGGCGGATCGCGCGGGTGCGGGTGAAGTGATCGAACAGCGCCTCGCCGTCGCCGCGCCGGATCGCGCGGGTGAGCTTCGACAAGTCTTCCTGAAACGCACCGAGCATTTCCAGCACGGCGTCCTTGTTGGCAAGGAATACGTCGCGCCACATGGTCGGATCGGACGCCGCGATACGGGTGAAGTCGCGAAAGCCGCCCGCCGAGAACTTCAGCACCTCAGCCTGCGTCACGTCTTCCAGTTCATCGGCGGTGCCGACGATGGTGTAGGCGATCAGATGCGGCAGATGGCTGGTGACGGCGAGGACGAGATCATGATGATCCGCCGCCATGGTCTCGACATTGGCCCCGATCGCGCGCCAGAACGCCGCGAGCTTCTCGACGGCGGCCGGATCGGCGTCCGGCGGTGGCGTCAGAATGCACCAGCGGTTGATGAACAGTTCGGCGAAACCTGAATCGGGTCCGGAATGTTCGGTGCCCGCGACGGGATGCGCCGGGATGAAATGGACCGTTTTCGGCAGATACGCGGACATATCGCGCAGCACCATGCCCTTGACCGAGCCGACATCGGAGACGATGGCGCCCGGCATCAGATGCGGCGCGATCTCCTCCGCCACCGGCCCGCAGGCGCCGACCGGTATGCACAGGATCACGAGGTCGGCGTCTTTCACGGCCTCGATGTTGGTTTCCACCACGCGATCGACGACGCCGAGTTCCTGCACACGTCTGCGAGTGGCCGGCGAGCGCGCGGTCGTCACGATTTCGCCAGCCAGCCCCTGAGCGCGAGCCGCGCGCGCGATCGAACCGCCGATCAGGCCGAAGCCGATCAGCGCGAGCCGCTTGAACATCGGTGAGGCGCTCACTTCTGCCCCATGAATTCGGCCAGCGCCGCGACTACGAGGCGATTGGCTTCCTCGGTGCCGACGGTCATGCGCAGCGCATGCGGCAGCTTGTAGTTCTTCAGCGCGCGCAGGATCAGCCCGCGCCTGGTGAGAAACGCATCGGCCTCGTCCGCGGTCTTGCCCTTGGTTTGCGGGAAGTGGATGAGCACAAAGTTCGCGACGCTCGGCGTCACTTCGAGGCCGAGCTTGCCGATTTCCTCGGTCAGCCATGCGCGCCAGGTGTCGTTGTGCGCGCGCGACCTGTTCTGATGCTCGGTGTCTTCCAGCGAGGCGATGGCGGCGTCGGAGGCGGGCGTCGAGACGTTGAACGGGCCGCGGATGCGATTCACGGCGTCGATGATGTTGGCGGGGCCATACATCCAGCCGACGCGCAGCGCCGCAAGGCCGTGGATCTTCGAGAAGGTGCGTGTCATCACCGTGTTGTCGGTGGTGGCGACCATCTCGATCCCGGCTTCGTAGTCGTTCTTCGAGACGTATTCCGAATAGGCCGCGTCGATCACCAGCAGGACATGCGATGGAAGACCGGCGCGCAGGCGCTTGACCTCGTCGAACGGCACATAGGTGCCGGTCGGATTGTTCGGATTGGCGAGCCACACCATCTTGGTGCGCGGTGTGACTGCGGCGAGGATCGCGTCGACGTCGGCGGTATAGTTCTTCTCCGGCGCGATCACGTTGATCGCTCCGTTGCCCATGGTGGCAATCGGGTACACCAGAAAGCCGTGGGTGGTGTGGATAGCCTCGTCGCCCTGGCCGAGATAGGTGTGCGCGAGATAGTTCAGCAGTTCATCCGAGCCCGCGCCGCAGATGATGCGGTCAGGATCGAGACCGTAGGTGCGTCCAATAGTTTCGCGCAGTTCGCGCGAGGTGCCTTCCGGATAGTCTTCCAGGTGATCGGCGGCGGCCTTGTAGGCGGCGATGGCCTTCGGCGAAGGACCGAGCGGTGTCTCGTTGGCGGAGAGCTTGAACACGCGGCCGGTCAGCCCCGCGCCGCTCTTGCCCGGCGTGTAGGGTGCGATATCGAGAATGCCCGGCTTCGGCACTGGACGAGACATCAAGGTAACTCCGAAAGAAAGACTATCTGGCTGCGGCAGCCGGCGGGACCGTATAGCGCGTTGCATGGCTCCCGACGAGGGCCGATGAGCGCACCGAGGCTCCCGCGGCTACCAGCGCGGCGGTGATTTTGGTCAGGCCATCCGTGCCCGGAACCGAGATCAGCAGGGCCGCGCCGTCGGATGCGGTGTCGGGAACGGCGATGATTTCGGAAAACGGAGACAGCGCGCGCGCCACATCCGCGCTCCAGCCGGAGACGCGGACGCTCCACATCTCGACCTCGGTGACCATGGCGTCGGCGGCGACGCGCGACACCACGAACACCGGCAAGGCTGCGGGATGATCCGCGCGTTCGACGAACGGCAGGCGCGCGATGATCTTCGGCGCGCCCGCAGGCTCCAGCGCGAGCCACCACGGCGAGCGGCTGCTCGCAGCCGAGATCAGCGCGAGGTCGCCCTTGGACTTCGCCACCGCCTCGACCGCGGCTTCGGCATTGAAGTGCGGGATGAAGGGAACGGTGAAGCCGAAATGAAACCGCGCCGAATCCCGCATCGCGGATTCGCCGGTCGAGAGATCGGCATGCACGGAGAACGGCGCCTGCACGTAAGTGAACGTCGAGATGATGACGCGCCAGATGCTCTCCACGGTGTCGAGCGGCAGGATACCGCGATGACGCTGCACCAGGCGGCGCATCATGTCGGCTTCGCGCGCGGGCCGGAAGGCCGAGCCGACTTCCTGCGTCTTCTTCACCGAGATCAGGCGGTCGATGATGTCGCCGCGCTTCATCAGCAGCTCATGCACCTGCTCGTCGATGGAATCGATTTCGCGGCGCAGGTCCTGCAGGGATGGCGGTTGCTGGGTCATCGTTTCACGAATGCTGTGCATGGCCGAAAGGCCTGCTGGAATTGCTCGAAATGACAGATGTGACGGGCGCATTGATAGGCAGGAGAGCGACCGAAAGCAAAGAAAACATTGGCAATTCCGCCCTTCAAACCGAGCAGGGGCGCCTTGCGCTTTTGCGCTGCAGCTTGACGAAAAGGCCGTTCGTGACTAGTAACTTGGCCATTCCGTGGTCATTTGAGCCGGCCGGCTTGCAGCCACGTTAAACAACTCGCTAAACAGGCCGGGGATGTAAGTGATCCCGGCCGAACCTCGTTTCAGGCCGGGTTTTTTGTGCCTGATTTCCGATGTTGGTCTTAGCGACCTGCTGAGGAGGCCAGAAACAAGATGGTTAATGTCAAACCGGTAAAGAGCGACACCACGGCGGCAGAGCGCGCGCATGAGGCGGATCATCCGTCATCGCTCCTCGCGCAGTTCGGCACCGACAAGCCGCTCCGCCTCGACTGCGGCATTGATCTGGCGCCCTTCCAGATCGCCTATCAGGCCTATGGTCAACTCAATGCCGATCGCTCCAATGCGATCCTGATCTGCCACGCGCTGACCGGCGATCAGCATGTGGCCAACGTGCATCCGGTCACCGGCAAGCCCGGCTGGTGGCAGACGCTGGTCGGACCCGGCAAGCCGATCGACACCGATCGTTACTATGTCATCTGCTCCAATGTCGTCGGCGGCTGCATGGGCTCGACCGGCCCCTCATCGACCAATCCCGCGACCGGCAAACTCTGGGGACTGGATTTTCCCGTCATCACCATTCCCGACATGGTGCGCGCGCAGACCATGCTGCTCGATCATCTCGGCATCGACAAGCTGTTCGCCGTTGTCGGCGGCTCGATGGGCGGCATGCAGGTGCTGCAATGGACCACGGCCTATCCGGAGCGCGTGTTCTCCGCGCTGGCGGTGGCATGCAGCACGCGGCATTCGGCGCAGAACATCGCCTTCCATGAGCTTGGCCGCCAGGCGGTGATGGCCGATCCGGACTGGCGGGGCGGACGTTATTTCGAGGATGGCGCCCATCCGCATCGCGGCCTTGGCGTCGCGCGCATGGCCGCGCACATCACGTATCTGTCCGACGCGGCCTTGCATCGCAAATTTGGCCGCCGCCTGCAGGATCGCGAATTGCCGACGTTTTCGTTCGATGCGGATTTCGAGGTGGAAAGCTATCTGCGCCATCAGGGTTCGTCCTTTGTCGAGCGGTTCGACGCCAACAGCTATCTCTACCTGACCCGCGCGATGGACTACTTCGACATCGCCGCCGATCATGACGGCGTGCTGGCGGAAGCCTGGCGCGGCACGCGCACGCGCTTCTGCGTGGTGTCGTTCACCAGCGACTGGCTGTTTCCGACCTCGGAATCGCGCGCCATCGTCCATGCGCTGAACGCCGGCAGCGCGCGGGTGTCGTTCGCGGAAATCGAGACCGACAGGGGGCATGATGCGTTCCTGCTCGATGTGCCCGAGTTCATCGAGATCTCCCGCGCGTTTCTGGAGTCGGCGGCCTCCGCGCATGGCCTGACCTCGGCGAGCCGTTAGGAGGGACTTCATGGCACTTCAGGATCAGGCGTTCCGCCCGACGGCAATTCTTCCCGTCACCGAAAATGGCTATCGCGCGGATCATCTGCTTGTCGCGGCGATGGTCGAGCCCGGCTCGAAGGTGCTCGACGTCGGCTGCGGGGAGGGCGATCTGCTGCGCCTTCTGGAAACGCGCGGCGTTGACGGGCGCGGCATCGAACTGTCGCGCGAAGGCGTTAACCGCTGTGTCGCCAAGGGCCTTGCGGTGGTGCAGGGCGACGCCGATACCGATCTCGTCAACTATCCGGACGACTCTTTCGACTATGTGATCCTGTCGCAGACCCTGCAGGCGACACGCCAGCCGCGCGCGGTGCTCGAAAATCTTTTGCGGATCGGGCGCAGCGCCATCGTCTCGTTTCCGAATTTCGGCCACTGGAAAATGCGGCTGCAGCTTCTGATCAAGGGTCAGATGCCGCGCACGGAAAATCTCCCCGCGACCTGGTACGACACGCCGAATATCCATTTCTGCACCATCAAGGACTTCGTGCAGTTGTGCGATGAGATCAACGTCAAGATGGAGCGCGCGGTGGCGCTCGATCTGTATGGCCGGCCGCTGCGGCTCAACGCGCCGTGGTGGTTCTGGAACATGTTCGGCGAGCAGGGCGTGTTCCTGCTCAAGCGCCGCGACACCTGACTTGATCAAGCGGGCTTAACGTCCACGGCTGCAATGTGGCCGTGTATGACCGTATTCTCGACATGAAATGGTCCCGCCATCGCCGCGAAATGACTCCGCGCGCGCCTTTTCCTGTCTTGCTCTCGTCACATCCAGCCGTTTTGTGCGCTGCGGCATATCGCTCCGCTCGCGGGGCGATGGGGGAATCTGGATGTTACGAGGGACTTATTGGATGACTGTATCGCGTAAACTTCGCCTGCCACTTCGAGGCGCCGCGCTGGCGCTGTGTTCGGTGGCTGTTGTTGCACTGGCGACGCCGGCCTCGGCGAGGCCGCGCCACGGCGCAAGCCACCACCATCACGTTCACCATTCCAAGCATCACGCCAAGAAGCATTATGGCTATCGTCATCGGCATCATGCGCGGCGCGGCCGGTACGCTGCGGCTGCGGAAGGCTCGGCCTCGGAGGGCTTCGGCGGGTTCGGAGGCGGCTTTGGCGGATCGAACATCGTTGCGGAAGCGCGCCGTTACATCGGCAGCGGCAATCCGACGGGCCGCGCCAGTCTCTGGTGCGCGCGTTTCATGAACATGGTTCTTGAGCGTTCGGGCCATAAGGGCACCGGCTCCGACATGGCACGCTCGTTCGCGAACTATGGCCATCGCATTTCCGGCCCGCAGGTTGGCGCCATCGCGGTGATGTCGCGCGGCCGTCGTGGCGGTCATGTCGGCGTTGTCAGCGGCATTGACGCCAAGGGCAACCCGATTGTGATCTCGGGCAATCACGGTCGCCGCGTCGCCGAGGCGACCTATTCGCGCGGGCGCGTCTACGCCTACGTCATGCCGTCGAGCTGATCTTGGAAGACGCTATGGCTCGCCGTTTTTCACCTCTCCCCGTGGGGGAGAGGTCGCGAGCAAAGTGAGCGGGTGAGGGGGTTCGAGTCCTCAATCGAGATTCGGCACCCCCTCACCCCGACCCTCTCCCCACCGGGGAGAGGGAGCACATCGCGTCAGATATTGAGATTCCAGCGGTGCAATGCTCTGCAGAATCTCTGCTCTTAGATATTCGTTATTGAATCGCCGGCCCTGATATCGCCGCCGGCGATCACTTCTGCATAGACGCCGCAATCAGCGTGATCGAACACCTGCATCAGCGCCTGCGGGATGTTCAGGTCGCGTTCGGCGGTCACCGGATCGACGTTGACGGCGGCGCAGCGGACGATCCGCTTGACCACCTTCAGCCGTGCGGTGCCAATAGTCAGTTCCTGTCCCAGCAGATCGAACTCATGCCAGGCGGGCCAGCCGCTGACATAGAGGTTGCCGCGAAAGCGCAGCGGGTTGACCGGCTGTCCGACCATGGTCTCGATGCTGGTCACGCTGGCCAGATTGATGATCGACACCACCCTGGCGGCGACGTCCGAGAAGCTGTGGCCGGGCGCGGCGAGGATTTTCGGCGGCCCCCGCAGTTCGCTGGCAAAGTTGTCCGCGAAGAATCTCTCGATGGAGGCGCGCCCTTCCGCGGTTTCCAGGTCGCCGCGCGCCGCCTCCGCATTGTTGTGGCGAATGGTCAGGACGTTGCTGGCGTCGTCGAACCGGGTCTGCAACCCGGCGAGGCGCTCGTTCCGCATCAGCATCAGGAAGCGGATTTTCGGAAAATACTTCGGGTCCGCCGGATCGAATCCAATGGGGCCGTTCTCGATGGCGTAGCGCCGGTCGGCGGGCAGGGTTTCTCCCGGACGCAGGGTTGTTGCCGGCAGCAGCTCCGGGGACAGGCCTTTGACCGGGTAGCGGTAGATGCTCTGGAGGGTTGCGGCAGCGTTTGACATACCCGGTTCCTTATTCGGATTCGCCGTTTTCCGCTACTTTCGCTGAATTTTCAGCCCTGCCTCTTTCGCAGGCGCACCGCAGTTCCCACATGAGGTTCAAGCCGGTGCAACGCCGGTTCCCGCCACGGGTTGAGGAACGTCAATGCCGGCGGCGGAACCCCATTGAAGATGCTAACATCCGTGCCTTCGGGGCGGACACGTAGCAGGCTGAGGGAAAACCCGAATGAATATTGAGAAATATACCGACCGCGTGAAGGGATTCATCCAGTCGGCACAGACACTGGCCATGCGTGAGGGCCACCAGCAATTCACGCCCCTGCATATCCTCAAAGTGCTTCTCGACGATAGCGAAGGCCTCGCGGGCGGTCTGATCGACCGGTCCGGCGGCAATTCGCGTGCGATCCTGAAAGCGACCGAGGATGCGCTGAACAAGATGCCGAAGGTTTCGGGCGCGGGAGCGGGGCAGGTTTACCTGGCTCCGGGGACGGCGCGTGCCTTCGACGCGGCCGAACAGGCCGCCGAGAAAGCGGGGGACAGCTTTGTCACTGTTGAGCGGCTGCTGCAGGCGCTCGCCGCCGACAAGGACAGCGATGCAGGCGCGCTGCTCGCCAAGGGCGGCGTCACGCCGCAGAATCTCAACGCGGCGATCAATGCGCTGCGCAAGGGCCGCACCGCCGACAGCGCATCGGCGGAGAACGCCTATGACGCGCTGAAGAAATATGCCCGTGACCTGACCGAGGCGGCGCATGACGGCAAACTCGATCCGGTGATCGGGCGCGACGAGGAAATCCGCCGCACGATTCAGGTGTTGTCACGCCGCACCAAGAACAATCCCGTCCTGATCGGCGAACCCGGCGTCGGCAAGACTGCCATCGTCGAAGGCCTCGCGCTGCGCATCATCAACGGCGACGTGCCGGAGAGCCTCAAGGACAAGAAGGTGCTGTCGCTCGATATGGGCGCGCTGATCGCCGGCGCGAAATATCGCGGTGAATTCGAGGAGCGGCTGAAAGCCGTGCTCTCGGAAGTCACCAGTTCCGACGGCCAGATCATCCTGTTCATCGACGAGATGCACACGCTGGTCGGCGCGGGCAAGGCCGATGGCGCCATGGATGCGTCAAATTTGCTCAAGCCGGCGCTCGCGCGCGGTGAACTGCACTGTATCGGCGCGACCACGCTCGATGAATACCGCAAGCATGTGGAAAAGGACGCTGCATTGGCCCGCCGCTTCCAGCCGGTGTTCGTGTCGGAGCCGACCGTCGAGGACGCGGTATCGATTCTGCGCGGCCTGAAGGAGAAGTATGAGCTGCATCACGGCGTCCGCATCACGGACTCTGCGATCGTCTCCGCCGCGACGCTGTCGAACCGCTACATCACCGACCGCTTCCTCCCTGACAAGGCCATCGACCTGATCGACGAGGCCGCGGCGCGGCTGAAGATGCAGATCGATTCCAAGCCGGAAGAGCTCGACAACATCGACCGCGAAATCGTGCGGTTGAAGATCGAGCAGGAGGCGCTGAAGAAGGAAACCGACTCGGCGTCGAAGGATCGTCTGCAGCGGCTGGAGAAAGAACTTGCAGAACTCGAGGAGAAGGGTAGTGCGCTGACCGCGAAGTGGCAGTCGGAGCGCGACAAGCTGTCCGATGCCCAGAAGGTCAAGAGCGAACTGGAACAGGCACGTCAGGAACTGGCCGACGCGCAGCGGCGCGGCGAATTCCAGAAGGCGGGCGAACTGGCCTATGGCCGGATTCCCGAACTGGAAAAGAAGCTGAAGGCGCTGGAAGAAAGCGAGAAGGCCGGCAATGTCGTGCTGGAAGAGGCCGTCACGTCGAGCCATGTCGCGCAGGTCGTATCGCGCTGGACCGGAATCCCGGTCGACAAGATGCTGGAAGGCGAACGCGAGAAGCTGCTCAAGATGGAGCTGCAGCTTGCCGAGCGCGTGATCGGTCAGGCGGAAGCCGTCGGCGCGGTCTCGACCGCGGTGCGGCGTTCGCGCGCCGGACTGCAGGATCCGAACCGTCCGATCGGATCCTTCATGTTCCTAGGCCCCACCGGCGTCGGCAAGACCGAGCTCACCAAGGCGCTCGCCGAATATCTGTTCGACGACGAGACTGCCATGGTGCGCCTCGACATGTCCGAGTTCATGGAGAAGCACTCCGTCGCCCGGCTGATCGGCGCGCCTCCGGGCTATGTCGGCTATGACGAGGGCGGCGTGCTCACCGAAGCGGTGCGGCGCAGGCCCTATCAGGTCGTGCTGTTCGACGAGATCGAGAAGGCGCATCCCGATGTATTCAACGTGCTGCTGCAGGTGCTCGACGATGGACGCCTGACCGATGGTCAGGGCCGCACCGTAGACTTCCGCAACACGCTGATCATCATGACCTCCAACCTCGGCTCCGAGTTTCTCGTCAGCCAGGCGGAGGGCGAGGATACATCAGCCGTGCGCGAGCAGGTGATGGCTGTGGTGCGGGCGAGCTTCCGTCCGGAGTTCCTCAACCGCGTGGACGAGATCATCCTGTTCCACCGGCTGCAGCGGACCGAGATGGGCCGCATCGTCGACATCCAGATGCGTCGGCTTCTGAAGCTGCTGGCGGATCGCAAGATCACGCTAACGCTTGACGAGAAGGCGCGTGAGTGGCTTGCTGCGAAGGGATGGGATCCGGCTTACGGCGCGCGTCCTCTGAAGCGTGCGATCCAGCGCGCGGTTCAGGACCCGCTGGCGGAAATGATCCTGTCCGGCCGCATCCACGACGGCGAGAACGTCGCTGTGTCGGCGCAGGACAATGGCCTGACCTTCAACGGTCAGCTTGCCCGGATTGACACCGAAACGCCGCCGGTGCCGAAAAGCAAGCTGAACTGAATGCTTTCCCCTCTCCCCTTGTGGGGGAGGGTGCTGAGCCATAAGCGCGTTCACGCGCGTTGTCGATGCGCTATGGCCGCGAAGCGGGTGAGGGGTCGAACGCGGCAAAAATGTACTGCTCCGTCATGGCCGGGCTTGTCCCGGCCATCTACGCCTTTCTGCATAAAGTTTCCAAGACGTGGATGCCCGGGACAAGCCCGGGCATGACGAGTGGATGGTTCTGAGATAGGAGCCGCCGTTTGGTCTTTTATTTCTTCTTCAGCGCATAGATCGCATTTTCGATATCGGACGACACATAGATCGTTCCCGCTGCGCCAACGCCGACACCGGTTGGAATGTTGGTCGGTAACGTTCCCGCTGCGCCAGCAAGGCCGATCGGCAGGTTGCCGGCGATTTCAGTGACCGTGCCGTTTGCTGGATCAATCGAAATCACCCGCTTCGCGCCGACCTCCGCGACGATCAGCTTGCCGTCAGGCGCAAGCGCGATGCCTTCCGGGCCTTTCAGATCTTTGGCGACAACGGTTTTGTTGCCGCTTGCGAGATCGACTTTTGACACCAGCCCGGCGAAGGCTTCGGTGAGATAGACGGTGCTGTCGTTTGCCGCGACAAGGCCGACGGGACCGGCAAGATCGCCGGTGATGGTCTTGCGGTCCTTGCCATGCTCGCCACTGGCGCGGACCAGCGACTTGGTGCCGAGTTCGTTGACCAGAATGCTGCCGTCGCCAAGGCGCACCGCATCATGCGGGGCCTTGAAGCCGTGCAGCATCTCGATGGTCTTGCCGCTCTTGCGGTCGATCAGTTGCACCGTGCCGGTGAACCAGCTCGACAGCAGGACAAAATCGCCCTTCGCCGTAGCGCTCATCGGATATTCCAGCGTCACGTCCGCGGCGTGCATGCGCGCCGGTTCGCTGACCTTGCCGGTGGCGCCGTCAACGGTGCGGTAGGCGAATACGTCGGCGACATAGACCGTATCCTTGCCGTTATCGCTGACGACGCCGATGCCGCCGGGCAATGAGAGCTGGCCGATAATGACCTGCTTGGCGTTGCCGGTTTCGGGATCGACCTCCTGAATGCCGTTGTCGGCCATGTTGGAGACGAAAATGCGGTCGTTGCTGTCGATGGCGAGATTGTCGAGCGCCGGCTTGAGCTGGGCCGCGACCTTTTTTGTGCCGGTTTTCGGATCGACCTTCACCAACTGGCCGAGGGCGGTGTCCACCACCCAGAGATTGCCCTTGGAATCGAAGTTCACCGCCGCGGGCACCTTGAAGCCCTCGGCGACGACGGCGAGATCGCCCTTGTCGACATCGACCTTCACCACCTGTCCCTTGAACCAGAGTGGACCGTAAAGCAGGCCGTCGGCGCCGAATTCGAATCCGTTCAGCCCGCCCATCTTTTCCATGATCTTGCGCGGCGGCTTCACGCCTTCGACGTCGATCTCATAAAGCGCATCGCCGAGGAAAACCTGCGTGGCATAGAGCCGGCCGTCCTTGCGGAAGGCGAGGGAGTTGATGCCGGGCAAACCCGAAGCGAGCTTTTTGATCGGGCCGTCGCCTTTACGGGCATAGAGATCGCCGGTAATGAAGCCGGTCCATGCCATGGTGCCGTCGGGCGCAAAGGCGATGTCGTCGGCCATGCCACCATCGGCGGTGGAGACTGCAATCTTCGCAGTGCCTGCCGCGCGGTCCACTTCGTATAGCGCGGCGCCCGCGACGCTGCCGGCGAACAGGCGTCCGCTCTTGTCGATGCCAAGACCATGCACGCCATGGAAGGCCGAGCCGGGCACGAGTTTCGTCACCTCGTAGGCCTGAGCGAAGGCCGCGGTGGCGGCGCCGAGCACGAGCGTGACTGCAAGAGTGGCGCGCGCGACGAAACGATGTTTCATATTCAAAACCTCCCGGCAGAATGATTTTTATGCCGGAAAGTATTTGTCGCTGTGCGCTGCTTGGCAATGAAAACCGACATTGCGATGCACGCGCGCAACCACTCGCTGCATCGTTTGTTTTAAACGCCGGAATGTTTGTCTTGAATTTTAGCGGTCGCTGGCCTGAGCTGTCTTCTGGCTCTTGGCGGCCTGCGGCTGCGGACGAGTGCCGCCCGGACGATTGTTCATCATCGTGTCGAGCCGGTCACGTTCGGCTTCAAAGCTCGCCAGCATCGGCCCTTCGAGCGAGCGTCCGCGCGGCAGCTTGATGCGCATCGGATCGACAAAGCGCCCGTTGACCAGAATTTCGTAGTGGACATGCGCTCCGGTGGAAAGGCCGGTCGATCCGACGAAGCCGATCACCTGGCCCTGGCGCACGCGCTTGCCGGGCTCCATGCCCTTGGCGAAAGCGGTCATGTGGCCGTAGGCGGTTTCATAGCCGTTCGGATGCTTGATGCGGATATACTTGCCGTAGCCGCCTTCCCAGCCGGCCTTTTCGATCACGCCGTTGCCGGAGGCGAAGATCGGCGTGCCATAGGGTGCGGCCCAGTCCACGCCGGTGTGCATCTTGGTGTAGCCGAGGATCGGATGGCGGCGGCCACCGAAGCCCGAGCGCATGATCGCGTTGCTGACGGGCTTGCGGACCAGGAATTTCTTCGCGCTTTTGCCAGTCTCGTCGTAGTAATCGACGATTGAGTCATCGGGCGCCTGGAAGCGATAGTATTTCTTGGTTTCGCCACCGACTGTGAGGGCGGCGTAGAGGACGTCATTCTTCTCCACGTTGCCGGTGGTTTCATCGTCGCCGGCAAAGAAGACCTCGAACGAATCGCCGGCCTGAACCTTGCGCTGGAAGTCGACGTCGTAGGAGTAGATCCGGATCATATCCTCGATGACGGTGGCCGGAACCTTGTTGCGCAGCGCGGTCTCATAGATGCTCTGATAGAGCCGGACGCCGCTGCCATCATCCTCTTCGTCATCGTCGTCACGGCTGTTGGCGGCGGTTTCGGTGACGCTGTTGAAGCTGGCGGGATCGACCGCGACGTATTTGCCGAGGTCGGACAGCGCGGCCACAGCTTCAATGGTCGTTTCGTTGGCGACAATGACGCGGACCGGCTGCTGGCGCTGCAGGCCCGGACCTGTGCCGGCCATCATGATGCGCAGCTTCTGGCCTTCCTTCAGGCCGCCGTCGCGGCCGCGCGCGCCGAGATTGTTGGCGATCGCCAGCGCTTCGCCGGGTGTCGCGCCGAGGTCCCGCAGAACCGACTGGACGGTGTCGCCCTTCTTGACGATGTGAATCTTTTCGCTGGAGGGATTGCCGCCCGTGATCTGGTCCTTGGTCTTCGGCAGCAGGGTGACATTTTCCGGCACCACGCGGGCCTCGAAGCCGGCGTAAAGATCCGGCGTGCCTTCCGCGGCATAGGCCATGCGCAGATCGGACGGCGTGTTGGAGGCATATTTGACCGCGCTGTTGCCGCGCCAGCTCGAGGCGTCGCGCACCCGCATCAAAACCTCGTCGATGGCCACGCTGGCTGCGATTTTCGCGCGCGGCAGCACCGAGGCGAGATCGCGCGTGACGAAGGAGACCTCGGCATCCGGCTCGGCGGCATTGGGGTTTTGCGAATCGTCGCTGTCCGAAGCCGCGGCGGTGCTGACATCGGTCAGCAGACGCTGGGCGTTGAAGGCGGGGACCTTGGCGGAGAGATCGCTGGTCGTGAGCGACAGATTGCCTGCGATTCGCACGAACGGGCGAACCCGCATCACGTCGCGTCCGCCGGCACGCACTGCTGTTGAAACGCGAATGACCTGACGGGCGGCGGCCGATTCGCTCGGAGGCGGAAGGCGGTCGCTCTTTCGGGCGGCCGCGCCCTTGTCATTGGCGCCGAACGCGCCGCGCAGCGTGGCTTCGACCCGCTCGGGCACCTTGGCGAAGGTCATTTCGCCGTCGAGGGATGCGAAAACGGCGCCGCCGATCAAAGCCGCGCCGCACAGACCGGTGAGAATCGTACCGCTGAACCACTGAACGGAGACCCGGCGGCGATCAATGACCGCGGCTTCCGAACCGTCGACGGACAGCGGAGGCTCGTGACCGAGATCAATGATCCCGGCACGCCCGTAATGGCCCCCGCGTGACGTCCCGTGGCTCAAAACCGCTGTCCCCCCAAAGCCCGTGTCCCCCCAACGCCTGTCAAAGTTTTTTGCCTTCAGGTCTTGTCTTCGTTGTCAGGTCTTCAGCGCTTCACGAACGCCACTTCAAGAACGGCCGCCTCAAGATCAGCCAGACGTCATCCGGCTCGTCATGCCCGGCGGGATCGCCGTGGGCGGTTAAGAGCCAATAGCCTCTGGTTGTCTTTCAGTCACCGGTATTCGTCGCAAGCCAAGGAAACAGCGAGCCGTCGAGCACCGGTTCCGCACAACTCCCGAAGATGACGATCCCTTAATCTATCTGGCGGCGGCCCCCAACAGCCGCCGAATCTTCGTCCCGGACATCGAAACTATACTTGTATTCGACCGGCCGAGGCATATTTCCTGTGCAGGACGTCGCAGGAATGTGGCTCAAGTACGGCGCGAAGGCCTGATAAATCAGGGGTTCTTGGCAGTCGAAATTTTTTGGGTGCGTTGCGACGATTTTTTGACATGGGCGTTGACAAGCTCTGATGGCCGGGCCTATAACCCGACCACTGAGCGCGGCGGCGCCGGGGCCCACGGGTCCAGGCAAGCTTCCGCGTCGGGTCAGCTTCTCTCCACAGCGAGTGAACAAACAGCCGATAGTTGTCGGTTGTCATTCGGCGTCGGATGGGTAGCGGGTCTCTATTAGGTAGAGACACACGAGATTTTCGCCCAGCCATGGGCGAGTGAAACCCTCGGGTTTCGGGCTGTTTGACAAGTAAAGATGAAGAAAGAGAAACGTGGACGGCGGAGTCCTTGCGGGTCTCGGTGTCAAGAGGGCTTCGGCTTTCGCGCATTGAGACCGGACGAAAGACTTCGGCGGTACACGTTTCAAAGGTTACACCATCGTTGTCAGCGATGTGAATCGCAGACAGCAGGTTGGCTTCGGCCAACAATGGTGGGACCTCGTCAAACGTTGTGATCAGCCGGTTTAAAGTTTCAAGTCCAACTTGAGAGTTTGATCCTGGCTCAGAGCGAACGCTGGCGGCAGGCTTAACACATGCAAGTCGAACGGGCGTAGCAATACGTCAGTGGCAGACGGGTGAGTAACGCGTGGGAACGTACCTTTTGGTTCGGAACAACACAGGGAAACTTGTGCTAATACCGGATAAGCCCTTACGGGGAAAGATTTATCGCCGAAAGATCGGCCCGCGTCTGATTAGCTAGTTGGTGAGGTAACGGCTCACCAAGGCGACGATCAGTAGCTGGTCTGAGAGGATGATCAGCCACATTGGGACTGAGACACGGCCCAAACTCCTACGGGAGGCAGCAGTGGGGAATATTGGACAATGGGCGCAAGCCTGATCCAGCCATGCCGCGTGAGTGATGAAGGCCCTAGGGTT